>Ga0302275_10000149_pt1 | contig 74749 bp, 57 predicted proteins | sample III_Bog_N2_2_FD_200229 | JGI IMG/M metagenome (GOLD analysis project Ga0302275, IMG submission 200229) | Peat permafrost microbial communities from Stordalen Mire near Abisko, Sweden - III_Bog_N2_2 | ecosystem: Environmental > Terrestrial > Soil > Wetlands > Peat | place: Sweden: Abisko... | reverse complement strand
CGGAAGCTGAAAACTCGAGCAAATTCGGACGGTATAGTCGCTGCGTGGTCAAAAATGGTGGACAGAGGACTCGCCGCAGCCACAAATTGCTGGAACAGTGATCTCATGGCTTCCAAATCAAGTGAAACCGAAAGTCTTGTTTGAGTAAATATTCCGTGGCGTATTCTACTGTCTTCAATACTTCCTGGGCACGGGAAGGAAAACAGCTCCGGACAAAGCGCCGCCAGTCCGGGAAACAGTCTCCCATCTTTTCCTCGGAGTTTGCAGATTAATTCGCGGAAACGCGCACAATCGGTTCATGGCCTCCAGAGAGCAACAACCCCTCAGTTCCTCGATTCGACCCGTCAGAGATGTGCCCGGTCCTTACCACCGACCGCGTCACTACCCACCCCACTCCCGCTTTCCTGTCATACATATGAAAACAATGATGTTACACCAATAATCATGAAAAACACCTGCGAAAACAAACAACGTACGTCTTGGACCCCGTCGGAAATCCCCTATTTTGCACCGGAAATGCAGCGGTTTTGAGCGCCGCCGTAGGAACAGAATGAGCCAACATCCTCTCCTCGGCCCATCGAACCGATTCACTCGACCAGCGGGAAGTGCCTGTTACTTGCCATAATCCCCTGCGCGGACGTTGATCAACTCAGAACGGGCGCGGCGCTCAAAATCCCCGCGCAGAGAGATGGTGCGGGCCAGATAGTGGCGCGCGGTGGCGGGGTCGTTGCGGACGAGGGCAATTTGCGCCAGATAGTAGAGTGCCGCTTCCTGCTGGGGAGAGTCGCCGGCCTCGGCGACGCTGTGCAGGGTCTGGAAAGCCGCGGCCAAATCGCCGTCATGCATCTGGCAGGTTCCGCTGTAGAAGCGGGCGGCGAGCGAATCTTCATCCGCGGCAGGAACCTGCGACAAGGTCTTGAGCGCACCAGGGCAGTCGTGGCTGCTGTATGCCTTCATCCCCGCTTCGAAATGAGGGTCTCCGCTTTGTCCGCGGAGGTGGGGAGCCTGATAGGCTGGCAGGGTCAGGTCGGCTAGCGACGAAGGTGTGGGAGACGCCGGTGAGGATGGCTTGGCAGGAGCGGAGGTTTGGGTTTGCGAAGCAGGGGCTACCGGCCCACTGGCAACGGACGGCTGTGGGTGCCGGCGCCTGGCGCTGTACCCGAGAAAGCCTAGAAACAAGAGTGCGGCGATCGCTCCGATGGCGGCGATGCGAATGGGCCAGGGAATTGGCGCTTTGGGCGGATTGCGCGGCTGATTGCGAAGCGTGTGCATGGCTGCCTGAAGAGCTTCAACGTGAGCCAGGCAAACGGGGCAATCGAAAAAATGCTCCTCGAACTTTTGCGCTTCAACCTCAGCCAGTGTGCCCTGTAAGTAGGACTCAACGTATTCTTCGGCTGGTTTCCTTGTGCAGTTCGTCATTTTTTTTGTCCCGCAATAGAGTGGGGGTTGCAATCCGTTTGTGACGGGCTTCGAACAAAATCGATGACTCGGCGAGTGGCGCGCAACTTCCGCTGCCGCACCACTTCAGGGTTCAGGCGCAGGCGCTCGGCGATGACACTTGGCTTAAGTCCATCTATCAGAGTCATTCGCAGGATCGTCCTGTCGAGCGGCTCGAGGCTGGAGATGGCATTCAACGCCAGAGTTTCCCGCTCCTGTTCTTGCGCTTTTTCCGCGGAGAACGAGAGGTCGGGCAGATTATCTGGAAGTTCCAGCGATTCGGGCCGGCGAACTTCGCCTCGAAAATGGCTGTTCAGCACGTTGCGGGCGATGGCGATCACGAATTGAGTCAATTTAGCGGGCTCGCGAAGTTGCCCGCGGCGCAACGCGCAGAGTGCCTCGATCATCGCATCCTGGGAAAGATCGGCTGCCAAATCCGGATTGCGGGAGCGGGCCAGCAACATCGCCTTGACTGGGCGCATATAGCGCAAAGCAAAAGTCAGCTCAGCCTGGCGCTCTCCAGCCAGGATGGAGCCGACGAGCCGCTCATTTTCCAGTGCAGCCTCTTGGCTCGAAGAGGCTGCTCCAGTGGTAAGGTCGCTGCTCATATGTCCGCTGTTTCAATCCCAAGCAAGTGGTGTCATTCTCTCACATGAAGCATCGGAAGCAGAGGAGCTGGCAAGGAGCCGGAAGCTCATTCGTCGGCTCGGGGCTGGGAAGGAATCAGGGTCGCGAATGTGAACGGGGTCCGGCCCACATGGTTGGCGTCGAATGCATTTTCCGCGTTCTCAGAAATGGCGGATGGGCTCTCCTGGGGTGGAAGGGGGAACGCTGGGTGGGGCGGCGCCATGTTCACTGGGCCGTTCGACATGGCTCTCGAGCGAGCGGCTTACAAGATCGCGCGAGCCGAGGCCCACGGCAAGAGCGAGCGTGAGGACAATGCCGCCGAAGAGGATGCCAAAGGCCAATTCAACAACAACACCACCGACCTCAAGGTGGTCAAGGACCATGGCGGCGGTAAGAACGAGCACCAGCCATTTGACGCCGAGGGAGAGGAAGCGCGCGTATTGGAGTTGGGCATTGACGGCTCCGATGAGGACAGAACGGGCCAGGAAGCGGGCAATCAGCGTGCCGGCGATGAGCAGGAAGACGGCGCCGACAGCGCGGGTAAGGTAGGGCAGCAGGGAGATGGGAAGGGTTGCGGCGGTTGCGTAGGAGGCGTCGAAGGCGGATGCGCCGATGATGAGTCCGAGAATCACACATGCCCAGAAGGACGCGCGGGCAATGAGCGCGGTGGGCGATGTTCCAGGCGTCCAATCGCTTTTACCGCGGGTCTGGGTGAGGCGGTCGTCAAACCTGGCATACGTAAGTCCGCGGCGGAGGAGCGCGGAGAGAGCCATGCCAACCAGAGTGAATACCGCCATGGCAACAAAGAAAGCGAGAATGCCGGGCAGAATGGCGATGAGCAGCGAGAGGACGCGGTCGACCGACTGATGGAGCGCCCCCGACATGTGGTGCCAGATGGAGGCGTTGTCCGCATTTACGGGCTGCAGGCTTGACTGGAGCATGATGTCAGGGATGTTTTGCATCGCATTCACTCCTCGAATTCGATCTTTTGGCGCTGAGGCGCGTACATTCCCCGGTCTCAAAATCGAGACCGGGGGCACCCACATTCATTGGGAAGCTGTGTGTCATGGGTTGAACCTGTCGGGCCAGCGCCATCGCGAGACTAGATAGGGCTTGTCCGCTTCAAAAGCGGCAGCAAGCGCTTCGATATGCCGCTCCGGGTTGGTGCCTGAGGCGGTGATGTTGATGTGGCTGGCGACCCATGCGAGATACAGCGGAATGAGCGCGCCGAGGAGGTGACCGCGATTGATGGTGCGGAGCCTGTACGCGATGAGGAAGTCATAAACGATGCGGGCCCAAAGGCTGTCGGGCATGCGAAACGCCGCGACTTCTGTGCCGTAAAGCCGCTTGAGTCCGAGCAGGGAATTAGGAGGCAGAACCAGCGACCAGATTTCCTGGAGATTGGTGTAGGCGAGGCGAAAGGCATCGAGCATGGGTGCGATGTCGGCAGGCCCATCGGCCGACGGGGCCTGCGGCACTGGATCGCGTGTGGGCGGCAGATAGCGGGGTCGCTGCCAGAATGCGGCTTTGGCGTCGATATCGGCGAAGAGAGAACCCGTGACTGAAGCGAGAATCGCGTTGATGTCGGCTTCGGCAGGTTGCGGGGTTGAGCGCGGGCCCACATCGATTTCGCCGGTTGTAAATCCCGCGACCGCGGCCTCGTCGATGGGCCAGAGAAGTGCTTCGCCCTGATTGAGCGCTGTGAATCGCCTGGCCGCGGCGGCAAGGCGTTCGGCCATCCGCGGCGAAAGGCCCAGATCGACGGCGAGCGGGAATCTGGCTCGAGAACTGAACAGCGCGCGGGTGAGTGGATAGAGGATGGCGGAGTTGATAAGGCCTGCATGCGGCGGCAGGTCATAGCAGGGAATTGCGAGGTCGACGGAAGAATCCAGAACTGAATTTGCGAGGTCGCGCAGTCCGGATGAACGCAGAGAACCGGCTCCGGGTCCGAGCATCAGGATTGCCTGCGCCTCATATTCGCCGGCAAGTCGGTAGACAAGTTCGAAGTCCGCGGCGGTGAGGGTCCAGGATGGATTGGATTCTGGAATGGGGACAATGCGGAGGCCGGGCCATGAATCTTCGGAAAGCGCGTCCGGGGTCGCGATCATCAGGTCTTCAACCGGGAAGGACGAGGTCAGATTCGCGACAATGGTTTCGGATTGCCCGGAAGGCATGGGCGCGAGCAGGACGAGAAGTCCGGCGGCGAGGCGTTCGCGAGCGGGGCGAAGGTCGGAGGTCTGATTTGCTGTCGCCATCGTTCCTTTCTCGGCAGATTGGTGGGAGGGCATGATGTTAGCCACTCGGTCCCAATGAACAGGGCTTGTGAAGGTTCCAGGTTTCCCACCCTTGCGGCGGAAAAAACTCGCAAGGATGGGGCACGGGGCATTTGTGGCGCACTCGGCCTGTCGCTACTACAGATCTAAGATGCCGGCTAGCGGAATGCGGAGCCATGAGGGGCGATTGTTGAGTTCGTAGAGCAATTCGTACAGTGCCTTTTCAAGCAGGTAGGCGCCGAGCAATGCCTGCGACTGCTGAGGCGAGGGCAACAGGGAAGGATTGGCGGAGATGGTCTCGCGGTACGCGCGGAGAAACTCAGCGGAGGCCGAGTTCTGCCAGAGAACAGCCCAGGCTGTGAGGCTCTCGCAAGTCGGCGAGCGCGCGAGAGTGGAGTTGGCGATGAGGAATCGATCGAGACCGGAGTAGGCGGCGTAAGAGAGGGAGCGGATCATCCCGGCTACGTCCTTGAGCGGCGATTGCTTCTGACGCCGCTCAGCAAGGAGGCGGGCGGGCTCGCCTTCGAAATCGAGCAGGACGAAGTCGCCTGAGTCCGCACCGGGCGCCGTCCCTGTTTCGGAAGCGGCTCCGCGGGTTCTCAGAGTCTGGCCCAGGTGATAGTCCCCATGAATGCGAATGCGCTGACCGGAGGCGGTTGACGCGGTGATGGCATTGGCGCGGGCAAACAGGTTAATGCGGCGCGAAAGAAGCAGCGCGGCATTGTCGGCGGTGAAGTCCTTGAGCGTGGAAAGCTTGATTCTCAGGGCTTCGAGGGTCGAGGTGATCTGGGTGTCGATTCGCTGCGCATCGCGGGCCAGGTCCTCCGCTGTGAAGGGCTCGGGGGCAAACGCAGGATCGCTGGTTGCAGATGCAAGGGCTAGATGCAATTCGGCGGTGCGGTGGCCAAGGAGTGCCGCGGCTTGAAGCGATGGTCTTGCTTGTTCGGCGGCCTCGGGAAGGGGTTGGTAGTTATTGAGGAAGCTGGGAGCAGGGGCGTGGGAAGGTGCGGGAAGAGATGCGACTGAGGCAAAGTAGGCTGAAAGCTGGCCGAGAAACCACTGCCAGCCGTCGCCCTGATTGGCAACCAGGCCTTGGAGCATGGCGAGCGTGGTCTTCCCGCCGCTGGGCGAATTGACGGCAATCTCGCCGAGGAACGGGGCTATGCGCGGGAAGTGAGCGACTTCCGTCAGGAATCGGCCGATTTCCACATCGGGGTTTTCGCCGGGCTGGAGATGCCGGAAGAGTTTCAAAATGAATTTGTCGCCGTAAATGATTGAAGTGTTGGATTGCTCTGCGGAGCTTAGATGGGAAGTGAGCGAATCGGGCTCGTGGGCGGGGGCGAAGGAGAGGGATGCCCGTGCCTCGAGGCGGCCTGTGGATGGAACGGATTCCTCAGCAAAGGGGGACTCGGCAGTTGCCCCTTCGGTGGGTGAAGGGGGGGCTGCTTCGCCGGGCTGTGTGCTGATGGGAACAGGCGCGACGGGAAGATAGGGTGTGTTGGAGGGCTGACTTGGGGCAGCGTGCGATGCGGACAGCGGCAATGTGGCGTTTTGTTCGATGAGCGTAAGGAGAGCCTGGCGGAAGTCTTCGCGCGTGGTGGCGTCGTGGAGGATTACTGGGCCGGTGGGAGCTGGGAGAGTGGCCAGGATGCTCTGGGGATGATCTGCATTGAGGACTTCGGCGTCGGGGCCGGTGGTGAATGCCAGGGGAATTTGGTAGGTGTCTGCTTGCCCCTCGGCATAGGAAACCTCAACGAAGATCAGGGCGGCAGGAATGGTGCTGACGGCGGCGCGGGCAGCGGCTTCAAGCACGGAGGGGCTGGCAGCGGGTTGGACGGGAAGTTCTACCCAGTCCGCTACGCGCATGGATTGGATCTTGCGGGTCTTGGCTCCGAACCAGCGTTGGCGCGGGAGCCAGGCGGTCAATGAAGATTCAAGCAGTGCCGGGCCGTGTCCGGCGAAGAAACCCGGCCAGCCCTGAGCGAGTAAATCGAGCGCGGCTAGCTCGTTCACGGATGTGCCTTCAAGGGATTCGACCGGCGGTTCGACTACCGGCTCCATGTTTACGCCGGGGGGTTGAAGTTCAAGCCAGAGGAAGGAGTACGGAGCCAGGGTAATGGCATAAGGGGTTTCATTAATTGGGGGAAATGAGACGTAGCCCAGCATCTCGACCGGCTGCTGGCCGGCGTGGTCGGAGAGGTCGAGCGAGACGGGCTGCGCGAACCGGCTGAGATTGGCGACGCAGAGAACAGTCTCGCGCGAACCGTCGCCACGATCGAGGTCGCGCAGGTAGGCGAGGATTTTTCGATTCTCCGGATTGAGAAATCGCAGCGTCCCGCTGCCGAAGACCTGGAAAAGCTTGCGCAGGGCGATCATGTTGCGAGTCCAGTGGAGCAGGCTGGACTGGTCGCTGAGCTGGGCTTCAACATTGATGGCCTGGTAGCCGTAGATGGGATCCATGACTACGGGCAGGTAGAGCCGGGCCGGGTCGCAGCGGGAGAAACCGGCGTTGCGGTCCGAGTTCCATTGCATGGGTGTGCGCACGCCGTTGCGATCGCCCAGATAGATGTTGTCTCCCATGCCGATCTCGTCGCCGTAGTAGAGAATGGGGGTGCCGGGGAAGCTGAGCAGGAGTGAATTGAGCAGCTCGATGCGGCGCCGATTGTTGTCGACCAGGGGCGCAAGCCTGCGGCGGATGCCGACGTTGATACGCATGCGGGGGTCGGCGGAGTAGGCGAAGTACATGTAATCGCGCTCGTCGTTGGTCACCATTTCGAGAGTCAGCTCATCGTGGTTGCGCAGGAACAGGCCCCACTGGCAGTTGTTGGGGATAGGCGGCGTCTGGGCCATGATGTCGGTGATGGGCAGGCGGTCTTCCTGGCGAAGCGCCATGTAGATTCGCGGCATCAGGGGGAAGTGAAAGGCCATGTGGCACTCGTCGCCATCGCCGAAATAGGGGCGCACGTCCGCCGGCCACTGATTGGCTTCCGCAAGGATGAGGCGATTGGCGTACTCTTCGTCGATGGCGGCGCGAATGGCCTTGATGATGCGGTGCGTCTCAGGCAGGTTTTCGCAGGTAGTGCCGTCGCGCTCGAGCAGGTAGGGGATGGCATCCATCCGCAGAGCGTCGACTCCCATGTCGAGCCAGAAGCGCATCGCCTTGAGAACCTCTTCGAGAACCATGGGGTTGTCGAAGTTCAGGTCAGGCTGGTGCGCAAAGAAGCGGTGCCAGTAATAGGCTTTGGCTGTCTCATCCCATGTCCAGTTGGACTTTTCCGTGTCGGTGAAGATGATCCGGGCGTCCTTATAGAGCTGGTCGGTTGCGGACCAGACGTACATCGCACGGGCCGGAGAGCCAGCCGGCGCACGGCGGGCGGCCTTGAACCAGGGGTGCTGATCGCTGGTGTGGTTGATGACCAGCTCGATCATTACCTGCATGTTGCGCTGGTGCGCGGCGTCCAGGAACAGCTTGAAGTCAGCTAAGGTTCCATAGGACGGATTGACGTCGACGTAATTGGCGATGTCGTATCCGTCGTCGCGCAAGGGGGAGGGAAAGAAGGGGAGGAGCCAGATGCAGGTGACACCCAGATCCTGAAGGTAATCGAGTCGCGAAAGCAGTCCCGGAAAGTCGCCTATGCCGTCGCCATTCGAGTCGGCGAAGGCGCGGACATGGAGTTCGTAGATGACCGCGTGCTTATACCAGAGTGGGTCAGTCGCACTTGCCAGCTTCTTCAATCTTCGGTTCTCCAAGAGTCCTGGGCGCGCTATTCCGTCATTCGATCTCGACCTTGCCAGCGGTGAATTGAGACAAATGCAACCTACGATGGAATTCGACCAATTTGACCGGCGACCTAAAGAGTTGAGATGCATAAACGGGACGGCTGGGTCACCTGCCAAAACGAAGTGGCCGACGGAAGGGGCAATTTCGTTTTGCATGAAGGGTACGGGCTTCAGCCCGTACATCGGGACCCACAAGTAACTGGGCTTCACAGGCTGCGGAAAAACTCACGTCGGAGGGGGGCGGGGGTTTCAACCCCCGCATAAAGCCAGCAGAATCAATGCCGGCTTTAGCCGCGGACGGGCTCTCTTCGCCACTTTCCCCCGAAATTCCGAGTTTTTCCGCAGCCTGTTTAGCCCCTGAGGGAAGGCTCACAGGAGCTTCCACTCCCTCAGTGGCTAAAGCCGAAACCAATTTCGTTATTCAACGTACGGGATGAATCCCGTACCCTTCAATGTGCTTGCTTTTTAGACAGATTTTTACGGGTTTGGCTGGGCGGCAGCGATGGCTTGATCGAGCCGGTGAGCTTCAGCGCTGCTGGGATCCAGCTCCAGCGCCTGTGCTACCGCCTGTTTTGCCTCCTGCCACTTGGCCTCGTCGGCCAGAGTCGCCCCCAGATTGATCCACGCGACAACGTACGAGGGCGAAGCGTGTAGCGCCGCTCGATAGCAGCTTTCCGCCTGGGAAAGGTCACCGCTTTTTCCGGCCAGATAACCCATCTGGTTTTGCGCCTCAGCCAAGTTGGGATTCAGTTCGATGGCGCGCTGGAGTTCGGCCTTTTCATTCGCAAAGTCATTCTGTTTATCCAGAGCCTTGGCAAGTTTGTAGGCCACGCGCGCCTCGCTGGGATCGTCGGCGAGAGCCTCCCGATAGAACGCGACAGCCTGCGCAGCGTCGCCGAGAGCCATTGCCCGATCTCCCGACTCGATCTTGGCCACCGCCAGCGCTTGATCGGATTCAGTCTTCCTCATCGCCTGATAAACTCGCAGCTTCTCCTGCGCTTGCCCGGCATCGCCTAACTTCTGCAGGACCTTGGCCAATTCGTATTGCACGGCAGGCTCGTTGTCGCCTAACTCGACTGCTTTTTCCAGATGCGCCTTCGCACCTGAAAAGTCGTTGAGACTATAGAGCACACTGGCGAGCAAGGTGTGGGACTGAAAGTAGCCGGGCTTCAGAATGAGAGACTGCTCGATATGCGCGCGCGCCTGTGGCAGTTGCTCCGCGCGCATTTCCAACAGCGCATTCAGATACAAGACCTCCCAGTTGCGCGGTGCGGCCAACAGGAGCTTTTGTCCAAGCTGCTGCGCCGTTTGCGCATGGCGAGAGATAAGAACTCGTAAGTAGAGAACCCGCGTATTGAAGTCTCCGGGATTTCGATTGAGTGCGGCAGACAGAACGTTATCCGCTTCTTCGGGCCTTTCGAGCAGCATTAGAACGACGGCCAGCTCATTTGCCAGTGGGAGAGAATCGGGCGTGGCGTCAAGCCCATCGCGAAGTACCTTCAGTGCGTCGTTGAGTTGCAGAATCCTGGCATATGCCATTCCCAAATTCAGGCTCTGCAGCGGCGTGCGCTGGCCGCGGTGCGCGGGTTGTTGCAGCAGTGCGATCGTTGCCGTGTAGTCCTTGTCGTCGAGCAGGTCTCGGGAAAGCCCATCCAGCGCGGACACCGAGCCCGGATCGATGGCCAACGCGCCTCGCCATTCCCGTTCCGCATCTGCGATCTTGCCCACCTTATCCAAAGCCGCGCCAAGGACGAGATGGGTTTGCGCGTCATGCGGGTTGAGCCTGGCAGCCGCTCGCAAAGGAACAAGCGCGGCCTGTGTATCACCCGCGGAGTAGAGGCTGAGTCCCCACATGTAAGTGAGGGAAGCTGAATCCGGTTGAAGTTTGACGGCAGCGTCAAAGGCCTCGGCGGCGCAGTGGAATTCCTTTCGATCGCCAAACCATGTTCCAAGATCGGCATAAGCTTGTGCGGTGGGCTGGTTCTGGAGACGCGCCTTCATGGACGCCGGGGCGGTGCAGGATGCGCGAGCAAGAGTTCCTGTGAGAATGAAAAGCAGAACTTTCACGAAGGCGTCCGGGCTCGGGAGGATAGTGCGCACACGTCCGTGAGCCGGGCAAGGCTTCATTGGGACCGCTCTCGGGAATGCTTCAGTAGCCCCGATGTCGTCGATTGTTGTCAACTGAAAATAGTGCATGGCCCGGATTTCAAATCCAGAAATTTCCAATACGGTCCCAAAGGCGCGCAGTGTGTTGTTCCACGTCGAAGTGTACAACCATTCGCTGTGGTCATCCATACGCCGGAAATAGGATCGAGAGCTCGGCTTAAGACGGCTGAAATGGGTTTCCTGAATCGATCAAGTCCAGAAACGGATTCAAGCGAACTCCGTTGCCCTCCCGAGGGAGGCGGAAATCGGCCTTTTGAAAAAGGGCTGCCTCGATTACATACTCGAAAATGAACGCCGGCCTTTCCGTAACTCAAACAAATGGTTACGTATATGCTCCGAAGGCAGCTTTTGGGAAAGAGGTGTAATTTATTTTTTCCAAATCCTACTTTCGGCAGATGTGTGCCCTTGTTGCGGGGGCGTAATGTTCGACTCGACTTGGAAAACACCATCTGAACAGTTCTGACGGAGCCAATCGGCAGATCAAGCGTGTCTCCCAAGAAACGGGTAAAAGGGTGCAAACGAATGAAAACGGTTTCAAATAAACGCCAGACCGTTCTGGGCACTCAGGTTAACTCTCTTTTGGAGGTGGTTGTGAACATCATGAACGCGAAGTATCTACGGGCCCTGGTGCTGCTGATCCTGGTCGGCTCAGGGCTCCTGCTCTACGGACAAGGCACCAGCGCAAGCCTGACGGGCCAAGTCACCGATCCTTCCGGGGGAGTGATTCCTGGAGCGACCGTAACCGTCACGAATGTCGACACAAGTCTCACGCAGGTCGTGAAGACAGATGGAGCGGGAACGTACCTGATCCGGCCCTTGCCGATCGGCAACTACACGCTCTCAATCGATGCATCCGGTTTTGACCGCTATGCGCAGAAGGGAATCGTTCTGACTGCAAATCTGTCCGCAACTCAGGACGTTCGGCTCAAGGTGGGCGGCGGCAAGGCTGAGACGGTGAGCGTTACAGCCGACGCGGAGCTTATCAACACCACCTCGGCTGAACTGGGAACTACGGTCGGTGAGTCCGCAATTTCCGAATTGCCATTGAATGGACGCGATCCGTCCTCGCTGGTGTTGCTGGCGCCTGGCACGTCCAACGTCCTGCAGCGTGGCGGCGAGGGAATCCAATCCGGCTTCTCGTTTGCGACAGAGACCGGAGCTTCATCGAGCGGCGGCCGTCAGGGCAGCACGTTTTACATGCTCGACGGCGTCTCCAACATGGACAATTACAATGACCTCACCGCGCCCTTTCCCAACTCCGACGCGACCCAGGAATTCAAAGTCATCTCCAACAACTTTAGCGCCATCTATGGATTCTCTCCCGGCGCGGTGGTCAGCATTGCCACCAAAAGCGGCACCAACTCATACCACGGCGGCGCATTCTGGTTCGTGCGCAACAACGATCTGAATGCCGCGGACTGGTTCGTCAAGGGGGTCGATCCTCTCAAGCGCAACCAGTTTGGGGCCTATGCCGGCGGACCGCTCCTCAAGAACAAGCTTTTCATTTTCGGCAACTATCAGGGAACCCGTCTGGTGCAGGCTTCCAATTCGAATGAAACCTACACGCCAACCGCCGCCATGCTGACTGGCGATTTCAGCGGTTTGGCCACCACGCCCGGAACCACAAACCTCTCGGGCCCTTTCCATACTGTCAATGGAGTGGCGAACCAATTGGATACCAATGTCGCCAACCTGGATGCGGCGGCTGTGCAAATCGCCAAGGACGGATTGCCTAAGGCGACAACTGGCGCAGCGACCAGCACCACCCAGGCCCCCAACGGCGACATGTATTACACCTCTGCCGCCGTCAAGCAAAGCTACGACGAATTCACGGGAAAACTTGACTATGATCTGTCCCCCAAGCAACGCCTGAGCCTGCGCTCCTTTACCAACACCATGACTGAGCCCTCGGGAGATACTCCCGGAAACATTCTCTCCGTGCTCAACCTGGCAAACTGGAGTTATGACTTCCAGGAGAGGATGGAATACTACAACGATGTGCTCGAGCACACGTGGACGATCAATTCCACCACCGTCAATACCGCCGCCGTCTTCTGGAACGAGCAGAGCGCGCACAATTCGGCTCCCACGGACGATAGCAGCGGCAAGCCCATGTGCTTCTCGCGTTATATCAGCGTGACTGAACTGCCGGGACAGTGCTGGATGGAAGGCTTCGGCGTGAGCGGCGGCGCCGGAGGATTCAGCGGCGGCTGGACCGAGCCGTCGCAGGAAGTGCGCAACACCTATGGCTTCACGGACACCCTCACCAAGACCGTGAGCCGGCACACTCTTTCAGCGGGTATGGACTTGCAGCACCAGTTTGCCGAGGAATTCACTCAATACCCCGCCACGCCGATCATCACGTTCAACGGAAGCTACACAGGAAACGGGCTTGCGGATTACCTGCTTGGTTATATGCATGGGTTCGAGCAGGGCGCAGGCGAGATCGCCGATGTGGCAGGATGGCAAGTGGGGCCGTACTTCCAGGATGACTGGCGCGTGCGTCCCAACCTGACTTTCAATCTCGGCGTGCGCTGGGATCCGAATTTACCCCCCACCTCGGCCGGCGGACGCGGCGCGGCCTTCGTTCCCGGACAACAGAGCACCAAGTTCCCCAATGCGCCTCTGGGACTTGTCTTCCCTGGAGACACGGGTGTGACAGCCGCTCTGATGCCGAACTCATACGGGTACTGGCAGCCGCGCCTGGGCGTGGCGTGGCAACCCAGGGGCTTTCCGCATACCGTGCTTCATGCCGGGTTCGGATTGTTTACCGGTCCGCTCGAGTATTCCTCTTACAATCACGCGGCCGATATCGCTCCCTTCAGCCCGACATTCTCCTTGTACGGAGGTAACTGTGCCGGCGGTTGCGCGGCGGGTGCCGACGCAGCGATTACGGGATACCTGAGCTTCGACAATCCATGGTCTGCGAATGCAGGAACGGGCAACGCAAGTCCGTTTCCACCGTTTGCGTCGGTCTCGTACGTACCTGCAAGCAATTCGGCAATCGCTGCGGGGGCTAAGCTGGGGCAGTCCTTCTCCCGCAACTTCAAGATGCCTATGACGCAAAGCTGGAACATGTCGCTCGAGCAGCAGTTGAATTCAACGACCGTTCTCCGCATAGCGTATGTCGCGAACGAGTCGTATCACGAATCGGATGCCATCGACAAGAATGCCGCTACGAACGATGTGCTCCCGTACCAGCAATTCAGCAACATCTACGAATTGGACAGCAATGCCACCGCCAGCTATAACTCCATGCAAGTGACCATTGACCACCATATGGCGCACGGCCTGCAAGTGCAGTCGAACTTCACCTGGTCGAAGACTATCGACGTTGCCAGTTCCGGCAACATCTCATTCGGCAGCCCGTTTCTGCCTAATCCGTTCGACCTGAGGTGGAATCGTGGCGTCTCATCTCTGAGCGTACCCTTCAACTCGGTCACTAACTTCATCTATCATGCGCCCAGCCTGAGGGGAAAGAACCGCCTTCTCCAGGAGACGCTGGGTGGATGGGAGGTGAGCAGCATTGTGACCTGGCAATCGGGAAATCCTTTCTCGATTCAGGCTGCGGGCTTCAATTGGAACGAAGACGACTCCGGCTCAAAGCAGTATCTGGATCGCGCCGATCGCGTCGCAGGCCAAGCTCTCAAGGTCCATCAGGGAGCCAGGTCGCAATGGTTGAAAAGCTATTTCAACACAGCTGCCTTCGTCAATAATGCCAATGGAACGTTCGGCAACAGCGGAAAAGACATCATGTTTGGACCGCATTACTTTGGCGACGATTCTGCGGTCATGAAGAGCTGGGACCTGGTCGAAGGCGTCAAACTGCAATTCCGTTGGGAAGCATTCAACGCTCTCAATCACCCTACCTTCGGCAATCCCACCGGCGACTACGGCAACACCGTCGCCTGGGGTAACTTCGGCAAAATCGGAACCACCGGTAACATTCCGCCGCGTGTCATGCAGGGTGCTCTGAAACTGACCTTCTAACCGAACGGCGCGAGGCCCGGGCGACTAACATCGTCCGGGCCTTTTGTCGTTTTTGGGCGGATGAGAGGCCTGCGAGTTACGCCGTAGTAAAATCTCCGTATGTCTTGGCTCAATTTGCCTTGGCCTGATCATGTCGCGACAACAGATGTGGAACTTATGGGAGGCCGTCTTTTCGAATGCACATCAATATGAAGAGTCACTGTAGTCATGGTCCGCGTGGATGATCCTATCCAGGCTTAGAACCAACCTGGATTTCATGCCTTCACCGGTGCGCGACCGGCCGGGGCTGTTGATTCGCGACTCCTTTCGCTACTCCGATGCAACGCTGATCATTCCCCCGCTTTTGGTCCGCGGTCTTGAGTTTTTTGATGGAGTGCGCACAGACGCAGATCTCCATACGGAGCTGACCCGATTGGCCGGAGGGGCGGAGATAGGAAATGCGGTCCCAAATCTTATCAATGCCCTGAGGGATGCGGGATTTCTCGAAGACGAGACTTACGCGAAGATCAAGGAAAGCCGTCATTCCGCGTTTGTTCAGAGCCCTGTGAGGGAAGCCCTTCATGCGGGCTCTGCATATCCGGCGGAGGTTGATCCATTGCAGACCGTGATGCAAAGGTACCTGGGTGGAAAGGTTTCGGCACAGGAGGGGTTGATTGGAATAGCCGCGCCGCACGTGAGTCCGGAGGGCGGATGGCAGAGTTATCGCGCAGCCTATCAATGTCTGACGCCCGATTTGCACGACCGCACATTCGTGGTGCTAGGAACTTCGCATTATGGCGAACCGGACAGGTTCGGACTAACAAGAAAGCCATTCGAAACGCCATTTGGCAGAACAAGAATCGACGACGCACTGGTATCGGAGTTAGCGCGCCAGCCTGCGGTATTGATGGAAGACTATTGCCATTCCATCGAGCACTCGATCGAATTTCAAGTTGTCTTCCTGCAGTCCATTTACGGACCGGATGTGCGCATCCTTCCCATTCTTTGCGGATCGTTCGGAAGGAGCGTCTATGAAGGCGGGCTCCCAGAAGACAACGACAGTGTTCAGCGATTTTTTGGCGCCCTCGGGGAGATCGCCGCAAGAGAAAAGGAGCGGCTGTTGTGGGTCCTCGGAGTTGATATGGCGCACATGGGCGTGCGCTACGGCGACGGATTTGTGGCACATGCCGAACTGGACGAGATGGCTGTGGTAAGACAGCGGGACCAGCTAAGGATCGAGCGAGTGAACGCATCGGACGCGCGTGGGTTCTGGGATTTAATTAAAGAGAACCAGGACGACTTGAAGTGGTGCGGTTCTTCTCCTATCTACACATTCTTGAAGGCAGTTCCGCAGGCATGTGGAACTTTGAATCACTATGAACAATGGAACATCGACGAGCAGAGTGTAGTCAGTTTCGCAGGGATTTCTTTTACCGGCTGAGTGGCTAGGCTTGTTTCTAACTCTCATAGTCAGGCTGGCGAAGATTGTTTACCATCCCGTTACGATTCAGGCAACTGTTCACTGAACCGGTAGCCGACGTAGGCGTCGGTCAATAAATACTGCGGATTTCCGGGATCGTCTTCGATCTTCTTCCGCAGTTGACGAACAAACGTTCGAAGGTACTCAAGTTCATTTCCATACTCCGGTCCCCAGACGGACTTAAGCAGCCGAGCATGTGGAATCGGTTCGCCCGCGTGCATCATCAGGTAATGCAATACTTCGAATTCTTTTGGAGTGAGGTGAATCGCGCGGCCTGCCTTCAGCACCCGGTATTTGACCGGGTCCAATTCAAGCTGGCCGTGACGAATCGGTGCATCGCGGTTGTTGTCCTGGGCGCTTCTCCTGCGCACGGCCGAGCGCAAACGCGCTGTAAGTTCGCGCAGTTGAAATGGCTTGGTGATGTAATCGTCCGCACCGGCGTCAAGCGCCAATACCTTGTCGTCCTCGCTATCCATCACGGTCAGCATGAGAATTGGCAGACGTGCAATTGCACGCCTGATGCTGCGGCACGTCTCTATGCCTCCCATTCCCGGCATGTCCACATCGAGGAGAACTGCATCGAACCACGTTACGCGGACCAGCGAGAGGGCTTCCTCTCCGCGGGCCGCCTCCACAATCGTAAAGCCCATTCCAGACAGCGTTACACGCAATGCGCGCCGCGTAGAACTGTCGTCGTCGACCACCAGGATGGTTCCCTGTCCTGTATTCGCCGGTTCCGTCATTACATCTTCCTCCTTGCGGGAATGGGAAGTGAAAGAAAGAAGGTCGTTCCTTCCCTGTCATCGCTGATAACCCACACGTGCCCATGATGCGCTTGCGCCGCCTTTTTCACGACGGACAGGCCGATTCCAGTGCCGGGGATGGAGTTCTTCGAGTCCCCGGATCGGAAAAACCGGTCGAATACCCGCTCTCTGTCTTCGATTCGAATGGTCGCCCCAAAGTTATGAACAGAGAAGATGACTTCGTTTCGACTGATGCGCGCTGCAACCTCAATGGCCGTGTTCGGCGTTGAATACTTTCGCGCGTTGTCGATGTACTGTGCAAGGGCCATGGCCAGCAGTGCACGGTCCGCTCGCACGGTTAGAGCGCGATCTTCAACTGCGATCCGAACCCTGTCGTCTCCAGTTTTCTCAGCCAGGCTGGCGACTAGCCCCATGAGCAAGTCCTGGACGTTCACATCGTCTGCGTGCAGGCCAATTTGGGCTTGCTCCAGCTTTGCGGTCAACAGCAATCGAGTGCATAGATCGTTCAGGCGAATAGCTTCGTCGTTGATGAGAGATACCAGGTCGTGTTGCGGGGCGCTGAGTGAACCTAACTCAAGCAAGCCTGAACTGGCAGTTTGAACCGCTGTCAAGGGTGTCTTTAACTCGTGCGCCAGGGCGTCCATTACCCCAGCTCGCAGATGCTCGGCCTTGCTTGCGTTTTCAGCCCTCTCCTCTTTCTCAAACGACTGGTAGCGATCGAATGCCATCACAGCAAGCGACGCCAGCGCATCCATTGTCGGTGGACTCAGCTTGCCGCGCACGACCAGCGCACCCATCGGACCTGCTCCTGCTAACAACATGCGCCGCCATGTACCGGTTAGCAGGTCGTTGTTTGCCGTTCCGCTCAGGTAGCATTCCCTTGCCACATTGTCCTCTCCCTCGCCCCATTCACCGGCCTTGTCCTGGCGCCCCTGATTCAGATCGAACAGTGCGACTGCATGGACATTGAATATCCGTTGAATGAGGACGACGAGCTGAGGCCCGGGAGCTTGTCTAAGGTCCAGCAGGAGCGAGTTCCGGCTCAACTCATAGAGCTGTTCCATTCCCCCACGATTGAGACCCGCCTCAACAGAGCTCTGCAGTTCCTTGCGGGAAAGCCGGCTAATGACAACCGCCGCAATCTGGAATACGCCAAGAGCCACCCATTCTTTCGGGTCTGTTATGTAGAAATGAAAGATTGGCTGGGTGAAGAAATAGTCGAGACACGCTGCCGCAAGCACCGATGTTAAAGATGCCTGCCAGAAGCCGAAATACAATGCCGCGGGAATCACGATCAGCAAATAGAGAAGGCTGATCGTCGTCAGGTTTACCTGCAGAGCAAATCCGATGTAAGTCAGTATCGCGATGCCTACACAACCCGCCAAGCATTGTCCGGTAACTCGAAAGGCGCGCAGCTGGTACAGCTGTCGGGAAACATGCCGAATTACCATTTGCCGGTATCTCGCGGTGTTGCTGCTCCAGCCATGCTTACTAGAGTCTAGCCAGACTTGAATGAAGAAAGCATAAAGGATACATATGGAGCATATATAGAAAGGGCGAAGACCCGTTGGGGGTCGTTCGCCCTTCTCAAATCCGCGCCGGTGTCCGGGCATCTCAAGGATGCAGAGGGGTCTACTTCGCCGCTACTGTGGTCCCAGAATTCGAAAGTTGGTCGAATTTCGCCTCCAGTTGCTCCGCCTGCACGGCCTTGTATGTGTAGTATTCGTAAAGCTGGCGTGCCGAATCTGCCGGTCTTGGATACTTTGCGGCTGTCGACACGACGTTGTTGCTTCGCCTGGCCCACTCCCGCTTCGCATCCGCTGCCTGGGCAAGATAGTGGTCTTGTTGCGTGCGGTAATCTTCCGCAAGAGCGGAGTATTGGCTAGGTGTATGCGCCTCTTGTGCTAGTTTCTTCAGTTGGACCGGTGTGTAGTGTGTGCCACCGCCGGCGGGTGAGATGGTTGTTTGTGCGCTTGCGAAAGTCGCGAGCGCGAATGACAAAACACAAATTGCATTTACGTTGCGTGTCATACGTGACTAACCTCCGATGCTTGAGTATCGGGTGCTATACATGAGGGGCGCATGAGGGGTTTAACAGGAAGACAATAAATTTCAAGTTATCGGCACTGAGTACGGTTCCCGCGCACTGTCTCATCTGTTGGGCAAGCATCGGGCGGCCTCAGACTGCGCCGCTTCCGATGTCCCTTATCTCATCCTTATTTATCCATAGCTAAAATCGAGTTGAGCGATAGTTCTGCCTGCGGTGTGTTGGATTTGTGTTTCGATTGGAGAATTGAATGAAGCGGATAAGTTATGCATTGGTATTTGTAGCGCTGACCACCGTCGCGCTATGGGCCGAGAACAATGAATCCGTCCGGCCGCAAGTTCATCAGTCACCCGATCGGGACGGCGTGTACTATACAGGCCCTGAAGTTGCGGCGCCCCGGCTGGTTCGAACCGTACTGGCGCTCTACCCGGATAATTTGAGTGGCAAGGAACTCCAAGGAATGACTGTGATGGCCATGGTGATCGGTACTGACGGGAGGCCGTCCAACATTCAGGTCTTGCACGGGCATGGCGACCTATTCGATCAGGCTGCAATTGCAGCGGTCAAGCACTCAACCTTTGAGCGTGGCGATCTGGCAGGGAAGCCGGTCCCCGTCTGGATCGATGTTCGGGTCGTATTTCACTCCGACCGAAGCAAGGCCATTCCACAGGTCGTTATCGCAGAGAGAGACTTGCCGCCTCCCGATGAATCAAAGTTGGAAGATAAGCATCAAAACCCGCTTTCATACACGCCACCCTTCCCGATTCACACAGTAGATGCTGATTTCGCAGACCCATTCGCACAACATCCGTTCGTTCAGGTAGCCATCGTATCGGTATTGGTGGGCGAAGACGGTTTGCCGAAAGATGTTCGTATTCGGCGCGGGCTCGGGTTTGGCCTGGATGAAAAGGCTACGGCGGCTGTGATGCATTACAGGTTCCTTCCGGCCACACAAAAGGGCAAGGCGATTGCCGCGAATAGAGATGTAATGGTCAGTTTCGCCAAGTTTTGAGCAAAGACCATCGATTCGTGAGTTAGTCGACTTCCGATTCTCTAATCTTCATCGCCGCCGTCCGGCATGCTCTCGGGCTTTTGCTCGAGATTGAGCACCGGTAAGTGCGCCGCTTCAAGCTGCCGATTCAGCGCGGGGATGGAAGATGCTCTGGACTTTTCCCAGCGCCTCAGAGCCTCCGACACTTCTTCGCTTGCGTGATCCGCCGCTTTCAACTGCGCCGCAGTTGGCGCTGCGTCCGCCATTCCAACCTGGTCATACAGGCCAAGCGACTCGCCTGCGACATCATCGAGTCCTGGCTCCGCCTCGCCGCCGGTGGGCTTCGCCCGGCCGCTCAGCACGTCAGCTAATTCCTTGTCGAGACTCTCGATTGCTGTTTTAATTGCGGGCGGCGCGGACCTCAACAAGGTCTGCAACTGTTCGCGCGCCGAATGAACCTCAAGCGATGCGGCCGCGCTCCTTGTGACCATGGCAGAGAGCTTTGACTGAGAAGCAAAGAGGGCTTGCAAATCAGCCGGCGTAGCATGCACCCTAGGATCGATCTTGATGACCAAAGGGGCGGTGAGGGTTTTGCCACCCGCGGTCAGACGGACAGTGTACGTTCCCGGTAGTGCAAGCGGTCCCTGGGGTGTGCGCGGAGTGTCGTGCGGCACTGCTGAGATGGGATATGAATAATTGGTTGCCGTTGGCGTGGTGTAGTGCAGGTCCCAGACCCAGCGATGCAGCCCAGGGGCGCCCGGAAGAGTCTTGGGCATGCGCAGCCAGTAGAGGGGGATGAGCTGTTTGGAGAGCGCCTCAAGGGTCTCCTCAGGAGCATCGTTGCTGGCATACTCTCGCACCGCATTGCCGCTGCCATCGAGTATCTCCAGCGTCACCGATCCGGTAGTTCCCTGCGGCAACGCATAGTCGATCACCGCGCCGTCTGGCGGGTTTTCTCCCGCGGGCTCATCGATGGGCAGAGGCGTATCGGAATATGTGCTTCGGCGTACGCGATAAGCATTGCCAGGCTTGAACAGATACGCGCCCGCATCCGCCTTCATTCCGGCAATCTGGCGCAACGGAGAAATGTCGTCGAGAATCCAGAATGAGCGGCCATGCGTGGCCACAATCAAGTCGTTGTCCTTGATCGTGAGGTCGCGCATCGATGTATGCGGCAGGTTGAATTGAAGCGGCTGCCAATGGTCGCCATCATCGAACGAGACCCACACCGCCGTCTCGGTTCCGGCGAAGAGCAACCCCTTTCGCACAGGGTCTTCGCGCACCGTGTCGACCGGTGAATCGTCGGGAAGTCCCGCCGAGATGGACTTCCACGTAGCGCCTCCATCGCGAGTGCGGAAAAGGTATGGATGCAAATCGTCAATGCGCAGGCGGCTCACAGACACATACGCCGTGCTGTCATTGAAGTGCGATGCGTCGATCTGCGTCACCTTGCTCCACGGGGTCAGACTTTCGGGAGTAATGTTCTTCCAATTCTTGCCGTGGTCGCGCGTGACCCACACAAGACCATCGTCGGTTCCCGCCCACAGCGTGTCTGTGGATTTGAAGGATGCGGCAAGCGAATAGATGGCGCCCCGCCGCCTTGCCACATCCTTTTCGGAAAGCGGCGGTAAAGAGGTAGGCTGGCCCGAATGCTCGCGGCTCAAATCCGGGCTGATTGTCTGCCACGTCTTGCCGTAGTCCTTCGTTTCGAACAGCACATTTGCGGCGTAATAGAGGTCATGTGCGTCGACGGGTGAAAACAGAATTGGCTCAGTCCGGTCGGAACGATAAGCGGGGCTGCGTACCGGGATCGGCGTTACATCCTGCACCTGTCCGGTCGTCATATCGTATTTCGATACTTCCGACCTTCCGGCTCCAAACACAATCTCTGGATGCAGTGGATCGGGCGCGACGTAGCCATACTCGATAACAGCCACTGGGTGCCACTCGCGGAACGTAATTTCTCCGTCGTTGCCCCGGCTGGATATGCAAACCGACCCGCTCTCCTGCTGTCCCGCGCAAACCTGGTAGGGAAATGTATTCGTTACCGCGACGTGATAGAGCTGCGCCGTTGGCTGGTTGTACCACGAACTCCACGTCTCGCCGCGATTCACGCTCACAAGCGCGCCCTGATCGCTCACCAGAAGAATAATGTCCGGATTATCCGGATTGATCCACAGGTTTTGATAGTCATCGCCGCCTGGCGCGCCGCGCAGACTCATCCATGTTTTGCCGCCGTCGACCGAGCGCTCTGTGACAATACTCGCGCTGTACACAATGTCGGGATTCTTGGGATCGACCTTGGCGATGGGCAGATCGCCGCCCCCGATCTTCAGCGCAGGCCGTGGATCGTCGGTTGCTTTGTACCATGTCTCGCCGGCATCGTCGGAACGATAGACGCCCAACCCAACGGCGGAGCCATAACCGCTCTCATGCTTTGTGGCCAGCGTTGCATAGAGCCGATCGGGATTGCTTGCGGAGATCGCTACCTGGATGTGGACCACATCGTCCGGCAAGCCTTTCGTTAGAGGCTTCCACGTATTGCCGCCATCGGTCGACTTGAATAGCCCGCCTTTGGTTCCGTCGTAGCTATTGCCATCTTCCCAGGGCCCCAGAGTCTCTTCCCACATGGATGCATAGACAACGCCGGGATTGCTCGGATCGATCTGCACATCGGAACCGCCCGTATTTACGTCCTTGTAGAGCACCTTGGTCCATGTTGTTCCGCCATCGGTGGAGCGGTAGATTCCCCGCTCCTCATTCGGGCCATAGGGATGTCCAAGTACTGCGGCGAAGAGCTTGTCAGGGTCGTGCGGATCTACGGCCAATGCGGGAATCTGCTGCCCGTCGCGGAGGCCAAGATGTTCCCAGGTCTTGCCCGCGTTGTTGGACTTGTAGATCCCGTTGCCTACTGAAAGATCAGGCCGGTGGAGCCCTTCTCCGCTGCCAGCATACACAACATTTGGATTTGAAGGCGCAACGGCGATAGCACCGATTGATTGGGACGGTTGCCCATCGAAGACTGGGTTCCACGTCCGTCCATAGTCGTCGCTCTTCCATACCCCGCCGTCCCCCTGGCCAACATAAAATACATTGGGCTGACTCGCGATGCCCGTCGCCGCACGCGTGCGCCCACCGCGAAATGGCCCAATCATGCGCCAATGCATATCCGGGAGTGGCCCTGAAGCATATTCTTGCGCAAACAGAAAAGCAGGCGAAAAGGACAAACACGCAAGCAGGGCGATGGCAATGGAACGCAGCACCGAACTACGGGGTTTCAATGAAAGGTCGATCATTGTTTGGGGAACTCCAGGCCGAAGCAGAGATGTATGCCATCTTAGAGGGTTGGCGCCCCTCCTCACAATCTCTTTGTGTTTCTACCGCTTCGATTTATCCCCAAACTATCGTGAAGCCCGCAGTGTGCGTGGTCCAGGGTGCCTCAGTCTATTTCCTGGCTTTGTAACTTGCAGGGGCGGCCAGGCCCTGGACCAGGAGCGGTGACACCAGTGGGGCTGTGTCAATATGGGTATTGAGGAGGCGCTGCGCATGAGAATTGCGATCCTGTTGGTTCTGGCCCTGCTGAGTGCAACCGTGTCGAATGCGCAGGCTCTGGGTGGGTCGCTGCGTGGAGTTGTCGAGGACAGCCGAGGGGCTCAAGTCGCTTCGGCGGCAATTGCCGCACGCCTGAACGCTTCTTCGTTTGAGCGCACTGTGCGTTGCGACGATCGAGGGAATTTTCGCATCGACGGCCTTCCCCCTGGGACCTACAGAGTGAGCGTAAGCGAACACGGTTTTGCGGATGCTGTCGCGGATGTAGCCATCGAAGCAGGTTCGGTTCGCGACATCGCCGTAACCATGAAGCCGCCAGCGGTTTCCCAGACCGTTGACGTCCGGGCGCAGAGTTCTTCCATCACTACGCAAGCCATGGATCTCGCCAGTCAGGTTCACCAGAGCGTAGTCAGCGGCCATGATCTCGAAATCCTCCCGCTGCCGGCGCGCAGCTTTGCCAACATTGCCTATCTTGCTCCGGGAACAGAGCCAGTGGAGCCGTCAGACCCGACCAAGGCGCGCATCACGGCCGTTTCCACGGGCGGTAGTTCCGGATTGAACAACGAGTTATCCGTCGACGGAGGAGATAACTCGGACGATTACATTGGCGGATTTCTGCAGAACTTCTCGCCTGACTCCATTCAGGAGTTTGCCGTGCGAACATCGCAGGAGGATGCCGACACAGGAGGAACGACGGCGGGCTCAGTAATGCTGACAACGAAGAGCGGCACCAATGAGTGGCATGGAGATGCTGCATTCTTTGCGCGTGCCGCCGCACTGAACGCTCGTTTCCCGATCGAGAATCCTGCGCCCAATCCCAAGCAGCCCTTTTCCCGGCAAAACTACGCCGGGACTGCGGCAGGGCCAATCGTCAGGGATATGCTTTGGTTCTTTACGGCATTTGAGGGTGTACATGAAGATGCAAGCATTGCCTATAGTCCGGCGAGCATCGCGCAGTTCGATGCACTGGCAACCCTGGCTTCAGAAGGATTGATTCCGGGTGTCGGCTCGATTGACGTCCCGGCAAATGTGCCTATCCCGTTCCGCGATTATTTTGGATCGGAGCGCCTGGACTGGGCTCAATCAACCAGGTCGCAATGGTATCTGCGTGGGTCGGCCGACTCGTACACGACTCATAACGATCTTGTGCAACAGGGCACGTTACCCTCCACCGGGCTGCTGACGCATAACAACTATTTCAGCCTGGTAATAGCCAATCGGCACATTTTTTCGCCGAAGCTTCTGGGAAGAGCTCTGTTCAACGCAAGCGGTCTGCACCTGACACAGACACGTAACTCCGACTTAGGTTTTGCGCTGGCTTTTCCTTTCAGTTCGACATCGTTGACGGTGTCCGGCTTTGAGACCTTCGGGGATAACCAGTTTGCGACGCCGATCACTTTCTTCCCATCGGAGCGCAGCCAGGAAAAGTATCAGTTTCGATATGACTTGACCCAGGATCTTGGCCGTCATGCAATCAACCTTGGAGTGAGCTTCATCCACGAGCCAGTGCTTGGAGGCGCATTCCCAGGGAACACGGAGACCCTCTATCAATTTCCGCAGAATCCCGCATATTACGTCAATAACACGGCTCAATTTGTATCCGACATGGGTTCCGGAGCCACGTCATCGACCCTTGGCGGTGGATTTTCGCAAAACATTCAGCGCCTGGCGTTCTATGGGCAGGATTCATGGCGCATCGCGCATGGCCTGACGTTTAACTACGGATTGCGGTACTCAACAACCTATGGACTTTTCAACGGATCGGGACGAAGTCAAACGGAAAACCCGGGCTACATCACGTTAGCTGCGCTTGGCATTCCCCTTGTGGCAGGGGCGCCGCATGACGATCGTGAGCAGATTGCGCCACGAATCGGCTTTGCGTATTCGCCGGGCAGCAAAGGGACGACTGTGATTCGCGCCGGGTTTGGACTTTATTACAACGACCTGGCCCAGAATGGCTGGGCAACGGCATTCCAGGCTGTCAATGCACCCCCCGGTACATGTTTGGATCCGGTTGAGAACCCTGGTGGTGCGGAAAATGCTGGGTGCGTACCCGGCGGCTCCGCAGGCGGAACCGTCAATTTGATCGATCCCAGATATAGAACTCCGTACGCGATTCATATCTCCGGCGGTTTGCAGCATAGCTTCAATGGGATTTGGTTGCTAAGTGCCGACTATGTCCACGAAGAGGGCAATCATGCTTATCGAGCCTACAGTTACACAGGTGGCGTCAACTTGTTTATACCGCTGCTCGCACAGGACGACCCAATGCAGGCCGCGGTTGTTCCAGATGTAAATGTCTTTCACTCCGACAATCGTTCGAGTTACAACGGATTGCTTGTTCATTTGCAAGGCAATGTGCGGCGGCGGTTGAACTTGATTGCAAACTATACTTTGTCGAAAGCGCAGACCTGGGGTTGCGTGCTTGGGGAACTTTTCGATTACGTCAATGGCGTGTGCAATCCGCTGAATGCATTCGGTCCAGGCGATTATGGACCTTCCGGCGAGGACGTTCGTCAGCGCGCGGTTATCGCTGGAACGTGGCATGCGCCGGGAGGTGTTGAAGTGAGCGGGCTGTCGCAGGCTGAGAGTGCGCGCCCTTTCACGATCACGACTGCGGATAATCGCGAGCGCATCTCAATCGACGGAACTCCAACTGCATTGGATCGGTTCCGGGGGACTCCCTATATTCAAACGGACCTACGCGTGAGTCGCCCGTTGAGGTTTGGCGAAAGGTGGACAGCAACGCCGTTCATGGAATTCTTCAATCTATTCAACCGGAACAACTCCGGCGCAAACTATGTGACGAACATTGCCACGCTTCCTGTGCCTGCGGCGGAGGCGGCGGCTGGGAATGTGACAGATATCTGTGAGAATGCGGACTGTTCGAGCACTGCGCCGATCACCAGTCCGAATCAGCTGCTGCAGGCCGGCGGCGCGCTCGGCGATTTCTTTGGGCCGGGAACGACGGTTGGCATTCCATTCGCCGTACAGGTGGGTGTCCGGCTTAGCTTTTAACATCGACATGATTCGGAGCCATTTTGAAAGCCCACGATCGCCCGATCCTCATCCGCACGCTCTCGGAAGTTGAGGCGATTTACTTGTCTTCGTGTTACTCCAGGTCCTTTGAACAAAGGTCTTGCCGGAAGGTCGCAGCACGAGTAAGAATGCTGCTTGACGACTCGATGTGGGTTGGCAGTACCCTCGGGTAAATCTGTTGAGCGCACGATTACGGAATGAAGGCTCAATTCGGCCAAAGGAGGTAGTAAAGATGGTTACTCGGAGAGATTTACTCGTTGCGGTAATTGCGATCCTCGGCACTGCTGGAGTATTTGCGATTGCAGACCAGGGGCCAGTTATGGGCTCTGTTGCGTTGGACTGGAATGCCATTACGGCTAAGTCAACCGACGTAGGGTCGGTTCGGTCATTCCTCAAGGCGCGCACGCCCACTGTTGAAGAACTCGAAGTGCATGCAACGACTCTTGACCCTGGCAAATCTCCTCACCCGCCGCATCGCCATCCGAATGAAGAGATAATCATCATCCGGCAGGGAACTGTTGAAGTTCTGGTCGATGGGGAGTGGAAACGTGTTGGTCCCGGATCAGTGGTTTTCTTTGCATCCAATCACCTGCATGGCTTGAGAAACGTGGGCGCCGATCAGGCAATCTATCACGTAATTAATTGGAAGACGGCGGCCACGCCGGCGGCAGTGACACCTTGACCCCGTTCGACAATTCAATTGAATGCGCAATACGGCTTAAGGCGAAGAAGCTGGGATACCAGTGGGAGTGGAGTCGATGCGATTTGAGAATTCAGGGCGGCGATTCTTTTTGAAGACCATGGGAGCGGCGGGGATGTTTTCTGCGATACCTCAGAGCGCGCTGGGACTTCATGATGGAGGCGCGCGTGTGTTGCATGAGGTTGCCGCGCCCGGTGCCGGTGCGGATGAGAAGCCAAAGGACTCCATCAAGTTCGGCGTGATTGGTCTTGACCATAACCACATCATGGGGATTACTGCGGCCGTTGTTCGCGGCGGCGGCGAACTCGTTGCGTTTTACTCGAAGCTTCCGGAGGCGACTGCGGATTTTCAGAAGACTTATCCGAGTGCGAAACTGGCGCGAAGCGAGGACGAGATACTCAACGATCCTTCTATTCAATTGGTGGCGAGTGCCGGCATCCCCAATTTGCGCGCGCCTCTTGGAATCCGTGTGATGCAACATGGCAAGGATTATCTGAGCGACAAACCGGCTATTACGACATTGCAGCAGTTGGCTGAGGTGCGCAAGGTGTCCGCGGAGACGGGCAAGATGTTCGCGATCATGTACTCCGAGCGGCTTGAGGTGCGCGCGGCCGTGCAGGCCGGATACCTGGTGAAAGACGGGGCGATTGGCAAGGTGGTGCAAACCGTAAACATAGCACCTCACCAAGTGAATGCGCCGAGCCGGCCTGACTGGTTCTGGGATCCGAAGCAATATGGCGGGATACTGTGCGATATTGGTTCTCACCAGGCTGATCAGTTTGTTTATTACACAGGGTCGACGAAGGCCGATGTTACTGCGTCGCAGATTGCGAACGTAAATCATTCGAGCCATCCGGAGTTTCAGGACTTCGGCGATATGATGCTTCATGGAAATGGTGGGGCTGGGTATGTTCGCGTGGATTGGTTCACTCCAAACGGGCTGGGCACATGGGGCGATGGTCGTCTGTTTATTCTTGGGACTGAAGGATACATTGAGCTTCGCAAATATCGGGACATAGCTGGCAGACCCGGCGGCAATCACCTCTTTATCGTCGATCAAAAGCAGACGCGCTATATCGATTGTAATAATGTTGTGCTGCCGTTTGGCCCGCAGCTCGTAGCGGATATTGTGAACCGAACGCACGTTGCGCAGGATCAGGAACAGGCGCTGTTGGCGGCTGAACTCGTGCTAAAAGCGCAGAGGGATGCCAAGGTGCTTACCTTTGACGCATAACCGGCGATGAAGGACGGAAAAGTTGCAAGCTATCCGGGCGGAGATGTTATGAACAAAGCAAGCAAGGGATCCGGTTCGTCGCGCAGGGCTTTCTTGAAAATGCCAGTGGGAACGGCTGCCCTGGCTGGCTTTCCCGCCATTGTTCCAGCGTGCGTATTCGGCGAAAACGCTCCGAGCAATCGCATCAATGTTGGAGCGATCGGGTTGGGCCGCATCTCGCGTGGGCACGATCTTCCGGGGATCTGGCAATTCGACCAAGCGCGGATCATGGCTGTGTGCGACCTCGACAGCAATCGTGTGGAAGCTGGCAAGACACTGGTAAATAGCTACTATGCACAAAAGACAGGAAAGGATTACGACGGCGTAACTGGCTACCATCACTACCAGGAGTTGTTGGCGAACAAAGATATAGATGCGGTTGTGATCAGCACGCCTGATCATCAGCACGCGATTCTAGCGGTGGATTCGGTCCGCGCCGGCAAGGATGTGTATCTGCAGAAGCCTGCATCGCTGACGATTGCCGAGGGCCGCGCGATGAGCAACGCGGTAATGGTGTCGGGGCGGATTTTGCAGATTGGATCGCAGCAGAGGTCATGGAAGCAATTTCATCGCGCTTGCGAGTTAGTACGCAATGGCCGCATCGGCCAGATCGAGCATGTTGAGATTGGACTTCCGGGTGATCCAAGCGGCCCCGATGCGCCACGGATGCCGATACCGGCAAATCTGAATTACGACGCATGGCTTGGCTCGACGCCGGATGTCTATTACACAGAGATGCGCGTCCATCCGCAGCAGGGTTTCGATCGGCCTGGCTGGTTGCGCTGCGAACAATTCGGCGCGGGGATGATAACGGGGTGGGGAGCACATCATGTGGATACGGCGCACTTGGGAATGAACACGGAGTACACCGGGCCGGTTGAGATATGGGGAGCAGCGGAGTTTCCCACGCATGGATTATGGAACGTCCATGGAAAGTTCCTGACCCATGCCATCTATGCGAATGGCGTGACGATGGATATAAGTGGCGATTTTCCGAATGGGATCAAGTTCTATGGGACAGAAGGCTGGATCTTTGTTACACGGGATAAAGAGGTCACTGCTACGGATCCGGGAGGGAAGCCAGTTACGCTCGACCCATTGATGGCGAGCAACCCGAAGATACTGGACAGCGTGATTGGACCGGACGAGGTTCATCTATATAAGAGCGACGATCAGCATGGTAACTGGCTGGAATGCATCCGCAGCAGAAGGGTCCCCATCGCTCCTGCCGAGGTTGGGCACCGCGCGTGTTCGACATGCCTGTTGCATCACATCGCAATGAAGACAGGCCGCAGGCTGCATTGGGATCCAGTCAAAGAGCACTTCAAGAACGACGATGAGGCGAACAACATGCTATCCCGCCCGCAAAGATATCCCTATCGAATGGTTGCCTGATGCAGTTTTCGCCGGGGCGTATCCCGTCCCATTGGACTGGTGAAAGTCTACGCGAATTCGAGCACTAGTTTGTGGGCCGTAGCGCTCTCTGCGGGGATAACGGCATAGCGCGAGGATTCTATTGTTCGTTCTTCCGAGGTGGCCTCTTTACCATTGAGGGTTGCACGGCGAATTGCCCTCCCTTGTGGCAGCAGTAATTCCAGGTCAAATTGTTGCGCGCTTCCGGTAAACTCCAAGGTCATTTGGCCGCTCGTGCGATCGCATTTGTATTTGTAATGGACATAGCCTCGCGACGCGGGATAACGTACGGAGACCTTCGCTTTACCTGTTCCCGTGGCCAACCAGCGTGGAGCGATGCGTGCCTTGCTGAATGCCACTCCTCGATCTTGCACTCCTGCCAAGCCTTCAAGGATTGCCGCAGTCAACGCAGCCGCTCCCCAGTTATTGGGCATGCCGTATGAAACATCGTTCCATGGTGGAAGGAAGATGGGAGCATCGCAAAGCGTGAGCCCCGTCACCATCCACTTGGCGCCTGTATCGAGGCAATCGAAATCGATGGCAGCAATCGTCCTTTCGGGATGGGGATGTTCAAAGCCTACGACATAAAGACCAAGATTTCCGAATTTCCGATTTGCACCTCGCCATGCCACCTGCATGCGCTCTGAACCGCCCGGGCCGGAGCGCTCGTTGAATTCGCTGTCCGCTGGCGCCCACCAATGGTTGATGTTGACACCTGCGCGGATGTACTCCCAATGCGTTGTGCCCTCCGTGTAATGAAGAGTGAGCTTGCCCACCAGGTCATCTCCACCCTTGGCGTGCAAGAGATAGAAACTGCGCGCCGTTCGATTGATTGCTATGGATGCGTGACGCGTAAATCGTTCGGCACTGGAGATAGCGAGACACGCGCGCCGCCCATTCTTTGCAGGGTCAATCACGTTGAAGGGAATTTCTCGGGAGACCTGGTTGCCGCTGGGCATGCTGGCTAGATCGCTTCCTGGCTCATTCATCCAGCCCAGCACTTCCGGTGTGCCAGGCCCAAAATCCGCGTTGGCCACAGAGCGTAAATCGACCTGCGTAAATTGTCTTGCGGGCGCCACGGGTTGCTTGCCGCGCAAGATTGCGGGCACAAATCCGTGATGAGTTGCGGCAATCTTCGCATAGCGGTTGAGAATATCCGCGCCATATTCCTCGAAGCCATGATCGAAGGCACCCCAGGCCAACTCTCCGGCCGTGCAGGACATAACGCCACCGTTCATGTACTCCCATTTTTCACTTTCGCCGGCAAAGCCTTTTTCAAAGGGCGGGAAGATGGCATAGAATTCGCCTGGCGATGTGGCAGGCATTTCTTTCCGAATGCGTTGATAGGTGCGAAGAATTGCCGCACATTGATCGTGGCGGATTCCGCGATTCAGGCTGTAGGCATTGGAGAGCGAAACCTGTCGATCCATGTCAACGCCCAGGTCGAACTTAAGATTGCGATCCTCGGGAATCCAATGGACGAAGAACTCGCCGTTCCATGCTAGAGCATTCAGGCGCTGCTCCAATTGATCTGCAAGTGCGCTATAGGCAGGCGCTTCCTCATCACGTCCGGCAGCGTGCAGCATTTCGCTGAGGCGGCGGAGTCCGGCAATCATGTTGGCATTGTCGCCAAAGAATATTCCGAAGTGCGTTTTAGCTAAATTAATCACCATGATGTCGCCGCCGACTAGCTTAGCTTCGCTCTCGCAGAGGAAGTCCCATGTATCGATGGTGAACCCACGCTTGAGCAGCTTGTACTTCTCCGACCAGCGATAGGGATTGCTGGTGGAGTATTTCACTGCGTTGATGGCCGCATTCAGTTTGGTTGCCATCCAAGGCGTGTCGCCACTGGCTTTCCAGGAAAAGTAGATCGCTTCAAGCAGCATATGCTCAACGTGGTTTTCGATCGGGGAACGCCGGAGCAGAAGCCAACCGTCCTCCGCGGGCATTGTAAAGCCGCCATAATTGAATCGCCGTTCCCAGTCTGTTTCAACCGGCGTACGCGGTTCGAAATTCTCAAAGACCATGCCGTCTTCGCGCTGCGATGCGGCGTAGAAGTCGACGTTGGATTTCACCTCTGGCCAGAAATACTTCATGCCCTTGAGTGAACTTGTGTTGTCCAGAAGCCAGGTGTCCCAGCATGTAAAGACCTCGCCTTTGTAGCGCATGGCGCTTACCGGCCCGTCGGTGGCCATGGTCCAATAGAGGTCTTTCAGCAGGCGTCCCATTTGCCCGCCTTCGTCCTCGACGAAGGTACGGCAATCGACGCGAAATGTGCGCATGGCGAGAGGCTCTCCATCCGCGCCGAGTAGAGATACGCTGTGAGTCCCGAGTGCGCCGGCGACCACAAATTCCGCGATACCGTCGAGAGTCCCTTCAAAGTAAACATTGTGATTTCCATCGCCCACTTGAATGCGGCCGGCGATTGCACTCCTGACGCGCAGAGAATCCAGGGGACCAAGAGGGCCTATGGGTTCCGGATCCAATTGCAGTTGCGCGGATTCCCCTGTTAGGGCCGCACTGGACGGAGGGTTGGTGGCTCCGGCTGTAAATGCGACAGCGCAACCTGCAATTGGGATGTGTTTAATGAAGTCGCGGCGTGTCGTCATGCTGAGGGCCTCGTTCACTCGTTGCCGAATATCTCTCTACCTAGAAGCGGGATGATTCTATACGGCGTCGTTCGCGTAGGTCCAAGCGCACTTAGAGAGGTCAAGGAGAATTCCATACATAGTTCAGATCGACAAAAAAGCAGTCAGCGCGCGAGCCAGCCACCATCGACGACGAGGACGTGCCCGTTGATGTAGTCGCTTGCGGGGGAAGCGAGAAATACAGCTGCTCCGGCAACATCTTGCGGAGAGCCCCAGCGGGCAGCGGGAATGCGCTCCAGGATCTGACGTGAACGTGTGGAATCGTTCTGAAGAGCCTGGGTGAGTTCTGTTGCCATGTAGCCGGGTGCGATGGCGTTGACCTGAACGCCGCGTGCCGCCCACTCGTTCGCTAAGGCCTTTGTGAGTTGTGCGACACCGCCCTTGGCCGCAGCATAAGCGGGAACGATGATGCCGCCTTGAAAGCTGAGCAGGGACGCGATGTTGACGATCTTGCCGACACCTCGCTCGAGCATGGGGCGGGCGGCGCATTGGCATAGGCGAAAGACGCTGGTGAGATTGGTGGCGATAACATCGTTCCAGTCAGCGACAGAGTAGTCGACGGCAGGCGCGCGGCGGGTAATGCCCGCATTGTTGACGAGGATGTCGAGGGATCCCAGGGCGGCGATTGTGTCCTCGATGAGTTGTGGCGCCCGATCGGGATGACTTAGGTCAGCGGTGAGTGCAACGTGCCGCACGCCCGTCTCAGCGACAGCTTGAACCACGTCGGCGGGGACGGATTGCGAGGCGTGAATGGCGACGTTTGCGCCGGCTTGGGCGAGGGCAATAGCGATGGCTGCGCCCATGCCGCGGGATGAACCGGTGACAAGTGCGTTCTTGCCGGTAAGTCGAAAGGAATCGAGGATCAAGGGAGGCTCTCCTTGTTAGCGGCAGTCTTCGTTGAGTTAGAAAAGGTCGGATATCTGGAGTGCATCCATGTCGGTGTATACCTGGTTTTCGCCGCCCATGCCCCAACAAAAGGTGTAACTCGCTGTGCCGACTCCAGCGTGGATTGACCACAAGGGAGAAATGGCGACCTGCTTGTTGGCAACGAAAAGATGGCGCGTCTGATTGGATGGTCCCATGAGATGGACGACGCGCTGCTCAGGAGGAAGATCGAAGTAGAGATAGACCTCAGAGCGCCGCATGTGAGTGTGTGGCGGTATGGTATTCCATACGCTGCCGGAGTGGAGTGTTGTGAATCCCATAACCAGCTGACAACTGGATACGCCCTCAAGATGAATGAGCTTGTTGATTGAGCGGAGATTAGCTGTACCAGGGTCGCCGATTGTCAGGGGTGTAAGTTCGCTGGCGCGCACGAGGGCCGTGGGATGGACGGCATGGGCCGGATAACTCAGTAGATAAAATTCAGAGGGCATGTTTGCGTCTGAACTCCAAAACGAAACGGAGTTATGGCCGCGACCTATGTAGAGTGCATCGCGATTGCCGAGGGAGTATGTTTCGCCGTCAACGCCGACTGTGCCCCGCGCACCGATGTTAAAGACGCCAAGTTCGCGGCGCTCATTGAAGAAAGCCGCGCGGAGTTGATCGGGGCAAGGGAGTTGCAAGGGCTCTGCCAGCGGCACTGCGGAGCCAATGACGGTGCGGTCAAGGTCGACATAGACAAGCTTGATGGAACCAGGAGCGAAGAGGTCTTCAAGGAGAAAGCTCGAACGCAATTCCTCGGTGGACATGCGCGGAAATCGGACCTCATCGGCGAGTTGAATGATTCTCATGGCGTGACCTCCTATTTCGATTTGCGAAAAGCATAAGTCGGTAGGCGGATGGATTCAGTGGATAAGAATGCGGATGCTCATCGCATCCTATGAAGGATCGCTCTCTTTGAGCGGCGTCAAGATGCTATTCTTTCACCTTGATTACCAACGCGCTATAGATGGTTCCGGGGGCAATAAGCAATTGATGCGGAGTGCCTGCCGGAATGTGTACCAAATCGCCGGCCACAATGGGCTGGACGATACCGTTGCGGATGCCGGAGCCAGTTGTTTCGCCATTGCTCCCGGCATGAGGATCGACTAATTCGCCGCCGGTAATGAGTGTCGCTTTTCCTTCCATGACCAGCATGACGTCATCGAAATGGGCGTGGATTTCCGCTCCGCCACTCGCGGTTCGTTCAGTCAGTTTCAGCTCATGTGTCCCGTAGTTTCCTAAAGTAGATCCGCTGCCTCCTGCGGCTTTCGCTTGTTGCGCGAGTTCGACGAGTTGGCCGCTAATCTGGGTAGCAGGAAAGACTTCCGCTTTGCCAGAGGACTGTGCAAGGCAAGGAGCGGTGAAGGTAGCGACAGCAATTGTGAATGCGAGTTTCATCATGACCTCTTCTCAATCAGAGTTTGTAACATCAAGGCCGATATCGTGCCATTGTTCGCGGTTGTTGGAACTAACTGTTTTTACAGCTGAGCGTTGCATTTCAATCGAGATGGAAAACTTCTTCGAGAGGGAAGATGCGATCGTCCGGCGCGGCTTCCGCGAGTGCTTCAAAAAACGGAGACATCTCCGTTTGCCACCGGCTGTTCACGGGGTGCTCCTTCATGGCTGCACAGGCGTGCTCAAAGTCATCTGTTTCGAGATAGCCGACAAGAAGGCCGTCCGGCCGCAAGAACAATGAGTAATTGTGCCAACCAGTAGATCGGAGTGCGTCAAGCATCTCCGGCCAAACCTTAGCGTGGCGATGCTTGTATTCTTCCAGCCTCTCTTCCCGGACCTTCAAGAGAAAGCAGATTCGCATTGTGACCTCCGGTATTTTTCAATAGTCGGCGCCATGGTGGAAGCTGCGTTCGAGAACACCACCGGCTAACATCGTCATAACAGCGTCTCGTGCATCACGAGAGCCACAGCACTTCGCAATCGAGCCTTGTTTCCTTCCTGCGCCGGCCTGAGACGGGGAACTGTGGCTAGTGGGTATCGAAGCATCTCCGTCTCAATCCATTGCCCAGCGATATGCCAAATAGTTGTAATATCTCCCACAACCACAATCTCGGATGGCGCAAGCGCGGAGGCAATCATGCGCATCCCGCGGCCGAGTGCAGCGCACATTCGCTCAATTGCGTTCATTCCCGCCGGATCGCCGTTCTCTGCTAACTTGAGAAGATCCTCAAAGGCTGGCGAGGTGCAGTTTACAGTCTCTGCGTAGTAGCGCATTCCTGCAGGGTTAGCGGCCAGAGTCTCCCAGCATCCCCTGCTTCCGCAACCGCAAGGCAAGCCATTTGGATCCATCTGCACATGACCGAATTCACCCGCGGCCCCTCCCTCTCCGCGGAGAATGCGGCCGTTGGCAAAGATGCCTGTTCCCAATCCCTCAGACACATTGACGACCACAAGGTCATGCATACCATCGCTGTCGCCAAACCAGACCTCCGACAAAGCGCAGGCATTGGCCACGTTATCTGCAACGACGAGCATTCCAGTTGCCTGTTCCACGCGAGACTTGATGTTTGCAATCGGCCAGCGGATGTTGGGTGCAAAGATCGGCTTGTTCGGACGTGACCGGCCAGCACTGGAGTTGGCGGAGTTGAGGTCAAGGCGGCCGGGTAGGCTTATTCCGATGCCATCGAAGGAACGATCCTTGTTGGCAGCAATGATTTGTTGGATCGCACTGACAATAGCGCCAATTACTTTCTGAGGGTCCTCCGGCAAAGGAATGAGATTGTGAGCGATGATTCTGCCACCCAGGTCCGTTACGGCTAACGTGGTTTGCGAGGGGTGGATGTCCAAAGCTAGCACGCCTCTTTGACTGTTCACGTTGAGAAATGTTGGCCGCCGGCCACGGGGAAGGCGGCCCATTGACCCTTCAACAATCCAACGTTCGGCGAGAAGTTCCTCAACGATGAGCGAGACGGTGCTTCTTTGCAGCCCGGAAACGCGGGCCAGATCGGCGCGTGAGATAGGTTGACGGGTGCGAATCTGGTTGAAAATGAGATTGCGATTGATTTGGCGCGGTATCTTATTTGATGCACTAACCTTGTTGGTAAAGGAGAAGCGCGGCGCGGGTGATTTGGAACGGCTCTCCGACTTGTCTTGCATGCCAGGCACCATGTCAGGTGGAAGTTAGGCCACGCCAGCGACGAGCACGGCTGGAGTGGAGGAGAAAATCAGTCAGGAGAAAATCAGTTAAGAAGTCCGGCGCAGGAGAATGGATGAAGCGTCGGGGCAAACCTTCACACGTTGTACGTGGATGATGAGATGCGGCCACCGCGGCCCGTCCAGTTGGTATGGAAGAACTTTCCTCGCGGCTGATCGATCCGTTCATAAGTGTGCGCGCCGAAGTAGTCGCGTTGCGCTTGAAGGAGGTTGGCGGGCAACCGCGCGGTGCGATAACCGTCGAAGAAATTGAGAGCGGTGGAGAATGCCGGCGTCGGCACGCCTAACTCGACAGCATGAATGACCGCCTTACGCCAGGAACTTTGGTACTGGTTCAGGGCGCTGAAAAAGAAACTGTCGAGAAGCAGATTGTCGATAGCATGGTTCTTGTCGAATGCCTCCTTTATCTTCCCAAGGAAGCGGCTGCGAATGATGCATCCGCCGCGCCACATCAGTGCAATAGCGCCCATGTTAAGGTTCCAGCCATTCTCCTTGGCAGCGGCTCTGAGCAGCATATAACCCTGTGCGTAGGAGACAATCTTGGAACAGTAAAGTGCACAGCGCACATTTTCGATAAAGGCGGCGCGGTCGCCGTCGACAGGCTTGATGGCAGGCCCTTCAAGCACCTTGGATGCGGCAACGCGTTCCTCTTTCAGCGCCGAGAGGCAGCGCGCGAATACCGACTCCCCGATGAGTGTTACAGGCTGGCCGAGATCGAGCGCACTGAAGACGGTCCACTTACCGGTACCTTTCTGTCCGGCGGTGTCAAGGATCTTATCGACAATGGGCTTCCCATCTTCATCTTCCTTGGCAAAAATATGACTCGTTATCTCGATGAGGTAACTGTCAAGTTCGCCTTTGTTCCAATCCGTGAAGACCTGCTGTAAGTCATCGGCAGTGAGGCCGAGGCCGCGCTGCAGCAAATCGTAAGCCTCACAGATCAATTGCATGTCGCCATATTCAATGCCATTGTGGACCATCTTTACATAGTGGCCTGCGCCGTTCTCCCCGACCCAGTCGCAGCACGGTGTACCGTCTTCAACCTTGGCGGCGATGGCCTGGAAGATATCTTTCACATGGAGCCAGGCGGCGGGGTTTCCACCAGGCATGATGGATGGGCCAAAGCGCGCACCGTCTTCGCCTCCGGAGACACCGGTGCCGATAAAGAGGATGCCTTTTGCGGCGAGGTCTTTGGTGCGGCGATTGGAATCGGTAAAGAGTGAGTTACCGCCGTCGATAATAATGTCGCCGGCTTCAAGGTACGGCAGCACATGGTCGATCATCTGGTCGACAATGTCGCCGGCCTTGACCATAAGCATCACGCGACGGGGGCGTTTGAGCAGGCCAACAAACTCTTCGATGGAATGAGCGCCCACGACCTGCGTGCCTTTAGCTTCATTGCCCAGGAAGTCGTCTACCTTGGAGACAGTGCGGTTGAAGACGGCAACTTTGAAGCCGTGGTCGTTCATGTTGAGGACAAGATTCTGTCCCATGACAGCGAGGCCGATCAGGCCAATATCGCACGTTGTGTCTGGCATATAGTCTCCAAATCTTCTTCAGAATTCCCAAGCGAATTCATGCTCTACGTCGTACCGGAGGTTCAAGACCCTTGCGAAGCAGGTGAGCGACTCCGACGCAGATTCCGCCGAGAGGTTACAGAAACCGGCGCCAGAGAAATGATCGCACATACGATGAAGTCTAGCTGGAGGCTGGGTCCATTTTGCCTCACCCCGGTTGAATCGTTGATGCGTTTGAGTTGATTTGAGATTCGGGAAGTCACTGATTTACTCCGCTTGCAAGAAATCCTCCGTCGACAACCAGAGTTTGTCCTGTGACGAAGGAAGCAGCGTCCGATGAAAGATAGATGGCCGCTCCTATTAGCTCCTCGGTTTTGCCGAAGCGGCCCATGGGCGTGCGCATGAGAAGTTCCTGTCCGCGCGGCGTGCTGTCGAGTAGCTGAGCGTTGAGTTCGGTGCGAAACACGCCGGGTGCGATGGCGTTCACGGTGACACCCTTCTTCGACCACTCCACTGCGAGTGAGCGCGTGAGAGAGACGACGCCGGCCTTGCTGGCCGCGTAGGCAGCTACTTCGCTGAGGGCGACGAAACTGTTGAGCGAGGCGATGTTGACGATCCGGCCGTAACCGCGTTCGAGCATGTGCCTGCCGAATACCTGGCAGGCGCGGAGGGTGCCGGTAAGGTTGGTGTCGAGGATGGCGGTCCACTCATCTTCGAGCATCGTAAGAGTGGGAGCACGCTTAATGCGCCCGGCGCAGTTGATGAGGATATCGACCTTGCCGAAACGTTGGAGCGCTGCAGTGTGGATAGCTTCGAGCGAACTGCGATCGCACACGTCAGAGGCGAGACGAAGAGTTGTCCGGCCCAGTTCTTCAATCGCTGCCGCAGTCTCATCGACCTGTTGCTGACGGCGGGCTGTGGCAATGACATCCGCGCCCGCGTTGGCGAGACCGATACTCAAGGCACGGCCGATGCCAGATGTTCCGCCCGTGATTACTGCGACTTTTCCTTCAAGACTAAGAAGCTGCGTGGTCATGTCCACTTCCATTTCAAAGTCGGCTGCGGTGCGCCCAAAGGCCAAGGCCGGGATTGGCGACAAAAAATATCTCTTCGCCATCTATTTGATTGTAGCCGTGCGACAGCGTCGATGGATTATAGCAATGGAGCATGGAGGCGAGGTCGCCATATTGAAAGCCGACGGACTCGACCTCTTCACGGGTCAGGTGCGCGGGGCACCAGGTAATGTTGAATCGGCCTTCAGATGAACCGTGAATAAGATGGGCGGCGGCACTTAGATCGTTGGCGAGATCTGCATTTGCTTCGACGGCGGCCAGAGTATCTGGTGTGCCGTGATAGCCGTATTTGCGAATCAATGCGTCGATGGTTCTGTCTTCGCCGAATTCCTTCACGCCGGGAGCTAGGATAACGAGGTCGGCGCCGTCGGCCAGGGCCATGCGGGTGCGATAGATGGCCTTGTTCCCGAGCCAGGTGGAATGAAACTCATGGGGATCGAGATAGACGACAGCCTTTTGAATGGGCATTTCGACGATCTCAAAGTTGACCTTGAGACTTAATTCAGCTGCGAGATGAAAGCACTCCGAGTCATCGCCGATGAACAGGCCGCGTACAGCGAGACCGCCGTCCTCTCGTCGCGCGACGACCGTAAGCACGTAGACGATGGGCAGGTGTTGGAGAAAATGGTCCGAGGCGTAGTTCAGAACAGAGCGTACGGGGTTCTCCGCACGTCCCATGATTCGTTCCATGCCGTAGACTGCTCCGAGATAGTGGCTGCGGTTGATGCCTTCGCGACCACCCGTTCCGACCAGAATGTTCTTGGTATAGTTGGCCATTCCAATAACTTCATGGGGAACGACCTGGCCGATGGATAGGATGAGATCGAATCCGCCTTTGGAGATAAGGCGGTTAACCTGCGCTGGCCACGCATAACTCAGTGTGCCTTCAGATTGCTCTCGGATAAAGTCTGAGGGAACTTCGCCGAGAGTTTCAACATCGGTGCGCCAGTTATGGATGTGAAAGAGGTTCTGCGGGACATTGCCGAACATGTGCGCGATCTGGTCCGAACGCATGGCGGTGTGTGTCCCGAGAGCAGGAAGTACGGCTTTTATGCGATCGCCATAATACTGCCACGCGTAGGTCGTGAGCTCCCCGGCTCGCGAGTGCTCGCGGCTCTGATCGGGAGGTATAGCAAGAACACTGCTGCGAGGGCCTAGTTTAGCGAGTGCGTCCTCCAGCAGTTGCTGTAACTGCGGCGGTGAAAAATCGGTTCCTTGACTTCCAGTTGCACAGAAGAGGCTCATGCGAGAGACTCAACTTTCTTTAGTCCCGGTGCGAGCAGGACGATGATCAGCAAGGCGACCAGATAGGCGCTGGCGGCTAGCGCAAAGAGGCTGGCATAACTCCCAGTCAATTGCAGAATGTAGCCCGTGAAAGTCGCGAGCAGAAAGCCGCCGACCGAGCCGGCCATGCCCCCGATGCCGGTAACTGAGCCGACAGCGGTGCGGGGAAACATGTCTGACGGGGTGGTAAAGATGTTTGCCGACCAGCCCTGGTGAGCAGCGGCGGCAAGGCTCAGCAAGGCGATGGCCGCCCACTCTGAACTTAGGTAGTTGATCATAAAGACAGGTACCACTGCACACGCGCACGAGAGCATGGCCGCCAGGCGAGCGTTGGATGCGGACATTCCAAGGCGCCGAAAGGGGGCGGGCAACCAACCGCCGGCGATGCTGCCTATAGCCGATGCGTTGTAAACGATGATGAGTGGCAATCCGAGATGCGACAGGTCAAGGTGAAAGCGCTTGCTGAAAAAATCGGGCAGCCAGAAGAGATAGAACCACCAGATTGGATCGGTGAGAAACTTGCCAATGGTAAATGCCCATGTCTGGCGGTAACTCAGCAGTTTGAGCCACGGGGTGGACGGGCCCATCTGCTCGGCAGCTTCTTTGTAGATGTAGCGCAACTCTGCGCCTGTAAGTGTGGGATGGTTGGCAGGCTTGCGGTATTTAATGGACCAGAGCGCGATCCACATCGCGCTGAATACGCCCGTAACAAGGAATGCCGCGTGCCATCCGTAGTGGATTGTCACCCACGGGACGATGAGAGGAGCAATGATGGCTCCAAGATTGGTGCCGGAGTTGAAAATGCCTGTTGCGAACGAGCGCTCACTCTGGGGAAACCATTCGGCAACTGTCTTGATCGCAGCAGGGAAGTTTCCGGATTCTCCAATACCGAGAAAGAAGCGCGCAATGCCGAATTCAAACACTGTCGAGGCCAGCGCGTGCCCCATCGCCGAAAGGCTCCAAACGGCCATAATCACCATGTAGCCAATGCGCGTACCGACCTTGTCAACAAAACGCCCTGCCGCTAGCAGGCCCAGCGCGTATGCAAACTGAAAGGCTTGAACTACGTGGCTATAACCTATCTCGCTCATGCCGATGCTCTGCGCCAAAGTCGGTTTGAGGATAGAGATTACCTGGCGATCCATGTAGTTGATGGATGTGGCCACGAAGAGCATGGCACAGATAGTCCATCGCACACGGCCAAGGCGCGCGCCTAGGGATGACTCTTCCTCGTCGAGCGTGCCGGGAGCGATGTTATTGGCCATGGTTGCTCTCCTTACAAACGATAAGCCTTCTTTACCAGACCGTAAGTCAAGTCATGTGCCACTTCGAAGGCCTCGTCTTCGGCGAGGCGGTGTTCGGCAACGAGTTTTGCAAGGAACGCGCAATCGATGCGGCGGGCCACATCGTGACGGGCCGGGATGGAAAGGAATGCGCGTGTGTCGTCATTGAATCCGACGGTGTTGTAGAAGCCTGCTGTTTCTGTGGCCTGTTCGCGAAAACGTAACATGCCCTCGGGGCTGTCGTTGAACCACCAGGGCGGACCGAGCCGCAGCGATGGATAGTGGCCAGCCAAGGGCGCTAACTCGCGGCTATAAGTCGATTCATCCAGGGTGAAGAGGATGATAGTCAGGTTCGGCTCGGTTCCCAAGCGATCAAGCAGGGGACGCAGCGCATCGACGTAGTTTGTGGATCGTGGGATGTCTGCACCGGTATCGCGACCGTAGAGTTCAAAAACTTTGCGATTATGGTTGCGCACGCTTCCAGGGTGAATCTGCATGACGAGCCCGTCTTCGAGGCTCATGCACGCCATCTCGGTGAGCATCTGTGCACGGAAGAGTTCCTGCTGTTGCGCATCGGCAGTGCCGGCAAGCACCTGGCGGAAGAGTTCTTCGGCGTCATGCGTGGATAAGTCGGCGGTTTGCGGAGTTGGGTGGCCGTGATCCGTGGCCGTGCATCCTAGCGAGCGGAAGCGGGCGCGGGCATGGCGGAGTGCGGCGAGATAGCCGGACCAGGTTGCAGTGTCTTCGCCGGTTTGCCGCGACAATGCGGTAATGTTTGCGGCAAAGCCGGCAAACTCGGGATCGACAACCGAGTCGGGGCGGAAGGTGGGAATAATGCGCGCTCTCCAATTGGAGTCTCGGATGGCCTGGTGTTCTGCCAATGAGTCGAGAGGGGAATCGGTTGTGGCGAGAACTTCGATATTGAAACGCTCGTAGAGTGCGCGCGGGAGGAACTCGGGCGTACGAAGCTTCTCGGAGATGGTGTCGTAATAGAGGTCGGCTGTGGATTCAGAGAGGCGCTCGGTGAGGCCAAAGAGCTGGTTAAATGCGAAATCGAGCCAGATGCGCGTTGGGGTTCCGCGGAACAGGTAGTAATGGCTGGCGAAAATACGCCAGACCTTGCGCGGATCGGTTAGTTCGGGCTTGCCAATCTCAAGGTCTTCGAGAGAGACTCCCTGGCTGTAAAGCATGCGGTAGACATAGTGGTCCGGCTGTACGAACAGCTTGGCTGGATCGGGAAATGGCTCGTTCTTTGCGAACCACGCAGCTTGCGTATGGCCGTGGGGGCTGACGATAGGCAGGGCTTGGATGCTTGCATAGAGGGCTCTGGCTATAGTACGGGCGGTGGGTTCGGCGGGAAAAAGTCTGTCTTCATGAACTAACATGGCACTAACTCTCGTTCTTCTTATTGCCTCAGTGCTTACTCGCTGAGGGAGTTAATCTGGACTCACATAAAAAGGTGATTCAAACGTTCTTCAGTATTCCTGTGCTTGCCCGGCTATCAAGGGTCTACCCTCGATAGCCCATGCCTGCGAGGACACCTCGCATATAGGCAAAGGACTCGATCACGCCGGGCATAGGGTCGTCGCCGTGAATTTCATATTCAAGGTCGACGAAGCCTTTGTAGCTTGTCTTGATGAGAGCTTCAAAAATCTCGCGAATCGGCATAATACCTGCGCCTACCGCAACCTGGCTCTCTTTGCTATGGAAATCCGACAGGTCCTTCATGTGCATGTTGAAAAGTCGCGGGCCGATTTCGTGAATTGCTTGAACAACATCTGTGCCAGCGCGAACCGTGTGGCCAACATCGATGCAGCAGCCAATGCGCGGGTCAAGATTCCTTACCAGCTTCAGTACATCCAGCGGCGAAGGCCAGACCTTGTCTTCCGGCCCGTGGTTGTGGATAGCGATGCGGATGTCATATTCCTTCACGAACTTCTCAACACGCGGAAGGGTCTCGGGCGTCGGATCGCCTGCGACAATGACGGAGATGCCTGCCCGCTTGCAATACTCGAACTTGGCGCGGATGTCTGCATCTTCGTCCTTGGGAAAATAGATAGCACCGGCTGCATGCAGCGAGATACCTGCGGCCGCGTAGTCTGCCACGGCTTTCGCTTCTTCCGCGGCGTCCATGGGGAGATGATCCTTTGTGTCCTTGCAATTCAAAGCAGTAACATTGAGTTGCTTCAAGAATCCAATCATTTGTGCGCGAGGGAAGTTACGAAAAGTGTAACTGGCCAGCCCCAGATGAACCGGCGAAGGTTTGCCTATGGCTTGCGATGGGTCGGCGGAGGCAGGCATGGTACCGGGCGCAGCACAGGCTACTGCAATGAGCGCGCCGGATTGAACGAACTTGCGCCTGGATAGCGATTGCTTCATAAGTGGATACTCCTCAGTTACTCTCGACTGCCGTTTTGCATGGAACAAGACTCTGGCTCATGCCGGCTCGATGTTATAAGTGCGGCGCCCAGCCGTGCTCATAGTCGCGCCCCCAAAGTTCCATCGCGGCACGGTCTTCGAGGATCTTCCCGTCTGCCGTGTCGAGGGCCAGTGTGCGACTGACTTCCCAGGAAACATTTGAGAGTTGAAGCATGGTGACGGCGACATTGCCTACGGAGACGGGCGCGTTAAGCTTGTCACCCTTACGAATGGCGGCGATGAAGTTGGCGAAGTGGAGGTCGGTCATCGAGTCGCGGCCGAGTGTGTCGGACGAGTCGGCGGCCTTGCCGGCTTTGACTTCGGAGCTCTTGTTGCCCTTGAGATCGTAGACCTCATAGCCGCCGCGGTCGACGATAACCGAGCCGGTGGTTCCCATGATGCATGAGCCACGGTCGCGGCCGTAGAATTTCATTCCCTGGCAGCATTTTCCCTCCCAGTCGATGACTTTGTCTTCGTATTCGAAGTTAGTCACAAGCGTGTCGTAGAACTGCCAGTCATCCTTGAAGTGATAGCGGCCGCCGGAAGAGGAGATACGATGCGGATAGTCGACGCCCAGCGCCCAACGGCAAACATCCACTTCATGTGTGCCATTGTTGAGGGTTTCGCCGGTGCCATAAGTCTTGAACCAGTGCCAGTTATACGGTTGCACATTGTCTTTATAGGGGCGGCGCGGCGCGGGGCCTTGCCAGAGATCCCAATCGAGCTGCGCGGGAACCGGCGCTTCCTTGCCGACGCCGATGGATTTACGGATATTGCTGTACCAGGCCTTGGCGTAGTATGCGCGGCCGATGAGGCCGTTGCCAATCTTGGCGACGGCCTCGATGGTGTGCGGAGAAGAGCGCTGCTGCGTGCCCATCTGCACCTGCTTGCCGTATTTCTTCTGTGCCTCGACGAGCAGTGCGCCCTCCGCTGGATTGTGGCTGCAGGGCTTCTCGACGTAGACGTGCTTACCCGCCTGGAGACCTGCGATGGCCATCGGTGCGTGCCAGTGGTCGGGCGTGGCGATGGTGATGGCATCGATCTCCTTGACCTGGAGAATGGAGCGGAAGTCCTTATCGATGGCGGGCGCTTCGCCCATCTCACGTTCGGTCTCGGAGGCGAACTTGCTGAGGGTCTTCGAGTCCACATCGCACACATGGGAGATGCGGGCAGCGCTCTTGTTGGCCTTAAGCGAGGAGAGATGCGCATAGGCGCGGCCATTCAGGCCGATGACTGCGAAGTTGAGGCGATCGTTGGAGCCGAGAATCTGGCCATAGCTCTTGGCGGTCGATCCGAGGGCCATACCTGCCGCGCCTACTGCGAGAGTGTCGAGGAATTCACGTCGTGTAACCAATGCTTTTCTCCATGAAACCTATCATTGTTTCGCGTAGTTCGATTCTGTTGAAACTCCGGCGTCCTTCTAATGAAGGGTTAAAGAGCGCCGGAATCTTTGAGGGCCTTCTCCATCCCGGCCCAACTAATGCGGGTCGATTCCTCCGAGGTTCCCGCGCCGTGCCAATGGGTTTCCAGGCTCACGCCTTCGCGATAGCCAATCTGGCGGAGCGCGCGGAACTGTGCAGTCCAATCGATAAGCCCGGTGCCGACAGGCGCCCACTCGATTTTGCCGCTTGTGCCTTTGACCGCGTTCTTGGCGTGACAGTGGTGGATGCGGGCCTTGGGCAGTGTGTCCCAGGCAGCGGGGAAGGCGTCGAGTTCTCCGCGCATGACGGCGTTGGCAGGATCCCAGTTCAGCGCCAGATGCGGCGACTGCACAGCGTTGAGAGTGCGCGCGGCTTCGCGGCCAGTGGCAGTGTTGCACTCGAACTCGTTCTCCAAAACGAGGAGAATGCCTTGTTTCCCGGCGATCTCGGCGGCGGAGCGGAGCTTGTCGTCGATAGCGGCACGGTAGGGAGCAACATCGTCAAGACGCCAGAAATCGAAGCAGCGGACCTTGCCGGTGTTGAACTGTTTGGCCAATGCGATGGATCGCTCAAGCAACTCGTCCTGGTGCTTGAAGGCGACTTCAACAGCGCCGTGCATGTCGCCTTTCGAACCGTATGGAGAGCGCGGCGCACCGGGCCAGTCGGTCTTGAAAAGCGGGCTCGCAATGTCAGTGACTTGCAGGTTGTATTTGGTCAGGATTTTCTTGGATTCGGCGATCTGGTCGTCGCTCAGATCCATGGTGTTCTTGCCCCACATCGACCGCAGCTCGATCCAGCCGAGACCGAAGTCGTGGGAGACGACGTAGCAGACATGGTCAAAGTCGGCGGAGATTTCGTCGTTGATTACAGAGATGCGAAAGGGGGAGTTGGCTGCCTGGGAGCGGCCGAGCAGGGGGTGCGCAAATGAGGTTGCGGCGGCGACTGCCGCTCCGGCAAGAAGACTTCGTCTCGAATAACCTTCCATATGGCTCCTTTCGCCTTGCAGCATCGAACGGAATAGATGGAACGTAAGGATGGCGCCTGGAGCTTGACGCGTGCGGCGGATAGATCGAAATTCGAGGACGCCCGGTATTTTGTTCGAATACCGAACTAACGGTATCGAGCGAGGAAGGACTTTGTCAAGAGGCAAATTCAAAATAGTGGAAAGACACTCTGGCAAGCGGAATTCCGGGTCGCATTGAACCGGTGTTCAAGCGTGTGGGGAAGAGAGATCAGGCTCCCGGAAGAACTTTCTTGATCACTCTGACCAGGTCGTCGCCTGCGACGGGTTTAACCAGCCAGCCGGTTGCTCCCAGTCGTTTGCCTTCATCTCGTTTGGAGCCTTCGCTCTCGGTAGTCAGCGTGAGGATGGGAATGAATCGAAAGCCTGGCAAGGCACGAACTTTGCCGATCAGCTCCATGCCGCCCATTACGGGCATGTTGATGTCGGTAAGGATGAGGTTGGGCTTCAGGCCGGATTGCAACTTATCGAGCGCCGCCTGTCCGTGGTTGGCGGTTTCAACCTGGAAGCCGTTCATCGCAAGGGCGGTCTTGAGGCTCAGCACCATGGTGACTGAGTCATCGACGACGAGGATTGTCATGGCCATGGAAACTCCTCAGGTGTGTATTGGGAGCGCGGCCCTGGGGCCGTCTTCCAGATGCAATTGTGAGCGAGGCGCACAAACCGTTCATCGGCAGAATTGCGCGGAGGGTGAGGCAGAATTCGACTAGCCCGGCACGCGGAAGAATCTTGCGAAGGTAGTGTCAGCGCGCGCATGTGAGGATGGCTCCGGCGATGGATTGTAGCGGCAAGATCTTGTCGACGCCGTTGAGCTTGATCGCCTCCTTGGGCATGCCGAAAACTACGCACGTAGGTTCGTCCTGGGCGATGGTGATAGCGCCGGCCTGCTTCATTTCCAGCATGCCGCGCGCGCCGTCGTCGCCCATTCCAGTGAGAATAACGCCGACAGCATTTCCTCCGGCATAGCGGGCGGCGGAGCGGAACAGAACATCGACCGAGGGGCGATGGCGGCAGACCAGGGGGCCGTCCTTGATTTCAACATAGTAGCGGGCTCCGCTGCGCTTAAGCAGCAGATGATGATTGCCCGGCGCGATCAGGGCGCGTCCGCGCAAGACGGTGTCATTGGATTCGGCTTCCTTCACGCTGATGTTGCACAACCCGTCGAGGCGGTTGGCAAAGGCGCGGGTAAACAATTCGGGCATGTGCTGGACGATCACGATGCCCGGCGTATCGGCTGGAAGCGTTTCAAGTAAGGTCTTCAGTGCCTCGGTCCCGCCCGTCGATGCGCCGATGACGACCACCTTCTCTGTAGTCTCGGCCATTGCATGGGTGGCCGGAGAGAGAATGGCGTCGGCCGTAAGCTTGGGCTCAACTGTGTGACTGGGGCGAAGGACACGGAGTTTAGAGGCTGCTGCTGCTTTGATGGCCTCACATAAAACGATGCGGGAGTCCTCGATAAACTGCTTGGTCCCCAGCCGCGGCTTGGCGATGATCTCGACAGCGCCGAATTCCAGCGCCTTGAAAGTGCTTTGCGCTCCTTCTTCCGCGAGGCTGGAACAAATTACGACCGGAATGGGGTGCTGGCTCATCAGCTTCTTCAGGAAGGTAAGCCCATCCATGCGCGGCATCTCGATATCCAGGGTAATTACGTCCGGAACCTGCTCGCTGATACGTTCCGCCGCAACAAACGGATCTCCAATGACCTCGATCCCCGGATCGGAGGAGAGCACATCGCGCAGAGTCTGGCGTACGACCGCGGAGTCGTCCACGATGAGCACGCGAATCTTGGGAGTAGCCACAACTGCCGCCTCTCTATTGCTTTTCTTCAGGGCACATATCTTTGCATGTCTGCCTGCCGACAGATTGCTCGGCGACAAAAGGGGTGCCAGATACGCTCAGCCGCTTGAGCCGGACCTCGCCGGTGAGGGTGTGGAACTGGATATTGAGGCCGCACGTGCCTCCCAGGCTGGACGCTACAACTTCAAATCCTTCGTCGCGCAGAACCTTGAGTGCAGCCCCGCAGTTCAGACGGCCAACGGTTGGCCGGGCCGCCGGGTTGCCGACGACAAGCACGTCCCCGCCGCCAAACAGCTTCACTTCGATCTCCGAGCGGGACGCGCCCAGCGAATCGAACTGCCGAGCCAGATCGCGAATGGCGAAATCCACGTATCGGCGGCCCGCGGCGAGACTCCGATCCGAAGGCGGATTGAGCGGGCAGCAGGGCAGCATGGGATGACAGAGCGCGGCAAGGCCAAGGCGCGGAACCCGAAACGCGATGCCGACACAGGAGCCGAGTACGGTGCGCAGAATCGACGGCTCTGTGACCAGGTGCGACTCACCCGGCTGTACGTAGATTTCCGGCAACGCCGCGTCAGAAATGCGCATTGACTCTCCTATAGAGCGCCGGACCCACGGGCGCCAGCGGCAGATCCATGTCGTGCAATGCCTCGGCGTGGCCAACGAACATGTATCCCTCCAGCATCAGGTAGCCGGCAAGATTGCCGAGGATGCGCTCCTGCGTTGGCCGGTCGAAGTAGATGATCACATTGCGGCAGAAGATTGCGTCGACCTTCTCTGTCAGACCGTAATCGGAGTCCATGAAGTTGAGGCGGCGAAACTCGATCAGGCGGCGTAACTCCGGGACCACGCGCATCTGGTTCGAGCCGGGATCGCGGCTGCGCAGGAAGTACTTTCGCTTGAGAGCCGCGGGGACAGGAGCCACCACATCGCTGGAATAGATGCCCCGATCGGCCTTTGCCAGCACGATTGTCGAAATATCCGTGGCCAGAATTCTGAAACGAAATCCGGGATGCGTTTGCGTGTACTCGCTGAGCACGATAGCCAGCGTGTACGGCTCCTCGCCGCTCGAGCAGCCCGCGCTCCAGATCACAAGAGGCCTTCCTGTCGAATTGCGCGCGGTCAGGTCAGGGAGCGCTGTTGCGGTGAGGAAATCGAAGTGTTTGGGCTCACGAAAGAAGTCTGTCTTGTTGGTGGTCACCACGTCGATCAGGTGCGGAATCTCATCCTTGAGCCCTTGCTGCCCGAACAGATAATCGCAGTACTGGCGATAAGCGGTCAGATTGAGAACCTTGAGGCGCCGCTTGATGCGTGCCTCAAGCATGGTCTTTTTTCCCGAGCCAAGATGAATGCCCGCCTCTCGGTAAATGAGTTCGCAGAGCCGGGCATAATCGCGTGCGGACATGTTTTCGTCGTTTGCACTCATGATGTGAATGGGACAGGGTCGGCCCGCCCCATTCCCTCCTTCAGGCTGCAACTTCCATCAGCTGTTTCGCCGGGACCTCGACGCGAACCGCGGCCAACTCCTCGGCGGAGAAGACGCGATCGATGTCCAGGATCATGATGAACTGGGTATCGCGGCGCCCCATTCCCTTGATGAAGTCGGTGCGGATCTGGGTTCCTATGCGCGGTGCCGGCTGAATCTGATCGGGCTCAAGGTCGATTACCTCTTCAACCGAATCGGCAAGTGCGCCGATGATGGTCGATTCGTTTTCGAGCAGGACCTCGACGACGACAATGCATGTGTTCCGTGTGCTCTCGGTCTTCGACATTTCGAAGCAGAGCCGCAGATCGACCACCGGGACGACGCTGCCACGCAGGTTGATGACCCCGGCCATGAAATCCGGCGTGCGGGGGATGGACGTGATGGTGGTGAGATCGAGCACTTCTCTCACCTTGGCCACGTCGGTTGCGAAGGTCTCATTGCCGAGTTTGAAGGTAAGATACTGCCGTGTCTCCGTAATTTCGCTAACACTCATGATTCAACTCCTTTCCGATTCTGAAGACTGGGGCGCGCACCGCTGAGCAAAGCGCGCCCGGTCGGTCAGTAGCGTTCGAACTCTCCATCGAGATCGTCGTGCTTGTCGTTGAGCCGCAGGCTGACTCCGCCCCTGGCTTGAGGCCTGGCTGCGGCTGAAATGCCGTGGCCATTCGGTTTGACTGCTTTGGATGGCGCGGCTGCCGCCTGCCTGCCGGGCTTTCCGCCGGACGGTTTGCGTTGCCGGCCGCCCTCTTCGTCTCCAGTGTGGAAGAAGGCCAGTGCGCTGACCAGTTGATCGGACTGGCCGGTCAACTCTTCCGTCGTCGAAGCCATCTCTTCCGAGGCAGACGCATTCTGCTGGATCACCTGCTCCAGTTGCTGCAGCGCTTTGTTGATCTGCTCGGCGCCGGTATCCTGCTCCTTGCTGGCCGCGGTGATCTCCTGCACCAGTTCCGCCGTCCGCTGGATATCGGGCACCAGTTTGTCCAGCATCTCGCCGGATTTCTCCGAAACTTTCAATGTGTTGGCGGAAAGCTGGTTGATCTCACCGGCCGCCTTCTGGCTGCGCTCAGCCAGTTTGCGAACCTCGGCGGCGACCACGGCAAAGCCCTTGCCATGTTCGCCGGCGCGTGCGGCTTCAATGGCTGCGTTGAGAGCCAGCAGGTTGGTCTGCCGCGCAATCTCCTCGATGATGGAGATCTTGTTGGCGATCTCCTTCATGGCGGCGACCGCTTCGAGCACCGATTTTCCGCTCTCCTGCGCGTCCTTCGCCGACTTGTTGGCGATCTTGTCCGTCTGCTGCGCATTGTCGGCGTTCTGCTTGATGTTGGAAACCATCTCCTCCATCGAAGAAGACGCCTCTTCGGCCGCCGCGGCCTGCGCACTGGCGCCCTTCGACACCTGAATGGAAGCCGTTGAGATGGACTGGCTGGCAGCCGACACTTCGCCGGCAATGGCGCGGATATCGGAGACAGTCTGCGTGAGCCCGCCCACCATGGACCCCAGCGCCTGCATCAGCTTGTCCTGCGGCGAACGCTCCCGGATGGTTACCGTGAGGTTGCCATTCGAGATCTCTTCAGCAGCGGTTGTGATCTCATTCATGGCCACAATCAGCGTGTTGAGGTTGTTCTTGATCAGGTTGAAATCGCCGTGATAGATGTCGGTAATCTGCGCAGGAATATCTCCCTTGCTGATCTGGTCGACATATTTCGCGGAAACATTCAGCGGCCCGATCACGGCGTCCAGAATCCCGTTGACCCCACGGATGATATCGGCATACGCTCCCTGAACGGCATCCGGATGTCCGCGCTCGGAGAGCTTTCCTTCCTTGGCCGCGTCGGTGAGCCGGTCCAGCATCTTCTGCAGCGTTTGCAGAACCGTGGCGACATTGTTGATCGCCTGCTTCATCTTTTCGTGATCGCCCTTGTAAGTCTGGGTAATCAGTTCGTCGATCCTGCCGTTCGAAATCTGGGCAAGGATGCGATTGCCTTCGCCGATGGGCAACAGAATGGCATCGAGCATGGTGTTGACGCCGCGGACGATCTCCGCGTATGCGCCCTGGAACTGCTCCGGCTTGCCGCGGTCTGAAAGTTGTCCCTCTTTGGAAGCCTCGATCAGGCGCGCAAGTTCCTTCTGCAGGCCCTGCAAGACCTGGGCTACGCTGTTGATTGCCTGCTTCATTTTTTCGTGATCGCCCTTGTACGTTTGAGCAATCAACTCGTCGATCTTGCCATTGGAAACCTGGGCAAGGATGCGATTGCCTTCGCCGATGGGCAACAGAATCGCATCGAGCATGGTGTTGACGCCGCGCACGATCTCCGCGTATGCGCCCTGGAACTGCTCCGGCTTGCCGCGGTCTGAAAGTTGTCCCTCTTTGGAAGCCTCGATCAGGCGCGCAAGTTCCTTCTGCAGACCCTGCAAGACCTGGGCTACGCTGTTGATTGCCTGCTTCATCTTCTCGTGGTCGCCCTTGTACGTATGGGCAATCAACTCGTCGATCTTGCCATTGGAAACCTGGGCAAGAATGCGGTTGCCTTCGCCGATGGGCAACAGAATCGCATCGAGCATGGTGTTGACGCCGCGCACGATCTCCGCATACGCGCCCTGAAACTGTTCCGGCTTGCCCCGTTCGGAAAGCTGGCCCTCTTTGGATGCCTCGGTGAGCCGCGCCATTTCCTTCTGCAGGCCCTGCGTCACGACGGCAACATTGTTGACCGCAATCTTCATCTTTTCGTGATCGCCCTTGTAGGTCTGTGCGATAAGCTCGTCGACCTTGCCGCTGGAGATTTGAGCAAGGATGCGATTGCCTTCGCCGATGGGCAGAAGAATCGCGTCGAGCATTTCGTTGACACCCTGAATCATCTCCCGCTGCACGCCGTTGAACAGGGTCGCCTTGCCCCGCTCCGACAATCGCCCTTCCTTGGATGCATCGACCAGGCGCATGATCTCATCGAGAACAAGCTGCGAGTCGTCTTGCGGTGCTTGCGGTTTCCCGTTTGACCTCTCTGAGGCGCCATGACCGTTTACCCCGTGCCCGTTGCCGGCGCCGTTGCGCTTCCGGCCTTCACTTACCAATGTCGTCGCCATGAAATCCGTCCCTCCTTCTCGCTTGAATTCGTTCTCTCCAAAACCGACGGGCCCATGGCCTTGTCGATCCCTGGCCTTTGGGCCGGATCGCGAGGAGCGCGCGACTCAGCTGGTTCACTCGTTATGGACAGGTGCTGGGTTTCTTGTTCAGCACCGAGGACCGCCTCGCAGAAAATCCTGTGAGTGCCGTTCCGCCGCCGGTCAGTAGCGTTCGAAATCTCCGTCAATATCCTCATTCCGTTCCTTGAGATGGAGACTCACCCCAGAATTGGACTCCGCCTTGCGATTGATTGGGGCGGTGTGGCCGTTGGCCTTTGCGGTGTTGGCGGACGGCCGATGAGCATAATCGACGGTCCGCGCGCCGGCGGATGAATGCGGCCGAGCGCCGGACTCGCCCGTGGTACGGAAGAAGGCCAGGGCGCTTACCAACTGCTCGGACTGGCCGGTCAACTCCTCGGTGGTTGCGGCCATCTCTTCGGAGGCGGAGGCATTCTGTTGAATCACCTTTTCCAGTTGCTGTAGCGCCTTGTTGATCTGCTCTCCGCCGGCATCCTGTTCCCGGCTGGCGGCAGAGATCTCCTGGACCAGTTCCGCCGTCCTCTGGATATTGGGCACCAGTTTTTCGAGCATTTCGCCGGACATCACCGATACCTTGAGGGTTGAGCCCGATAACTGGTTGATCTCGCCGGCCGCTTTCTGGCTGCGCTCGGCGAGCTTGCGGACCTCGGCAGCCACCACGGCAAAGCCCTTGCCGTGCTCACCGGCGCGCGCCGCTTCGATGGCCGCGTTCAGTGCCAGCAGATTGGTCTGGCGGGCAATCTCCTCGATGATCGAAATCTTGTTGGCAATCTCCTTCATCGCGGCCACCGCCTCCAGCACGCTCTTGCCGCTCTGCTGCGCGTCCGAGGCCGACTTGGTCGCAATCTTGTCGGTCTGCTGCGCGTTGTCGGCGTTCTGCTTGATGTTGGAAGCCATCTGCTCCATCGAAGCCGAAGCTTCCTCCGCCGCCGCAGCCTGTGAACTGGCGCCCTTCGATACCTGAACCGACGCTGTCGAGATCGCCTGGCTGGCAGCCGATACCTCGCCGGCAATCCCGCGTATCTCGACGATGGTGCGTACCAGGCTGGCGCTCACCGCGCCCAGGCTCCGCTCCATCTGGCCGATTTCGTCCTGAGACGCGGTCTCTGCCTTCTGGGTCAGATCGCCGGCGGCAAGCGCCTCGAGAGCTTTCACCACTCTCGCGACAGGCGCGGTAATGGAGCGAGTGAGCCACCAGCCGAAACCGAGCGCGAGCGCCAGACCGGCCACTATGGCGCCCGTCATGATACCGGAGGATCGGGAGGCCAGAGCCGTGCTCTCCTGCATTCTCTTCTCTGCCGACGCCAGCTTGTCGTCGCGTAGAACGTTGAACGCGTCCTGAACCGCCGTGGCTGCCTTGAACGAATCGCCCTCATACAGGATCTGTGTGGCGTCCTTCTCTTTTCCCGCCGCCGCCAGAGCGACAATTTGATTGAGATAAACCTCGTACTTTTTCAGATCCTCGTTGAATTCCTCGAAGTGCTTCTGCGTGTTCGCCGCCCCGATCCTCTTTTCGAACTCCGCCGATTGCCGGGTGAGATCCTCCTTGAGGCTCTCGACCTTGGCAACATACTTCTGCTTGTCCGGATTCAGAACGATGTCCCTCGAGGCCAATCTCAGTCCCTGCAGCGACGCCGTCATGCCGATGAGCTGGCCCTCCGGCACAGTGGACTTCTCATAGAGCTCGACATTCGCGGTATCGAGATCGCGCTGGCAGACGATGCCGGTAACGCCGATCGCGACAGCGATCAGGGCCACGATAGCGAACCCGCCGATCAGTTTGGTCCCGATTTTGATGTTATTCAGCATGGCCCAACTCCTTTACGGTTTCTCCGGCGGAACCGGTCGGCCGCGCATCCGCGCGAACGCGGGACGGTCTTGTGTTTGGCGTCTGGCCGCGCAATGCGTCCTGCACCAGCCGCTCGGGATCGAGAATGAGGGCCACCCGCCCGTCGCCGAGAATGGTCGCGCCGGAGACCGCCTGCACATGACGGTAAACACGGCCCAGGCTCTTGATCACTGTCTGGCAATCGCCCAGAACCTGGTCCACAACGAAGCCGAATGGGCCCTCTCCGGTTTCGACAACCATGATCTGTTCCAACTCCGGCCTCTGGGTGGACATGTTGAAGTGTTCGCGCAGGCGGATGTAGGGGACAATCTCTCCGCGTACGTTGGCAACATGCTTTCCGTTGGCCTGCTCGATATCCGCCGAGGTCAATTCGATGCATTCGAGCGTGCTCGCCAGCGGCAGAACAAAACAGGCATCCGCCACACTCACCAGCAGCCCGTCGATAATCGCCAGCGTCAACGGCAGGCGTAGGGTGACGCTCGTCCCCGAGCCCGGTTTGCTGGCCACATCGATGGTGCCGCGCAGGCTCTCGACCCGCTGGCGAACAACGTCCATGCCGACACCGCGGCCGGAGACGTCGGTGACCTGCTTGGCCGTCGAAAACCCCGGCTGAAACAGGAGCGCGAAGGTCTCCGCCTCAGTGAGTTGAGCGTCGCAGGGCGCCAGTCCTCTTTCAATCGCGCGATTGCGCACGGCCTCGGCATTGATGCCGCCGCCATCGTCCGAGACGGCGATGAGTACGCTGGCGCCGGAGTGGCGCGCGGATAGGTGGATGGTCGCGGTCGTCCGCTTGCCCCGATCCAGGCGCCGGTCCCGGGACTCGATCCCGTGATCCATGCTGTTGCGGATAAGGTGCATGAGCGGATCGCCCAACTGATCGATGACGGTCTTGTCGAGTTCTGTGTCCGCCCCGTCCATGGTGAGTTCCACATCCTTGCCCAGGTCGCGCGCCAGGTCGTGAACCAGGCGGCGGAATTTCTCAAACGTTCCCCGGATGGGCAGCATACGGATGTTCATGGAGTTCTCGCGCAAGGCCGAAGTTAGTCGCTCTATCTCCTCCGACACCTCGGCAATCTCGGGATCGTCTCGCCGCGCGGAGAGTTCGGCCAACCGCGCCTGTACCGTGACCAGTTCGCCCACCAGGTCGACAAACTGGTCGAGCTTGGCGGCGGGGACGCGAAGGCTGCTGGCGTTGTCCGGTTTGTCGTAGGTGCGGCGGCCTCCGCTTGCGGAGCGGCTTTCTTCAAGCGCCCTGGCCGCCGCGTCCCCGGTTGGCGCGTGTTCGTTGTCGCTTCCGGAGGCCGGCTCAATGACCAGTTGGCAACTGTCTTCGACAAAGATGAACACGTCGCGGATCGCTTTCCGGTCCGCGGCAGTTGCCAGCACCATCTCCCAGGTCACATAGCAGCGCTCCGGATCGAGCTCCACCAACGGAGGAACCATCTCCATCGAGGCCTTTACGGACAGTCCTCCCAACTCCCGCAACTCGGCGAAAAGCAAAAAGGGGTTGGCCCCGTTCAGCAGCAGGTCAGGCCCCGGCGCAAAGTGGATGACCCATTGCCGGACCCGGTCGCCACGGGGCGCGGCGCGTGTTTCTGAGACCGTTGACGGTGCTGTGCGGTGCTCGGCGACTCCGGTCAGCTTGCGGACCTTGGCGAGAATTTCCGCGCAGACCGCGCTTTCCGCCGCGCCCTCGCGTTCTTCGAGCATGGCGCGGATCTGATCGAGCGCCGACAGGGTGAGATCGATCAGCTCGGACCCTATCTGAAGACGCCCGTTGCGCACCTCGTCGAAGGCGTTCTCCAGGTTGTGGGTAAACGTGGCCAGGTCTTCGAAGCCGAACATCGAACCTGAACCTTTGATGGTATGCAGAGCCCGGAACACGCGGCCCACAAGCTCCTGGTCGCCGCGGTTCTCGTTCAGTTCCAGCAAGGCGGACTCCAGGTCCACGAGGATCTCGCGCGCCTCTTCCCGGAAGCTCTGTTTAAACTGGTCGGCATTCGCTGCGATTGACACCCTTCCACCCCGTAGACTTACCCGGCATTGACCAAGGCAGGAAGCGATGGAAATCCTGCATCGGCAAGTTCGGTAGAAACCGGCTCAGGCAATGGGCCGGAGATGCGAAACTCTATGCCCGATCGCCGCGCCTGCTGCTCGCCGGCCCACAGCAACTGGACGGCAGTCACATCCATGTACGCCATGCCGTCGAGCAAGACGTGTATTTCCCTGCCGGAGTCGAGCGCCTTGAGAAATGCCGCTTTCAACTCCGCCGCGCAATCGATGTCGATGGTTCCCTCAAGGGCTATCTGGTTCCCCGCGTCGCTTTCCTCGATGGCGATCCTCATGGCGTTCTCCGTGACGCACCGCGAACTGGCTGGACCGCAATCGGTTGCGTGTCCATGGATCGCTCCTCGTCCCTGAAGGACGATGCCAGTTTGTCCGGTACTCAGCTACATCATCGGCATGAATAGAGCAATTCCTGAGCATAAAAATGGTGCAGTCAGGTTAGATATTCTTTAGAAAGCAATTCGCTGGTCGCGGACTGACGCGCGGCCCAAGTTAGATCGGCAGACAGGCATCAGGTCAGCCAAGGAAAACAGCTAACTCGCAAACTTGCCGGCTCCGCAAAGTGCTAGCTTGCCGCATTTCTTGAACTCTCCGCCGCCTGCCCGGTTCATCGCCAGACGGGCGGAGGGGAATCCTGCGTTTGGCCGACTCGTGTATCTATTCTTGGTTTGAGCTTCTGACGGGCCCGGTTTTAGAGCAATTTCGCTTTTTCTGTAGACTTCCGCGCCTCATCCTTTCCGTTTTTCTTCAGCGGAAAGGGTGGGATACCAATAAAATCCAGGACTACACTATTTCCGAAAATGCTCTAACCAACTGAAGATCGGCCGCAAGGGGACAACCAGCGCACTCAGCAGTTCTGCCGCAATGAGCTTTGCCGACGGCTACGGTCAGCGCATGCACCTCATTGAACAGCCGGGTACGATTTGAAACCGGATCGGTGGCGAAGGCATTGCGGGTAAGTTCAACGAGGGATTCATAGCCTTTGCGGCCGGCCGGCGCCGTCAGGAGCCGATGGCGCAGAGCGATACGGCGAAGGTACTCGTCAGCGACGGGAACGGGATGGTTGAGAGCGTAGAGCAGAATGGCGTCAGCGGTTTCAGGACCCACACCGGGAAGCGCGAGCAGACGGTGCCGAAGAACTGCTGTCGGAGCGGCTGCGAGCAGGTCGAGCGAACCGGCAAATTCACTGTCGAGCATTCGGACAAATGCCTTGAGCGCCGGCGCCTTCCGGCTGTGAAAGCCGCTCGGGCGAATTAGAGTCTGCAACTCTTCAACAGAGATGGCGCGGATTCCTTCAAGGTTGAGCGCCCCGGCTGCCTGAAGGTTGGCCAGGGATCGCTCAACTGCTTTCCAGGCGGTGTTCTGCGTGAGATACGCGCCGAGGATGACTTCAAAAGAAGTCTCAGCGGGCCACCAGTTCTGCGGACCGTAAGCCTGTGCAAGCAGGTCGTGCATTTGGCGCAGGCGCTGGGCAGGCGTCGGCTTCGCTTTCACGGCAGGGTATCCTGACCGGGGGTCGATTGGAGCTGATGCTTCCACTCCAGGATGCGGGCGCGCGCGGCGGCAGCTTCCGCCTGCGGGATGTGGCCGGCATGTTGCAAGGCGATGGATAGCGCGGTGTGGGCCAGCGGGTCGCTGGGCGTAAGGGTTGTCAGTGCCATGGCTGCAGCGACGGATTGGTTGAGTTGTCCCGCATCGCGGAGAGCGCGAATCAGCCCGTGATGCGCCTCGACATGGGATGGGTCTACGGCAATGGCCGCGCGGAACGCCTGCGCCGATTCCGCAGGCAATCCGGCGGCGAGCAGGTCGAGTCCGTGCTGGGCAAGCGAGTCGGGAGTATGAGGATCGGTCACGGCTGGCTTTAGGATATAGGTTGTCCAAGCATGTCCGGCGAGGATTGTTGTCGAAAAGGAGGTATCAATTGCCGAGTGGTGGCATGAAGAGTCATACGGAGTACATGGTTTTCGAGACCCGTAAGCGGCGGGAGATGGTACACATCACCGATGAGGTGGAGAAGATTGTGCGGCGTAGCGGCGTCATGGATGGCCTGTGCTTTGTATCGCCGATGCACATTACAGCAGCCGTCTACGTGAACGATCTGGAGAGCGGGCTCATCGAGGATATCGCCAAGTGGCTGGAGGAGTTGGCGCCTGCGCGGCCTGACTACAAACATCATCGCACCGGCGAAGACAACGGGGATGCGCACCTGAAGTCATTGCTGCTGCACCACGAAACCACGCTGCCGGTCACAAATGGGAAACTCGACCTGGGTACCTGGCAACGTGTTTTCTATGCGGAGTTCGACGGCCAGCGCAGAAAGCGCGTGATCGTGAAGGTGCTGGGGATCGAGTAGCGAAGCAGCGTTATCGATGTCCGGTTTCATCTACATTGTAAAACTGGAACTCGCGGATGGCGGCAGCGTCGGTGCTGGAGAGTATGTTGAGGCGTACTTTCGCCGCAGTAACGGCAGGGAAGCTGTCGATCTTCTTGTGTCCGATGGCTTGCGCAGTCGCGACAGTCTTCCATGCTGTGCCGGTCCAAATGTCGATGGAATACTTCTGAATGCGCTGGCCGTTGTTGAGCCACTCCATGGTAAGTGCGCGGTTGAACGTGATGGGCTCTCGGAAACTGACTTCAAGCGTGGAGTGATGCGAGCCTGCCGGCGCAGTCCAAAATGTATCGGGATTTCCATCAAGCGCGCCGGCCACTTCAGACGATACCGATGAATGCGCGAGCGCAAGGTTACGACCGTAGCGCGCTCGCACTGCCTGGCCAAATTCCTCAAGGCGTGCCACGTCGCTTTCGGGCAAAAGCCCGCGACGATCGGGAGCCAGGCCGAGCATCAATTGTGCGCCATGGCCAACCGTTTCATCGTAAGTGGTGAGCAGTTCGTTGAGGCTTTTCAGCGAGGCCTCATCGTTGGGATGCCAGAACCAGTGTTCATTGCGCAGCGGCGTGTCGGCTTCGACTGGGCGCCAGCGCAGATACCCGTGCCGGTCGATCGCATTCCAGTTCTCGTAGGGAACGCGTCCGCTTTCCGTGCCCACCCAGCGGGCATCCCCGAATTCAAACAGGCCGGTGTCCGCGAAGACGATGGTGTTGGGTTGATAAGTGCGCAGAGTTTCAACGATCTTTTGGAAGTTATAGACGTGCCCGCCGCTGCCGGCGCCATCGAGCCAGAACTCGACCAGGTCGCCATAACTCGATGCTAGCTCGGATAACTCCGCCCGATAGTAGTCGTCATAGGCAGCGGAGTCTTTGTATTTGGGTTCGTGGCGATCCCAGGGAGAAAGATACACGCCGAATTTCAGTCCGAATTTTCGCGCGGAACGGGCAACGTCGCCGACAACATCGCCCTTGCCATCTTTCCATGGGCTCGACTTAACGCTATACATAGCTTGTTCCGTCGGCCAGAGACAGAAGCCATCATGGTGTTTGGCGACGAGCACCACGTATTTGGCGCCGGAATCGCGAATGGCCTTCATCCATTGGTCAGGATCGAATGCGGTTGGATTGAAGACGCTGGGGTCGGCGGTGCCGTCGCCCCATTCCCGGTCGAGGAAAGTGTTTGTCGAGAAATGGACGATGACGCCGAATTCGAGATCCTGCCATGCGGTTTGTTGCGCCGAGGGCTTCACGTCGGAAAAGTCCTGCGTGGCAGCGAACGAAGCCAACAAAGAGAGTGCCAATCCGGTGGCAATGGATATTTCGCGCAAGGATTTCATCGATAATTCTCCCGTGTCGAGCTACTTCTGAAGATAATTACCGATGCCGCGGCAGGAACTTCCAGATTTCCGGGTCCTCTTCTCCGAGGACCCAGTCACGGTATCAGGTAGGCGCCAGCAGATAGATCTGCATGGAGTGGGCAAGAAACGAGCGGATTGAGCCGGGGTTGCTGGTGAGGTAAAACAGCGCGGCGGGCGTCGCAGCCCTGCATGGAGACGCCGCAAAAAGGAACGCGAGCGGAAAAAGGGAGCGCTTCATTTTGCTCCCGGCAAGGAATTGTGCGGGAGGCAAGCCGGGGCGCCATCATGCCGAGGCCTTGCCTTCGAAGTGAGCCTCGATCTCTTCCAGTGTCTTGCCCTTGGTTTCCGGCAGGAAGAAGGTGATGGTGATGAAGTAAACGACGGTGAAAGCGGAAAACAAAAAGAACATGCTGGAGTATCCGTACTTCGATACGAAGGGCAAAAAGATTCCAGCCAGAATGGTTGACACAAGCTGATTGACAAGCAACGTGATGCTCATTCCGTTGGAGCGGATGCGCGTCGGCATCAGCTCCGACAAGGCAAGCCACACGCAGACACCGGGGCCCATGGCGTAGAAGGCCATGAAGAGATAAAGTCCGAGAGCGACAAGCCAGCCGTGACCAGGATCGGGCACTTGGCCGACGACGGCTTTGCGGATTTTGAGTGGTGCGGTCCGGGCGGCGTCGAGGTCGGCAAACGGATTCTTGAAAAAGGATTCAACCTTGTTCGCTGGCACGGCACTTTCACGCGTGATTTGAATCGGTGCGGCGGCCGTATCGTCGGAGCGAACGAAGCTGGTGGCAGCCGTGTAATCCCCGTAGGAGTAAATGATGGCCAGCGAAGCGCGATCGCCCTCGATCTGCTTGCCGGTATCGCCCGCACCGGCCAGCAGGCTGCGTGCCTCGGCCTGATCGAAGCGCAGAGTGAGTTCCTGATTGGCGCCCACCATCGATTGGACCTCACTGCCGGCGTCGATGCTGAATTTCTCCGTACGCAGGAAAAGGCTACCGACGCCAACAAGGGAGACGATGATGCCGCTGGTTCCGACAATAAACAGGAACCTGCGCCCCATGCGATCGACCAGCATCATTCCCACCATGGTCATGCTGAAGTTGACACAAGTGAACAGGACATAGCCCCAATGGGCTTGCAGGTCGGTGAGGCCGCTCTGCAACAGAATCCCGACGTTGTATCCGATGATGGAATTGATGCCGGTAGCAGTGTTGCAAGCCAGAATAACCAGAGCGAGCAGAAACGGAATTACGAATTTGCGTTGCAGCAGCGATTCGCGAATGCGCTTGCCGGTCGTGAGCTTCTGTTCTGCCACGCGCGCGGTTTCATCCATCTCGCTGAGCTCCAGGCTGGCCTGCTCGGGCGAGCGTGAGCGCAACAGGGCGGCGTAGGCCTTGTCCTTCTTGCCGCGGCGATAAAGCCAGCGCGGCGACTCGCTGACCATGATGCTGCCGATGACGAAAAGTAAACCCGGCGGCAGCGAGACCCAGAAGATGCTGCGCCACGCCTGATTCTTGAAATTGAAGAGCGTCGTTGCATCGGAGGTGAGCGAGACTGCCCGTACGCGATAGCTGTAGTACATCCCGACCAGGGCTGCGGCCACGATGCCGAATGTGAGCAGCCATTGAAAGATTCCGGTGCCCTTGCCACGGCTGGATGCCGACAGGCACTCAGCAAGGTAGAGTGGGACAACAACGCCGATCAGTCCGCCGGCCATGCCTTGGAGCAGGCGCCCCAGAAACAATGGACCGTAACCGTCCGAAAGGGCAATGATCGGGATGCTGAGAACAAAGGTGAGGCCGCTGAGAATCATGAGCGGCTTGCGGCCCATCCAGTCAGCGAGCAGTCCCGCGAAAAGTGTGGAGAAAACGGTACCCAACAGCACCGCCGCCACAATATAGGAGAGCTGCGCCGCGGTGAGGTGCGACGTGGCTTCCAGGTATGGATACGCGCCCGCAATGATTCCTACGTCAATGCCGTAGAGCAGGCCCCCCAAACCTGCAACCAGGAGAAGAAAGCGAGCGTAGCGGCTTTTTGAGGAGGAGTCGGCGGGAACGGCTGCGGGGCTGTTGGCGGTCATAAGGGTACGGTTTACCTTTTCTGTTTCCAGCACTGCTGCGTTGCGATTTCGATCAGTATACAGTGATTGATTTCAAGCCAAACGATCAATTTCATGATTTCTTCGTACAAAAGCTACGACCTTGGGTTACTTGGTGCTCGTACCCAGACCGGGTGATTTCGTAATCTGGCCCACAAATCTGCGTGCCCCAGGTCTCGCTTTTGAGACCTGGGAGACTACTAATTCAAGCGGTTGCGGCGATAGCAGTCAGCCGGCTGTCTTCCTCCGCCCGTTCCTCGCGAATCAAGCAGAACAATGGGATGATTTCACACGCGGCTCGATGTCAGTTTGTTGCCGCGCCAACCGCGTTGGTGGAGGCTGACGAAAGCGCTTCCACAAGGGTGCGCACGCTTGCTTCATGCACAATGAATCGCTGGTACTCGCGATCGTGGATATAGCCCAGGGCCATGCCCGGTTTGCGAAAACGCATGGGACTCGGAAAGGCGGTCCGTGCGCTGCAATGGAACTCGCTGGCACCGGTGGCCCGGGCGATGGCGGCAATATTGTCCGCCTTGAGACCGCCGCCGGGCATAATGGAAATTCGGCCTTGGGCCGCCTGCACCAGCCGGGCAATCTCCTCTACGCCCAGGACCACGCTGGGAGCGCCACCAGAGGTCAGAATGCGGGTTGCGCCGGTGGCCAGCACGTCGTGAAGGGCTGCAGGGAGATCGGGCGTCATATCGATGGCCCGGTGAAACGTCACGGCCAGTGGTCCGGCAAGGTCAACTAAATGCCGGGTGCGCTTCACATCGACGCGGCCTTGTTCATCCAAAATCCCCAGCACGATACCGTCTGCGCCGAGATGGCGCGCGTGGCCGATCTCTTCCTCCATGACCTCGAACTCATGATCCGTATAGCAGAAATCGCCGCCGCGAGGGCGAATCATGACAAACAAGGCGATGCCGATGTGGCGCCGCACCGATGCTATGAGGCCTGCTCCAGGACCGATCCCACCTTCCAGAAGATCCGAACAGAGTTCAACGCGTTTTGCGCCACCGCGTTCGGCTGCAATCGCGGACTCCACGGAATCGATGCACACCTCAAGGTCCATCTTGCCTGCGCCCCGATTTAGGAGGATTGGGTTCCGCTGAACATCCTAGCATCTGGCGCGGACCTCTGGAAAACCGATATAGTTCCCCCTAATCCAGCGATAAACGATCGGCCGCCATCGATTGAGCACATAAAGGCGGCTTTGGGAGTGCAAAACACCGATGAGCGGGCACTTTGGGGAATAGGCGACTCGTCTGGTGGGCGCATCCCATTCGATATATATTCCTACTTATGTTACTCTCCCACCATGTCGACCTCCGCCATCCTCAAGAGCTCCGAATTCGAGCTGGTTTCCGAGTTCGTCCAGCCCGACGCCAAAAAGCGCCTGTCACTTGGAGAGGCTCTCCGTGGCGCAACGGCATACAACATCTACCGCAATCCGCTGGGCCAGCTGATCCTCGATCCGGTAAAGACCGTTCCAGCCTCTGAAATGTGGCTTTACGAGAATGCTCAAGCCCTGGCTAGCGTTAAGCAGGGGCTGAGGGAGGCGGCTGAAGGAAAGACTGTTTACCTCGGCTCATTTGCCAAATACGCTAAAGAATAGGGAAAGGATATAGATACGGAAATTTTCATATATGGAACGCAAAATCAGATTCTCGCCTACTGCGAAGGAGCAGTACACGGCGATCGAAAATGAGCCTTCGAACGCCGCGCTCTTGGGACAGGTTCGCAAAGCTTTAGCTCATCTGGAAAGCGACCCGCACCATCCGAGTCTTCATTCGCACGAGTTCACCTCGTTGAGCAGCGCACTTGGCGAGAAGGTTTTCTAGGCATACGCCCAGAACAACACTCCCGGTGCATATCGAATTTTCTCGTGCTATGGTCCCGATGAATTCAAGGGGAAGAAGCGGGTTTCCGTAATCACAATCATTGCCATCACACCCCATCCGTAGCAGATCGCTGCTGGTTGGGCGCTGTCCAGAACCGCACATTGGCTTTCGAAAGCGGACAGTCGGACACTAAAGCCGGGTGAAGCCAATGCGACTATCCCATTGCGGATGAAGCCTTTGAGGCATTCGCCTCCGGCAAAACTCTGGCCTGTAAATTGCATGTAACCGACCAGGGGAAATCTGTACGGAGGTGTGCCATGGCGTATTTCGAGCGGGTTCGCGATGTGGTTTCCGGTCCTTTCAGCCCTGACGTCATTCAGCAACGGACGGCGGCGGGATGGCAAATGGTCTCCATCGAGTGGCGGCGCGAGCTGCCCGACTCGGAAACCCCTCCCGAGGGCGGATTCGATGAAGACATCCCTTATGGTCTGCGCGTCTCCGACGATTGCCGGCGGCTCGAAGTTCACCCCAGGGAGCACCAGGCGCTGATGCTGATGATGGAGTTGCTGGTGCAGGACTTCAGCTATTCGGCCATTGTGAGCGACCTGAATGAGAAGGGCTTCCGCCAGCGGGATGGGCGGCCATGGAGCCGGATCGCGGTGTTCAACATGATTCCGCGCCTGATCGAAGTGGGCCCGCGCTTTTTCAGCTCCGACGAATGGGAAAAGCGGCGCCAGCGGTTCGCAAAGGCAAAGTTGCCGGACGCGCTTTAGAAAAGGCGCTAAGCTGCAGCCGTCTCGCCGAGCGGCTTTACCTTGGCGCGTTTCTTTTGGGATGCAACCCAAAGATCGCGTTGCGCCTGAAGACGAAGCCAGAGGTCGGGCTCGGTGTTGAAGGCTTCCGAGATGCGCAAGGCCATTTCTGCGGAGATGCCGGCTTTGCCGTTCAATACTCTCGACAGAGCAGGCCGGGTAACGCCCAAGTGCCGGGCGACTTCTGTCACGGACCTGTTCTGAAGATAGTAGGCGAGAATTCTGCCGGGATGTGCGGGATTGTGCATCAGCATGGTGCGATCTCCTTCCTTTAGTGGTAGTCCTGATAATCGACGAGAATGGCATCTTCCCCTTCGAAGGCAAATGTAAGGCGCCAGTTTCCATTTACGCTGACTGTCCAATGTCCAGCGAGTCCGGCGCTCAGCGCATGAAATTGCCATCCTGGAATGTTCATCTGCTCTGGCCTTGTGGCCGAGTTCAGGACGGTCAACTGTTCGTTCAACCTTGTGGCATGACTGGGCTGAATTCCGGCCTTCGAGCCAGTGAGAAAGAATTTCTCGATTCCCTTATGCCGAAAGCTCCGTATCATGTTGCTAGAATTGTACTGCGTAACGTTACGCTGCACAATGGGCGAGCGGTTTTTTTAGGACTTGCAGCAGGATCATTTGAAAATCGGCCCCAGCGATGCGGGGTTGTCGCCTAGCTGCGGGTCCACACGGAAGTCCCAGACGGACTGGTTGATGTCGGAAGCGGAGAGTATCTCCACCACCGCATATTCGCCGATGGTCAGTTGCTGCGTGGGCGTGATCTTGAGCCAGTGCTTGCCGGGCAGCACTTCGACTTTGGTCGGGACCACGTTTTCGTCCTGCGTGACGGTGCCGCCGGGGCTCATGTGGATGGCGCCGACGACGCGGATGGCCCGACGCTCGTCCACGCGGACAATGGCGAAGCCCGAAGCAGCGGAATGCGCCCCATGTTTGCGGCTGGCCACTTCCTTGGCGCCTCCGGTGTTCACGGTCATGGCGTGGGAGACGACCTGCTCCGCATCGTCGCGGGCGTTCAGCGAGAGATAGATGACCGGATCGTTGACGTGGAAGTGAACCTTGGCATGCGCGCCGTCGAGTTCGAGGCTGGCCTTGGCGCCGGCCATGGGGTTCAGGGTGTTGAGTCCGTGCTTGGATTTGGTATTGGCGTTGAGTTCCGCGGGAAGCATCTCCACCAGCTCGGGAGTGCCCTGAAAAGTGTCCAGTGCAAAAACTCCGTCTTCGTCGGGAAGTTCCAGGCCCTTGGCCACCTCTGGCCGGCGCGAAATCGACTCCTGACGCTCGGCGGCTTCCTCCTTGTCAATGTCGGAGGCTTCCTTCATGGCCGGGGAGGCTTCTTCGGCCTGCGTGGCGTGGTCGCGCTCCCACTTGCGCGTGGCGTCCCAGTCCACGAGGTTCTCGGGCAGTTCCTCCCACTCGCCGCTGCGTTCAATGGAGATGTAGCGCACCCGGTCGCCCACAACTTCATATTTACGAACCAGTTGGTACGTCCCGTCCTTGAGGATGAGGCGATGGTTGGTGGCCGTGCCGGGCACATCGGGCTTGAGAGGCAGGGTCTTTTGCGCAGCGACGAGCGCGGCGGACGTGGCCAGCAGCAGGATCGCGAGCGATCTTGCAAGCAAGCGCCGGAAATGAAGAGTTGGTCTCATAGACTGGGAGTGTGGTTGACTCGCTCCAAGTGTAGATCAATGAGGGTTAGACGGGTGGAGACACGGAGGGTTGGTCTGTCTTAAGAGTTAAATGCGAGCCCATAACGTAACCATTTCAGCGCCCAACACATCTAATCATGTGTATTCTTAAGGTAGGGGCCGTGGATTGACAGGATTCCAGACATTTCCGAGCGGGCAACGCCGCGCAAAGCATGGCGCTTTGCCGACAGTCACCTTGGTGTGTCTTGTTCTGTTGGCGCTGCTGGCCGTGGTGCAGGTGGCCCACGTACATCCGGTGGACACCGACGCCGACCATTGCCCGCTTTGCATTGTGATGCAAACAGCGGCGCCGGTCGCGGTCACTGCTGCCGTTGTGATTCTTGTCCAGATCGAGATTCCCGCTCCGATTTTTGAGGCCCGCGCGGTCACCCGCTACTGGCATCCCCAGCTCTTTACACGCCCTCCTCCAGACGGCTTCCAGGGCTAGTTTCCGATCGTTTTTCAGCCTTTCTAGTTGCGATTCGTTCCGTCCGATGAACGAAGCCGCGATGCATCCTTATAGGCTGAGCCGCCGACGGACAGACGCCCACCCCGCGCATCGGACTCCGCAATTTCCCCTGCGGTCTTGTTCCCGCATCATAAAAGCCATCGTTGGGAGGCACTCTATGCCGTTCACTCGCGGCACGATTTTTAGTATTATTCCAATTTTAGTTTTGGCACTGGCGACTGTTCATTCGTCTGGCCAGGGCGGCAATGCCGGCACAATTCGCGGCACGGTTACGGACCCCTCGGGCGCAGTCATTCCAAATGCGGCGGTTCATCTATCCAATTCCAGCAGCGGCGTAGACCGCACTGTCCAGAGCGATGCGCTTGGGCAGTTCGAGTTTTCCAACGTTACCTTTAATAGCTATCAGCTCGGCGTCTCGGCCAATGGCTTTGCTTCCCAGCGGAAATCGGTAGATATTCATTCAGTTGTCGGGACCAGCCTTAAAGTGGCTCTGCAGGTTGCTACCGCCGACTCGACCGTGACGGTTGAGGCAACGGGCGACCTGGTGGACACCGACCCGACCTTTCATACCGACGTGAGCCGCGAGGACTTTATCAAGGTGCCTATGGAGAGCGAGTCTTCGGGACTGAGTTCGCTGGTGACGATCACCACGCCGGGCATCTCCTCCGATTCCAATGGGCAGATGCACGGGTTAGGCGACCACGCATCCAATTCGTTATCGGTGGACGGGCAATCCATCACGGATCAGACAAGCAAGGTGTTTTCCAATCAGATTCCGTCCAACTCAATCCAGTCGATCGAAGTGATCAGCGGCGCGCCTCCGGCAGAATACGGTGGCAAGACCAGCCTGGTGATTGTGGCCACCACGCGTTCTGGCCAGGGCGTGACCAAGCCTACGGGTAGCATCAGCGGCTCGTATGGGACGTTTGGTTCGGGGACGGCCGGCTTCGATCTGGCCTACGGTGGCAAGAATTGGGGAAACTTTGTGGAGGCGGACGGCCTGAATTCCGGGCGCTTCCTCGATCCTCCCGAGTTTCAGGTTTTTCACGACAAGGGCAACGAGCAGAATGTTTTCGATCGCGTGGATTACGTGTTCTCGGCTGCCAACTCCATTCATCTTGACCTGAACTACAGCCGGTCGTGGTTCCAGACGCCAAATTCCTACGACGCTCTGGACGTGCAGAACGTAGTGAGTGGCGGCGCCAGCGCCAATCCGGCGTTTGCCGGCGTAGGCGACGCCGACCAGCGGTCCAAGATCGGGACCATCAATATCTCGCCGACTTACACGCGCGTCGTCAGCGCCAACTCGGTCTTCAACCTGGGCGCGTTTATGCGCCGCGATGAATATAACTACTATCCCAGCGGCAATCCGTTGGCCGATCTGGGGCCGGCTAACCTGCAAACGTCGTCCATCGCGCAGTACCGCACGCTGACTAACTCGGCGGTTCATGCGGATTACTCGTATGACAAGGGGATTCACACCATCAAGGCAGGCGCACAGTACGGGCAGACCTTCCTGCGCGAAAACGACAGCTTGGGCGTTGTCGATCCGACTTATTCGCTAAGCGCACCGTGCGTCAACGCAAGCGGCAACCCGCTGCCCGGTTACTCCGATCCAGCGCAGTGCCCCAACGGCGCGGCAGGACAGAATCCGAACTACCTTTCGGTGCTTGCCCCCTACGACCTTACGCGCGGCGGAAGTTACTACAAATATGCTGGACGAACCGACGTGAAGGAGCTTGGCCTGTTCGTCGAGGACCAGATCAAGGCCGGAAACTGGCTACTCAACTTGGGGCTGCGCGGCGATGTCTACAACGGCCTTACTTCTGCAACCCAGGCGCAGCCTCGCCTTGGCGTTGCGTATAACATCAAGCCGACCTCGAGTGTGTTGCGCGTCTCCTATGCCCGCACGCTTGAAACTCCCTTCAACGAGAACCTGGTGCTTTCAAGCGAAGGATGCTCGAACACAGTGTTGGCGCCGCTGCTTAATTGCACCGCGGGCGTGGCGGGAACGCTGCAGCCGGGCTTCCGCAACGAGTTTCATGCCGGTTTGCAGCAGGCTTTCGGCAAGCGCGTCGTAGTCAGCGGCGAGTATATCTGGAAGTACACCCACAACGCTTTCGACTTCAGCGTACTGGGCAATACGCCGATTACCTTCCCCATCGATTGGCATAACTCGAAGATACCCGGTTATGCGCTGCATGCGGAGGTGCCGCAGTACCACAACGTAAGTGCGTACGTAGTGATGTCGTCGGTTGCGGCGCGCGTCTTCCCGCCGCAGGTTGCAGGAGCGGGAGCAACAGTGGGCGCAACCGGACTGCCCTTCCGCATCGACCACGACGAAAGGTTCAACCAGACCACGCACCTGCAGTACACGTTTTCACATGGAAGGATTTTGAGCGGACTGTGGGGCGGCTTCAATTGGCGTTACGACTCAGGCCAGGTGGCTGGCTCAGCTCCGTGCTATAACCCGCTCTCGAACGATCCAAACAGCTCCTGCGGAGCAACGTCAACCTTGCTCAACGGCCAGCCGGCAGTGAACTTGAGCAGCCTCACCGCGGACGAAGAGTTCCAGGCGGGACTCTCTTGTGGCGGAGTCAAGGCCACTCCGGGCAATCCTCTGCCGGCAGCTTGCCTTGCGTCGGAGTATGGGTCGACGCTGTTGAAGATTCCAGCTCTTGGGACCGGCGACAACGACCATAATCCGCAGCGCATTAAACCTCGCGATCTGTTCGATGCGTCGCTGGGGAAGCAGAACATCTTCCACAAAGAGCGTTACAAGGTAGACCTCGATTTGACGGCAATCAATGTTACCGACAAGTGCGCGCTGTATAACTTCCTGTCAACGTTCAGCGGAACTCACTATGTAACTCCGCGAGCGATGACCGCGAAGATTACGTTGAATTTCTAGCTTGAGATTCTGGACTGCGGGTTTCTGCTTAGGTGAAACCAGAGTAAGGCAGTGTGCATAATCAAGTTCTTCAACTGCGTGGCACTGTGTCAGGGCACGACTTCAGTCGTGCCGAAAAGGGCATGAAGAACATTGGGCTTTAGCCCCTGCGGGGAAAGGGCGTCCTCTCTGAGGCATCCTGAAGGGCATTCCTCGGCGGCTAAAGCCCAGCATTTAGTTTTGCAGTGTGTGCGGCACGACTGAAGTCGTGCCCTGATACAAAGCAGGTTTATGAAACACGCACTACCGGGCAGTTGTAACGGCCCGCAGATAGGAATCGTAAACCGCCTTGTCGAAGCAAGCGAAAATCACTTTCTGGATGGATTCATTCCTGTTGAGTTCGGCGAGCGTTTCTCGGACCGCGATTTCTACCGCCTGCTCAATAGGGAAGCGATAAACCCCGCAGCTAATGGCGGAGAAGGCTAGACTGCGCAATCCGTGTCCGCGAGCCAGTGCAAAGCTGGAGCGATAACAACTAGCCAGCAGTTCTCGCTCGTTGTGATCTCCGCCGTTCCACACCGGTCCAACCGTATGAATAATGAAATGCGCGGGAAGCCTGTAGCCCTTGGTGAGTTTGGCCTGACCCGTCTTGCAACCGCCAAGCAGGCGGCACTCGGACAGCAAATCCGGACCGGCGGCCCGATGGATGGCGCCATCCACGCCTCCGCCGCCCAGTAGCGAAGTATTGGCCGCGTTGACGATTGCATCCATGGCCAGCATGGTGATATCGGTCTTCTGAATTTCGATTTTGTCCGTCATCTTCTCCACTCACTTCTCGCTGTCAAGATTCCTCATTTGCGTGGGGTCGTAACGCGTTCCAGCGACAGCTTCCGCGGGAACCGCAGCTTCGAGAGCCGCAATCTCGTCGGCGGTGAGGTTGACTTCAAGCGCACCCAGCGACTCTGTGAGTTGAGCCCGCGTGCGAGCGCCGACCACGGGAATAATAAAGGGCTGTTTGGCGAGCGCCCAGGCAATGGCCAACTGCACCGGCGTGATGCCCTTGCTGGCTGCGACTTCCTTGAGGTTTGCGGCAAGCCTCTGGTTGTTGGTCAGGTTGTCTCCCTTGAAGCGCGGCAGATGGGCGCGGTAATCGCCCGGCGCCGCAGTCTGCGAACCGGAGAGCAACCCGCGCGAGAGCGTGCCATAGGTGGTGGCGGCGATCCCCAACTCGTCAAGCACTGGGAAGATCTTCGTCTCCGGACTGCGGCTGATAAGGGCGTATTCAATCTGCAGATCGACAATCGGATGGACTTGGGCGGCGCGGCGAATGGTCTCCGGACCCACTTCAGACAGGCCGATGTAACGCACATAGCCGGCCTGAACCATCTCCGCGATGGCCCCGATGGTGTCTTCAATGGGGACGTTGGGGTCGAGGCGCGCGGGGCGGTAGATATCGACGTGGTCCACGTCGAGCCGCTTAAGCGAATAGGCCAGGGCAGTTTTCACGGCTGCCGGTCGCGCGTCGAACCCCATCCATGAGCCGTCCGGGCCGCGCTGCGCGCCGAACTTTACCGACAGCAGCATCTGCTCGCGCTGGAAGTGGAGCGCGCGGCCTATCAGCATTTCGTTGTGGCCCATGCCGTAAAAATCGCCTGTATCAATCACGTTGATGCCGGCGTCAATCGCCGCATGAATGGTGGCGATGGACTCGGCATCGTCGGTAGCTCCGTAGACGCCGCTCATGCCCATGCAGCCGAGGGCGATGGGGAATACATCGGGGCCGGTGGCACCCAGTTTGCGCCGGAGTGTAGTGGAGGCGGTCATGGATTCGGCTCCTTCCATGCAGCATCGTAGCCCTAGCGACGCCGGACGGCAAGTTTGGGTTTCATCGGACTGAAATCCGGAGGGGCTACATAAAGACCCTAGGGTAAAGTGTCTGGTTTTACACAGAGAGCTCCAGCCGCAAGTTTTTGAATTTACAGGAATTACCACTGCTATCCCCTGATTCGAGGAGCCTGACCGTGAATTTTTCGATTTATTCCCACCCGGAACTCTGCCATACTTGATTGTGCACCCCTGGTACGACCAATCCAAACAATTGAAGAGTGAGGTTGCGGCGATGTCTGCAAAGTATGTCTTTGTGACGGGCGGAGTTGTGTCCAGTTTAGGGAAGGGCCTGGCGGCTGCTTCCATCGGATGTTTGCTTGAGAGCCGCGGCCTGCGCGTCAACCTGATGAAGTTCGATCCCTACCTCAACGTCGATCCGGGGACCATGTCGCCATTTCAGCACGGCGAGGTTTTCGTCACCGACGACGGCGCCGAGACTGACCTGGACCTGGGCCACTACGAGCGCTTTACCCATGCGCCGCTGTCGCGCGACAACAACCTGACCACCGGCCGCATCTACGAGCAGATCATTTTGAAAGAGCGGCGCGGCGACTACCTGGGCAAGACCGTCCAGGTCATTCCGCACGTCACCAATGAGATCAAGAACGCCATGCGCAAGGTGTCGGCGAACGGCGCGGACGTAACGATTGTCGAGATCGGCGGCACGGTAGGCGACATTGAGTCGCTGCCGTTTCTTGAGGCTATCCGCCAGATGCGCCAGGAACTGGGGCGCGAAAACACCGTCTTTGTCCACCTTACGCTGGTGCCGTGGATCTCCGCCGCGCAGGAACTGAAGACCAAGCCGACACAACACTCCGTGAAAGAACTGCTGAGCATCGGGATTCAGGCTGACATTCTGCTGTGCCGCTCCGACCGCAACCTGAGTCGCGAGATGAAGCAGAAAATTGCCGCCTTCTGCAACGTGGAAGAGCGGGCCGTGGTGGGCGCGACTACCGTGCCATCGATCTACGAGGTGCCGCTGCGTTTTGCCGAGGAAGGTCTCGATGCGCTGATCCTGAAATACCTGCATAGGGACGCGGCGGAGTCCAACCTCACAGCATGGAAAGACTTGGTGGAGCGCTGCTACCACCCCAGAGACAATGTTTCGATTGCTATCGTCGGCAAGTACGTGGAGTATGAGGACAGTTACAAGTCTCTCAAGGAAGCCTTGACGCATGGAGCTGTCTCGCAGCATCTGAAACTCAATGTTACCTGGATCGAAGCCGAGGGGCTGGAATCCAAGACTCCCGACGACCGGAGTTATGAGGCCCAGTTAGAAGGATTCGACGGGATTCTGGTTCCCGGCGGCTTCGGCAAGCGCGGCATTGAGGGAATGTTGAACGCCATCCGCTATGCACGCGAGAAGCAGGTGCCTTACTTCGGAATCTGTCTCGGCATGCAGACCGCGTGCATTGAGTTCGCCCGCAACGTATGCGGATTGAAGGACGCGAATTCAAGCGAGTTCGACCCCGCCAGCCAGCATCGGATCATCTACAAACTCCGCGAGTTGCTAGGCGTTGAGGAGATGGGCGGAACCATGCGGCTGGGCGCGTGGACATGCATTTTGCAAGAGGATTCGCTGGCTGCCAAGGCTTACGGCGGAGCGACGGAGATCAGCGAGCGGCACAGGCATCGGTATGAGTTCAACCGCGAGTACGAGGCGCTCCTGACAGGCGGCGGCCTGCGCATCAGCGGGACGACTCCGGATGCGACTTATGTGGAGATTGTCGAAATCCCTGGGCATCCCTACTTCTTAGGCTGCCAGTTCCATCCCGAGTTCAAGTCGAAGCCGCTGGAGCCGCATCCGTTGTTCAAGGAGTTTATAACTGCGAGTTACAAGAACCGGCTAGGGCGGTTGGCAGGGGAGCCGGTGAGTTCCGAGACTGTCGTGCAATAGGAAGCTACGCAAATGAAACCACAATATGTTGGCGACATTGGCGACTTCGGAAAGGTGCTTTTGCTCAAGCACCTTGCTGGTCTCGGCTTCAAGATCGGGATCAATTGGGTCTTGACTGAAAACGACAACGGGGCGGATGGAAGGCACCGGGACTACATCAAATATCACGGAGAGGATTGCCTTTGTTGTTGCGACCGTGGTCTGCTTGAAGACATCGCGCCTCTAGCGCTGAAGGAAATATCGAAACGCAAAATTGCCGACCTGGAAGGCATCATTCGTTCGTTTTCGGAAGGTGCGAGATTCTACTCGGAAATCTATCCAACAGAAGCTGCGAAGAGCTTAAGAGGCGAGTTGAATGATAGAGCTTTCTCGGAACTTCAACCGGCACAAATAGTTTTCTTCGATCCAGATAATGGATTGGCGCTGGGCCACGGATCGTCGGTCAAACATGTGTACCTTGCAGATGTCGAGCGGTACTGGAAGCGAGGCCAATCGGTGCTTGTTTACCATCATTTGTCGCGAAACGGAGCGCACAATGATCAGGTCGAAGAATTGAAACAACAGCTTCAGTCTCACTTCTCAACGGATCAAGGGAAGATCTATCACTTTCGACGAGGAACCGCGCGAGTCTACATACTCTGCCTTCAGCCGGAACATGCGTCTCGTGTTCCCGATCCCGACCAGGTTGCGTCGATCACTCCTCTGCGCTTCTCAAGAGGTGAGTGGGCAAGACTGCGCAGAATCGCTGGAAACTCCTGCAATGAGGACCATCCCTGGTGCA
>Ga0302275_10000144_pt1 | contig 76737 bp, 51 predicted proteins | sample III_Bog_N2_2_FD_200229 | JGI IMG/M metagenome (GOLD analysis project Ga0302275, IMG submission 200229) | Peat permafrost microbial communities from Stordalen Mire near Abisko, Sweden - III_Bog_N2_2 | ecosystem: Environmental > Terrestrial > Soil > Wetlands > Peat | place: Sweden: Abisko... | reverse complement strand
GACCCGGCAACGCGCGAATTCGTGCGTTCTCTCTATCTCACCGGAAACGGCGCCGTCATTTTCGGCAACTCCTTTGTCGAGTGGGCGGCCTCTGAAGCGTTTCGCCGCGCCCGTCCCACTTTCCTGGCGGCTCAATTCGGAGTGCGCAGCAAGCCAAAGCCCTTCACTGGAGTGGCTGTCTTCGATAACCCGGATCAGGTCAACCCTCTTCCAGCTGTCGATGATTTAACTGGCAGCGCCGAAGACGCACAGATTCTGGCGCTCTACGTGTGGCTTGCAGCCACCCGTTACCCTGAATATCGGAGTTCAACCGTGTGTGTATGTCTTGCCGAGAGCCTATCGGAAGCTTACGTCGTGGCGCCTCCGGAATTTTCCCTCCTCCAGGCAACTCAGCCAGTTTCTCCTGACAGTCTTTTCAACGCACTTCGTAACTGGATTTCATAGAGGAATCCCCTGCTTGCTTCTCAACTGCCACATGGTATACGCTCGAACCCCGACTCCCGGAACGCCTCACAACTGTTCGACGTGTCGCAACAAGCATCGGCGGGTGGACTGCGTCTGGCCACGGTGCTATCCTGCGGGCACATCGCTTGCAACCCGGACTCCCTTAGGATGACGCGCCAAAAAAGAGCCACTCGTTGCCTTTCCCGACGGACATTCCTGAAGAGCCTCGGGATGGCGCCTCTGCTCTTGCGCCCGTCCCCTTTTTGGGGATCTTCAGTGCTCATCGATCCGCTTGAAGCCATTGCAAACCAGAATTCAACACTTCCCTTTTTCGACGTTCGGTTGACGCCCCACTACCCCGCCAGATCCCCCTTGGCCGACGTTCTCCGCTTTGTTGCCCCAGGTTCTGATGAGTACATCACGGAGAAATATGCATTTGAAATCGAGTCTCTTCTAAAACAATGGAGCCAGGCCCTCAGAGCATCCATCCGAGACCTAACTCCCCTGGAGAATTTTCTGTCCCCGTCCATTGAAGCCACTCCATTGAAGCCTGTGAGTGAATCCACGGTACGTTCCGGATTCGGGGTTGACGTGCTGCGCCGCCGTTTCGCCACGCAGACTGCCGCTGGCCGCGACCAATTCCTTCAGGAGATTCGCAACTGGCTTGGGCAGGCCTCTCGAATAGAAGTTGCGGAATTTGAGATCTACGGCATTGAAGAAGTTGCCTCCGAACCACTGTCGCTTCGCACAAAAATCCGCTACGACATCGTCGCCGACGGAAGCAATGACCTACGTGAGGAGCGTGTTGGTTCATGGCGAATCGAGTGGGTTCGCCATGCATCCTCAGCATGGAAGGCTTTTAAGTGGGAAGTTGACGACGAGACTGTGAGCGTCACGCAAGGGCCTGTTTTTCTCGACGTTACTTCCCAGGCTCTCGGAAAAGAAGAGTCCTACAAAAAGCAGATGCTGCGAGGCGCAGACTACTGGCGCACCGTATTGGACGGGGCGATTGGGGTTGACGTCTACTCCAACAATGGCGTTGCCGCAGGCGATTTCGACAACGACGGCTTCGACGACTTCTACGTATGCCAGCCTGCAGGACTGCCAAACCGTCTTTACCGCAACCGGGGTGACGGGACCTTTGAAGACGTAACGGAAAAAGCTGGCGTCGGCGTACTCGACAACACCGCATGTGCTCTATTCGCGGACTTCGATAACAATGGACTCCAGGATCTTCTCGTAGTCTGCGGCACCGGGCCTCTGCTCTTCCTGAATCAAGGCGACGGGTCGTTCCGCATCAAGCGCGACGCTTTCAAATTTGCAAAGCCTCCGCAAGGGACTTTCACCCACGCGGCGGTTGCAGATTACGATCGCGACGGTCGGCTCGACATATATTTCTGCATGTATATGTACTACCTGGGACTCGATCAGTATCACTATCCGATTCCCTATTTCGATGCCCGCAACGGTCCACCCAACTGCCTCTTTCACAACGAAGGAGATGGCACGTTTGTCGAGACAACTGAAGCAACGGGGATGAGCGCCGACAACGACCGGTACAGTTTCTCCTGCGCCTGGGGTGACTCCAATTCCAACGGGCTTCCCGATCTCTTTGTGGCCAACGACTTCGGCAGTTCTCAGCTTTATCGCAACAACGGAAACGGAACTTTCACCGTCGCATCGCGCGAAGCCCATGTCGAGGAGGTTGGCGCTGGAATGGGCTGCAGTTGGTGCGATTACGACAATGACGGACATCAGGATGTTTACGTGCCCAGTATGTGGGAGGCTGCCGGACAGCGGGTTTCAGGACAGAAGCAGTTTCACGAAAATGCTGCGCCGCATATCCGCAAGCTCTATCAACGGCACGCACGCGGCAATGCTCTCTATCGCAATCAGGGAGACGGGACATTTCAAAACGTCGGTCACCAGGCCGGTGTTGAAATGGGGCGCTGGTCCTGGTCCTCGGACTTCTGGGACTTCGATCACGATGGCTACTCTGACCTCTACGTCGCAAATGGTTACCTTTCCTCTGTTGATCGCGACGATGTAGCGGGCTTCTTCTGGCGGCAAGTGGTAGCAAAATCGTCTGAAGACGCAACCCCCGCACTCGCTTACGAGCATGGATGGAACGCGATTAACGAGTTGGTTAGATCCGACCACACCTGGCATGGCTATGCAAGAAATGTGATGTTTGCAAACAATCGGGACGGAACATTTTCCGAGATTTCCGGCCCTTCCGGTCTGGATTTTATTGAGGACAGCCGCACTTTTGTTCTTGCCGATCTCGATCGCGACGGACGGCTGGAGGTGATTCTCAAGAATCGCAACGCTCCTCAGCTTCGCATATTGCACAATGCGATGAAGGACATTGGTAACTCCATCGCATTCCGCTTGCGAGGGCGCCAAAGCAACCGCGATGCTATTGGTGCGGCAGTTACATTGAACACTGAACCTATGCAGCAAACCAAGTATCTTCAGGCTGGAACGGGATTTCTGGCTCAACATTCCAAGGAGTTGTTTTTTGGCGTCGGAAAAGAGGAAGGCAAAGTCAGCGCAACAATTCGATGGCCCAATGGACTTACTCAAACCCTAACCAATCTCCCGGTGAACCACAGAATCGAGATTGAGGAAGGGTCCGCGACCTTTGTTGCCAAACCGTTCGCCTCGCCAACATCAAGCTACTCGAAAGGGGCGACGACGCCAGCGTTGGAGCCCCTTCCAGCGCAGGTGCATACATGGCTCATTGACCCTTTGAAAGCGCCGGCGTTTTCGCTTCCCGACCTGGCAGGCAACCTGCATGAACTCCATTCGCTGCAAGGGTCCTTCGTTCTGGTAATCTTCTGGTCAACCGCCGCGCAGCTATCCATTGACCAGTTGAAAGTCCTCGATCAACAGAGGGCCGCGGTTGCTGCAAACCAACTTCAGGTCCTGGCTGTAAACGTTAACGAGGTCAACGACCGTCAAGCCGCTAGGTCCATTACAACGCAGCAAGGATTTTCATTTCCAGTCCTTCTGGCCACAGAAGAGATGGCGGGCATCTATAACATTATCTATCGTCATCTTTTCGACCGCCGCAGGGACCTGGGAATTCCAACCTCCTTTTTGATCGATAGAGAGGGCGTGATAGTCAAGGTGTATCAAGGCCTGGTGGATGCGCAAAGAATTCTGGAAGATCTGAAATCTGTCCCAACGAGCCAGGCGGATCGCGTACGGAAAGCTCTTCCATTCCCTGGCACACTCTTCCAGGGCGGGTTCAAGCGCAATGACTTCACTTATGGCGTCGCCCTCTTTCAGCTCGGCTACCTGGAGCAAGCTGCGGATTCATTTCGACAGGTAGTAGCCTCCAGGCCGGACGATCCTGACGCCTATTACAATCTGGGCACACTCGCGCTGCGAAGAAATGACTTTGCTGAAGCCCGCCAATATCTTGAACAGACTCTGAAGCTTCGTCCAGCCTATCCGGAGGCCTGGAACAATCTCGGCATGATGGCTGCCCAGCAAGGCCGCCTTGAGGAAGCAGTTCAGAACTTTCAACAGTCGCTTGCTCTGCGGCCAACATACGCAGTCGCGCTTCTGAACCTTGGCAATGTCTACCGGCGGCTGCAGAATTTCGGGAAATCGGAAGAATCATTGCATCGCGCTTTCGATATTCAACCCGATGATCCCGAAGTCAACTACAGCCTGGGCATGCTGTACGCACAGCAAGATCAGATGGAAAAAGCGGCAGAGTTTCTCCAAAAGGCGATCGCGCTCCGTCCTGACTATCCTGAAGCGCTGAATAACCTTGGCGTCCTCTATGTAAGAGAGCAGAGTTACTCAAGAGCGGAAGAGGAATTCAGGATTGGCATTCGCGTTGCGCCAAACTACGATCAGTCCTATCTCAATCTCGCCCGTCTCTACGCGATGCAGGGTGACAAGGATAAGGCAAGAGAAGCACTGCAGGATCTGCTCCACATCCAACCGCAGAATCCTGCCGCGCAACAGGCATTTGAAAGGCTACAATGACCGCGGTGCTGAGCACACTAAACAATATCGGAAGAACGGGCAGTTGTGCCTCACCTGATTCCAGTTTCGGATTCACGAAGACTTGGAAGAGGACGGGCAGCTTGCTCGCACTGCTCTGTATTATTGAGTTCTGTGCAGGCCAGCAACCCCATGCAAAGAGTTCCGATGACTTTCAACCGGTCAAGGAACTTCTGCAGCAACGCCATCTGGACGAGGCCAAGGCCGCAATTCTTGAGCAACTTCAGCGCAACCCTGCCAGTGTGGACGGCTTGAACCTTTTGGGGATCATTGAAAGCGATCAGCAGGATTACTCAAATGCTCTCGCGGCGTTCGACAAAGCTCTGAAACTTTCTCCGAATTCCACCAAGACTCACAATAACCTTGGAGATTTCTATCTCTCGCAGAAGAAACCCGATCTGGCAGAGAAGGAATTCCGGACAGTTCTTCGGCTTGACCCTAGGAATCGAGATGGGAACTACAATCTGGGTATGCTTCTCATGGCTCGTGGCGCATCCCTCGAGGCCATTCCCCACTTTGAGCAAATACATCCAGCAAATCGGGAATCGACATTCAACTTGATACGTGCTTATTTCCAGAGCAAGCGTACAGCGGATGCATTGCGGACTGCGCAGGTCTTTTCCGACACAAATAAGGGCGATGTTCAAGTCCATTTCTCATTAGCGGTCTTGCTTGCTTCTGAAAAGCAGTACAAGCCTGCAGCGCTCGAATTCGAAAAAGCGGACGCTCTTCAACCTGGTACGTTCGAAATTCTCTATAACTTCGGACATGCTCTCGTGCGCGGCGGCGATTTTCCCAAGGCGGATCTCGAGTTGAACCGGGCGCTCAAGTTGCAGCCGGAGTCGCCTGATACGCTCTATCTGCTTGCTCTGGCCTGCAAGAACGAATCGCGCCCACTCGACGCTCTCAACCTGCTGATCCACGCGCACAAGATTGCACCGGACAATACGGATATCATCTTGCTGATGGCCCAGATCGGCATGTCTCAGGACTACTACGAAGATGCAATACCCCTGTTGGAGTCAGGCCTTCGGATCGCACCTCAGCGCGCCGATCTTTCTGCGGCATTGGGTCAGAGCTATTTCATGTCCGGAAAGATTGATAAGGCCCTCGAGCAGTTCAAGAAGCTTCTCGAAATCGAACCCTCGGGTCGCACTTATGCCTTCGTAGCACTCTCTTACCGGAACTTGGGAAGATTCGATGAGGCAAAGCAATATGTTATGCAGGGACTGAAGCTGGATCCGCACAATAACTCATGCTTGTTAAACCTCGGCATGATTGACGAAGCGCAGGGAGACGCGGCAGGTGCGGAAGCCACATTCAAAGAAATACTCCGCTCCGATCCTGACTCTCCCGACGCTCTTCTGGAATTGGCTAACCTCCGTATTGCGAGCAAGCGCTTTGCTGAGGCAGAGAGTCTGCTTAAGGATTTTGTCCGCGTCGGCCACAACCCAGCTGCCGGATACTACAAGCTCGCCATGGTGGAGAGAAATCTGCATCAGATGGATGCTGCCGATAAAGACTTGAAGGCGTTTCAGGCTCTCTCCAAGAACGCTTCGACCGGCCCCCTTCCCTTCCAGCACCTTTTCGATTTTCTTGACACGCGATCGAAACTCGATCCAGGCAGCCGGGGCCAGTTGGATATTGCCGATCTCACTGACCAGATACAGAAGCATCCAGATCAAACTGAAGATCTATATTTCCTGGCTGAGGCCTATCTCAAATCCGGGAAGGGGGATGAGGCCGCGAACGCCATTGAGAAACTCGATAAATTAATCGCCGACGATTACAGGACTCTGACTGGAGTCGGTGTGTTGCTAGCCCGTTACCATCTTTACGACGATGCTATACGGCATTTTCAGGCCGCTCTACAGGCAAATCCGGGTTCAGATGAAGTGGAATTCGACCTTGCCGATGCATATTTCAGAAAACGCCTCTATGCGGAAGCCCTCGATGCTGCCGGCAAGGTATCAGAAGTGGGCCGCAGAGACGATGCCTATCTCGCATTGCTGGGTGATATCTATGCGCATCGCGGTGACGCCGCGCGTGCAGCCGATATCTTCAGGGATGCGATCCAACGCAATCCCGACGACGATCAGAACTATCTAGCCCTTGCCCTTCTGGATTTTCGCGGCAACAATCTTGCAGATGCCAAGCAGGTTCTCCTGAAGGGGCAGGCTCGGATTCCTGGCTCCGGGAAGTTACTCTGGGGCCTGGGAATCGCCTCAGTTCTGGAAGGGAAAACGGCACAAGCTGCAAACCAATTCGAAAGAGCTGTCGATCTGCTTCCGGAATGGCCTGGAAGTTACTCGGTTCTGGGTGTCTTTTATTATGAATCCGGACAGATTGACAGGGCAAAAGAAGTGTTGAGCCGCTTTGAGAACAGCAGTGCAAGCGGGAGCCTCGATACAAAGCGGCTCGAGCAATTCCTCGCCCAGACCCAGACTACTTCCCCCGCGGCAAATGAGCCCATGTCGACAGCCAGCAAGGCGCAACTGCTTCAACTCGCACTCTCTCTCGCGGACAAGACACTATGAAGACTTTGCGTCTAATGGATCAATTTGAGCGATCCTGGTTAACAGTTTGGTGTTGCGCATTGCTTCTAATCGTAGTTTTCGCGGTCTCGCACCCAGCCGGCGGCGCGGCACAGCAGCCCGCAAAACCTCAGGATGCTCATGTCGCCGTTGGTTACACCGACATCCGCAAATCCGCCGGCATTACCTTTGTTCAGGACTCCACGCAAACTGATGAGAAATACTATCTCGAGACTATGGGCACCGGAGTTGCTTGGATTGACTATGATCAGGATGGACTGATGGACCTCTACTTCGTTCAGTCTGGCGCAACCGATGCATATAAACCTGCGAAGCCATTGCGCTCGGCACTCTATCGCAACAACGGCGACGGCACATTTACAGACGTAACTGCCAAGGCAGGCGTCGGAGGCGAAGGGCACTATGGGCAGGGCGTAGCAGTTGGTGATTTTGACAACGACGGTTTTCCCGATCTCTATGTGACAGGCTATGGCCGAGCCATTCTTTACCACAATAATGGAGACGGAACTTTCACGGATGTTACTAACAAGGCCGGGGTCGCCGACGAAGGTGAATGGTCAACGAGTGCGGGATGGTTCGACTACGACAAAGACGGCTGGCTTGACCTGGTTGTCACTAACTACATTGAGTGGACTCCAAAGAACAACCTATGGTGTGGAGACCGCAAACCAGGCTATCGTTCATACTGCAATCCTAATAACTACAGAGGGCAGAAAACAAAGCTTTACCATAACAACCACGACGGCACCTTTACCGATGTAAGCGATAAATCGGGAGTTGGCCTGCCGGAATCGAAAGGCATGGGATTAGTGCTGGCGGACTTCAATAACGACGGCTGGCCCGACATCGCGATTGCCAACGATACCTGGCCGAACTTCCTGTTTCAGAACAATCACGACGGAACGTTTACCGACGTTTCTCTTATCTCCGGATTGGCGGCGAGCGAGGACGGACGCTACGAAGCTGGCATGGGAATCGACGCTGCCGATGTGGATGGTGACGGCTTTCTCGACATTTACATCACTCATCTCGATATGGAATTGAATCGCCTCTACCATAACAACGCAGACGGCACCTTTACGGACGACACCTATGGCTCGGGAATCGGCAACAAGGCGATTCTGCTTAGCGGTGTATCCGCAAAGTTCATTGACTACGATAACGACGGCTGGCCCGACATTGTGCAAGCGAACGGCGCCATGGTCGACAACGTCAGCTTGTACCAAAGCCTGGTTTCTTACAAGGAACCCCTCATGATGTTTCATAACCTCGGCAAAGGTCGGTTCGAGAAGTCGTCCGATTCTCTTGGCCCCGATTTCACCCGCCCGGTTGCGGGCCGCGGGTTAGCTACTGCAGATTTCAATAACGACGGCGGCGTCGGAATTGCAGTGAATGTGCGCGGCGATTATCCCGAACTTCTGCGCAATGACGGCGGAAACTCTAACAATTGGCTTGAGGTCCTTCTCATAGGTACGCGCTCCAACCGCGATGGCATTGGCTCCGTGCTGAAGCTCACATCCAGTGGCGTTGTCCAGGTTGATCAGGCGAAAGGTGGAACAAGCTATATGTCAGCAAGCGACCCGCGAATTCACTTCGGGCTCGGCAAGCGGACCAAAGTTGAATCGCTCGTGATCACGTGGCCAAGCGGCCAAGTGGATAAGCTAACCAATCTGCCTATCAATAAGGTCATCGCGGTCAAAGAGGGCGTGGGCATCGTCCCGCACTCATTTCCCAAGGTGCCAAGCCGATGATTTTGAGCGCTGAAGACGCGAAGCGATCTATGTCCCCCAAGTGTACCTTTTCCATGCCCCGTTGCTGTCGCTATAATTGCTGCCATCTATGATTCTCCCACGTCGTCGTTTTCTTGGATCATCTTTACTCGCACTCGGCACAACCCTGACCGAAGCTCTCGCCACGCCACTTTGGAAATGGCGGAATCCCCTCGTCGTGGAAGCTGCAGCGTCAGGGCTCAGCTCGTCTGCGGTTCAGTATTTCGATGTGGCTAAAGAGGCTGGGCTGACTGTCCCGAACGTGTGGGGCGGCATCGATCACAAGCGAGTCATCGTTGAGACCAAGGGAAGCGGTTTGGCCTTCTTTGACTACGATAATGACGGCTGGCTCGACATCTACCTTACGAATGGAAATCGGCTCGGCGCGCACTGGCCCGCTGGACAGGAACCGATCTCTCACCTTTACAAGAACAAACGCGACGGCACATTTACCGATGTTACAGAACAATCTGGACTCGGACGTACAGGTTGGCAGACAGGCGTTTGTGTCGGCGATTACGACAATGATGGATGGGACGACTTGTTCTGCTGTTTCTGGGGACATAACATCCTGTTCCATAACAATGGGAACGGAACATTTACGGATGTTACTAAGAAAGCCGGCCTTGCTCAGGAAAAGGGTCGCTGGGGAACTGGTTGCACCTTTCTCGACTATGACAGGGATAGCCACCTGGATCTCTTTGTATGCAATTTCATCAAGCTCGATCCGGATAAACCCCCTACGCCTGAAGATATGAGTTTCTGCCAGTGGAAGGGCGTTCCTACAATGTGCGGCCCGCGCGGGCTTCCGGGGGACACAAACATTCTGTACCACAACAACGGAGACGGCACATTCAGCGACGTATCCGAAAAGGCCGGTATTCTGAAACCGGGCCCGCGATACTCTATCACCGCCGTCTCCTATGATTTCGACAATGATGGCTGGCCCGATATTTATATTGCTGTCGATTCGGAGCCGAGCATTCTTTTCAAGAATAACCATGACGGCACATTCACCGATATCGCGGTCATGGCGGGATGTGCGTACAACGACGACGGACACGAGCAGGCTGGAATGGGAATCGCAGTTGCCGACTATGACTGCGATGGCTGGTTCGACATTTTCAAAACCAACTTTGCCGACGACACCAGCGATCTCTACCATAACAATGGCGATGGGACATTCAGCGAACTCTCTTTCAATTCCGGTGTTGGAATCAACAGTAACTATGTGGCATGGGGCTGCGGCTTCATCGATTACGACAATGACGGCTGGGCGGATATTGTGCAGATCAATGGTCACGTATATCCGGAGATTGACAACTACAATTTCGGGGAAACTTTCAAGAACCCAAGGCTGGTGTATAGAAATCTTGGCAACGGTCACTTCAAAGATGTTTCGTCAGAAATGGGGCCAGGCATCAGTGCGCGTTTCTCCAGCCGGGGCGCTGCATTCGGAGACTATGACAACGACGGCGGCATGGACATGCTGATCTTGAATATGAACGATTTGCCGTCGCTCCTTCACAATGTCGGAGGCAACAAGCAGAACTGGATCAAGATCAAGTTAGTGGGGACCAAGTGCAATCGAACGGCGATTGGAACGCGAGTGCGGGTTACGACCGGCAAGCATACGCAAATAGATGAGGTCCACAGCGGTACCAGTGTTATGTCACAAAGCGATCTGCGACTTCATTTTGGGCTCGGCATGTTCGAGACGGTAGATCTGATTGAGGTCAAGTGGCCGACCACTCAGAAGATTGAACAATTCAAGCAGGTGAAAGCAAATCAAATACTCACCATTCGCGAAGGTGACGGCATCGTGTCGAGCTTCAAACCCCGGAAAACATAGCGGGCTTTTAGAAGATGCAAGGATCAATTGTCCTTACGGCTGAGAAGTCGGAAGACTCAATGGACAACCGGATTAGTTTCCTGCCCTGGAAGAACTACCAGGAACTGCTTAATATCTCGACGTTCTTGCTCGACCGCGGCTGCCTGGGATTTCTTGATTTCGTCATGGATTTGAAATTCTTTCCTGGCCTTTTCACGCTCACCTATTCGATCGTAAGCCACTCCCAGGCGATAGTGAGCATCGGCTAACTGTGGGTTGACTTCGAGTGCCTTTTCATAAAAACCCGCGGCCCGCCCATAGTCATTCCGTGAAGAGTATAGGATTCCAAGTTGCAGGTACGCGTCGCTGCATTTGGGATCTATCATTACTGCTTTTGTGAGCAAGGATTCCACCTGTTGCAACACCGTTAGATCTGACAATTTTCCCTGCTCTTTCGAAAGAGCGACCGCATAGAGATAATTCGCCGTGGCGTTTCCTGGCTGCTGCTCTTGAAACCTCTGCAACTTCGACTCAACGCAAGTCAACGCGCCGGGTGCAGCCAATTCAATCTTGCCCATGGAAACGTAAGGCTCAGGGTCTCCCGGATTCAAATCGGAAGCTTCGCAAAAGCGAAGGGCCGCTTCATCATATAGAGCACCGGCAAACAGAGCCGCACCCAACGCGGCGAGCATTCTTTCCGACTTCGGATATGCTTTTGCGCCCCGCTGAAAGATTTCCTGTGCTTGCCAAACGGCTCGGTGGACCAGTAGCTCCGAGCCCCACTCGAAATAATCCTGTTCGCTTGGATCGATGCGAACAGCTTGCTCAAATTCATGAACCGCAGCTAAAGAATCTTCAAGTTTCTCATCAACTTCACCCATCAGGCGATGCAAATCTGCCGTCTCGCGTTCCGAGATGAGTTTCTGGAGATGCTCACGAGCTTGCGAAAAATCACCCGCGCCTTTGCAAGCCACTGCCAGGTCGTATTCGAACTTTGGATTTCCAGGTTGAAGATCGGCTGCAGTTTTTAGCGGCGGAATCGCTTCCGAATATCTGCCTTCACGAAGATAGAATGCTCCGAGCCGATAGCTTGCCTCTGAGTTCCCTGGAGCACTAGCGACAGCTTCGCGCAGCCTGCTTTCGCTTTCATTTGTTCCACTGCCAAAGCTGGCCGGATTGGTCGTGTTCGCGCCCGGAACATCCGGTTTGAGTGTGACCGTTTCGCGCACTAGAGCTTCACTCGTGCGTAGATTGGAATCGGATCCGTGGCCGCCTGCTGCAGTCCAATCGGTAATTCCTGCAATGGTAAAGTTGGGCTTGTCTGCAAATTCCATAGCCTGGTTCAAGTTGCTCGAAGATGCATTCGAACCTGATTGCAATCCCCGAGGAACTTCGAGCACCAGGCGAACCAGTTGCTGGTCGCTCGGTAGCAACGCATTCACATCAGTGACTTGGCTGCGCAGGCTCGACTTCTCCGCTCTGAGTTTGTAACTACCGGCTTTGAGAAGCGAGAAGGCAAACACACCTACCGCATTCGTCCTTATCTCCCGGGCTCTCGGAACATCCTTCTGTTCAAGCCGTACCAGCGCATCTCCAACCGGTTTGCCAGCAGCGTCGACGACAATTCCCTGGATCGTAAGGTCGTCCGATTGTTTCGGTGAACGCTCCTGCGCCATCGCCATCTGGATTGCAAGAGCCATAAGGCACGCGATGGGTATCAGTGTTCCTCGAAGACTGCTGCACTTCCAGGTTGCAGATGAAGTTCGCAATTTGCTTGAACGGAAACCTATGACTCTCAATGCTCCAACCTCGAAAATACTGCCAATTTGCGAATACCCATCTACGGGCGAACCCGGAATCCTATCAGGAGGGCAGTCCAATTCTACAACCGCAGTCACGGAGAGACCGCCGCGATGGTCATGCCTCACGCGTGCGCAGGATCCTGAACGAATGTAACCGCAAGCGAACGGCCGCGAGTCAAAACAGAAGTTGCGATGGTATGATGGGGCGGTTTGATGAAGTGCTGGAGGGAACCGCCCGTGCTGAAAACCTTTTCATTCGCGCTAGTTTTGCTTGTGACACCACTGCCTGTATTCGCCCAGTCCGCGGGCGTCCACTTCAGTGCCGGGAGCAAGGTCTTTCGGCTGGATGGCGGTGCGGTTTCGTATGTTTTTGGCGTCAACACGCGCGGGGAGTTGCAGCAGCTCTACTGGGGTGGGCGGTTGGGCGCGACGGACAGCTTCCCGCAGGCCCGGCCTATGCCGGGGTGGGCCTCCTTTGACTCCTCGTATAACAACACGCCGCAGGAGTATGCGGGATGGGGCTCGGGGCTGTTCAATGAGCCGGCGCTCAAGGTGAGCTTTGCCGACGGGAACCGCGACCTGGTCCTGCACTACGAAAGCCATGCGGAAACAACGCATGGGCTCGACGTGGTGCTGAAGGACATTTCACGGCCGATATTCGTGACGTTGCACTACGCCATGGACCAGGAAAGCGGAATTCTGGCGCGGAGTGCGACGATCGAAAATCGCGGGAGCGATGAGGCGACGGTGGAACAGGCTGCTGCTGCCGCGTGGGCGCTGCCGGCGGGCCACTACACACTGAATTATCTGACCGGCCGCTGGGCTGGCGAGTGGAACTTGAACCAGGAGACGTTGCGTCCGGGGGCGCGCGTGATCGAGAGCCGGAGAGGGTCTACTGGACACCAGGCGAATCCGTGGTTTGCGATTCAAAGCGGCGAGGCCGGCGAGGAGCATGGCGATGTATGGTTTGGAGCGCTGGGGTGGAGCGGGTCGTGGCGTATCACGGTGGAGCAAGACCAGTTGGATGAGGTGCGGGTTACGGGCGGCTTCAATCCATTCGACTTTGGCTATCTATTGAAGGCTGGGGAGAAGCTGGAGACGCCGGTGTTTTACGGTGGGTATGCTCAGGACGGGCTGGGCGGGGCTTCGCGGCTGCTGCATCGTTTTGAGCTGGAGCATATTCTGCCGCGGACACAGGCTACGGCGGGCCAGACGATGCCGAAACCAAGGCCGGTCATCTACAACTCGTGGGAGGCGACGGAGTTTAGGGTGGACGAGGCCGGGCAGATGGCGCTGGCGGAGAAGGCAGCGGCCCTGGGCATCGACCGGTTTGTGATGGACGACGGTTGGTTTGGTCAGCGCAAGAACGACCTTGCAGGGCTGGGCGACTGGTATGTGAACAAGGAGAAGTTTCCCAATGGATTGAAACCACTCATCGACAAGGTTCATGCTCTCGGAATGGATTTCGGGTTATGGGTTGAGCCGGAGATGGTGAACCCGGACTCGGATTTGTATCGTGCGCATCCGGATTGGGTGCTGCACTTTGCAGGACGGCCGGAGTCGGAGCAAAGGAACCAATTGGTGTTGAATTTGGCGCGGCCGGATGTGCGGGAATATGTGCTCGGGTTCCTGGACAAGATTTTGACCGAGAACGATATTGCGTTCTTGAAGTGGGACTACAACCGCAACTGGAGCGAGCCGGGATGGGATCAGTTGCCGGCGGCGGAGCAGAAGCGGGTTTATGTGGAGTTCACGCAGAATCTATATTGGATTTTGAGCGAGCTCAGAAAGAAGCATCCGAATGTGGAGATCGAAAGCTGCTCCGGTGGCGGCGGGCGCGTGGACCTGGGGATTCTGCGCTACACGGACGAGGTTTGGCCTTCGGATAATACAGATCCATTCGACCGGTTGAGCCAGCAGGATGGATTCACCTATGCGTATACACCGCAGATCATGATGGCGTGGGTGACGGACTCGCCGCACTGGCTCAACAAGCGGACCACGTCGCTGAGCTACCGGATGCTGAGTTCGATGCAGGGGTCGCTGGGGATTGGCGCTAACATTGCCAACTGGACGCCGGAGGAGGCTGCGCTGGTCAAGCGGCTGATTGCGGCTTACCACCAGGTGCAGCCGACGATTGTGCAGGGGGCGCTGTACCGGCTGATTTCGCCGCAGGATGGTAGCGAGTTTTCAGCCACCCAGACGGTGCGGGCGGACAAGGGACAATCGGTGGTGTTCGCGTTCATCCATTCGACGCAAAAAGGGCATATGTTTCCAACGCTCAAGCTGAAAGGTCTGGACCCTGCGGCTGAGTACGCGTTGAGCCCGATTGAAGGCAAGGCGCGCGCGGGGACACCGACAGTGGCGAGTGGGGCATGGTGGATGAACCATGGGCTCGACTTCGATGATGGGTTCCGCGGAGATTTTCAGGGGATAGCTTTTCGGCTGGACAGGAAATAGCGCTCGCGTGTCCGAGGGGCGATGGGACAAATGAAACTCTAAAGGCCAGAGCAAAAATAGACCACATTACGGTGTGCTTCGCCAAGATGCCATCCGAACGTAAAGGTGGACAGCTTGCTAAGCCCGGAGACGGAATCGAACGGGTTTTTCGCAGCGAGTAGTGGCGTTTGTGTCGCGCCGTACTTGAAGCGCGGAAAAGTGCTGGAATAAATTGAGTTATCGCTGCTTCGATAAGCCGGTATATAGAGCGGTGGAAGCTTCGGGCAGCTAGGACTTGAACGTTTGGATTGATAGTCGCCCAAGTCTCAAAAGCGAGACATTGGGAACCCAGATTTGTGGCCGGGATTACGAAATCACCCAGTCAGGGCTCTAGACACGGAGAAGAAACTACCGCAAGCGGCTTGGCCTTCTAAGGCTTTGCTTGCAGAGGTTCCAGAATACCCAGAGCATGAAGGTAACTGCCAACGATGTGGGTATGAGGAAGGTCAATTCTATAACAAGGTTGCGCATGGTCACGCTCCTGCTTCACTTTCCGAATTGCACGGCGCGTATTGCGAATGCGCCCGAGCGGAAAGCGCTGCATACCCAGAAGAAACCCTGAACGCTAAGGATCGAATAGACCTTTTATAAGGGTTTAATAAAATAGGCTATCGCTGCTTCGATAAGCCGGTATATAGAGCGGTGGAAGCTTCGGGCAGCTAGGACTTGAACGTTTGGATTGGTAGTCTACCAAGTCTCAAGAGCGAGACATGGGGCACCCGGATTTGTGGGCGGGATTACGAAATCACCCAGTCATTGTACTAGGGTTCGGGATGCCAATAACGGAGCGCGGGGTCGGCACAACTGAGGCAGAGGCGCTGGCCATCCGATTCGACGAAGCGGCCGAAGTTCACGCCCTCGCCGCAACCGGGACAAATCACGCGTTCCCCTTTTGTTCCGGGCAGTTCCGCTGCATCGACATGGACGCGAACCCACTGCTCACGGAAGAGCTGGGCATCGGATAGTTCGCGGTAGGCAAGCATCTGCTGGCGGCTCCTTAGCTCTACGTCCGGATACAATTGGCGGGCCAGTTCGCGGGAGTCTTCGAGGGCTACGATGCGCACGCCGCGGCCCGATACGAGATCGACGAATGTTGCGGCCATTTTGCCCCAGTCGCGGAACTTGAGGGCACGCTTGCCGAGCCTGCAGCCGGTGACGAGGCCGATTGCATCGGTGGCGCAGCGGTCGATTTCGATAAAGGTTACGAGGCGCTTGCGATCGGCACCGCGGGGGTCGGCGATTCCCAGGCGCTCAAGACCGAGAAGGGCCATGCGCACGCCGAGGATCTGCCCGGCGCACAGGTGGCCGTGCGCTGCTTCAGCTTTCACGAGAAGTTCGTCGAGAGATTCCAAAGGTTGTCCGCCGGCTCGCTCGGACCGCTGGCTCGCCGGCTGCTGCTATGCTAACTCGGCTAGCTGGCCCCGTGATCAATCACTGTTTCGGTTTCGTTTCGGCCGGGGGTGTCTCGGCGTCGTCGGCGGCATCTTCGACCAGCACCGCGGAACCGGGAACGATGTCGAAGCTTACTGCATCTTTGCCGGCGAGATGGAAGGTGATCCGCAGTGGCTCGCGCTGCCATTCCGCCGGGGCGCACACGGGTTCGGGATGGCTGCCTGCGTCGAATGCCTCCAGCTTTTTGGCAAGCACCGGTTTCCGCGCGGCCACCTGCGCCACGACTGCATAGAGGCTCTTGCCCGTGGCTGTCACGCCACAATAGGCCCCGTAGTCGCGAAACCAGCTCACCTGGCTTATGCCGTTGTCGTAGTCGGGAAGCTTGAGGGCTACGACGTGGCCGTTCACGCGGTCCACCAGCAACCACGGACCGCGCTGCCAGACCCAGTGGCTTTGCTTGTCGGCGGGTCCTGGTTTATCGCTGGGCAAGGCATCGTTGAGCCGGATCACGCGGCGGACTACGAAGCTGCGGTCGGTTACGTCGTGGGCGTCGCCGGTGGTCCACTCCTTCACCACGCCGTCGAGCAGAAGGGCTCGGATTTTGAGCGAATCCTCGCCTGCGGCGGCTCCGGCGGGGTCGCCACCCTTGGTGTAGGGCACTTTGCGAGACGCGCCGAGGACCACTACGTGCACCTTGCGTGGAGCGCCCGATACCGCTGGAGGACCGGCGAGGAGCGCTGCCGCCGCGATCGCAAATGCAATCCACCCACAGATTTTCATGCTGTCATCTCTTTCTGAGTTGGCGCAGTTCTGCGGGCGTTGCAATGCACGAGGTTGGCCTCGCACAAAAAAATGCATGTCAGCGGGAACACGTCGTGGCGTATCCCCTGAGGGCGGGCTCTGACTATCCCCCGCTCCTCTCGAAAGAAGCTATTAGCCGTGCGCTGCTTCCACGGCACGCGCTACGCGGAGTGCGGTTCCTTCATTCAAATGACGGGCGAGGATCTGCATGCCTACCGGCAAACCGGCGGAGGTTGCGCCGCACGGAACGGTTACGCCGCAGATGCCGGCCAGGCTGGCTGTGACCGTGTAAATGTCCGCGAGATACATTGCGAGCGGATCGCCGGTCTTCTCCCCCAGCTTGAACGCCGGCATGGGCGCTGTTGGTGTGACGATGGCGTCAACCTCAGAGAATGCGCGCAGGAACTCCTCGGCAAGAAGGCGGCGAACCTGCTGGGCTTTGAGGTAATAGGCATCGTAGTAGCCGGCGGAGAGGGCGTAGGTGCCGAGGAGAATGCGGCGCTTGACCTCAGCGCCAAAGCCTTCGTCGCGGGAGTGCCGGTACATGCCGGAGAGGTTCTCGGAATCGGCGGAGCGATAGCCGTAGCGGACGCCGTCAAAGCGGGCGAGGTTGGCGCTGGCTTCGGCCGTGGCTACCAGATAGTAGGTGGGAATTGCGTACTTGGTGTGCGGGAGAGAGATTGGCTTGAAGGTGCAGCCGGCGGCTTTGAGGGAGTCGATGCCGGATTCAATGGCGGCGCGCACTTCAGGGTCGAGGCCCTCGGCGAAGTACTCGGCGGGAATGCCGATACGCAGGCCTTCGACCGGCTTGTCGCTTTCGGCTGCGAAGTCCGGAACCGGCGCTGCGGAACTTGTGGCGTCTTTGGGATCGTGGCCGGCGATTACGCCCAGCATGGTGGCCGCGTCGCGCACGTTGGCGGCAAAAGGCCCTACGCGGTCAAGCGATGAGGCAAAGGCGATGAGGCCGTAGCGGGAGACGCGGCCGTAGGTGGGTAGCACGCCAACGACGCCGCAAAAGCTGGCTGGCTGGCGGATGGAACCGCCAGTATCGGAGCCAAGTGTGGCCACGGCCATGTTGGCCGCGACCGCCGCGGCCGGACCGCCGCTGGAGCCACCGGGAACCCGGTCCGTATCCACCGGATTGTGCACGGGGCCGTACGCGGAGTTTTCATTGGAGGAGCCCATGGCGAACTCGTCGCAGTTGAGCTTGCCGAGCAGCACTGCGCCTGCGGCTTCAAGCTTCGCAACCGATGTAGCGTCATACGGAGGCCGGTAGCCTTCGAGAATCTTTGAACCGGCGGTGGCTGGCGCGCCCTGCATGACCAAAACGTCTTTGATGCCGACGGGAATGCCGGCCAATGGAGGCAGCGGGTCGCCCTTGGCGGCGAGGGCGTCAACCCGCTCCGCCTGCTGAAGTGCTCGCTCCCTGGTCAGGCTGAGGTAGACGTTGAGCCGGGGATTGATTTGCGCGATGCGGTCGTAATAGGCGCCGGCAAGGTCTGCGGCTTTGGTTGAGCCGGCGGAGATCTCAGCGCGCAACTCTGCAAACGTTTTGGGCTTTTCTACATAGCTTTCCGGTGATTTGGCTTCGCTGGACAATCGAGCTTTCCTCTCTCTGGCCTCTTCTGCTGGGCCTTCTGCGGACCAGTGCTGCGGCCGGCTTCCAATATTGTTGCGGCCATCGGGGCCGCGGATTTCGTGCGCGCCGCTATTAACGTTCGATCACCTTGGGCACTTTGAAGAAGACCCCATTGGTCTCCGGCGCCATAGCCAGGACAGTGGCTCGATCGAGCGATCGCCGCACTTCATCGCGTCGCAACTCACCACCGGCCGCTTCGAGCAGTTCCGTGACCTGAGCCAGGGGCGCAACACCCGCCGTATCCAACTCGTTCAGTTCGGCCACGTAATCCAGAATGGCATTCAGATCGTGAAGCATGGCTCCGGTTTCTTCGGGCTTTAGCTCCAGGTGCGCAAGCTCGGCCACGCGCTGCACGTCTTCCACGGTTACCTTTGCAGTCATTCTTTCGTCTTCTCCATTTGGCCCTTCAGGCAAGGCAACTCAGACGACTCTTGCCGCGGATGCACCGCGGCAAACCCCGAAGATAGAGTATACGGCGTCTCATGGACTGCTCCCCGCCGAAGCGGGTACCACCGCCGGCAATTTCTAGTCCACGGTAAGCGTAACTGTAACGCTGTGTTGCACGCCCATTGAGGTCACATTGACCGGAATGGAATAGGTGCCCGAAGGGGTTGAGCCTGAGCCCCCGGAACCGCCTCCCGAGCCGCCGCCGCCGCCGCTTGTTCCGCCGCCCGAACTGGTGCAACTGGCGATGCCGCCGGCAAGAATCGCCCCTAGGGCGAGCAGAACTGCGCCGCGCAGGAGCTTTCGGCGACGCTTCCAGCCCAGGGGGAGCAAAAGCAGCCCGCAGACAAGCGGAAGCGCAGTCCAAATGCGCGGACCTCGGGAGCGGAAGGATGAGGTGGAACTCCCAGTTGATACCCCGACCGTGACGTTTCCCGTAACCCCGGCATTCAAGGTTTCTGTGGCAGGACTGAAGACGCAAAGGGCATTCGCGGGTAGTGCGGTACAGGTAAATGCGAACGCTCCGGAAGAGCCCTTCAGCGGGGACAGAACGATTGTGTAACTGGCACTCTGACCACTCGCCACGGATTGGGTGCTTGCGCCGGATACGGCCACGGTGAAGTCGAATCCCATGCCCTGCAGCGGCACCGATGAACCGGTTGAGACGGAGGCGCTGGTCACGGTCAGGTTCCCGGTCTGTGCCCCCGCGGCGGTGGGGACGAACTCCACGCCGGTGGTGCAACTCAACCCAGGCGCCAGTGCGTTGGCGCAGGTATTGTTCACAAGCTGGAAGCCCGCAGGGACCGCCAGAGCAAGAGCGGTGAGGGTGGTCACGGTTCCGCTGTTGGTGACAGTGACTGTGGTTGGATTGCTTGTTTGGCCGACACCGACGACAAGGAAGTCGATCAGTGTTGCCGGCACTACCTGAATGCCGGCTGTTACCGCTCCCGTACCGCCGAGAGTGACGGTGGCCGGAGCAGTTATGGCGGGCGAAGATACGCGGAATTGTCCGGCTACGGGCCCGGCGATGGTGGGTTCAAAGACGACTCCAACTGTGCAGCTTGAACTCGCCGGCAGGCTGGACCCGCACGTGTTTTGCGTCAATGAGAACCCCTCCGTGACCACGAGCGCAAGTTGGCTGGCTGCAATGTTGCTTGTGTTGCTTACTGTGATCGTCTGTGCGGCGCTGGAGGAGCCGACGGCTACCGCGGCGAAGGCCAATTGCGGCGGATTGACATTGAGGCCGGAAGCGACCTGGCCGGCCCCGTTCAGCGGCACAGAGACCGGGGTCACACCAGAAGTAGCCGAGGAAACGATAAGAGTGGCCGAATTGCCGCCCGCGCCGGCGGGTGAAAATACCACCTGGACGGTGCAACTGTTGCCGCCGGCCAACGACGCCATGCAGGTTGTGGTTCCAGTGGCAAAACTGGCGGAGGAGGCGCCGGTAATCTGGAAGCCTACATTGGCCGCGGAAGCGCCGCCGCTGTTGGTGATGGTGAGGATGGCGGGCGTGCTCGCGACACCCACGTTCTGGGCAGGGAAAGTGAGGCTGGCGGGACTGACGCCGAGCGCCGCCGGCTGCACGCCCGTGCCGGAGAGTGACACAGTCTGCGTGCGCAGCGCATCGGACACGGTGAGCAAGCCGGTCTGGATGCCTAGTTGGACGGGAGCGAAGATAACCAGGAAAGTGCAAGCGGAGTGTCCTGCGAGTTGAGTGCCGCAGTTGTTCGAGGTTTGAAAGCCTGTACCGACGGAGGCGGCAATCGAGGTCAGGGGCAGGTCTCCGGTGTTGGTAAAAAGAATCGGTAGCGCGGTCGAGAGCTGCCCCACCGCCGTGGCTGGAAAGGAAACTGAATTGGGGTTGAGGATGTCGGTTGGCGGGGCATAACCGAAGCCGCTCAACAACGCGGTTTGCGTTCCCGCTCCATCGACAATCGTCAAGGTTCCAGCCGCTGCTCCTTGTTGTGTGGGAGTAAAGACCAACTGCACCTGGCATTCGGTGGCCGCCGCCAGGGAGGTGACGCCGCATGAGTTGCTCGCTATGGAGAAGGGAGGCGTGATGGAGAAGCTCGTGACCGGAACCGGTGTGGCCCCGCTGTTGGCGACCTCAATCTGAAACAGACCGGATGTTGCTCCCACCACCACAGGAGGTGAAGTGGAACTCTGGCCTGGGGCGGGATCGAAGCCGATGTTGGCGGGGGTCAAAGTGACCGTTCCCGCTGGAGCGCCAATGCCGCCGAGCGCCACAGTCAACTGGCCTCCGTAGAGGTTGGCGCCGATGGTCATCTGGCCGGTGCGGGTTCCGGTGGCGGTGGGGGTAAACGTGACCTGGATGGTGCAGGCCCCGGTAGGCGGCACAGTCGCGTTCTGGCAGTTGTCTGTTTCAGCGAAGTCTCCATTCAAGACGATCGCGGAAGGCGTCAACACCGCGCTGCCGGTATTCGCGAGAGTCACCGGCTGCGGGCTGCTGGTGGTCCCGAAGACCTGGCTGGGAAAGGTTAATGAATCGGGGGTTGCGGCGGCGGTGGTCGTGTTGGCGCCCGCTGTCCAGAGCGGGGTCTGCCAGATGCCGCGCCCATAGGTACCCGCGGTGAGCACCTGTGCGGACATCGTTACTGGAGAGGCGCTTAGTTCCTCCACCGGCGCTTCGGGGAGTCCCGTTCCAAAGACCGACCAGCAGACGGAGGCCAGATTCGTGCATGAGGCGGCCTGCGCGGTGAAATACACGCCCACGTCTGTAGCCAGGTAGACAGTGCCGGCGCTTTGCGGGTCCACGACCACGCTGCTGACTGGCGCCTCGGGAAGATTGGCGGTGAAGTTCGCCCAGTGCAAACCGCCGTCGGTGGAGCCGTAAACCGTTTGCAGTTGAAGGCTCTTGTTTCGAAACCCCTCGACGGTCAGGTAGACGGTATTTCCACTGGGGTCATGGGTATCGATAAAGATGCTGGAGATGTCCAGGCCATATTTGTTCAGTGAGTTCGAGGAATTGGTGACCGGGTTCAGGGTGAGATCGTTCCAGGCGGGCATTGAAGTGCTCTTCGGGTTGATGGTGGCGCTGAAGATGTGACCGGGCAGATTTTCGCCGCCGCTCAGCGATCCGTAGAGACCTAGATAGACGACTTCAACACCGCCGCCGAGCGGCATGGCCGCCATGGAACGAATCAGGGCGTCCCCGCTGCAGGAAACGCCCAGGGCCCCGCTGTCCAAGATGGGGCTGATGGCGTTTGTGGCGCTCCATCCAAGCCCGCTTGCCGGGCCCCGCCACAAGCGGCAGGTCCCGACGAGCAACTGCGATGTGTCCAGCGGGTCCACCAGAAACGGCGCAGGCGAGGGCATGGTATCTCCATCTCCATCGACATCCGCGTCATTCACGACAGCACTGCTGCCGAAGGAGGCGGGATTGCACGAACCGACAGCCGAACACAGGTAGATCGAGACTCCGTTCTGGGCGTTCACATACCAGTTTTCGTTGTTGTTTGGATCGATCGCCACTGGGCCGCCGTCTCCGCCGAGAATCTGCGGCCAGTCCGCTGTGACGACGGTAGCGGTCTTCAGGCCGGCGGTACCGTTGACTCCCAGGCCGGCGATCATGATGTACTGCGAGTTGCTATTGACGGCCAGGCTCTCAACCTCCGCCAGGGAACCAAGACTGCCATTGAGGTTCTGGAAGTGCGAGGCGTCGGTGGCCGCGCACACCGCACCAGTCTCCCCGATCGCATCGAGCGAGCGCCAGAGGCCGCTGTCGTTGCCTGCGAATATTTCCAGGGGATTGGCGGGACTCCAGGCCAGAGCGTGCTGAAAAGGAGCCACTTGCGCGCTCATGCAGGTGGTGGCGTTGGTGGTGTTGCGCCACACGCAGCCCAGGGCCAGGCTGCATCTCCACAAGTCGTTCGCCCCGGCCAGGAGCCAGGTATCCTCACCTTGTCCCAGGGCCACAGGAACGGCCGCCAGGGCCAGGTTGTAGTCGCCATTGGCAATGGTGGCTGCGCCGTCCGTCGTGGTCGTCTCCAGTGCCTGGGTATTCCAGTGCTGAGCAAATGTCGCGTTCTGACTCGCGCAAGCACCGTTGCCGATGGCGCATTGGTCCTGCCACAACCCGACGTCCTGGTTGTAGAAGTCAACGGTCCAGGCAAAGGTGTCGCCGGTCTGCGGGTTGACCGCAAGAGTGCCGCGAAACATGGGGCAATCGATGGAGCCGGCATAGCCGGAAATTGTGGGACAGGAGACAGGGTCGAGGGAGACGCCCGGCTGCGCTGTCATGCGCGTAAAGGTGATTCCGTCCGTGGACTGGTAATAGCCATGAAACCGCACAGCAGCCACATAGAGTTGTCGCACCGGGTTCCAAACCACTGAGGTAGCCGCATTGCCGTCGGGAAGAGCGAAGGGGCTGCCGGGCCCTTGCACCACCTCGCCAGGGCCGTCCGTGATGGTGGCCAGGGTCCAGGTAACGCCGGCGTCGGTGGAGTAGTAGAGCCCCTCATAACTCTGGCCCTGGGCCTGCGCGTTGACCAGCGTGCCCTCGTAAGCCTGCGAAACGGCCGCCACCACGAGTTGCGGATTTGAGGTGCTCCACGCAAAGCCGGCAAATCCTTCGCCGGCAAAACTAAACAGCTTGTCTGCGGTGCCGGGGATGAGGCTCCAGGAGTTTCCTCCGTCGGCCGAGCGCAGAATGCCGCCTCCATAGTAGGAGTCGAGGGCGTCGTTGGGATCGCCGGTGCCGGCCAGCATGACACCGGTCCCGCCGGGCTGGACGGTGAGTGCGCCAATGCTGATTGAGGAGTCTGGAATGCCATTGAGGGCCTCCAGGGTGTCCGTGAGGGGCGTGAAGACGACCTGGGTCTGGTTGGAGACGGCTGCGTTCTGCGCCACCCACACCCCTCCGCCTGTGGTTCCGAGGTAGAGATGATTGCCGGTCGTGTCTGAAGGGTCGAGCGCCAGCGCGGAGACTCTGCCGGAGACGAGCCCGTAGGTTGGTGTTAGGACCGCGCTGGGGCCCACCGGCTGCCATGTGGCCGTGGACGGCGATGGGGGCGCTAAGGCTGGTGTTGCTGCATGGCTGACTTGGGGGTGGACCAGAGCCCGGGCGTGGGATGCGCCCGGTGTCCAGCCGCGGCGGGTTAGAAAGCGCTGTGTCTGAAATACCCGCGGGGGCCGATTGAGCGCTTGTGGGGTGGGGTTCGTGCTGACCGGCTTTGCTTGCGCTGAAGCTGCCTGTTGGGCTGGAATCAGCAGGGATCCCAGGATGAGCAGGTATAGAAGCGTGTGTAAAAGCCTCAGACTGTTTGCGCTCTGTCCGGGATTACTGACTCGATTGAAACTTGTCCTGCCGCTGACCTGCCGGGCAGGCCTATTGGAGACCCCATTGAAAAACCGCATAGCCGCACACGTCCAGATTCCGGGTCCGGCTTCCCCTCTCTCGTCATCCGAGGGGGACTGGCAGGAGCCTAATCGAATAGTTCATGCGAAACACGCGGTTTCCGGGTTTGGAATTTGGAGGCGATTATAGTACGAGAACGGGAGCACGGGATGTGCGCGATGCACGCGCTGATTTACGGCACCGGAGTGGAGCTCCAGAGTCTGTCTAATAACCAAGCAAACTGAAGGGTACGGGCTGAAGCCCGTAGCCTTCACGCAAACCAAGTTTTTGGTCCCCCACCGGAGTCGCCGGCCCGTGGGGGCATGAAACGTTTGCCCGGCAATGCCACCGCTAACCCGCTAACTTGCCATGTCCGCGAAGCAGACGCTAACTCGCTGAATTCACTCGAACAATCCGCGCCGTCCTCGCGTTCCAACTATTCAAAATCCAACCCAATCGCAACCCTGTTTCCTTGTAGACAGGCTCTCAGAAGAGCTGATCGCCTGGAGGATGGTTCGCATCCCCGCCGTGCTGGCGGATGTACTTTTCCGCGTCGAATTTCTTTGCTGTCGAAGCTCCCGACATGGGCCGGATCAGACCGAAGATGGGCCGGTTGAACCAGGGACGGTCGTGGCGGCCTACGATGGCCCAGGCGATTCCGGCATAGCCGTTGGGATCTCGGCCATCGAGTTGGTAGCGGTCGTTGAGGGTAACAGCCCACTCGAAGACTCGGGCCGGATCGGGCGACCACTCGAGAATCTTTTTTGCCCAGTACATGCGCATGTAGTTGTGCATCCAGCCGGTCGAGACCATTTCACGCTGGGCGGCGTTCCACAGGTCGTCGGCGGTCTCAGCGTGCTCCATCTGGGCGAGAGTGTAGCGATGGGACCGGGGGTCGGCGGTGTGTTCGATGAGTGTCTTGCGTGCCCAGGGCGCGGCGCAATCCCAGTTGTCGTAGTTGGGCTCGTGGCGGACGAAGAGCACCGCCAATTCGCGCCAGCCGATCAGTTGGTCGAGATATTTGTCTGCTGCCGCGGGTGAGGCCTTGCCATCGGCTACAGCTTGTTTGACGGCGAGAGCGATGGTGACGGGGCCGATGTTGCCGAAGTGGAGATAGGGCGAAAGCCGGCTGGTTCCCTTGAGTTCCGGATGGTTGCGCGTGGTCTCGTAGTTCTTGAGTTCGCGATTTACAAATTCGTTGATGCGCTTGAGGGCGGAGTGTGTGCCGCCGGTGAAGGCGTCCACCGGGCCGATGGAGCGATCGAGTTTGGTGAAGCCGGCGGTAATGTCGTTGGCGAGGGGATAGGTGTCGAGTTTTCTTTTGGGCTTCCACGGATGGAGCGGAACGATGTTGGCAGGGGCTACGAGATAGTTGGGGAGTTCGGCTTTCAGATGCGGGCGGAAGTGGTGGAGCAGAGCATAGCTGCGGTTGAAGACGCGCGAAGGAACGACTACGTCGGCATCGACGGTCCGGTAGGGGATTCTGAGGCGCTTTGTGAGCACCTGGCGCCAGCGTTCGGGCTCGCGGCAGGGGTTCTCGTCGCCGATAAGGAGCGCTGCTTCGACTTGTTCGAGAAAGGCTTCGAGGGAGCTTTCGGGTGACCGTCGCAGGACGAAGCCCACACCACGCTCGGCTGCGTCTTCGGCTACGTCGCGCAGTCCCTGCTGGAGAAAGTGGTAATGGCGAAGATTGGCGTTGGGGTAGTTGGGAATGACCTGGAAGTAGACGACGACGGGAAGACCAAGCAGGTTGGCTGCTTCGATGGCTACGTCGAGTGCGGGATTGTCCGCTATGCGCATGGCGCGCTGCATCCAGTAGACGACGCATCGGCCTGTTTTCAGCGGTGCTCCGCTGCGCCGCACCAGAATGCGCGGCTGCGCGGACAGCCGCGTCAGGTCTTCAGGAGTTCCGGATTCATCGAGCAAGATCAACCCCCAATGAAGATGTCTTCGCCGCGAAACTAGACTCTTATCCTGACTTGCGGAGATTGAAGCGGAGAGCGGTCAGCTCGGTGGAGACTGAAGCCACCTTGGTGTCCATCATTCCATTGGAGCGGAGTAGTGTGCGAATCGAGGTTTCATTGAGCGGATGGCCGGGGCCTTTGGGGTAGACGAACCAGATTGGGATGCCGCTCAAGAGTTGCTTCATTGCCTGGTCGAGCGCCGCATGCAGGGACTCCGGCGTATCGACACAGGCCACGATAAGATCGGCGTTAGTGGTTGCGAGTTGCGCAGCTTCTGCCAAGGCGGCCTTGAGGTTTCCGTCGTCGATCCGGCCAATGCTTCGGACTATAGTCTTACTGGTAATTCCGAGTTTTCGAGAGAGTGAAGGAGGAGGGGTGGTAATTACCGCTGCCCACTTTTCGGCGACGGGCAATCCCAAAATAAGCTCGACAGCTTCACCGCCTGCTTTGAAGCAGAGGCGGTCAGCGATCGCTTTGACTTGCTTGAGTTCGTTGAACGGAATGCGCTTTCGAATGCCGCCGCGCAGGATAATCTCGCTGGTCTCAAGCAGGGCTTTCACCTCGGTGACATCTCCTGCCCAATCGCATGTGCAGATAGCTTCACGGCCCATCGTGTGGCCCTCCAGGGAATTTCAGAGTAGAGCAAAAAGGCCGCCCAACTGGGCAGCCCTTGGTGCAAATCCGATTGGCGCAGCCGCAACTGATCGCTGACCACTGATCACTGTTCACTGCTTTTCTACCACCGTCCCCAGGCGCGGCTGATGTAGTCGGCCAGCGTCATGCCGATGAGGGCTAGGAAAGTGAACAGGCCGCAGAAGACGGTGAGCTTGGTCAGCTTGGAACTGTACTTCACATGCATGAAGAACAGGACCACCAGCGTGGCCTTGGCGCAGGCGATGGCAATGGCTACGATGGGGTTGAATATTCCAAGGTTTACGTAGGAAGCCCCCACCGTAATCGCGGTCCCCACCAATAAAGCGAAGAGAATGGCGACGTAAATCTTTGGGCTGACTACGTGGTGCGATGCTGCTTCCATTTCTTTTTGATCGGTCATGGCTTTATGTCCTTCAAGAGTGTCTGCTGATCAGATAGAGCAGCGGGAAAAGGAAGATCCAGACGATGTCGACGAAGTGCCAGTAGAGGCCGAAGTTCTCGACGAACGTGACGTGTCCCGCGGTGTATGCCCCGGCCTGCGCGCGGAATATCATGTACCCCAGAATCGCGATGCCGATGATCATGTGCAGGGCGTGCATGCCTGTCATGGCGAAGTAGAGCGAGAAGTAGACTTCCGTGTGGCGCGCCATGTCCAACGCAAGCGGCTGATCTTTGGCAGTGACTGGGTTATCCAGGTCGGGATGAGTAAATGAGTCGACGCTGAAGTGGGAACCGGGAACGTGATTCTTCTCGAACTTCTCCTTGTACTCGATGGTCTTGATTCCCAAAAAGCCCAGGCCGAGAACAAATGTGAGAACCAGACACAGCACGAGGCCGCTCTTCTTGCGCACCTCGGCACACCACACGCCCATGGCCATGGTGAAGCTGGAGGTAATGAGAAGCAAAGTGTTGAGTCCGCCGAGCGGAATGCTCAACTGGTGCGATGCGGCGACGAAGGCCGGGTAATACCAGTTGCGGTAGATGAGGTAGGCGGTGAACAGGCCGCCGAAGAACATGACTTCAGTAAGCAGAAAGAGCCACATGGCAAAGCCGGCAGCGTCGGCCTGCTGCTCCACGTTCTCAAAGTGGTGGCGCAGATAGGCCGGGTGCTCTTCGTGACCGTGTTCCGGGGCGTCATGAGCGCCGTGGGCAATGGCTGTGCTATCCGACACTGGAGACCTCTTTAGCTTTCTGGTTCTCTAGCCACTCGTAGTCGTAGGCTTCGTGGTCCATGATGGGAGTCTCAAGGAAGTTCTCAGTCAACGGCGGGGACTGGATTTGCCACTCGAGCCCCGTCGCCTGCCAGGGATTGTTGCCGGCAATTGCGCCATATTTCAGCGACCAGGTGAGATAGAGAACCGGCAGCAGATAGCCAACGCCCAGAATGGTTGCGCCGGCTGTCGAGAAGACGTTGAGCACCTGGAACTCCGGCGGGTACGATGCGTAGCGGCGCGGCATGCCGAGCGTGCCGAGAATGAATTGCGGGAAAAAGGTGAAGTTGAAGCCGATGAATGTGACCACAGCTGCCAACTGCGAGATTTTTTCCGGATACATGCGGCCCGTCATCTTGGGCCACCAGAAGTGAATGCCGGCAAGGAACGCCATCAACATGCCGCCCACCATGACGAAGTGGAAGTGGGCCACGATGAAGTAGGTTTCCGTGAGATGGATGTCTGTTCCCGAGGTCCCGAGGAAGACGCCGGTCAGTCCGCCGATAGTGAACAGGCCCATGAAGCCGAAGGTGTAGAGCATCGGCGTTTCAAAGGTGATGGAGCCCTTGTAGAGGGTGAATGTCCAGTTGAAAATCTTGATGGCCGAGGGCACCGCAACCAGCATGGTGAGCAGCGAGAAGACAAGCACGGCGTAGTTTGAAATGCCCATGATGAACATGTGATGGGCCCAGACGAAGAAGCCGAAGACCGCGATGGCCACCGAGGAAAATGCGACCGCTGTATAACCGAAAACTCGCTTGCGGCTGAAGGTCGAAATGGTCTCGGAGATGACGCCCATGCCCGGCAAAATCATGATGTAAACGGCGGGGTGCGAATAGAACCAGAACAGGTGCTGGAAGAGAAGCGGATCGCCGCCTTTGGTGGGGTCGAATACGCCGATGCCGATGGTGCGCTCGAGAGCTACGAGCACGATGGCGATGGCAACAACCGGAGTGCCAAGCACCATGAGGATGCTGGCGGCGTAGTGGGCCCATACAAACAGAGGCATGCGGAACCAGGTCATTCCCGGGCAACGCATCTTGTGAATAGTGACGATGAAGTTGAGGCCGGTAAAGATGGAACTGAATCCGGCGATGAATACCGCCAGGCCGGTGGTGAGCACGTTGGTGTTCACATAATGCGTCGACAGCGGAGTAGTGAAAGTCCAGCCCGTGTCCACGCCGCCGGTGGCCATGGTGTAGATGGCCAGGATGCCGCCGGCCATGTACAGATACCAGCTCAGCAGGTTGATCTTGGGCAGCGCGAGATCCTTGGCGCCGATCATAAGTGGAATAAGAAAATTGCCCAGCGTCGCGGGAACCGACGGCACCAGGAAGAAGAAGATCATGATGACGCCGTGCATGGTGAACACCTTGTTATAGGTGTCGGTGGCCATCAGATCGGTCTGCGGCGTCAGCAATTCCAGGCGAATGAGGCCCGCGAGCGCTCCGCCAATGAAGAAGAAGAAGCTCAGCGAGACGAGATAGAGGATCGCAATCCGCTTGTGGTCGCCTGTCAGCAGCCAGCTGAGAATTCCGTTCTCCTTGGTGATGAAATTCACCTTGGGAATTCTGGCCGTGGATTGGTCGGGGAGACTGACGATAGTGGCGCTCATTGCTTCACCATTCCTTTTGGCGCGGCCTTTGGCGCGGTAGCGCCGGTAGCCGCCGGCGCAGCCTTGCCTTCGCCCTCCGGCAGCATGTCGGTCGTGTTCGTTGTCTGCTGAATGCGGTAGTCGGAGTTGAGATTCTTGATGTACTCAACCAGCGCGATGACGCCCTCTTCGCTTACCTGGCCCTGGTAAGTGGGCATGATGGGCGCATAGCCTTGCGTGATGTGCTGGGAAGGATTCAGGATCGACTCGCGCAGATAAGCATCGTCGGCGAGAACTGTGCCGCCGCTTGAGAGCGCAAGCTTGGAGCCATAGACGCTTGCCAGGCTTGGTCCACGCGAATCGGGCCTGGAATTGTGGCAGGCAGCGCAACTGAGGCTGGCGAAAAGGCGCTCGCCATTTTGCGCCAGCGACATGCCGCTGGTGGACTCAGCCAGCCACTTCTTGTAGTCCTCCGGCGTCAACACGACTATATCCCCGATCATCTGCGAATGATTAGTGCCGCAGTATTGCGTGCAAAAAAGATGGAACGTTCCCGTCTGTGTGGCTTCAAACCAGACAGATGTGTAGCGGCCTGGAATGGCCTCGCGCTTGACGCGGAATGCTGGAATAGAAAAGCTGTGAAATACGTCTTGCGAGATGAGCGTCAACTGAATGGGCTTGCCGATGGGAATGTGCAGCGAGTTGATCTCATGCTGGCCGCCGGGATGCTCGGCCTTCCACATCCACTGCTTGCCGACCACGTAGATATTCATGGAGTTGGCAGGCGGTGTGAAGACGCGGAAATAAATGAGCGCACCCCACACAAACATCACCAGGAAGAGGCCAAGCGGGATGATGGTCCACGTGGCCTCAAGCAAGGTGGAGCCTTCGATCTGCACCGCGACCGGATGCCGCTCCTTGCTGTATAGAATGCAGAAACTCGTAACCAGGAGGACAACGATGGTGAGGCCGATGAGGCTCACCAGCACCATGAAGAAGAGAAGCGCGTCCATCTGAGGCGCAATCTTGCTCGCCTCCGGCGGAAACAGCGCGAAGTTCGTCATCCACTTGACGAGAAACTGCCAGATTACTGGACTAATGTGATCCATTCCGTTATCCGTTCACCTTTGTTCCTGTCCCGCTTGTTCTGTTTGGCTTGTTTGCACTGTTTGTGCCGTTTCCATCTGCTCCATCGTCGGCGCGGCTGTCGCGGCGGAACATGACGAACATGAATCCACCGAGCGTGAAGAGCGTTACCATGCCGCCCAACTGCACGACGCGCGCAACGATGAGCGAGTGTTTGTTGGTCTGGGGATCGTAGTGGTAGCAGTACGTGAGAATGTTATCCACCGGCGATCCGATGCGATTGGCCGAAGCTTCAACCAAACCCAGGCGCAAATCTTTGGGGGAATATTCGACGCCCATGTAGTACTGCGCGAGTTTGCCCTCCGGCGTCACAATCTGAATTGAACTGGCGTGCGCGAATTGAGTAAGCGTGCCGTTCGGCGCGGGAATCTTGACATAGCCAAATCCGACGACTTTGGTCAGCGTGTCGATGTTGGCCTGCGTGCCGGTGAGGAAGTGCCAGCCTGCGGCGGATTCCGGATGACCGTAGCGCTTGACGTAACTGCGCTTCTTCGCGGCGGCAAGATCGGTTCCTTCGGTAGGATCGATGCTTACGACGATGACATCGAAATCCTTGCCGGGAACGAAGTTGACCATCTGCAATGCGCCGGTCAGGCCGTTCAATTCTTCCGAGCAGAGCATGGGGCACTGGTAGTAAACCAGCGCGAGAATCGCGGGACGCTTGCCGAAGTAATTGGCCAGTTGCACCTGCTTGCCCGCATCGTCAGTGAAGGTGAGCGAGAGCGGCAACTGCGCGTTGAGATTCTGCGCGATGCCTACGCCTTTCAGAATCGCGGGCGGCTTGTCGTTGACCGGACCCATCTGCTTTTCGTCGTAGCGCGAGACCTGCGCGTTGAGCGAAGGCACGGGCAGCGCCGCACACAATGCCGCTGTTAACGCCACAGCTTTCAGTGCGCCTGGCCAGCTTCTCCGCATTGTTCTTGCACTCTGCATTAATTCCTGATTTCTTTCGTTCCTAATCCTGTTGAATGGGGAAACCAAAAAAACCAACCCCGCGCACCGTTCCGCGATCTCTACTTTCGCGGCTCGGCGCGCTTTGTCTCAACAGCCTCAGCTATCGCCTGATCGTGCTCGTAACCTGTCCGTGCAAATCCATTGGTCAAGGGAACCGCCACCGTTGGCTTGACGTCTCCGGTGAGCAGCGGCGCCTGTTGTACAGCGGGCGCAACCGGCAGACCACGCTGAGCAATCAACTCGATGGCCTTGTCGATCGGAATTCTGATCTTGCCCTGCGATTTGTCGGCCCAACTGTAGTTATTCAGCAGCAAATCCTCTTTCGCGTGCAGGTCTGCGATCTCCTGGTTGCCGTCATCGATCTGCAGACGTGGCGTGGGGAACTGCTGGGTAAGCTGGGCCACTTGATTTTGCATTGCAGGGTTGTTGGGCAAGTTGCCGAGCTGGCGGATATCGATCGCCTTATCCGTCGTCTGGTGCCACTTGTCCTTGGGCCCGTCCACCTTGTCCATGTGGGCGTTGATGACCTTGCCGATGCCGTAGCAAAGCACCGCCGTCACCACCACAAAGATGCCAAGCGAGGCGAGAAAGACGACGATGCCCGTGACTCGAATGTCGCTCTGCTCGTAGCCTGCGGACGCATCTACTTCGTCCGGTCCGTGCGAACCGAGCTGCATCTCGTTGCCGGGTTGATCCGCGTCGTGATTATGCGTGGGCATGTTCAGGCTCCAGGATCTCCGCGAGGTGCGGGTCGTTGGTCTGCACCAGCGGCCGCGCCTTCAGACGTGTGCAATAGAAGGCCACCCAGAAGGCGACCATAGCCACAGGTACGGCCACATATTCGAGAATCCCCCAACTGAAGTGGAGGTTGCGCGCGGCATCTTTGAAGTTCGGCTCGATGAGCCAGAACAGATCGAATGCCTTGGCGAACAGCATCCATGCGCACACCCACATCAGGCGCTTCTTGTTGCGTTTGATGTCGCGCGACAAAAGCAGCGAGAACGGAATCAGCCAGTGGAAGATAAAGTCGAGAGTGATGATGACGCCCCAGCCGCCGCGAATGCGATCCAGGTACCAGGGAATCTCTTCCGGCAGGTTGCCCGACCAGATGATGAGGTATTGGCAGAACGCGAGGTAGATATTCAGCATGACGAAGGCGAAGGTGAATTTGCCCAGGTCGTGCTGTTCGGTCTGGCGCAGAATGGTCTTGAACGGCTCGGCTTTCGAGAGCGAGAGCGCGACGATGATGGATAGCGCCAGCACTGAGTAACCCTGACCGACGAGAAAGAGCAGGCCGTATACCGACGAGTACCAGGTTGGATCGAGCGACATGACCCAGTAGATGACACAGGCGGTCATGGTGAGTGAGTAAATGAGGATGCCGGGGCCGCTGATGTTTTCGAATTTCTTGATCCACATCGGCGTGTTGGCGGGTGAGTCCTTGTCGCGCTCCAATCCCATCCGGTTCAGACGCCACATGTAGAAGGTCCAGATGACGAAGCAGATCACGCCAACCATGATGAACATTTCGGGGTTCAGCATGGGCCGCTTGAACTCGATGGCGTGTTGGATCGACTTCAGCTGTTCCGGAGTGATGAGGCCGCGCTTGACGCCGTCGTCGACCATCTGAGGGTTCGCCCAGAGATAAAGCTTCTTCATCCAGATGACGATGACCAGCCAATAGACGAAAACCACAGGCAGCGTGCGGCTCATGGCTTCGAGAGGGCGGCGCAACAGCAATCCCCACTTGCCGCCGGTGACATATTGCACCATGAGCAGGGCCAGGCCGCCGACCGCCCAGCCGAAAGTGAGCATCAGGCCGAGCAGCCATGCGCGCAGCACGTGATCCGAGTCGAAGCCCTTTCCGTCGAGGAACGCGAGCCCGGCCGCAATCACCGCGAAGACAATCGCGACGATCACTGCCCTTGTCTTCCAGACGTCGACAAATGCCGGCGCGCCCAAATCCGAGGGAAGCCCGGCGGGGAGGGTCTTGGCGTGTTCGAGATCGTGAGCCATTCGTCCTGAGTCCTTACTGCGCGGTCGCTGGGGCCGGTTTGCTTACGGGAATCTTGATTGCTGGGTCAGCCGGATTGGCCGGAGCCATACCCGGTGTTCCTTCTTTTGCCACCGGAGGATATGCCTGCACCGCCGTGGCGGGAAGCGCCCATGGAGCGGCAAATCCCTCGGGCAGATTCTTTTCCTTGGCGATGTCCTTGAGGTCCTTCACTTGCACGCCTGATGGCACATCGCTCTGCGTCGCAGCCTGGCTCAACTGCAGAGCACGGATGTAAGCGGCCACTGCCCAGCGATCCTCGGGCACAAGCTGCGCTGAGTAGTCGGGCATGGCGCCGTAGCCGTGGGTCATGACGTAGAAATAATGCGAAAGCGGCTGTGACAGGCGCACCTGATCATGGAAGTTGGCGGCGGGCTTGTAGCCGCGGTCGACGATTGCGCCGAGGCCGTTGCCGACGCGGGAGTGGCACGGCGTGCAGTAGACGTTGAAGCGCTCCTGGCCACGCTTGAGCACTTCCAATGTGGCCGGGAAAGGCAACACGTTCAACTCTTCGCGATAGCCGTTGGCTCCCTGCACCACGCCGGTGTAGAAGTAGCTGTCTTCGCGCAACTGGCCGCGGGCCACGGTGTTGACGATCTGCGGACGCGCACCGCGATGATCGGCGAACATCTCGGAACCGCGCTGCGGGATGAGCTTGGGCTGGTTCTGCATGTCCTGGCGGCAGCCGGCGATGAGGAAAAGCGCGGCGAGACTGGAGACTATGAGAACCCGCGCAACTGGCCTTTGTGGTCTCCCACTCTTTCCGCGAAAAGATGCGGGAAGGATGGGGCACCCAGAGCCGGAAGCTGAGAGCTGAGAGCTGAAAGCTGAAAGCTGTTTGCGCATCAGTACTCCACCTCCACCACGGACGCGGGCTGGAAGCTGGTGAGATAGGCGCGGGTTTCTACCAAATCGAACTTGGGGTCCAGCGCTTCGAGACACAGGAAGAACTTGTCCGTCGTTGCGCCGTTGCGGAAGTTGGGCGCGTTAAAAAGTGGATGATAAAGCGACGGCAGGCCGTTGAGCGCAAGCATCCCGAATGCCGCCGAAAGCCCGGCCCACAAAATTGTCCACTCGTAGGCGGGCACAATGAAGGCGGGCCATGAATAGGTAGGGCGTCCGGCGATATTCAATGGGTACGCGAGCACGGAGATCCATGTCTCAAGCGAGAACATGGCAGCCAGGCCCATGAGTCCGCCAATCAGTGTAAGCAGCGGCACCTTGTTGCGATGAAAGCCGATGGCCTCCGCAGCTTCCTCGACGGGATAGGGCGTATAGCAATCCATGCGGCGCCAACCGTCCTTGCGCGCCTGTTGCGCGGCGCGGACCAGGTCGCTGGGCGTATCGAATTCGGCAAGCATGCCGTAAGTTCCTTCGCGAGGGGGCATATTAGTCAGCGGCCTCCGCTGCCTTTTTAGGCGTGATTTTGGCTCCGGGCAGCATCATGCGGATTTCGTTCATCGGGATCATGGGCAGGAAGCGGACAAACAGCAGGAAGAGCGCGGTGAAAAGCCCGAGCGTGCCTACGTAGGTCATATAGTCCCACTTGGTAGCGCGGTAAGTTCCCCACGAGGAGGGCAGGAAGTCGCGGTAGAGGCTGGTCACGACAATGACGAAGCGCTCAAACCACATGCCCGTGTTGACCACGATGGAGATGAAAAACATAAACGGAATCGAAGTCCGCAGCTTCCTGGACCAAAGCGTAGTAAGCGGAATGGCCAGGTTGCATGTGATCAGCACCCAATACGACCAGCCCATGGGGCCGAACATGCGGTTCCACATCATGAAGGCTTCCCAGTGCGAGGCGGAGTACCAGGCCATGAAGACTTCCATGCCGTACCCGTAGGCCACGATGAAGCCGGTAGCCAGCATGACCTTGCCCATGTTGTCGATATGGCGGTCGGTGACCAGGCCTTCAAGGTGGTAGAACTTGCGCAGCGGAATGGCCAGCGTGAGCACCATGGCAAAACCGGAGTAGATCGCGCCGGCCACAAAGTAGGGCGGGAAAATTGTTGTGTGCCAGCCCGGCAGCACGGCCACAGCGAAGTCGAAGCTGATGACGGTGTGTACGGAGAGCACCAGCGGCGTGGCCAGGCCGGCCAGCAGCAGCGATGCCGTTTCGTAGCGCATCCAGTGGCGAACCGAACCCCGCCAACCGAGCGAAACCAGGCCGTAGGCGTATTGCGCGAACTTCGATTCCGCGCGATCGCGCATGGTGCCGAAGTCGGGAACCATGCCGATGTACCAGAAGACTACCGAGATGGTTGCGTAGGTGGAGACCGCGAAGACGTCCCATAACAGCGGCGAGCGGAATTGCGGCCACACGTTCATGGTGTTGGGATACGGCAGCAGCCAGTAACCGAGCCAGGGACGGCCTACGTGAATCAGCGGGAACATGCCGGCGCAGACGACCGCGAAAATCGTCATGGCCTCGGCGAAGCGGTTGATGGAGTTGCGCCAGCCCTGCTTAAAGAGAAGCAATATAGCAGAAATTAACGTGCCGGCGTGGCCGATACCGATCCACCAGACGAAGTTAATGATTGCGAAGCCCCAAGCCACCGGCTGCGAGATGGCCCAGATACCGGTGCCCACCAGGAAGAGCCAGCACACCGCGGTCAGCAGCAAGGTGGCAACCGCGCCGCCTATGCCAAACAAGGCGAACCAGCCCAGCGGCGTATCCGGCGTGAGCACAATGCCCGCGATCTTCGCAGTGACCGACTTGAAGGTCTGCCCCGGCGCAATAACCCTGTATTCTCCGGTGAGCGGATCGAGTCCGGCCACGCGGGATGGGTCTTTCGGATTTTTCGGCTTCAGGTCCGTTGTCGCCATCGTCCCTCTTAACCCTTCGCCGGCGCGTGTTCAACCGGCCGGTCTGCAAGCTCGTCGTTCATGTTCAACACCGCGGCTACATACTTTGTCCGCGGACGCGTATTCAAGTCGGCCAGCACTTGGTAGCTGCGCTCATCGTCCTGCAGCTTTGCCACGCGGCTGTTTTTATCGTTGATGTTGCCGAAGGTGATTGCCGAAGCTGGGCAAGCCTGCTGGCAGGCGGTCTGAATCTCGCCGTCCGCAATCGGGCGGTTATCCTTGTCCGACTCAATCTTGGCTGCCGAGATGCGCTGCACGCAGTAGCTGCACTTCTCCATGACGCCGCGCGCGCGCACTGAAACATCGGGGTTGCGCGACAGCTTCAGGCTTTCGGTCTCGTAGTCGGAGTAGAGCAGGAAGTTGAAGCGGCGCACCTTGTAGGGGCAGTTGTTCGAGCAATAGCGCGTGCCCACGCAGCGGTTGTAGACCATGGCGTTCAGGCCCTCCGGCGTGTGTACCGTGGCGCCCACCGGGCAAACCTGCTCGCAAGGAGCGTTCTCGCAATGCTGGCAGGCCATGGGCTGGAAGTGTGCGCGCGGAGCGGACAGGTCGCCTTCGAAATAAGTGTCGATGCGGAGCCACTGCATATTGCGGCCGATGCGGACCTGCTGCTTGCCAACGACGGCGATGTTGTTCTCGGCATAACAACTGACGATGCAGGCATTGCAGCCGGTGCAACTGTTCATGTCGATGGACATGCCCCAGGCGTTGTCCTTGTACTCCCAGTTGGGGAACATCGTGTTGTCTTTGTCGGTCTTCTCGCGGCCTTCACCCTCGTTGGCGAATCCGGGATTAGCTTTGTACTCATCGAGCGTGGCGTAACGGATAATGCCGCGCTCGTTGATGGCTTCATCGGCTTCGAGCGAGTTATTGTCGTGGCCTTTTGGCTGCCCGAAGCGCTCGCCGCGATGATCCTGGAAGTGGCTCTTGGTGATTGCGAGACCCCAGATACCTTCCACCTTGGCAATCGTGCCGGTTGCGTAGAACGGAGCGTCAGCGGTGCGAATTAGATACGCGTTGAATCCGGCGCCTGAACCGACGCGCCCGGCGGCCTGGCGGCCATAGCCGAGATGAACTGTGACGGAGTTATCGGGATGGCCGGGGACCACGATCACCGGTGCCTTGACCTTGCGGCCGGCGACGGTAAGTTCGATGATGTTGTCTTCTTCGATGCCCAGCCTGGTGAGCGTTGCGCCGGAGACTTGCGCGGCGTTGTCCCAACTCAGGTTGGATACAGGCTTGGGGAGTTCCTGCAGCCAGCCGACGTTCGACCAGCGGCCGTCGTAGATGCTGGGGTCGGGACGGAAGATGATTTCGATGGCATCTTTCGACAACGGCGTGGGAATCTTGCTACTCAGCTTGGCCGCATCTGCTCCGATGGTTGAGCCCTTGCTGTAGGCCGAGTCGTCAATCCATCCTTGATGCAGCGCCTTGCGCCATCCTGTTTCAAAGTCGCCCTTGATCAGCGGCTTCGAAGTCTCGCGCACAGCTTCGTACGGGCTGAGACCGGGCTCGTTCAGTAGTGCCTGGAAAACGTGGTGTGCCGTCCTGCCACCATAGAGAGGATCGATCAGCGGTTGAACAATTGAGACTGTCCCGTCGTAAGACCGCGCATCTGACCACGACTCCAGCGAGTGCGCTGCCGGGATGTGCCAGTGCGCGTTCTGTCCGGTCTCGTCAAGATGCGAGCCGAGATGCGCCACTGTCTTCACTTTGTCGAAGGCCGCGGCGAATTCAAGATCGGCGGGCGCGGAATAGACGGGATTGGAGTTGAGAATCACCAGCCAATCCACTTTACCCGCGTTCATATCGGCAACCAGAGCCTTGAGGTCGGCAATCTGATCGGAGAGTAGCGGGGTGACCGAGTCGGTTGACGTAATGACTGTCTTGCCAATATTGCCGAGGGCATTGTTGATGGCCAGCGCCAGGACCGCAACCGACTGGTCCTGATAGAGCCCTGGGATCACTACGCACTTGCCGGCGTGAGCCTTGAGGTCCCTGGCCAATGCGGCGAGGAACCTTGCTTGCTCGTCGGTCCATGCATACGACGGCGACGCAACGCCTGCCACACCCACAGCCTTGGCCAATTCAGCGGTAAATGCGGGAATCTCGCTGGCGCGGAGGCCCAGGCGATGCTCGGCCTTAAGACCCGTCGTGGTGGGCGTACTCTCGACGGCATACAGCCGGTTCAGAGTCTCAGGCGACTTGCGTCGTTTTGCGAAGTCGCCCAAGAGTTTGTGGAAACCGGGGAAGCCGGCACCTGAGAGAAAATCCGCATCGAGCGAAACAATTACGTCTGCATCGGTCAAGGCGTATTGAACGTTGAGCCCATTAGCTAGTGAAGTCCCCGCGATGGCCGGGTCGTACTGCACCAGCTTGGCCTTGGGATATGCAACCTGCACCGCCTTCCACTGGCGGGCCAGAGTGGGTGAGGTGATGGTGGAGCTAAGGAAGTAAATGCCGGTGCCGTCTTTGCTGCCGGCAACCTTGAGGCGAAGCTCCTGGGCAAACTCGGCCCACTCGCGGTTCTCGCCGCGATAGGTGACATGCTGCGAGCGGTCTGGATCGTAGAGATCTAGAAGCGTGCCCTGCGTAAAGGGGTCCGAGGAACCCTGGTTGTAAGGGTGCTCTGGGTTGCCGTCCACCTTGATAGGACGGAACTGATCGCTCTTGACCAGCAGCGGCACAGCGCCGGTGACAAACGGGTGCGCGGTCGCAAAGTAATTCGGCTTGCCCAGAATCAGATCTTCCGGCGCTTTCACATACGGATAAATCGGCTCATCCGGCTGCTTGGTGCATCCGGCCAGTCCGGCCAGCGCCATGGACGCGCCCATCAGCTTCATGAAGCCGCGCCGCGAAACGGGATCGACCCATTCCTGGGCGGAAGAGGGGAATTCACGCTCCACCGCTGCCTGAAATTCCGCCGTATCGGCCAACTCGTCCACCGACTGCCAATACCGCTTGCCCTTCACGCCCTGCAACTGCTGCCGAACCTGAACCAGGGTCATCGGCTTCTTGGCGCTTGCGCTTTGAAAGGGCACGACTTCAGTCGTGCCGTAAGGCGCCGATAACGATTGCTGGGCTTTAGCCCCCGAGGCATGCTCTTTGTGAACCTGGCTCAAGCTCCCTGCACCTTCCGGATTGTTCATTCCATCATTCATCTCTCGTCCGCTCATCGGTGGCAGACCTCGCAGCTGGTCAGCTCTTTAGGGGTGCGAATCTTGTAGTGGTCCACCAGGAAGTGTCCTAATTCGTCTTGATCGGTAAACTTCTTGTACACCGGGGCAACAGGCAACGCGGCCGCCACGTCGCCAACCAGGCCGTGCGCCCCATTCATTGGCAGTTCAAGGGAAGCCACTTCAGGACCGGAGCCACTGGGGTCTTTTGTCGTGCAACTCACGCTCTGCGCTGTCGGGACGCCTGCTTTTTCATCGCCCGCCGAGCACCATACCGGCCTATCCTCCGCCGGCTTTTCCCACGCCATGTTGTAAATCTCGCTGGTGGGGCGAATATTCTTCGCCGGATTGCGGTGGCAGTCCAGGCACCACTCCATTTGCAGCGTATTCTGCGCATACATAAGCGGCATCTGGTCGACGCGGCCGTGGCAACTGGCGCAGCCGAGGCCCTTGTTCACGTGAATCTCGTGACTGAAGTAAACAAAATCCGGCAGATCGTGTACCTTGGTCCACACCAGGCTCTGGCCGGTAGCCCAGCTTGCGCGCACGGGCTCAAGGAGCTGGGCGTTGGTCCAGATTTGCGCGTGGCAGTTGATGCAGGTCTTGGTAGGCGGGATTCCGGCGTAACTCGATTTCTCCACGGTGACGTGACAGTACTGACACTGCAGTCCCAGTCCCTGGACATGGTGTTTGTGGCTGAAGGGCACCGGCTGGTCCGGGCGCTGGCCCTGCCGCGTCACCCAGGGGGAACGCTGCAACTGGTCCAGCGTGACCCCCAGGGCGATCACGATCAGCCCCGTCAACACCAGGCTCGCGCGAGCCAGAGCGTTGGAGCTGCGATCAAATATCTGCGCCATGAATGCAATCCCTGCTTGGTTTTTCGTTTAATTGAATGCGCCCGCTGTATTTGGCGGTCACTCGAATTGGCATCTTGGATGCGCCGCTGTGCTGGCGGTCACACAGGTTGTGTTTAAAAAATATTCTTGGGCAAAACTCACCCGAGAGGTGGAGAACCCCGAAAAATCAATATAACAGCCGAAGGGCTACGCGCGGGAGGATAAAAGCGCGAAACCCCAAAAAAAGTTCTGCTGGGGCAATTTTGTAATCTGCTGAAAAGAAAACCGTTGTGATAAAAGTTTGAGCGGGGAAAAACCCGCTGTGCCCCTGGCGGCTTGCGTACCAGAGACTGGGATATTGGCTACAAACTATCATGCGGAATCCCTCTTCCGCCACTCCTCAAAAAACTGCGTTATCCCTTCCAGGAGGCTTGAACCAGCCCTCCGGCGACGATGGGCGCGCCTCCGGCTTCCATGGGCGCTGCGTGCGAGTACTTAAATTACCCCTGGTCAGGCGGCGCTGGGCAAGCCTCGGCAAAGGACTCGTCCGGCGATGTTGCGGGCCAGCCGATCATGACCAAAAATACGTCGAGAACGAAAAGTGCGATGGCGATGTCGTTGAAGAGGGTCGCCTGGCGCAAATCGGGCCAGAGTTGATTGGCGGCCCAGAAGAGAAACGCAACCGCCAACAAGATCGCCTTGAAGAGTTCCTTCGGCGCGGGCCGGTGGGCGACCTGGTAGGCGAGATAGGCAACAGCGATCGTGGCGAGGGGAAAGGCCGCGATGACGTCATGACTTCTGGCGGGAAACAGTTGCGGGAAAACGTCCCAAAACATGAGCAAGGCGACGCCTGCCAATGTTACGGCGCCAAGGAATACAGGAAGAGCCCTGTGGGTCCGGTCCAAACGAAAGTACATGCACCATTATTGACCGCGTCTCAAAAGGAAATCGTAAGGGAACGAGAGTCGCATTCGAGGTGCTTCGCAAATACGAACAAACGGATGCTTTATGATTTGTAAAAGCGTTGCAGCTTACCTCGAGAGAAATCGTCTGGCAGTGCGGACCCATGAACCTGGGCCCGGTGGGAGGAAGTCCATCCCTTCCAGGGTTTGCGGACCGGACCTGACGGACTCGAAAAAGGAACGACAATGAAATTCGCCGGATTGCTGGTGATGCCAGCCGGTTTCTTTCTCTCGATTGCCGCGCTGGTGCTGTTTCCTGCCTCGAATGCGGCGGCACGGGGCGCATTTGTGTTCTGCGGACTGGCCGTTGAAGCGCTGGGCCTGGTGGTTGCGGTGCGCGGGCACATGGAAGCGCAAGGAAAGAGCCACCAATGACTCCCAAGGTTCCGCCTGTCATGACTGAAGCTACATTCGTGCTGGTTCTGGCTTTGCTGCTGCTGGCTCCGCTGGCCATTGCCGGTGTGGCTCTGATCAATACAGGCCTGGGCCGGTCGCGCTCGACTGCGCAGGCTTTGTTGGGCAATCTGGCAATTGTGGCTGTGGCGGCCATAGCCTTTGCTCTTGTCGGTGCAACGTTTGCCGGGCCGATGGGCTCCGCGGGCCACGTGTTTCATCTGTCAGGCAAGGCATGGAATTGGCTCGGAACGGGTCCGCTTTTCCTGAGCGGGCTGGGGTCTGTATCGGCGCAGGCGCAGCTTGGCCTGCTGTTTGAGTTTTTGGCTGTGGCGCTCGCCTGCCTGATTCCGTGGGGTTCCGGAGCGGACCGCTTGCGGCTCACAGCGGGATGCGCATTGGCGGCGGTGCTGGCTGCGATTGTGTTCCCTCTGCTGGCGCATTGGGTGTGGGCAGGCGGCTGGCTGTCGCAATTGGGGGTCAACTTCTCTCTTGGCTCGGGATTCCTTGACCCAGCGGGAGCAGGGACAATCCACGTGCTGGGAGGCTTGAGCGCACTGGCGGTGGTGTGGGTGGCCGGGCCGCGCAGGGGCAAGTTTCCGCAAGGGGGGTTTGCCACCGCCATGCCGGGCCACAACGCTGTTTACATTCTCTTCGGATGTTTGCTGGCGTTGGCTGGATGGCTGGCATTCAATGTCGCTGGGGCCGTTCTCTGGGCACAGGCGCCCCTTTCCGTTTTGCCGGTCACAGTGATCGATACATTGCTGTCGGCTTCGGGAGCTCTCGCAGCCACGTTCGCTGTCACCCGGTTTCGCTTCGGCAAGCCGGATGCAAGCTTGTGCGCCAATGGATGGCTGGCTGGCCTCGTGGCATCGAGCGCTTGCGCGGCCACCGTGTCGCCGGTGCAGGCGCTGGTCATCGGCATCGTTGCGGGCATCATTACTCCGCTGCTGGTGGAGGTGCTGGAACTGGCTGTTTCCATTGACGACCCGTCTGGCGCCATCACGGTTCATGCTGCCGGAGGCCTGTGGGGACTGATCGCAGCGGGAATCTTTGCGCCGCAAGCGGGACAGCTTATCGCGCAGTTGGTCGGAATTGCCGCACTCCTTGGCCTCATCTTGCCACTGGCCTATCTGCTGTTCTGGATCGTCAACCGGTTTGTGCCCTTCCGTGTAGATCCGGACGGAGAGCGCATTGGCATGGACTTGCACGAGCTGGGCGGCGGCGCTTATCCCGAGTTTGTCATTCACCGGGACGATTCTTACCGATGATCCCGAATCGCGGTATCATGAAGGCTATGGAGACGATCCACATCTCGGAAGACGAAGCCGCCCGCGATTTTGCGGGTTTGATGGCGCGCGTCCGCGCTGGCGCTGAGATAGTGATCGAGAATCCATGCTCGCCTGCCGTAGTGCTGCGTGTAGCGGAGGAACCCCGTAGCCCCCTGCTCTCCGAGTCCATCGCGATTGCTGAGGCCGGATCGAAAGAGCGAGGTTATAAAGCCGTGATGGATCCAGACTTTGCGGCCGACATGCTAGAAATCATCGCCAATCGCAAGCCCCGCGACACTTCCGCATGGGATTGATGCCTTGGGCTTGAAATTTCCCTTCCCTTCACCCAATAGTGTGATTTTCCCGTAACAGAAACCTGTGTATTCTGGCGGCAGGAAAAATTGCGCATGGAAATCTTGCTCTATCTTCTTTATCCGCTCGGCCTGTTGCTCGAGATAGTGGCCATCGTCCACTACTTCCGCCATCGCCCGGAGATGTTCTGGTTCTATGTGATTGTTTTTCTTGGGCCTCTGGGCGCGGCGGTCTATCTCGGCGTCAATGCGGGTCCTGACTTTCTGCAGTTCTTCCAATCGTTCAGAGGCATTCAGTACAACAAGCACACTGTTCAACTCGAGGCCGCGATTCGAGACAATCCTTCGGCTGCAAATTATGAAGAGCTGGGGGACATTTACATGAACAGCGGCAACCTGGAGCTGGCTCGGGCCGCATTCGATAAAGCGATTGCCGCGCGCTCCGACACCCAGGATACGTTTTACCGGCGCGGACTCTGCGCACTCAAATTGGGAGACGCGGCAGCCGCGATACCCGACCTGGAACGAGTCGTGAAACAGGAGCCAGGTTACGATTTCCATCGCGCCTCGGGAATGCTTGCTCACGCATGCTGGAAGGCTGGACAAAAGGAAAAGGCCGAGGCCTTGTTCCGGCAGGCAACGCTGTCTTCAACTCTGTCCGAGACTTACTTGAATTACGCGGATATGCTGGCGGCTGAAGGACGCAATGCCGAAGCGCGGCAATGGGCACAGAAAGTCCTGGACAAAGAGCTGACGATGCCGAGCTACCTGCGCAGGCGCGAGAGGCCGTGGTTCGAGAGTGCGAATGAGATCCTGAAGCGGCTGCCTGCCTGATTGTTTCGCAGACGAATTAGCCTCAGCGTCTCGCCAGCATCACCATCAGAACAAAGATCGCAATTGGCACCAGCGCGAGGCCGGAATAGAGCAGCATGCGGCGCGCGCCGGGGAGTTTTATGTTGCGCAGGATGGGGCGGCGCTCTGTGTCGTCCACGCCCACCTGCTCCTGGTGCTCGAGTTCCCAGGCCATCTCACTGGCTGTCTGGTAGCGGTTTCTGGGCTCGCGCTCCAGGGCGCGCTTAAGAATTTCATTCAGCTCCGGCGCTATTTCCGGCCGCAGTTTCCGCGCTGGTTCGGGGTCCTGGAGCACCCGGGCATTCATCACCGCCAGCGGGCTGGGCCCCGTAAACGGCGGCTCGCCGGTGAGCATTTCGTAGAACATCACGCCGAGCGAGTAGATGTCGCTGCGCTGGTCTCCGCGTTGGCCTTTCACCTGTTCCGGAGAGATGTAGTCCGGTGTGCCCAGGGTGGGCGACATTTCCACGAACGTGATCCGTCGCGCGTCTTCCTTCATGGCGATACCGAAGTCGATCAGCTTGATGCGGTCCTGGCCGTCTACCATGATGTTTTCCGGCTTCAGGTCGCGGTGTACCACGCCGTGCTTGTGCATGGTGTCGAGTGCGTCGCAAATCTGAAGGGCGAAGTTTGTCGCTAGGTCGATAGGGAGCTTGCCCTCCTTATTCAAAATGGAGCGAAGAAGCTGCCCATCCACCCATTCGATGACCATGTAGAGGCGGCTGCGCGATTCGCCGTCGTAGGTCTTGACGACGCCGGGGTGGTCGAGTTCCTGTCCGATTTCCTGCTCGCGGCGGAAGCGCTCGACGAGGATCGGGTCGGCCTCCATCTCCGCATGGGGAACCTTGATGGCGACCTGCCGGCCGTCTCTCTGGTCGGTCGCTCTGTAGAGCGTAGCCATGCCACTGCGAGCCACGGTGGCATCCAGGCGGTAGTGGTCCAGCGTGTCTCCGGCTTCAAGAGTGATCATCAGGGTGCACTGCATAATACTTTAATTGTTTCAGGTGAATCGTAAGAAAAGCGTCAAGAAGAGAGAAGGGAAACACGACGAACCTAAGGAAACAAGGCTGTGCAGCCTGAAGGACAGATAGAATTAGAATTGGATTCCCGCATGATTCGTTTTCTTCGATTCCTGGCAGCCGGCCTGCTCCTGGCCGGCACAGTGTTGCCCGCCTCGGCCATCGTGCCTGGTGCGGCCAGCCCTGCTGCGTCGAAGTCGCACCATGAAAAGCTGGAGCCTCCACAGGAAACAGGGTTTCTGAATCGCAGGATCGAACTGCACGGCGCTTTCTATCGCTTCCAGGTTTATCTTCCCGAGGAATGGCGGCGAGACGACCATAAGCAGTGGCCCATCGTATTGGCATTGCACGGGCGTGGCGAGCGCGGCTCCGAGGGCATGTGGCAGACGCAGATCGGGTTGCCGCAGGAGCTGCGCGATCACCCGGAGCGCTGGCCATTCCTTGTCGTGATGCCGCAGTGTCCCCAGGCCGGCTACTGGACAGATCCGGAGATGTTGGCCATGGCCATGGCTGCGCTGGATCAGGAGACTGCCGAGTTCCACGCCGACCCGGAGCGCACCTATCTGACCGGCCTGTCGCTGGGCGGGTACGGCGCGTGGGAACTGGCGCGCAACTACCCGCATCGGTGGGCGGCAGTGGCCATTGTGGCCAGCGGCGTGTTCTGGAGCTACGCGCCGGAGCGCTGGCAAGAGTCGACCACCCTGCCCGCCGAGTATGCCCGCGCGTTGGGACGGACACCGGTATGGCTCTTCCATGGAGCCGACGACCCGGTGGTTGCGCCCCGCCAAAGCGAGCTGATGTTCGACGCGTTCAAGGCGGCTGGCGGCCACGTGCGCTTCTGGCTCTACCAGGGCTACAGACATGACTGCTGGACGCGCGCTTACAACGAGCCGGAATTGCCTCGCTGGTTGCTGGCGCACCACACGGCAGCCGTGAACCCTGCTGGAACCGCAGTTGCCGAGGCGCCACCCCTGGCCGAGCGGCTCGTCATTCCCTTCCACCCGCCCGTCATCAAGCTGGCGCCGGCGGTGCTTGACTCGCTGGCTGGAGAATATCGCGACCTGGACGGCCACCCCGTGATCACTATCTACCGGCAGGGAGAACAACTCTTCGAAAAGAACCTTCAAGGCGAAATTGCCGAACTGGCCGCGGAGACGCCGGCGGTGTTCTTTTATCTCAACGGCTCCAGCACCACCAGACTCAGCTTCGAGCGGGACGCACAGGGCCATGTGAACGCGCTTGTGCTGCGCGATGACCGGCACGAGGAGCGGTGGGAGAAACGGGTTGGAGCTTCGAGCCGCTAGCTGCGAGCTCTTAGACCCTGTCTAAAAACTTCGTTTTGCGTGAAGGGTACGGGCTTCACAGGCTGCGGAGAAACTCGATCAAGCGGAGAATTCGGAGAGTTCTGTAACAGTCGTCCACCGGCGTTGCCGACCCATGGGGGCATGAAGCGTTTGGCCGGCAATGCCACCGCTGACTCGCTAACTTGCGATGTCCGCGAAGCGGACGCTAACTCGCTGAATTCACTCGAACAATCCGGGCTGTCCTCGCGTTCCAACTATTCAAAATCCAACCCAATCGCAACCCTGTTTCTTTCTAGGACACGACTTCAGTCGTGCCGCAAGTGCCACAGAATCAACGTGGGCTTCAGCCCCTGCGGAGTGGATTGCTTCATTTTGGCTCGAACCACGGAGTTTTTCCGCAGCCTGTTCAGCACCTGCGGTACGCATCCCGGGCCAGAAGCTCAATGCGTCGAGTGCCCATCTTCCTTGCTGCTGGTGGCAAACAAAATCGTCACAACAAACACGACCACAATGACAGCGACGACAAAGAACGGGGAAGTAATGCTCATGGCGCAAGCTCCTCTCCGTTAGAGTACCAAAAAAGGGGCCCCGTTTCCGGAGCCCCTCTGTGGTTTCTCGATGGCCCTTATTGTTTTGGGCCGCCATTGGGATAATCCACCCGAATGGTGAGGATCTCGTACGGCCTGATTGGCGCTTTGACCACGTCGCCGGTCACCGCCAGCGGGCTGCCCTCCGGCGTCTCCATCATGTTGGTCACTGTGGCCCCGGTCGCGCCCTGCGGCACGTGGAACTCCGCCGTCGAATCCTTCCCCGCCCACTCATAGGCGCGGAAGATCAGACCGTTCGAGTCTTCGGCTTTCTTGACGGCCGTGAGGACTACGTTCTCTGGACCGACGGAAGCAAACGAGTGTTCCGCAGGCAGCGATCCCGCATGCGCCGTCGTCACCACAGCGGTGAGCGGGTAGTTGTACTCATAGCCATGCCGCACCGTGAGCGCATCCTTCCATGTGCCTGCATGAGGATAAAGCGCGTAGTGGAAATGATGGTGCCCGCGGTCCGCTTCGGGATCGGGCCATGTGGGCGAGCGCAGCAGCGTAAGCCGCAGCACGTTCCCCGCCGCATCGTATCCGTATTTGGAATTGTTGATGACAGAGAGCCCATGCTTGCCATCGCCCAGGTCAGCCCAGCGCATGGCCGGAACTTCGAACTGCGCCTTCTCCCACGAATTGTTGCGCGTGGTAGGCCGGTCGATGGAGCCGTAAGGAATTTCGTACGTAGCAAACGGGCCTGAAGCGGCTAGCGGGAACGCCGCCTTCAGCAGCACATGCGTCTCGTGCCAGTCGATCTCGTTGTCCACGTCAACCATGTCGCCGTCAGCCGTGAGACTCAACGTCTGCACAAACTTCGAGCCCTGCCAATGGCGCGTGACGCGGATACCAGGCTCGGCCGTTCTTAGCAATTCCACCAAATCCGCACGCTCGATAACCGTGGGAGCCGCGTCGAGCGTGCCTGGATCGATATTCCAAGCGTCGTAGTCCTTCGGTGTGTCCTTGAAGAACTGAAGCTGGTTGCTGCATCCGCCTGAAGCAACCGTCTCGAAGGTCGACCTCTTGTCGAAGATGCTCGTGACGCAACCGGAGTGCTTGTCGACGCTCATGCGGAGAATATCGTTCTCGAGCGTGATCGAGTTTCCGGATTCCTTCCCCTCTACAGGCCTGTCTCCGGCCACTGTTGCATGATTTCCCGATCCGACCCAGACTACCTTGTAACCGAGCGCCGGCACGTTGAGAACGTGGAGCTTCACGTCGGAAACACCCGTCTTCTCGTCAGTCGTGGTCTCTACGATCTGGGCGCCCGTGGCACTCGCCGCCTTCCCGCCCTCCACATGGACACTGACTTCACCCGACCGCTCCCAGCCGAGCGGGTTGTGGACAACGATGGGGATTCCGGCGCCGGCGGTCTGCACTCTCTCGTCAACCGTCCCCAGCGCCCCAGCCCCAATCTCATTCGTCGACCAGCGCACTACGTCGTAATCCTTCTGCGCATCCTTGTAGATCACGCCAATTCCCGACCCCGCCGCCAGATCGTGGAACTGGTTGAACAGCACCTTCTTCCAATCCTCGGTGAGTTCATTCCCCGGATACGCGCGGCCATCCAGCCAAGCCAGCGAAGCCCACTTCTCCGCATCCAGCACCTGAACTTCAGCGTCGCGCATGTTGCGTTTGTGATTGGCCTGAGTCGTCATCACGCCGCGGTGATACTCGAAATAAAGTTCGCTCTTCCATGTGGGAATATCCACCTTGCCCGCGACCGCCGGAGGCGCCGTGTATCCCTTCGCAATCGACTGATAATTCCACTCCGGGCTGTCCGGAGCAATCTGCTTTTCAATCGACGTGAAGAACGTCTGCGCCGTGCCAAACTCCATCTTCGGCGTCACATGTCCCGGCCCCGCCCAGTGAACTCCCTCGTCCAGTACAGCCCTCGTAGGCCCGCCGCCATGGTCGCCAACGCCGTACAGGTCCATCAGTTCCGTCTCGCCTGTAGCCTTCGTGCGAGCCGTAGCCAGATCCTCGCTCAAGCGCACTGGGTTCAAGTCGTTGTTCCCATAGTCATGCGGGAAATACGACAGCACCTTCGACCCATCCGGCGATTCCCACCAGAACAGCTTGAATGGCAACTGATTCGTATCGTTCCACGTCATCTTCTGCGTCACAAAATAATCTACGCCGCTCTTCTTGTAGATCTGCGGCAACTGCCATGTATACCCAAACGAATCCGGATTCCACCCGATCCGCACATCCACGCCATAGGCCTGCTTGTACCAGCGTTTGCCCACCAGCAACTGGCGCACCAGGCTCTCGCCGTCCGGCATATTCAGGTCAGGCTCAACCCACATGCCGCCGACGATCTCCCATCGGCCTTCCTTGATGCGGCGCGCAATCTCCGCATTCATGTCCGGATATTTCTGCGCCAGCCACTCGTTATACGCCGCGGCCGATTGTGTATATGTGTATTGAGGGTACTCATACATCAACTGCAGCGCAGTCCCGAAGGTCCGCTTCACCACATCCACAGCCTCGGTCCACGGCCACAGCCATGCGGCATCGATGTGTGAGTTGCCGGTCAGGTGCAGCGTTGCTGTTTGCAGCAACGGCGTCAGTGCCTCAAGCTTGCTGTGCGAGGCCTTCAGGCTGGCATCGAACCTGGCTTGGTCATGTGCATCCAGCGCCTTCAGGTCCACAGTCGTAATAGCGCCATTCAACGTAGCCATCGGGCTCGCGTCGCCGGGCGCTAGCGAAGGAACCAGCAGCGCCGCCGAGAGAAATTCAACGCGCAAATCGTCGGGATTCGGCCTGCTCTCTGGAAACTCGACGCGCAGCGTCGCGCCTCTGATTGTCTTGACGTCCACAGTGTGCAGCACCTTCACGGCCACCGTCACCTTGTCGCCGGGCTTGGCTTGGTCAAACAGGACGACTGGTTCTAGATCGTCGCCCATGGCAACGCGCCGGCCATTGAAGTAAAGAATTTCAGGCATCGGCCCATTCGCTTCCGCATGGAATTGAAACCAGACGCGTGCTCCGGTCAAGTCGTAGCCGTTCAGCGTGTCCGGCACCACGAATGTCTGCCGAAACCACACCGCATCGTTGGGCGCCTTGCCCTCTGGCTTGATCGCCTGCCAGCTCGATTCATCCACGTTGACCGCTTCCCCATGAGCCAGGTCGCCGGGGTGCATCTTCCACGCCACTACAGGCAATTCGCGCAGGCTGATGAGCCGCTGGATCACGGCGCGGGATTCGGGAGGCAGGTTGCCGGCAACTCTGGCTACCTCAGCCGCAACCTTGGCGGCCTCGACAGCGGTCTGAGCCGTGGCGCGAACATGAAGCTGCGGGATCGCTGCGGCAACAAGCAGAAGAGCAGAAATACGGAAACACAATTTCGTCATGGCGTTCACCTTCGAAAAACCCTCCCGAGCATGGTAAGCCATCCGGCCCGCGTATGGCGTGACTGCTGCAACATTCAAAAACACGAGACCGCCGCTTCATTGTCTTGGCGGTGGTTGCTTCTGCGCTGAATTCTGTTCCAAATACTCTACGTATCCCAGCAACGCTCCCCAATGGTAGAAGCGATCGCTCGATGAAACATCGTCCCCGGTGCCGAGAATGGCGTTGTAATTCTCATGAACATGGCCTTTTTCATTCCACTCTTTCAGGAAAAGGCTATAGGACTTCTGTGCAAACTCCTTGCGGGGCGCCGCGGCCTCGTAGTTACTAAGTCCGAGATAGACCAGATAGTTCATCGGGCCCCATATTCTGCCACGCCAGTATTCCTGGTCGTGAAATGCCGGATCGTTGCGCGCGATGGAAGGAATCACCCACTCACCCCAGAATTCATTGATATTTAATAGATGATTCTCCACCATCGTCCTCGCCTGCTCCGCAGTGGCGGCGTGGGCGAGCATGGGATAGAAATTGGTCGGTGATAGCCGCGCGCTTGACTGCCCGGTATGCAGATCCTTGTTGAGAAAGATGCCCGCGTGGTCATCCCATAGCGTTGCCAGCTTGGTGCGGTAGCGTGCGCTGCGTGCGCGCAGTTCCTTCGCTTCTGAAGACTTTTGCAAAGCATCGGCAATCTCCGCCAGCGCATCGCAGTCGGCAATGTACATACTCATCAGCCCCACATCCGCAAATTCCAGCACGTGCGACTTATCGTTGTAAGTCGTTGTGTCATACATTGGACTGTTATCAAGCCCAGATTCCAGAATTGCCCCCCCGCGTGTGCCTCGCGAGCCATCGTCCAGATCTGCGGGCTGATTATCCCCATCGCTCCCCCAGGCCAGATAGCCGTCTATGTCGCGGTGCGCGGCCCACCAGCGGTTCCAACTGAGCAGTGGCGCGTACGTGTCCTCAAGAAACCACCGATCGTGAAACTGTTTATAGAGCCCCAGCGCCGTGATAGCGCCCACCGGCGGCTCCGACCGGTCTGAACTCTTCCAACCTCCCGCGCGTGCGTAGTTGGGGACAAAGCCCTGCGGGGTCGACTCGCGAAGGATCTCGATAGCATTGGCATACGCCAGGTCTTTGTCCCCAATCGACGCCATTGTCGCCGCGAAGAACGTGTCCCAGTCGAACAACACGTATCCGCCCCAGCCCACACTCCATACGCGGCTCACCGGCGAAATGACTCTCTGTTTTTCCGGCTCGTAGATCGTGTCCCAGCCCAGCGTCGTCTCAATTGCATCCATGATCGGACCATTGTTGCCAGCATCGGCAAGGGCTTTCTCGTAGGCCGCTTTCTGTTTGGCAATCACGGCGCGAATTTCGTCCAGAGTGCGGCGGCGGCCGGTGCAGACGCCGGCGAAGCTCTCATCGGTTGCGAAGTAGGCGCCCCCGATCGGCAAATCCACGAAGTCTTTCAGTGGGTTCCGCGCGTAGGGCTCGAAAGCCATGAACACCGGGATCGAGCGCCCGTCCGCGTGCGCCTCCAGATAGTCGCCGGAACGCTCGACCGTTCCGGGGCGGTTCCAGATGAAATTAACGGAGACGACCAGCGTGGGCGGAAGGGAAATCTCGACCTTGCTTACCGGCGCAATCTCCAAAACAAGATCGTTTCCGTCGTGTGCGCTCTCGACTCGCCACTTACGTCCCTTCCACTCAACTGTAAGTTCCGTATAGCTCCCGTCCCACGTATGCGGCCCGGGAGTTACCACCTCATCGCCTTTTCCCATTCTGCCAATCAGCGCATCCCCAAGAAACGCATCGCCGTTCAGGGTGCTGTTGTGTTTCATGCCGACATGAATTGCCAGACCCTCCGGCAGCAGCACCTGCGTCGCCACGCCATGCACATCCCATGTGTTCCATCCCCGCGCCAGCCGCTGCTGAACGCGTTGGTACTCCGCCGAACGCGAACCTGGATCGGCCTGCCCGGCTGCTATGTGCGACGCAGCTTGAGGAGTAACCGCATTCGGACTCTGCGCCATCAGCAGAGATCCCAAGCACACTAGCGGCAATGCGGCAAACGCACTCCGCACCCATCGAGTCTTCCGCATCGCAACCTACCTCCACGAACGATGCTGCCTTTTCTATTCCCTAACCCCTAATCCCTGCTTTTACACCCATCCGCCATCCACGATGTAACTCTGATTTGTAATTCCGCTTGAGTCGTCCGCTGCAAGAAACAACACCAGCCGCGCGACATCCTCCGGCAGAATTTCCCGCTTCAACGCCTGGCTCGTCATGATCTCCGCCTTATACTCCGGCGTGTACCACAACTGCTTCTGGCGCTCCGTAGCAATGGCTCCGGGCAGCACCGCATTCACGCGAATCCCGTCCTTGCCCACCTCATGCGCCAGCGTCCGCGTCAGCCCCACGATAGCCGCCTTCGCCGCGATATAAAGCGGCACGCCGGTCGAAGGAATCATCCACGAAATCGAAGACATGTTGATAATGGACCCGCGTCCCGCCTTGCGCATCGCTGGCAGAACGGCCCGAATCGTGAAGAACTGCGGCCGCAGATTCACCGCCATCGATTTGTCCCAATACTCTGGAGTAACTTCTTCAATGGTGTGTCGCTGATCGTTGGCCGCGTTATTCACCAGCACATCCACCGTGCCGAAAGCCTCAATTACTTCCTCAACCGACCTCTTGAGATCCGCCAAATCGGTTAGGTCGCAATGGATGTAATGCGGCGGCGCGCAGCCCTCGGCCGTGAGTGTTTCCACGAGGCGAGCGGCAGCCGCATCCTGAATATCGAGGAGTGCGACACGCGAACCCTGCCGCGCAAAATGAGTGACCATCGATTCGCCGATGCCGGTGGCCCCGCCCGTAATTAGCACTGCCTTACCTTGAAGACTCGGATAACTGGCGAAGCCTCGATTGCCGTCTTGCATGTCGTTCCACTCCTGATTGCTGACGCTGCAGTGCCACAACCTCAATGCGACTCCCTCGGCACCCCATGTCCACGGCAACCAAGCAGAAAATCGAAGTCCATGCCCTTGTCCGCTTGCATCACGTGCTTCACATACAAAGCCTGGTACCCGCTCTTGAACTCCGGCTCCGGTGCAACCCACTCCACGCGCCGCCGCGCCAGTTCCGCATCGTCGACTTCCAGGTGCAGCCGCCGCGCCTCCACATCCAGTTCAATCCAGTCGCCGTCTTGCACCAGCGCCAAAGGCCCGCCCAGCGCGGCTTCGGGGCACACATGCAGCACCACGGTCCCATAAGCCGTCCCGCTCATGCGCGCATCTGAAATTCGCACCATGTCCGTAATCCCACGCTCCAGCAGCTTCGCCGGAAGCCCCATGTTGCCCACCTCGGCCATGCCGGGATACCCCTTCGGCCCGCAATATTTCAGCACCATCACGCTCTTCTCGTCGATCGCCAGGTCCGGAGCGTCGATCCGCTCCCTATAGTGCTCGATGCTCTCAAACACCACCGCCTGTCCGCGATGCCTCATCAGATAAGGCGAAGCGGCCGACGGCTTCAGCACCGCACCGTCCGGGCAAAGATTCCCGCGCAGCACAGCAATGCCGCCGCTCTCTACCAGCGGCTTCTCGTAGTCGCGAATCACTTCGCTATTCCAGATCGGCGCGTCTTTCACGTTCTCGCCCATGGTCCGCCCGTTCACGGTAAGCGCGTCGCCGTCGAGTTGCCCATGCTCGGCCAGCTTGCCCAGCACCGCCGGCAGGCCACCAGCATAATAAAAGTCCTCCATCAGGAAGCGCCCCGAAGGCTGCAGATCGAGAATGGTGCGCACGTTGTGTCCATATTCATCCCAGTCCGCAAGCGTCAACGGAATCCCCACTCGCCCCGCAAACGCAATCAGGTGAATCACGGCATTCGTCGATCCACCAATAGCCGCGTTGGCGCGAATCGCATTCAGAAACGCCTCCCGCTTCAGTATCTTCGAAATCCGCAGGTCCTCATGCACCATGGCGACAATGCGCCGCCCCGTCTCATGCGCCATCACCGCCCGCCGCGAGTCCACCGCGGGAATGGCCGCATTCCCCGGCAGCGACAGCCCCAGCGACTCCACCATGCACGCCATCGTCGAAGCCGTGCCCATCGTCATGCAATGACCAGCAGACCGGCTCATGCAACTCTCCGCGTCCATGAACTCCTGCTGCGTCATCTTCCCTGCTTTTACCGCCTCACTGAACTGCCACACCACCGTCCCCGGCCCGATAGCCTCACCGCGATAGCGCCCGTTCAGCATCGGCCCGCCGCTCAGCACAATCGCCGGCACATCGCAACTGGCCGCGCCCATCACCAGCGAAGGAGTGGTTTTGTCGCAGCCGCACATCAGGACAACCCCGTCAATCGGGTTGGCCCTGATCGACTCCTCCACGTCCATGCTCACCAGGTTGCGAAACATCGCCGCCGTGGGCCGCATGTTCGTTTCGCCGAGCGAAGTTACGGGGAACTCCAGCGGAAACCCGCCCGCCTCCCACACGCCGTTCTTCACCCGCTGTGCCAATTCGCGGAAATGGGCGTTGCAGGGCGTCAGCTCGCTCCACGTATTGCAGATGCCGATCACCGGGCGGCCGTCAAAGACATCGCCGGGAAACCCCTGGTTGCGCATCCAGCTGCGGTGAATGAACCCGTCCTTGTCGTTGCCGCCAAACCAAGCATGCGACCGAAGTTTATGTTTTCCCATGGCTGCCACTATACAACCGGTGGGGTCTTGTGGGACCAATCCGGCACGAATGCGAGGGCCGCATTCGTTGTAGCCGGCGCAGTGTAGATTGAGGTCGAGTCAACAGCGCGAAGGCGCAGGGATGTGCGCCCTGCGCCATTCAAATCCTGCGGGCAAATATCCAATCCCCGTCGGATTCCTAGAAGCTGAAGTTGTTCGGCTGGTTCACCTGGGTGCGCCAGCGAGCAAGATTCGTCGCATTGTCCACCTGCGCTTTGGGAACATCCTGATTGATGAACTTGTGAATCTGCAGAACCCCGTTCAACGTCTCCAGAATCTGCACACACTTTACCCGCGCCGGATTCCCGCTGAATCCAAGATCGAAATAGATCACGCGACGCCGCGAAGGACCAATTACCAGGCTCGCCCCGCCGCCGCCGCCGGAGCCGCCCGTCAAGCCCATCCCCGGCACATCCGTAATCTGAATGCCCCAGGTCAGGCCGTTGGCCGCGATCCAATGCTTGGCAACCGTGTCGTCGCTGATGGCCATCATGCCCGCCACCGGGTGATTGGGCGGATACTTTGCCGACAAATACCGCACCTGGCCCCAATTCGCGAAAGTGTTCGAAAGAGGGTTGTGCGCATACATGTCCTTGGTGTTTTCGCCGACGTAATACCAACCGGTCATCTGCTTGTATTCAAACCAGTCGATGCGCTCCTTCCACTCAAGTTGAGGGCAATCGATGCCCTCGCCCGAAAGTCCGCCCATGGACCGCGGCGTCACCTTGACATTAGCCAGGAAGTTGAAGTTGTGGCCCGCCGGGGATTGGCTGGGACCTCCGTACGGCACGATCTTGGCGTTTGGCACCGAGACATTCAAAATGCTCATCTTTGCTTTCATCAATGACCTCTTCTGCGCGACATAGGCGATAGAGTATGGGCACCCGGCGGAGCGTGTCAAACACAAAATGGATGCGGGCTTCCTTGCGGATAACCCCATTATCGTGCGGGTGCCCCATCCTTCGCGTCTTTTTGCGAAGGGTGGGCCGCCATAAACCCCGACCCGCCATCTTCCCGTTCTCCACAAACCTCGGCCAGAGACCACAGAGTACCCCACCGAATCTTCGCCCCATTTCGGGACGACAATTGGCCATGATCGGAGGCGCATTACCCCGATCCCACCCTGTGGTACTACGTCTCTATCCACAAGGAGCATACTGATGTATAGGTCGCTTTTCTCCGATTTCTGAGGTCCAACCCTCCCCTTGGGTTTCGTCCTCTACATTGCGGCCTTTACACTTGCAAGGGCATTAAATAAGGTCCGCCTTTGGACGCGGACCGATGCGACATCGTTACGGCCTGCGGCGCGGACTCCTGGAGCTTCCTGTCTCCCCGAATCCAAACGCTCGCGCAAGGCCTCAACATCGAGACCGGAACATCGATAAAAGAACTTCGCCTAACTGAGAGGGATTCATGACCGCTGCTGCGCGTTATCCAGGCATTCGTATTACTGCAAACGGAAACCAGCTCGTCTCCTACCACACGGAGACCCGGATCGCCGACGCCGGCGTGTTTTATCCCATCACCCCCTCCACCGAGGGCGGCGAACTCTTCCAACAGGCCTATGCCGAAGGCCATCTGAACGTCTTTGGCCACAACACCATCGCCATTGAAACAGAAGGCGAGCACGCGGCCCAGGGCGGCGCCATTGCCCACTCCGTCTGCGGCAAGCGCGTGGTCAACTTTACTTCTGGCCAGGGAGTTGTCTACGGCGTGGAGCAGTATTACCACGCGCCCGGCAAGGGCTCGACCATGGTGCTCGAAGTAGGCGCACGCGCGCTAACCAAGCATGCCCTGAACGTCCATTGCGGCCACGACGACATCTACGGCGCGCTAGACACCGGCTGGATCATGCTCTTCGGCAAGGACGCCCAGCAGGCCGCCGACCAGGCCCTCATCCTCCGCCGCGTGACCGAACTCAGCTTGACGCCCGGCATGAACATCATGGACGGCTTCCTCACCACACACCTCGAACGCACCTTCTACAAGCACGAGTCGGAGCTGATCCGCGAATACCTGGGCTCGCCCGAAGACATCGTCGACTGTCCCACGGAGGCCCAGCGCGTTCTCTTTGGGCCCACCCGCCGTCGCGTCCCAAAAATGATGGACTTGGCCAACCCCATCCTTCTCGGCCCCGTCCAGAACCAGGAACACTACATGCAGGGCATCGTTGCTCGCCGCAACAACTTTGCCGAGCCGATTCTTGGCTTCCTCGAAGCCGCATACAAGGATTTCGGCGACCTGACCGGCCGCTACTACGGCCTCATCTCCAAGTACAAGACGGACGACACCGATACCGTCTTCGTTTCTCTTGGCTCGGCCGCGGAAAACATCGAAGCCGCCGTCGACTACCTCCGCCAGACCCGCGGCGTCCCAGGTGGCCCGGGATTGGTCGGCTCCATCCACGTCAACTGTATTCGCCCCTTCCCGGAAGCCGCCATTGTTGCCGCTCTCAAGGGCAAGAAGAACGTCATCATCCTGGAGCGAACCGACGAAGCGCTCTCCGGCGACAACCCGCTGGGCCGCGACATCCGCACCGCCCTTTCCAAAGCCATCCAATATGAGGGACATCCCGCCGCCGAAGGCCTGCCTGCGCTGTCGATCGACGAAGTCCCCCACATCTACGGCGCCACCTACGGCCTCGGCTCGCGCGATTTCCGCCCCGAGCACGTCATCGGCGCATACGAGTTCGCCACTGCCAACCGTGCTCGGCAAGACGGCAAGCGCGCCTCCGACGGTGTATCGTTCTTCGTCCTCGGCATCGACCATCCGTATGCGGTAGTCGGCGATGAAAAGCCGTCTCTACTTCCCGAAGGCGCAGTCGCAGTCCGCTTCCACTCCATCGGCGGTTGGGGCGCCATCACCACCGGCAAAAACCTCGGCGCAATCCTGGGCGATCTCAACGACCTGATCTTTGAACGGGATGGGGAGCTCGACGACAAGGGCAACCCCAAGGAAGTCATCCACGTCAGTGCCAATCCGAAATACGGTTCGGAAAAGAAGGGCGCGCCCACCAGCTACTTCATGGTCGCCGCCAAAGACCGCATTCGCGTCAACTGCGATCTGCGCCACGTAACAACAGTTCTCTGCTGCGACCCGAAGGCATTCACGCACACCAATCCGCTGGATGGAATGCAGGAAGGCGGCTCTCTCGTTTGGGAATCCGACGAGGAAGGCGAGCAGGCATGGGAGCGGCTGCCAAGCTGGGCTCGCAAGCAGATCATCGATAAGAACATTCGCGTCTTCACGCTTCCCGGTTTCTCCATCGCCAAGAAAGCCACCGACCGCGGTGACCTTCAACTCCGCATGCAGGGCAACGCCTTTCTTGGCGCGTTCTTCCGCGTCAGCACCCTACTCGGGGAGTTCGGCATCACCCCCGAGCAGTATCGCGACGTCGTCTACAAGCAGTACGTGAAGAAGTTCGGCAAGCTCGGCGACGCCGTCGTAGCCTCCAACATGGAAGTCATGACCCAGGGCTTCGAGCAGGTCAAGGAAATCAAGATCGGCGCGCTCGCCGCTGCGGATCGCTCCAGCCTCCGCGGACAGGCGCTTTTGCCGATTCTCGAGCTCGCCACCGCCGGTGGATCCTGCGGAACCGGCTGCCGTTCCACAGCCGTTCCCGTCGGCCAGGGCACACGCACACCCGTCAGCTCCGTCGCCAACTTCGACGCCCAGTTTCGCTCCACCTATGGCTACGACCAGCCTTCCACGCCGCTCTCGGCCATGGGCGTCATCGCTGCCGCCACCGGAGACACCGCCTCAAAATATGTAGCCCGCCGCGAAACTCCGCTCTACATCCCCGAGAACTGCACCCAGTGCATGGAGTGCATCAGCGTCTGCCCCGACACCGCGCTGCCCAACACCTCGCAGGACCTGAGCACGCTGCTCACCACCGCCGTCACCTACTACATCGCCGATCCTGAAGACCGCACCAAGCTCATGCGCGCCCTGCCTGCAATTGAAAAGGCCGCCCGCCAGCGCATGGTCGCCGAAATGAAGACCGGCACACTGATGGCCACCATCCTGCGCGAAGTCACTGAAAGCATCGACGGTTTCTCAGCGCAATCCAAGCAGCAGTTCTTCGACATCGTCGCCAAGGTGCCGATGGCCTATCAGAAAGTCAACGCCATCTTCAGCTCGCCCGAGCGCAAATCCCCCGGTTCCGGCGGCGTCTTTTCAATTTTCGTATCGGACCTCTGCAAAGGCTGCGCTGCATGCGTAACTGCCTGCGGAGACCACAACGCCCTCCGCATGGTTGCCGAAACGGAAGAAGTCAACGCCGAGCACGAGACTGGCACTGCCTTCCTCGATCTGCTGCCCGACACATCGCAGAAATATCTCGGCCTCTTCAACGCCGCCAACCCCGCCGACTCCAAGACCGCCACGCTGCGCAACATGTTGATGGTCCGCACCAACTACGACGCCCTCGTTTCCGGTGACGGAGCCTGCGCAGGCTGCGGTGAAAAGTCGGTCCTCCGCTCCATCGCCGCCGTAACCGAGGCGTACATGCGCCCCGTCTACCACGCCAAGAGCGACCGTTTCGTTGCCAAAGCTGGCGAGCTTGAAAAAACCGGCGTAGCCAAAATGGCAGCCCTCGCCGAGCGCAACCCCGGTGAATACGCACTCCTCCGCCAGGCCATCAGCCACCTGATCCTCGGCCTCGGCGGCGAAGACGTAACCGACACCAAGGCCCGCATCGCCGCGTACGAAACCGAGCACGGCCCCATCACCGATGCTCAACTCGTTGAAGCCATCGCCGCTGTCCTGCTGACCGAGGCCTTCAATCACAAGAACCTTCAGCCCGTCGATGGCCGGCTCGCGAATGGAATGTCCGTCATGGCCATGGCCGCCCACACCGGCTGCAACACCGTCTACGGCTCGACCGCGCCCAACAACCCGCATCCCTATCCGTGGATGAACTCGCTCTTCCAGGACGGCGTCACCGTCGGCTGGCTCATGGGCGAAAGCTTCATCGTCGACCACGCCCGCCGCTCCGTAATTCCCGAGCGCCTCGCAGACATCCTCCTCACCCGTGAAACCGGCGTTATCAGCGACGAGGAGTATTACCACTACAGCCACTTCACCGATGCGCTGATGACCGATCGGGAAATCGTCGAACTTCCCAAGGTCTGGGTAGTCGGCGGCGACGGCGGCATGGGCGACATCGGCTACCAGAACATGTCCAAGGTCATCCTTCAGAACCGCCCCAACGTCAAGGCCCTCATGCTTGACACGCAGGTTTACTCCAACACCGGCGGACAGAATTCCGACTCGACCCCCATGCTCGGCGGCGGCGACATGAACACCTTCGGCGCAGCCACGCAGGGCAAGAATACCGAGAAGAAGACAGTTGCCGAGACCTTCCTCGCCGGCCACGGCTCGCCCTTCGTCGCGCAATGCTCCATGGCCAACGCGCCCAAGCTCTACCGGGCAATTCTCGATGGCCTTGAGTATCGCGGCACCATGTTCCTCCAGGCCTTCACCACCTGCCAGCCCGAGCATGGAGTCGCCGACGATATGGCCCTTCACCAGGCCCAGCGCACTCGCGACTCCCGCGGCGTGCCCGAGTTCGTCTTCAACCCGCGCCTCGGCGAAACCTATCAGGAAGCCCTCGACCTCAAGGGTAATCCGTCGATCGATTTGGACTGGTACGAGACCAAGTCCAAGACCACGGGCGAAATCTCCCGCTACACCGTCGCCCACTGGTGTACCACCGAAGCCCGCTTCCGCAACCACCTCAAGAAGATCAAGCCTGAGGTAGCCGCCAAGCTCATCCATCTCGACAACATGCTGGTCCGCATCACGCAACAGGATGTTGTTTACCGCCGCTATCTAACCCCCGGCCACCGCGCCTTCATCCCCGACTTCGGCGTCTACATCACCTGGGAAGAAAACGGCAAGGTCGAGTACCGCGCACTAAGTCGTCAGTTAGTCATGTTCTGCGTAGAACGGAGAAAGGCGTGGCGCATGTTGCAGTCGAAGGCGGGAATAGTCAACAAGGAATACGCCGCCCAGCGAGCAATTCTAGCCGACGTAGACGCAGGAAAGATTCCCATGGAAGAATTCCTCGCCAACGCACGGGAAATGCTGAATGAAAGAGTTAGTGGTGGCGTGTTAGCGAAGGCATAAGGATCTCTCGCTCGCATTGCGTTCCAGCCTTGAAAGGGCACGACTTCAGTCGTGCCGCAACTACCAACAACTATCCATCTAAACAAGCACGCGGACCGAGAGGTCCGCGTGCGCCACTTCCGCCCAAGCTCAGAAGACTTGGAGCCAAAACCGGCGATCAAGAGCTTGCATTAAAATCCTCGAAGCTCTGACATCTCATTATCAAGAAATGTCGGCGTACTGGAAGCGCCCTAGTTGAAAGGTAGGTGTCGAGAAGGGCATTTTGATGCGACCGCCCTTCAGCGAGTTGGTATATCGTAGATGAAAGTCAGGGGGGAACATGTATCGACGTTTTGGGTTGATGCTGCTTTTGTCGGTCGCGTCATTCAATATTTCGCACGCCATCACATCCCTGAATGTTCCCGTCGTAACCAAGAGCATCGTTTTCTTCTTTGCGTCGGACCCCGCAGGCAACGTAATTAAAGACAAGTTGGTTGCGACCGGTTTCCTTGTCCTCGTTCCCAACAAAGTCGGAGAGAACACCTATCCACTGCTTGTGACCGCGCGTCATGTCGTGGACCCCGTGTGGGCAGGATGCGAGCGAAGTAACCCCACAAGACTCTATATCAGGGTCAACAACTTGCGCTTTGATCCCAACACCGACCAGACAGGAGTCAGCTATCTTCGAGTCGATCTGTCCGCGAATGGATTGCTGTCGTGGCTGAAAAGTGAAGATGAAGCCGTTGATGTGGCCGTCTTGAAAGCGCCAAGCGAGCTTTTGTCAGGCAACTACGACATAACTTTTCTAAATTTTCGGAATTTTGGAAAACAAGATGAGATCGCCAAGATAGGTGTTGGCTCTCAAACAGCATCGGCGGGTCTCGTCCCGGGCTTAGAGGGGAAGAAACGGAATAATCCGGTATTTCATTTTGGGAAAATTGCCAGCGTCCCGGACGAAACCATTAGCTTTCCATGCAAGCCGGAATTTCCACCGCGCGCCGTTCGGGTCTGGTGGCTTGCTACCACCCTTGTGCCTGGCACAAGCGGGTCTCCAATTTTCTTTGACCCACTGTTTCCTCCAGGTGCCGACGTGACCGCAGGAGAACCAAGGGGAATGATTATTGGGCTGCAATCGCTGTCCATTGGAGGCGCAGATTTGGCGGGGATGACCCCAGCCAAATACATAATTGACGTGATCTCGCGATCCGTTGGCCCCGATGCCGATCTTAGCTTCGGTTTGCCGGCTACCAGCCATTGACCCGTCCGTAAAATCGGGGGGGCGGTTGCCGGGTGCCCCATCCTACGCATTTTTCCAGCGAAGGGCGGGAGACCACGAACCTCAATCCGCCACTCGGGAACCGGGCACTCCGAGTCGGGCCAGAATCAGATCCCTTTGAGAACATTCTCTTTCGTTAAGTTCTTGTGCGCGGCAACTGCGGCGAGGATTGCGTTCAGTGTGCCGACCCGAAGGGAATTGTGCGCCGGAACGGCGATCCGCTGATGACCGGGGGAACTGGTTTCAAGAATGACGTGGCCCCAACCTGAATGAGTCCGTGTAGCTTACGCCGCTATCAAAAATCCCCGAAGAATCAGATGTTGAAGTCCCGAGGGCGGTCCGATTGGTCCGGGCATCATGTCTACCCCGATCCACGCAGCCGGCGAGACCGGAAAGCCATTGGTCATGCTGAACGTGCCCCCGCCCGCGCCTGTCGGACTCAACACAATCGCAGACTCAAAGGCTCTGAACTGAGTCGCCGGGGTCGTCAGGTTGTACACGAAAAGGCGAAGAATCTGCAGGGTTCCCGCAGCCGCGGCGTAGTCGTATTGCCAGTCGACTTCTTTAACAACCAACACCGATTTCTTCGGCACGCGCCAGAAGGATCCGGCTGATGTGTCATTTGTTCCATCCGGTAAGTGACGTATGAAGTCGATGGGCGCAAGCCCGCTCGCCGTAGGGCCTACACCAACACCTTCAAGAACCACGAAATCGGAAGCCTTATTCGGTATACCTGTGGTGCTCATAAGCTCATTCCTCTCTCCGTACGATCAGCCCGAATTCTACAGTCTGCTTCCCACAAATGTCACCACGCGTCCTCTAAGGGCCGCCGGGTGCCCCATCCTTCGCTTTTTCTAGCGAAGGGTGAGATACCACCAAACTCCATCGGCGGAGCTTTTAGGCGGGTATTGGGACACCATTGCCGCGCGATGCCTGTCCTGCGCCAACTGCACGTCGGTTTGTCCCGCCTGCTTCTGTTCCACCGTGGAAGACCACAGCGATCCGACCGGGACGAACGCCACCCGGGCGCGCGTGTGGGATTCCTGTTTCATCCTGGACTTTTCCCACGGGAACGGGGGCAACCACCGTCCCACCATCAAGTCGCGCTACCGTCAGGGGATGACGCACAAGCTGGCGGCCTGGATCGATCAGTTCGACCGCTCCGGCTGCGTAGGTTGCGGGCGCTGCATCGCGTCGTGCCCGGTGGGAATCGACATTACCGAAGAACTGAGCACGCTTCGCTCACTGGGGGCACGATGATTCAGACAGCAATAATCGAGCCCGCGGACGAGAGCTGCGTCCCCTGGCCCTGTTTCAACCCCTATGCGGGAATCGTAGCCCGGGCCGTGGAACTGGTGATGGCCTGCGAAGAGAGCCTTCGGCGCATCGACGCATATACAGAACCCGATCCACCGAGTCTTGAATACACGGTTCGCGCGGCGGAGGGTTGTGCCGCGACCGAGGCGCCGCGAGGACTGCTGTATCACCGCTTCCGCATCGACGATCGGGGACTCGTGCAAAGCGTCAGGATCGTTCCGCCCACGTCGCAAAACTACCGCCGCATGGAAGACGATCTGCGCCTTCTGATTCCAGCGATTCTGGAGCGAACGGATGCGGAGATTGTGGATGAGTGCGAGAGGCTGGTGCGCAATTACGATCCCTGCATCTCCTGCTCGACTCATGCGGTGAAAGTTCGAATCAACCGTCTGTAAGTTCTCTTGTCGAGCGACGATCCCTCGTGGGAGCGCAACTGCGCCCCTGCTTGTGACAGAGGCCGAGGCGCCAGCTCAGTTAGTTCTTGCGGAATCTCCGAAATGCAGATGCCGCATCTCGCGCAGTGATAAGGAATGCGCAATGACAGAATTCAACCTCAACCGGTTCCGGCGCCACGAACGGGACAATTCAGAGTTCTTTGCGGCATTCAGGAATGGTTCATCGCAGTCACGCCGCCCGATGCAAATCGACTACGACCTTCAAGTCTCGTTTGTTGTCGGCGCAACCGGACACCTTCGCCGAATCTCCGTTTGCCGAACCCCACAGGACAAATTCCAATGGCCGCGTCATATCCGCGGGAACATGGCCTGCATAAGGACTCACACGAACATTCAAGTAGAGTTCCGGTCCGTCGGATGTGTACGAACCGGTGTAGGTATGGGCGGGATCGCCTCCCAGAATTTCTCCATCGCGCAACACTGCCATCCCGTCGCCCTGCAACTCTCCTGCGTAAAAATGCGTATACCAGAGGCCTTCAAACTTCATATCTTCACATCTCCACTTTGGGTTACAGCTCTTCCGGCGACAGATTCTACTCCAATGCTAGCGCGGATGGCCAAATGTTTTTTGGGAAGAATTGCAGTCTCCTCGGAAAGCCTGCGACGCGGGCGTTGCATTCGATGCCGCACAAAGACACATCGTGACGCTCATCACAGAGTAACCTAAAACGGCTGTGCTAAACCTCCATCCGGTACTTGGTTTGCTGCCGTGGCGCGTGGCGGAAATGGACCCGGGATCACTCCGGAGGATAGATTGCTGGCGCCTCCGCGGCAGAGAGTCGCAGCCGCTCTAGGAAGGGTTGCGCATGTATTTCGCCATGCGGTTCCAACCGATGGCTCGGCAAGACAGCCCAGAATCTGGGCTTCATCCCACCAGATTGGGAGGAATTGATGCCGGTTATAGACGATCGATTCCTTATTCTGCTTGCGCCCTGTTCGCTTCTATGCGGGGCAATGCTGCAGATTCTCGTAGCGCGGTTCTGTTCCGCACGCGTGAAAGGGATTCTGGCTGTGCTTGCCTGTCTGCCGGCCATTGTCGCCGTGGGCGGCATGGTGCGCCAGGTTCGGGCGGGACAGGCAGTCGACCTCAATCTGCTCCATTGGGACGGCCCGCTCGCCCTCGTTCTCCATGTGGACGCGCTCAGCGTCCTGTTCGCATTTATGGGAGCGTTCCTGGGCGCCCTGGTGCTGCTCTATTCCGTTGCATACATGGCGCACGACCCGTCTGCAACCCGTTTCTACTGCACCATGCTTCTCTTTATCGGAGGGTTCATTGCACTGGTCTATAGCGCCAACCTGTTTCTCCTTTATCTGTTCTGGGAGGTGATCGGCCTGTGCTCGTTCAGCCTGGTCGGTTTTTGGTACACCAACCGCGAGGCCGTGGATGGCGCGCGGAAGGTGTTGCTGATGACTCACATTGCGGGCTATGGCCTGCTGGCGGCCGTGCTCATCCTCTATCACCGCACGGGAAGCGCTCTGTGGACCGATCCTAATGTGGCGCACAATTTCACCCGCGGCGTGTTTCTGTTGATGCTGGCCGCCCTGATGGCCAAGTCCGTTCAGGTGCCGTTGCACACCTGGATTCCCGAGGCCATGGCGGCGCCAACCCCGGTTAGTTCCTTGCTTCACGCCGCATGTTATGTCACGGCCGGCGTGTACCTGGCCGCGCGGATGCACAGTTTCGGCGTATGGCCCGTGGCGTGGAGCGCGCTTCTCGTGTGGATCGGTGTAATCACCATGACAGTCGGCGTGATGTACGCCATGGTCCAGACCGACTTGAAGCGCATGCTCGCCTTCTCCACGGTAAGTCAGATCGGCTACATGATGATGGGCCTGGGAATCGGCACGCCCCTCGCTATCATCGCCGGCCTGCTCCACTGTCTCAATCACGGCTTCTTCAAAGGCGGCCTGTTCCTCAACTCCGGCGCGGTGCTGCACTCTACGGGCACGCGCGATATGAACGAACTCGGCGGCCTTGCACAGCGCATGCCGCGCACCACGCTGTGGTGGTTGATCGGCGTGAGCAACATGGCCGGTATCCCCCTGATGAGCGGCTTCGTCAGCAAGTGGATGCTTTATGCGGCGGCATTGCAGGCGGGCTGGGCCGTTCCCGCGATGATTGCCTGGGTGGTCAGCCTGGGCACCGTCTTCCTTTGCGCAAAGGCGACCAGTGCGGTGTTCCTCGGTCCTCTCACGGAGAAGACGATGGACGCCCATGAGGCTCCGCCCACCATGCAATGGGGAATGGGGTTGATGGCAGCCGGAAGCATTGTCCTGGGGATCGCACCGCAGTTGGCGGTGAACTATCTTCTCAATCCGATTCTGGCCGCACTTTCGCTGGGCTCCGGTCTGCAGGTCACGTGGTTTGGACTGTTCGCGGGTGCGGGGAGCTTTTCCACCACTGGCGGCCTGGTGCTCGCTCTGGTATCGCTCGTGCTCGGCAGTGGAATCTACGCCATTGCGTACTTCGCAAGGCCGGCCACCGTTGCTGTTTCGTTGCTTGGCACAGTAACCGGCGGTGCGGTATTGGCCGGCACCGGAGGCGACATCTTCACCGGCGGAGAACCATTGCAGGATCAGACAAGGCTCACCGCCGGCGACTTCTCGGAAATATTTGTACAGAACTGGAGTGGATTTTTCCGCTGGTCCAATGTGGATCGCGTGTATCTTGGCGTCTGGCAGGGGTTGCAGGCGGCATCGCGCGTGCTGGGCGTCGCGGTTTCGTTGCTGGAGCGCCACGCGGCGCTGCTGGTCGTCGTGCTGGCGGCAGCAGTACTGGCGAGCCTGCGCTGGCTGGCCCCGCGACCGGATTCGTTCAAGGATTTTCCCAGGTCTTTTCAAATGCCGCACTTGCTGATTGCAGCTTGCGCCGTGGCCGCAGTCGCATTGATCCTGGCCGCTTTTTCCCACAAGACCTGGCGCCACCTGGCGCCACTGATGGTTCTGGCCGGCGCAGCCACAGTCGCGGGCCTGGTCGTCGCCGGCCCATGGATTCGCCTCGGGCTGTTGGAACTTGGCGCTCTGCTGACCCTGGCGCTGGTTTGGCAGACCGCGCGTACAAGAGCCGCGAAGCTGACTTACCTGGCAGTCGTAGCGACCTCGGCAGTGTCCCTGGTTTTCAGCGACCTGTTGTGGGAAGGCGGACAAGAGCAATGGGCGCGGGCGCTGTTCCTGACCAGCGTGTGCGTGAAGTTGGCCGCGATTCCGCTGTTCTTCTGGCTGCTGCGGCTGGCAGACGAAGTTCCGGCCCTGGTTTTAGGCCTGATTATCGCTGTGGTCGATATGGCCGCATTCGGCGAATTCCTGGTCTCTGTCTCCTCCGTTCCCAGCTACGTTCTTCCGTCGGGATTTCTGCTCGCTGCGGCGGCGGCAACGTCGTTGCTTGCCGCTCTTCTGATGCTGACCCAGCGCAGCCTCAAACGCCTGCTGGTTCTGTCCACGGTTGAGGACATCGGCTTCCTGATGCTGGGTGTCGTTTCGCTATCTTTCAACTTCATCGGAATCGAAGGCGCATTGTTTGCTGCGGCCACCCACGCCCTGGCCAAGGCTGTGCTGTTTGCCTCCCTCAGCGCTCCGGAGGCCGACGGCGCGCTGGAAGGCGAACCGGCCGGCCTGGCCATCCGCTACCCGGTCAGCGCTTTCGGCTTTCTGTTTGGCATGCTGGCCATGCTGGGCGTGCCCCCTACCCTCGGATACATCGGCCGATGGCGGCTCTATGAAACCGCGTTGCAGATCAACCCACTGTTGCTGGCAGCTTTTATTCTCTCGTCGGTCCTTGCGCTGATCGCGTATGTATTGGCTTTGACCCGCAACTGGTGGGGACCGCCGCGGGATGGCGACTTAACTCCGCAGCCTGATGCGCCGATAAGGGAACCGTTCCTGTTGCAAGCGACGATTGTCGTTCTGGTGGTCTTGTTATTGGTTGCCGCTGGATGGCCCGACTCTCTGCAAATGCTGCATGGGGGGCCACGATGAACCTCTGGAACAAACTGATGTGCTACTCCCGCCGCCACAGCCCGTGGCTCTTTCACATGAACTCGGGCAGTTGTAACGGATGCGATATCGAATTGGTCGCCAGCATGACGCCTCGATACGATGCCGAGCAATTGGGCGTGTGCCTGGAAGGGAGCCCTCGACACGCCGACATTCTGTGCATCACCGGTCCTGTAACTCACACTTCGGTGCGTGCGGTTCAAACCGTCTACGCGCAGGTGTGCGGACCCAAAGCCGTAGTGGCCATCGGCTCCTGTCCGGCCACAACCAACGTCTTCATCGACAGCCGTGTGCTCGCAGGTCCGCTCAACCGGCATATCCCCGTCGACGTGTTCGTGCCCGGCTGCCCACCGCGCCCCGATGCAATTCTGCAAGGTGTGGTCAAGGCAGCGGAGATCCTGGCCGAGAGAGGCAGAACTGTGCGAGTACCAGAGCCGGCGCCCGCACCGCAATCCACGCCGCTATCGAGTGCGGAACCAGGTGAGGGCCAGCCATGAATTTGATTACCGCTCTCGCGCGCCTGCTGATCTTTCCTGGACTCCTCTTTGCCGTACCGGTCGCATGGTTCTTTTTGTGGGTGGAGCGCAAATCGGTCGCCATGATGCAAGAGCGCATCGGCCCTCCATTCATGCAGCCGTTCTTCGATTTCATCAAGCTGCTGGGCAAGTCAACTCCCAGCCGCAGCGGCGTAGACGGCCTTCTGATGAAAGCCTGGCCGCTGATTGCGGTGTCGGCCGCGGTTGGCGCGGTTGGGCTGCTTCCCGTGCTGCCTTCCTCCGGCGGCTTCGAAGGGGACTTGATTCTGTTGTTGGCGTTGCTTGAAGTTCCTGCCATTTGCATCATCGCCGCGGGGTTCTCCTCGCGATCTCTCTTTGGCGAGATCGGTTCGGCGCGCGAAGCCGTTCTGACCGTCTCATACAACATCGTCTTTCTTCTCGCCATCGTGTCTATTGCCTTCTCGCAGCATACGTTTCGGCTTGAAGCCCTTGCGCAGCTTCCTGCCACGCCCTTGCGTTACCTGGGCGTGCTCGCAATCCTCGTATGCATTCCCGCCAAGCTGCATATCAATCCCTTCTCTCTGCCCAATGCGGAGCAGGAAATCTACTCCGGCCCCCTCACCGAATACGCAGGCCCCGAGCTGGCAATGTGGCAACTGTCGCATGGCCTCGAGTGGGTTGCGGCAACCGGGCTGGTGGCCACACTGGCCCTACCGCATGTCGCATTTTGGTGGCTCGGTATCCCCATCTTCGCCGCGTTCTCATTTGGGATCGTGTTGCTGCTTTCCGTGCTTGCGGCCGCCACCGCGCGCCTGGCGATCGATACCACGGTGCGTTTCTATTGGCAATGCACTCTCGTCTTTGCGGTCCTTGCCATTTCGTCCGCGCTCTTCATGAGGATTCGATCATGAACATCCTCACCATGATGTGGAGGAATGTACGGCGCGGCGCCATGACTCTTCGGTTTCCTGCCCGGCCCCCCGTCCCCAGCGGCTTTCGCGGATTGGTGCGATTCGATCCTGCGCTTTGTACCGGGTGTGCCGTTTGCAGATTTCGTTGCACCGCGCGCGCCATCGCTTTCTCCAGCGCCAAAACAGAATTCACCTGGAGCTACGATCCGGGCCAGTGTACCTTCTGCGGGCGCTGTGTGGAAGGCTGCAAGACTCATGCGCTGAGCCAGGAGCCCTCGTGTCCGCCCGTGTATCTGACCATCGGGAATTTGAAGACTTCATACACTCTCGCGCGCAAGCCACCCGCTCCCAAGAACGGCGCAGCGGCACCGCCGCCTGCCGGCGATCGAACCAAGCAACCCACCAAGGGAGACGCACAATGACAGCGCTTGAGAGCATACCGGAAAGGTTGGGAATCGCCGAACCCTGGGTCGAAAAAAACGGCGTGTACTGGCTGCGTACCGGTTCATTGGAAGTGCGCGAACTGGCAAAGCAGATGAACGCCCTGAATGCCCGCTTCGTGACCATCACTGCTTATCAGTTGCCGGGCGACGAAGGCTTTCGCCTGGAGTATCACTGGGACCTCGACGGTCAGTTGCTGGGCTTTCCCTTTTTCGTTTCCGGCAATTCGATCGACAGCATCTACGACCTCTGCGAAGCTGCGGACTGGATCGAGCGCGAAGTCCATGAAGGCTTCGCTTTGAACTTTGTTGGCCGCGAGTACGAACCGCTTCTGCTGCGCCAGGATGACACGCCGGGAGTGAACCTGCGCGAGGAGGTCGTATGAGCTACAAGATTCCAATGGGCCCCTACCATCCGGCGTTGGAAGAGCCGTACAAGATGGATATGATCTGCGAAGGCGAAACCATTTGCGACGTCAAGCTGCATATCGGTTTCAATTTTCGCGGCATCGAGCATCTTGCCGAAACGCGAAACTACATCCAGGTTATCGCACTGATGGAGCGCGTGTGCGGAATCTGCTCCAACATCCATACGCTCACTCTCTGTCAGGCAATGGAGCAGTTGACCGGCCTCAAGCCTCCCCCGCGCGCGCTCTATATTCGTGTCGTGATGGCGGAACTGGAACGCCTCCACTCGCATGTGCTCTGGGCGGGTATCGCCGCCAAGCTCATGGGCTTCAAAACCATGTTCATGACCTGCTTCGCCCTGCGCGAGAAGGTCATGGACACGCTTCAGGCCATCTCGGGAAACCGCGTCAACTACTCGATGAACCGCATTGGCGGGGTCAATCGCGACATTGAAGACCCATTGGCGCTGCTGTCCGTGATCGACCAACTCGAGAGAGAGATGGTCCGCACTGTCATCCCCATCTTCACCACCAGCACAACGGCGCAGTCGCGATGCGCGGGCATCGGCGTCCTGACCCGCGAGAAGGCGATCTCATGCGGTGTCGTTGGCCCTACGGCAAGAGCTTCCGGACTGCCCCAGGACATTCGCCGCGCCGCACCCTACGCGGCCTATTCCGAACTTGAATTCGACGTGCCGGTTCAGACGGATGGCGACGTGCGTGCCCGCCTGTTGGTGCGTGCGCTTGAAATCATGGAGAGCTGCCGCATTCTGCGCCAGGCGCTTACCAAGATGCCGCCCGGCGAGATTCACGTCGACGACGGCAAGATCGTCTTCACCGCCGGAACGGCCGTCAGCCGCGTCGAGGCGCCGCGCGGGGAAGTCATGTACAGCGTTTCGTGGAAAGAGAACTCCAGAAATCCGAGCAGGGTACACGTGCGCACGCCGACATTTGCCAACATGCCCGCGATCCGCTGGATGGCGCTGGGCGCCCGTCTTGCCGACACACCCTTGATACAGGCCTCCATCGACCCCTGCTACTCGTGTACAGACAGATAGCGCAAACAAGACAAGAGATGCCTGATACTCTCGACGTAGCTACTTTATTCGAAGATATAGGAAAGCGCATCGTAATGCAGGCAGCGGGAGCTTCAGAGCAACGAAAAAATCATCCATGGCGAAGGCGAGCGGGACTGTTGATCGACAGGTAACCCCCGCATGGCCGGTAATCCAACAACAGATTGTGAGCGAATGGCCGGTTTCTCAGCGTGCCACATTTGGCTGATGGTTGCCGCAGCTTCCAAACAGCGAACGTAGCGATGAGTAACCCCTTGGCCTCGATTCTCAACCACACCTGCTAATCCGGCCCCAGGGGCGTGCTGTCCAGGGCGGTGTGAACGGCGACGGGTCACCCGCAGCAGTTGCGCATTTACCTGCGCCTGAGCATTCAAATTCATTAACGGATTGTCGAAATCAAACCCAAATAGCCGAGGGTTCTCCCCGATCACCGCGGCAGACACGATATAGAAGACATAGTCATACGTTTCCTTGGGAATCTTGTCTCTATGGTTCTGCAGCAGCATCCAGAAGTTCCGGTCCCTGGGGTTCGCCGGCATGCTTCGAACCAGCGGCAGGACGTAGTCTTCGCCCCAGTTGTAGCACGCCATTACTAGCAAACCGGAACCTTGCGCGTCGCTTCCATAGAGATCTTTCAAGTAATGAGCCGCAGCGACAGTCTCTCGCTCATAGTTATGCCGATCGTCCAATGTATCGGGCCGAGGCATATCGACAAGCGGTCCAAGATGCAACCCATACTTCACCGCCGTATCTGGAATGAACTGCCACATTCCCTTCGCGTATCCCTTGCGGGTCTCGGGGCCACTAATGTACGGATCGAAGTCGCTCTCCACCAATGCCAGATAAAAGAACTGCGGCGGCAGTCCCTCGGCCAGAAGCTCACGGGAAATTGTAGTCGTATAGTTATTCGCACGGGCCTTGGTAATCGCCCTCTCCATCCGGCCCGAAGACTGCCATAGCTTTATATACTTGTTCACTTCGGCCACGAAATCCGGCGGCATATCCAGCTCGCACTCTCCGAATATTCTTGCCACCCGAAGCACTAGCCGATCCTGCTCCGACATCTTTGGACTGTAGACATGCAAGCTTGCGAGATAGTGGTCATAGCTGTTTTCCATCTCCCCGCGCTGCGCTTCAATCCTCTTGATCTGATCCATGCCCTGCTGGTTATTCGACGCCTTCACCGCATCCTGCAGGTTCGCGATGTCGATATCCAGGGCCTTCATCGAGTAGAAGATTTCCTTCGCCATCGTTCGCTGTTTGGCCGCCTCCTGGTGCTCGTACAGCGCGATGCCTCCCAGGCACACCATCACTCCGGCCAGAGCCACGATCACTCCACCGTATTTGCGCTTCTGTTTCTTCTGAACCTCGGCAAATACCGTTCGGATCAGCATCGTATGCTCACCCGCCGCGCGCTTCTGGTCACCTTTGCCGAAGTAATGCTTGGCGTACTCGGACTTATCCAGCTTCGTGTCGGCCACGGGCCGGCGCACAACAACGGGTCTTACGATGTTGAACCGGAGCTCGGGCCCTTGAATGCCCAGACGAACGACCGTGCCTTCGTTCAGTTGCAAGCGTGGAATCCGGGTATCGCCGACGTAGACGCCATTACTGCTGTTGTTGTCGATCAACCACCATTCGCCATTCTCGATGAAAGCACTGGCATGGAGCCGGCTGACAAACTCGTTCTTGATGCAGACATCGCATTCCTCAGTGCGCCCAATCTTGAATAGCGCCTTGAATGCGTAATCTCTATCGGCGGTACCGCCTACTTTGACTGTAACGAGGAGCGTAGTCAACAGAGGATCATCGGATTTTGGGGAATCGTACATGGCTAGCCTGATACTAATATGTACTAGACTCGGCGCTTTCCCATGTCAATCCGAATCTGTTCAAAGAACGGACCGGCACGCGTAACAGACTGCGTCCGATCGGACAAACTCTTCGGCTCACTTACCCTCTTCTGACTTTCCAGCCTTTACCCGGCCCGGTATCTTGCCGCTCCAAGGTGGGAAGCATGGGTGGTCAACTCCTTCATTTCCCGAGAGACAATTCTGCCCCGGGACAGTAGGTCGCCGATCCTCCCCCGAGCACATTGAAACAACGCTAAATGGAAAGATTGAGGATGCGGTTGAGACGCCGGACAAAGACGCTGGGGTCCTGCAGGGGTACGCCTTCCATGAGAAGAGCCTGGTCAAGAAGCAGCCAGGCTGCGTCCTCGGCGACGGCATCGTCAGGGCGCGCAAGCAGCTTCTTCACAATTTCGTGGTCGGGATTGATTTCGAGCGTGGGCTTGAGCGCAGGCATTTCTTTCTGGCCCATGGCGCGCAACATCTGTTGCATTTGCAGGGAAGGCTCCTCTTCGTCGGAAACGATGCACGAAGGGCTGTCGGCAAGCCGCACGGAGACGCGCACATCCTTCACGCGATCGCCGAGGATTGCCTTCAGCTTGACCAGCAGCGGCTTCAGCGCTTCGGCCTTGTCGGGTTCGGCTTCGTCCTTCAGGTCCTCGCCGGTGGAGGTTTTATTCACCGCCTTGAGGTCGATTTCGCCATATTTGTCGACGCCGGAGAAGATGATTTCATCGACGTCGTCATCGAGGATGAGAACTTCCAGATCCTTCTTCCTGTAAATCTCGAGCAGCGGCGATGTGCGCAGCAGCGATTCGGCGCCGCCGGTGATGTAGTAGATGCCCTTCTGTCCGTCCTTCATGCGGGACTTCACGTCGGCGAGACTGGTAAGGCCTTCCACCTTGGTGGACTTGAAGCGGATGAGATCCAGCAGCGTCTCCCGATTGGCGAAGTCGCCGTAGAGGCCTTCCTTTAACGGACGGTTGTACTGAGTGATGAACTTGAGATACCGGTCGGGCTGACTCGCCGCGATGTTCTTCAACTCGGTGAGGATCTTCTTGACGCTGGCGGTCCGAATACTGGCGAGCACGCGGTTCTGCTGAAGGATTTCGCGGCTGACATTAAGCGGAAGATCTTCGCTGTCGATGATGCCGCGAACGAATCGCAAATACTGGGGTAAGAGCTCCCTGGCGTCGTCCATGATAAAGACGCGTTTCACGTAGAGCTTGACGCCCACCTTGTATTCAGCCTGGTAGAGGTCAAGGGGCGCTTGCGAAGGCACATAGAAAAGAGTGGTGTATTCAAGGCTTCCTTCGGCCTTGGTGTGAAACCAGAAGAGAGGATCCTCCGAATCGCCGGTGATTGATTTGTAGAGCTCCTTGTAATCGTCTTCGGTGATTTCATTTCTTGGCCGGCGCCAAAGGGCACTGGCAACATTGACCTGCTCGGTGGTGCGGGTCTTGACAGATTTCTTCTCGTCCGCGTTCCAATCGCTCTTGTCGTAGGTGAGGAAGATCGGAAAAGCAATGTGGTTGGAATACTTCTTCACGATCTCCTGCAAGCGCCAGCTATTGGCATACTGCTTGCCTTCGTCGTTGAGGTGAAGAAGCACGGTTGTACCGGCGACACCGCGCTCTGCGGGTTCGATGTCGAAACCCGTCTTGCCATCGCTGACCCAACGCCAGGCCCGATCTTCGCCGGCCTTGCGGGAAACAACTTCAATGCGATCGGCAACCATGAAGGCACTGTAGAAGCCGACGCCAAACTGGCCGATCAGGTTCGAGTCCCGCTTGGCGTCCCCCGAGAGCTGCGAGAGGAAGTTCTTGGTTCCGGAGCGGGCGATGGTGCCCAGATGCGAGACCAGATCCTCCTCGTTCATGCCGATGCCCGTGTCGGCGACGGTAAGGGTATGCTTCTCCTCGTCGAGTTCCAGATCGATCCGGGGAATGAATGGGAGTACCCTGTATGCTTCATCGACAAGGGTCAGATGGCGAAGCTTATCCAGCGCATCGGAGGCGTTGGAGATGAGTTCGCGAAGAAAGATCTCGGGATGCGAATAGAGAGAGTGGACGATCAGTTGCAGCAGCTGGTTGACTTCGGTTTGAAATTCACGTTTCGACATCGATCTTTGTTCCCTCTATAGGAGAGTATAAAACCGCTGCCGTGTCGAATCCACCCGCCCATTTTACAGTCGCCGACCGTCATGGGAATGGCGCCGAAGGTGCTCAGTTTGGATTGTCGCCCAAAGTGCGTGCTTTCTCCCACTTTCTGAAGGGCGAAGGGGATCTCGATGTTGACACCTGAGCACGAACCTCGACGCACGAAATCACGCGGCCACAGACCTCGTACCCTGACGGGGTGATTTCGTAATCTCGCCCACAAATCTGGGTGCCCCAGAGCCTGCCCTGAGCAAGGTCGAAGGGTCTCGATTTTGAGACCTGGGAGACTACCAATCCAAACGGTCTTAGAACCTGTATAAAAACTCCTGTTGATTTGAAAGGGCACGACTTCAGTCGTGCCGCAAGTGGCTGAAAACATGAGAGGGCTTTAGCCCCTGAGGGACCGGTTCTTGCAGCTTATCGCCCACCTCGAA
>Ga0302275_10000138_pt1 | contig 78227 bp, 59 predicted proteins | sample III_Bog_N2_2_FD_200229 | JGI IMG/M metagenome (GOLD analysis project Ga0302275, IMG submission 200229) | Peat permafrost microbial communities from Stordalen Mire near Abisko, Sweden - III_Bog_N2_2 | ecosystem: Environmental > Terrestrial > Soil > Wetlands > Peat | place: Sweden: Abisko... | reverse complement strand
TGCGGCGCTCCCGCACAAACTGAGAATTATTCTCCGCCGCTACAACGAAGCCAACAACGCCTCGCAATCCAACAATTGCGGCGCGGAGATCGCCGCATGAGACAGAGGGAACTTAGCACTGACCAGTAGTGAAGACTATTGTTCAGCCCGAGGCGTCATCTGCAAAGCACTGTTATCCGGGAGACTGTAAGATTTCACCCTTGGAGTTATTACGCCCCAACCGATTCGCAAGAAGCGCAGAGCCGTCCCACGGACGAAGATCTGCCCGTAGGGCGCCCCGGCGAATCGGAGAAGCTGGGGCAACCGCCATGGGTTGGGCCAACCGCAGTTACGGCAGTTTGAAGGCCTTGACAGCGATGGCGTTGGGGGCGCGGCCGGCGGGAATCATGGTGAAGAGCGAGCGGGCGGCGGTGCGCACCACGGCAATGTCCCCGGAGCGGGCGTCGACAACGAACAGCAGAAAGCCGGAGTTGGAGAAGGCTAGTGCGGCGGGTCCATCGCCCACGTGGATGGAGCCGATGCGCTTGCCTTCGTCGATGGCGTAGACGGTCACTTCCTGGGAGCGGAGATTGCCCACATAGAGCATCGAGTTATCGCTGGAAACCAGCCCGCGGACAGGATCGTCGCCCATCATGTAAGCGCCGCCCACGTCGTTGGTGTTGGTGACCACCTCGGAGATGCTGTCGGAGAGGGAGTTGGAGGCGAACAGCTCACCGCCGTCGGGTTTGAGCGCCAGTTGTACCGGTGCGCGGCCCACATCCATCAAGGCTTCAAGGCGGTCGGGCTGGCCGCCGTGGGCCAGGGCAACGGACATGACCTGGTGGCCTCCAGCGCAGGCGGCAAAGGCCTTGGTGGAATCCGGCAGGATGACCACATCCTGGGCGCCAGGGCAGTCCTCGAAGACCGCGCGCACTTTGCGGGAGGCAGGATCGACGAGGCTCAGGGAGTTGCCGCCGCGGTTGGCAATGGCCAGGGTTTTGCCGTCGGGAGAGAGGCGGGTAAAGACGGGCTCCTCGCCGGCGCCGATGAGGGCAATCTCGCTCCGGGCCTTGAGGTCGACGACGGAGACAGCATTGGAGCCGGAGTCGGCCACATACGCCAGGCCGCCTGTGGGGTCCACCTCAATGGAGACCGGCAGGCGGTGAACGGGAATGGTGGCCGCCACGGTGTTGTTCTCGGCGTTGATGACCGAAACCGAACCCTGGCCAGTCGCCGTGCCGGAGTTGACCACATAAACTTCATTGCGAGTGGGGCTGGTCGCCACGGCCACCGGATTCTGGCCCACGGCCAGTTCGCGATCCAGGCGCACATTCACCACGTCAATCACGGTCACCGTGCCGCTGCCGCCGTTGGTCACATAGGCATACTCGCGATAGTTGGGCGGGTACTGGGGGAAGTCGTGGGTGCGGCAGGCGGTAAGGGTGAGGGCCAGCAGGGTGAACGCGGAAAGGCGGGCTATCGTGACGTTGAACGAATTCATGGGATGATTCCAGCGTTCAAAAGCAGGTCCTTCCACTCGCTGCGCTCGCTCAGCGACAGCAACAGTGGAGGAGTTGGGAAGTGACCCAGGCCGCAAAAGGTGACCTGGGGCACACAGGTTTAGAGGCTCGACGGTACGGGCGCCCCTGGTGCGGCGGAGCCGATATGAATGCCGCGGGGCAGAGAACGTCCCACGACCGGCGCAATCTGCTCGATCTCATCCATCATGCGGACAAACTGCTCGGGATAGATGGACTGCGGTCCATCGGACAGGGCCTTTTCCGGCTGGTTGTGCACCTCGACCATGATGCCGTCCGCGCCCGAGGCAACCGCGGCGCGGGCCATGGGCAGCACGCTGTCGCGCCGGCCGGTGCCGTGTCTGGGATCGACCAGGATGGGCAGATGGCTGAGCCGCTGCACGGCGGGAACAATGCTCAGATCCAGCGTGTTGCGGGTGTGGTCGGTGAAGGTGCGCACGCCGCGTTCGCAGAGAATGACCTGGTAGTTGCCCTCGCTCATCACGTACTCGGCGGCCATCAGGAACTCGTCCAGGGTCGCCGAGAGGCCGCGTTTGATCAACACCGGCTTGCGCAGCTTGCCGGCCCGCTTGAGCAGCGAGAAATTCTGCATGTTGCGGGCGCCGATCTGGACGACGTCGGCCCACTCGGCTACCAGATCGAGGGTTTCGTTGTCCAGGGCTTCGGTAACGATGCGCAGGCCGTAGCGCTCGCGGATCTCCGCCATGATCTGCAGAGCTTCCAGGCCGAGGCCTTGAAAAACATAGGGGGAAGTGCGGGGCTTGAAGGCGCCGCCACGGAAGAACTGCGCGCCGGCCGCCGCCACCTGTTCGGCGATGGCAAAGGCCTGTTCGCGGCTTTCGACGGAGCAGGGACCGGCCACGATGGCCAGGTTGCGGCCGCCGATGGCAGCATCGGTTCCTGGGAAACTGATGATGGTGTCTTCTTCCTTGACGTCGCGGCTGGCAAGCTTGTAGGGCTTGGAGACCCGGATCACTTCGGCGACCCCGGAAAGTTCCTCGAGGTTGCCGCGGTCCACTTCACCTTTGTTGCCGGTGATGCCGATGGCGGTGCGCTGGGCTCCCGGAAGTGGGTGGGCACGGAAGCCCAACTGCACGATGTGTTCACAGACCGCGTGGATTTGTTCCGGCGTTGCCTGCGCTTTCATGACAACTAGCATGAATGGCCCCTCAAACCACAAGTCTAACGGCTGAGACGGCGAAGGGCAATTGCTTTGGGGGTGCGCTGGCCCTCAGGGGCTCTTGCGCTTCCACGGGAGGATCAGGGGCTCCACGCCAATCGTGCGAATCTGGGGGCGGCGTGCGGAGCAGCGGCTTCAGTACCCTCCACGGTCAGAGCCGGAGGGGCAACGGGGCCAGAGCTTACTCTGACTCGTCGGTGGTTTCGGCGCCGGACTTGGCGGCAACGATCGCAGGGGCAATTACCATTCCCACAAACGCCAGGGCAATCAAGAGGTCATGCATGGTCTATCTCCTTGTGCGGCTCTTGAGAGCCCGTCCACAACTCAATGATCGCGGGGATTGGAGAAGACGGAAATACCACAAAGAGCTTGATGGCCCGGAACTGCGTGCTATGGCCGTCACACGAAGGTGTTAGGCGGGGCGGGCGCAGATTGGCCGCGGCGCCCCTGGCAATTCTTTCAAGTAGCAGAATTTAAGTAAGATATGTTGCTCAATGAGAGCAACCTGTGCGCTGTCTCAAATGTCTGCCGCAAGAATGCGTGTTGTCCCAGGTCTCACAAGGCGAGACCTGGGGCGCCCCGGCTTGGTGCAGACACAAAGCGATGAAAGATCTAGCGGGGGCTGCGTGTGGTGCGCGCCGCGGCGCGCTTTTGCGCCCGCCACTTCAGCAGCAGCCAGGCCACATAGCCCAGCTGAATCGCCCAGGTGATGGCGTAGGCGGCAACAACAAACTGGTGGTCGAGAATTGCACTTTGATCCATTGTTTCCTCGTTTCAGGGCAGCCTGGTTGGGTCAGTTGGTGGCGTCGAGGGCTTCCTGCGCTTCCTGGGCGGCGATTTTCTGGTGTTGCCGCTCGACAGCGTAGCGCAGACCCAGGATCAGCAAGCCCCAGGCCAGCCAGGCCAGCACATTCCAGCCGAAAGCGGCCAGCATGGCGGGGTCCTTGATGCCCGAGTCCGGTCCGCCGCCGAAGACCGGGGCGGGATGCTGCGTGCGCCACCAGCGGTTGGACATGTAGACGATGGGTACGTCCAGGGCACCAAAGATGCCCAGCACGGCGGCCAGTGTCTGTACCTGCGGGCCGGCGGCAAAGCGGCGCAGCAGCAGGTAGCTGACGTAGATGAGCCACAGCACCAGGGTGGTGGTGAGCCGGGCGTCCCAGGTCCACCAGATGCCCCAGGCGCGGCGGCCCCAGAGCGGTCCGGTGATGAGCACCACGGTGCAGAAAACCACGCCCACCTCGGCGCCGGCCAGCGCCCAGGCGTCTGAAGCCTGCGCCCACTGCGGACGGTTGCGGCGGAAGGCCAGAAAGCAGATAGAACCGGCCAGGCTGACGGCAAAGAACAGGAAAGCGACCATGGCCGAGGGCACATGGTAGTAGAAGATGCGCTGCACTTCGTGCATTGTCTGCTCGTCGGGAGCGACGTAGATGGCCTGGTAGTAACCCCAGACCATGAGGGCGATGGTGACCGCGACGTAGAGGCCTATGGAGAATTTTTTCATTGAGGGGAATCCTGGTGGAACGCATTCAGTGTACGACGGCGAGGGATGAGTGGGGTCCATCGGGGGATGGATGGGGTGGATTCAGTTGGTTCAGGCTGCCTGCTGGCGGGGCTTCACCTTGTTCAATGACTTGCTCTTGGAGGCTACCCAAAGATCGTGGCCGCCTTGCAGGCCGATCCAGAATTGCGCGGAGTTGCCGAAATAGCGGCTGAGACGCAGGGCGGTGTCGGCCGTGATGCCGCGTTTGCCGCGTACCAGATCGTTGACGCGCGGGGCCGAGATATGAAGCTCCTTGGCCAGCCGGTAGGCGGTCAAGCCGAGCGGTTCCATGAACTCGGTGAGGAGAATCTCGCCGGGATGGATGGAGAAGGCAAAGGGAATGCTGTCCATGAATCCTCCTAGTGGTAGTCCACGATTTCCACGTTGCTTGCGTCGCCTTTGAGCCAGACAAAGCACAGGCGATATTGGCCATTGATGCGAATGCTGTGCTGGCCTTTGCGGTTTCCAGCCAACGCCTCAAGGTGGTTTCCGCCTGGAACCGCCAGGTCGGACAGGTCAGTGGCCCAGTGCAGGATGGCAAGTTTCTTCAGGGACGCCACTCGAATGCTGGTGGGAAGGCGGCGAGTCTTCCCCGTCTCCCAAAGCAGTTGCGTGTCTGCGTCCTTGAAGCTTTTGATCACAGTGAATCGTAACGGATTCCGTTATGAACGTCAATCGTTAAATGGAGCGGTTTACTCCGCGTGAAAGACCACGTCGAACAGCAGCAGACTGGCGGTGGTGAAGATGATGTCGTAGCCGAGCAGCATCTTGATCCAGAGCGTGGGGTCGTTTTCGCCGGTGAGAATGGCGGTGGTGGCCTGCACCATGGCCAGTAGCGCCGGAATGAAGATGGGAAAGAGAATCAGCGAAAGCAGCAGCTCGCGGTTGCGGCTGCGGATCGAAAGCGCGGCAAAGAAGATGCCGTTGGCCACCAGCGCCCAAGTACCCAGCGGCAGCACCAGGGCCAGCAGCCAGGCCTGGCCCGCGATGTGCAGGTTATAGAAGACGAAGAAGAACGGTGCCAGTACGATCTGGACAATGGTGACGAAGAGAAAATTGGCCAGCACCTTGGCCAGGTAGAGCTCCGCGCCGGGGGTGGGGGCCATGCGCTGGGCGTCCAGAACCTGGTGCCGGATCTCGCGCGCCCAGGCCTGGTTGAGGGCGCTGACCGAGGCGAACATGGTGGCCACGCAGAGCACGCCGCCGGCGATCTGCTGGGAAAACGCGCCGCGGGGGTCGAAGGCAATCGAGAACAGCACCACCACCAGCCCGGAAAAGAAAAGCATGGAGATGATGGCGTCGAGGGAGCGCCACTCGATGCGCAGATCCTTGACGAGATGGGTCCACAGGGGGCTGGTCATCGGGAATGGCCCTCCGGGGCGGCTGCTTGGTCTTTGGTCAGGTCGGCGGTTTGGGCCTCGGCGGCGCGCAGATAGTCGTGCGGGCTGAGCAAAAGCTGCGTGCCGCGTGCCCCGGCCGACACGCTGATCCGCTCGAAGAGGATCGCGGTCTCGTCCACGAAGACCGGGTAGGGCTTTTTGGCCCCGAAGACGGTGACTCCGCCGCGAATGTAACCGGTGAGCGGCTGGACCTCTTTGAGCGGAACCATCTCCGCCTTGCGCAGTCCGGCGGCGCGGGCCAGCTTCTTGAAGTCCACCTCGGCATCGCCGGGGATGACGGCAAAGACGTACACGCCCGGCCCTCCCGTGGTGAGCAGCGTCTTGAAGACCTGTTCCGGCGGCATGCCAACTTTTTTTGCCACGGCCAAAGCGGAGAGGTCGTCGGGATCGACTTCGTACTCGCGGAGTTCGAAAGGAATGCCCAGGCTTTCCAGGATGCGCGCGCCGTTGGTCTTCATAGCGTCGGGCTCCCCGGTTCTCCACCCCCGCGACGAAGACCTGTCGCTGGGGACCCCGGCTCAAAGGAGGCAACCCGGCCGGCGCGCAACGCCAAAACCCAATCGGCAATAGGGGCGGCCAGCTCGCGCTGATGGGTCGTCAATACGATAGTCCGGTTGCTCTGGCGGAACCCGGCCAGCAGCTTGACCATCTGGTGGGCGCTCTCCACGTCCATGTTGGAGAAGGGCTCGTCGAGCAGCAGCAATTCCGGAACCGGCAGCAGCACGCGGGCCAGCGAGGTGCGTTGCCTCATGCCTTGGGAATAGTGGCCGAGGGGGCGGTTCAGTTCCGGGTCCAGTCCCACCTGGCGCAGGGCCTCGGCGGGCTTGAGGCAGGGGCACCCCGGATAGAGGCTGGCAAAGTAGCGCAGATTCTCCTGGGCGGTGAGTTCGTCGTACAGCATGGGGGCGTGGCTCATGTAGCCGATGCGCTCCCGGGCGTCGTGGGGGTCCAGGCCGCCGAAGACCTTCACCGTACCGAAGCTGGGGCGCAGCAGTCCGGCCAGGATACGCAGCAGGGTGGATTTGCCGGCGCCGTTTTCGCCGATCAGCACGTAGCAGCAGCCGGGCTCCAGATCCACGCTGACCTGGCGCAGCGCGGCAAAGGAGCCAAAGAGCTTGGAGACCGCGTCGAGGCGGGCGCAGAGGGCGGAGCCGGCAACTGCGGCGGAAGCTGGAGCGGTCATCCTCAGGCGGCCGGGCTGGACGGTTGCGCGGCAGCGGCTGCCCGCGGGTTGGCGGCAGGCTTGGCGGGCGCCGCACCGGGGTGCGCGGGCTGGGCCGGGGCGTACTTGCTGGCGCACTTGGCTTGCAGAACCGTGGCGTGGAAAACGCCATCCCGTCCGTAGGAGCCTTCGGCCAGGGCCTGGGAGTCGTCCTTGAAGGTATCTGGCGGCGGCTCGGAACCCTTGTAGATCACCTTGAGCACGCGGCCGGAGCCGGCCTTAGGGGAGTGGCTCTCGAACTCGTTCATCACGAAGGTGACGTGCGGGCCGTCGTGCTCGATGGAGCCGGGCTGCACAAAGCCCTCCACGCGCAACTGGCTATGGTAGGCCTTGTCGCCCATGCCGCCGAGCTCGGCAATGGTGACGTAGTAGCTCTTGTTGGCCTCGGCGCCAGAGATGGCGAGCCAGCCAATGGTGCCGACGATAATGGCAGCCGCGATTCCGATGCGAAGGGTGTTGGGGGAAATTTTCATAGTCAACCTCTAACCTTATGAGGTTAACAGGGGACGGTCAACCATCCAAGGACGGAGATGCGGGCGATCCGGACGCGCGCCGTGGCACGGGGCGCTGTCTGCTCCGCGCTATGAACCGGCTTGCCTGGTCCGGAGGAACGGAGCGGATGTGTGTTTGAGCGGCAGAGTTGTCGCCGGGGTGCAATGCAACTTCTTCAATCCACAGCGGATTATGGGGTCAAGCTGAGACTGTCCCTGCGCCGGGTTGGGGCGCGATTGCCGCAGAATGCCCAGTAGAGCCGCAAATCTCATTGTCATCCGTTGTCATCGGATTTGGCCCGATGCATTGATGCCACAATTGCCGGGGTCAGGACCATCACGGCCAGTACCACTCCAATCAGAAGGGCAACCATAATGAAGAGCTCCTTTCAGGAACGTTGGTGACGCATGAGGCCGAGAATTGAGAGACTCCGGCCCAATACTTGCGAAGTTAGTTCAGTGTGCAAAGAGAGGAAATAGCTCTTTGGTCGGAAAGGATGGCCCCTTAGTCGGAAGGGATGGCCCCTTGGTAACCAGTGCCCGGCGCTTGAGCGGGGAGGCTCAGACGCCCCCCGGCAGAGAATTCCGGGGGTGTTTATCGCCCGTGGAATCGGGAAACCGGGAGAATTGGGGGGAAGAGGGGCAGAGCGTCAGTCGTCTTCTTCGGACTTCCCGTTGGGGAAAGATGCCACAATTGCGGGGCAGATCACCATGGCAACAAAGGCCAGGCCAATCAAGAAGTCGTGCATTCAAAAGAACTCCATCTTGATGCGTTGGTATCCATGGCAGCGGTTCATTTTGCGTAACCATGCGCTAACGCGGAAGTAACCGCATCTGAATCAGCATGGGTGCCTGTTGCCGTACTTCAATTTTACGCCACGATGGCCGTAACGAGTCGTAGGCAGGCTGGTTTTGCGGGGTTTGTCCATCCAAGGCTAGTTTTCGTCTTCGCGACTATGGGGCATTGAGGCTCGTTGACTGGATTGCATGGGGCCGTATGAAGATTACCGTGGTACTCTCCCGCGGAATGGGCCGGAAGGATTTTGTGAGCATGATTCAGGCCTGGGCCGCTTCCGTTGTTTGGAGAAAGAGATTCGGGCAGACGCTAAAGGTCACTGTCGTCTTCGCTGTCGCGCGACTTGGCTCTCAGGGCCGAGGCCAGAATCGCTGGGCCGAGGACCATGACGACGAAAGCCAGACCAATCAGGAAATCCACCATAGGGACAGCTCCTCCCTCAACCCGGGGGGCAGCACAATGCCGACAGTCTCGGCATGATAGCGCACTCCAACAACATGTGAAAGGCACGAACGTAATCCCGGCGCTGTCGCTTGCCGTACTTCCGCCTCAGTGTCCGGCGTGCAGGGTGCGCGTGGCGCGGTCCAGGGCTTGAGCAAGCACCGCCAACTGCTGCGCGGCGCGCGCCGCGTCTTTGGCGTCGATGGCTTCATTGACTCCAGGGATCACCACGGCCGCGTAGCCGGTGAATTCTCCGGGAGCGAAGATGGTATGCCGGTACCAGGGTCGATTGGGCAGGCCCGCCGGGGAGAGAAGCGCGGTTTCTGTACGGCGCAGGGCAAGGTTGAGCTTTTCCAGGTCGCCGGAAGGAGCCAGCTGGAGGCGGCGTACCCTTTCTGCGGCTTCGGAGAAACGGGCAGCCGCGGCCAGCGCCGGGCCAAAGTCAAGCGAACCGAGATCAGCGTCCTTGGCCTTCCGGTTCGCCGTTTCCAGATAGGCAGAGATTTCGCGTGCGTAGGTCACATAGTCGTAGGGCAGCACGTCGGTGTTGGCCATGCGCAGGGCTTCGAGTCCAAACACGCGGGCCATCTCCTGCAAATAGAAAAAATGCGGATCGGCGTTCTGGGTGTACCAGGCGTAGTTGTCGAAGACCGAGTGATACACGCCGTAGGGTCCCTCCGAGCCGATGTCGGTCGAGGGAACGCCCACGTGCTGAAAGAAGGGCGTGAAGTCGGACCCGGAGCCGAGGTCGCCCACATGAGTTTCCTCCTCGGCGGCGGCGGGGATGTGGGAAGCGTTGCGCTCGCCTTGGTTGGGCTGGGCGCTTCGCCACTGGCTGTAGACTGTGCCGCCCAGAGGGCTGGGGACAGAGGCGGTGAGCTGGCGGATGAACTGCTTGAGCGAGGGCACTGCGGCGGCGGAAAACTCCGGTCCGGAGACGGCCACATCCACGTTGAAGTAGGCGACCGCGTTTTCCAGGGTTTTGCCGTGCTGCTCTACCCACTCGGTTGAGCCGATCAGGCCCTCCTCCTCCGCATCCCAACTGGCGAAGACCATGGTGCGTTTGGGGCGCCAGCCCTGCTTGAGCAGCACACCGATGCCGTGCACAGACTCCAGCATGGCGGCGGTGCCGCTGTTGGGGTCCACGGCGCCATAGACCCAGGCGTCGCGGTGATTCCCGGCAATGACCGTCTGGCCGGGGTACTCGCTGCCTTCGATCTTGCCGATAACGTCCCAGATGATGCGCCGCTGGTAGTCCTGCTTCGAGACTACGTGGACCTTCACGCCGCCCGGTCCCAGGTGGTAGCGGAAGGGCAGCCCTCCCTGCCAGCCTTGGGGTACACTTGGCCCCTTCAGATTCTTCAAGATGGGCGCGGCATCGTGGTAGCTGATGGGGATGGAGGGAATGAGCGGCTGATTGCCCGAGAGACGCGCGGGAATGCGCGCCGCGTCGGGCAAATCGAGCGTGGAAGCCACGCCGGGGGTCTCCGGGTCTCCGGGATACTTGAAGAGATACTGTACCGAGCCGCGCTGCACGCCGGTCTCCGGCCGCCAGGGGCCGTCGGGATAGGCATCGCCCTTGAAGTAGCCGTCGTCCTGGGGATCGGAGTAGAGCAGTACGGCGGCGGCGCCGCGCTGCTCGGCCAGGTAGACTTTGACGCCGCGGAAGTTGGCCCCGTAGCGGGCCAGCACGATCTTGCCGTGCAAATCGATGTGGCGGGCGGCCAGCAGGTCGAAGTCCTCGCGGCGGCCGTAGTTGGCGAAGACCACCTGAGCCGTGACGTCGCCCGAACCGGAGGACCCGTTGAAGGGCATCACCACGCGGGGATCGTCCTGGTAGGGGTCGCCGGGGACGTGCTCGCGGGTGGGGCCGGTCAGCAGTAACTTTCCTGCGGCGTTGTAGACCTCGACGCGAACCACTTTGGGCTGATTCATCAGCACCCGGTAGGGAACGATCTCGGTCTCCAGGCCTGCCTGGCGAAATTTCTGGGCCACATATTCGGCGGTCTTGCGGTCCTGAGGAGTCGCGGCCAAGTGCGGCTCGGCGGTCAGGATCTTGAGATGCTGGCCGGCCAGTTTGGCGTTGGGCACGGCCAGAAATCTCTCCTCGATGCCGGCCTCCATGCTGAAGTCGCCGTAGCCAAAGACGGTCTGCGGAGCGGTCTGGGCCGGCAGAGGAGGCGCAACCAGAGGAAGAACGGCGAGAGGGATAAACAGGAGGAAAGCGAGCGGCTTGCGCACGGTCATCGGCTGAACCTTTTGGGGTAGAGATAGCGGTCGAACTCACCGCGGCGCGGCTTGCACGCGATGCTTGGGTGGCACCGCACAATAAAGCCACAGCTTACACTAGGACCCAAGGGGGAACCTGCTCTGAGCGCCAGCCGCGAGTTGGAAGAGAAACCCTGGGGCGGTGCTCGCGAAGATGCCGCGGCCGTGGCCCGGGCGCTGGCAGCCACGCCGGCCGGCCGGATGCCTCAAGTGGTGCGCGCCCTGCGCAACCCCAACTTCCGCCTCTTCTGGAGCGGCAACTTCCTCTCCAACATCGGCACCTGGATGCAGAATGTGGCTCAGGGTTGGCTGGTACTGCTGCTCACCGCGAATTCGGCCTTCTGGCTGGGCGTGGTGGGCTTTGCCGGCTCCATCCCGTTTCTGCTCTTCACGCTCTTCGGCGGCGTGATTGCCGACCGGGTCAACAAGCGGCAGCTGCTTTTGTTCACCCAGTCGGCCATGATGACGCTGGCCTTTCTGCTGGCCGGGCTGGCTTACTGGAAGGTCATTACGGTGTGGGAGGTGGCCCTGATCGCCTTCCTCAACGGCACGGCCATGGCCATGAACGCGCCCTGCTACCAGGCGCTGGTGCCGCAACTGGTGGAGCGCGAGGATCTGACCAACGCCATTGCGCTCAACTCCGCACAATTCAATATGTCGCGCTTCCTTGGCCCCACGCTGGGCGGCTATGCCATGGCCGTCCTCGGCGTGGCCGGCAATTTCTTTTTGAACGGTGTGAGCTTCCTGGCGGTGCTGGCTGCGCTTTTGCGGCTGCATTATCCGGCGGAGGCGCAACAGCGCCATCCCAGCCTGCTCTCCAGCCTGGGCGCCGGCCTGGGCTACCTGCGCGCCCACCGGGAAATGTATGTGCTGGCCTGGATGGTGGCTCTCTTCAGCCTGCTGGCCATGCCCTTCATCACCTTCATCCCCTATTTCGCGCGCAGCCAGTTGCACACCGGAGCCGCCGGCCTGGGCTGGTTGCTGGCCGGTTCGGGCTCGGCGGGCGTGCTGGGTGCGGTGGTCGTGGCCGCCGGCTACACCGCCCGCCATCGCGGCCGGATCATCCCCGCCACCGGGCTCACTCTCTTTGTTTCGATGATCGTCTTCGCCTATTCGCACAGCTTTGCGCTGTCGGAGTGCATGGCCTGCGTGGAGGGATTCAGCGGCATGTTGATGCTCTCCTCGGTGAATGTGGTGATGCAGCTGCGCTCCTCCAACCCGATGCGTGGCCGGGTGATGAGCATCTACTCGACCTGCTTCCTGGGGCTGCCGCCGCTGGGCTCGCTGCTGGCCGGGGGACTGGCGCGCCATTTCTCCATCGCCCACGTGCTGGCGGTGATGTCCGGGCTGGCGACGCTGGCATTTCTGGGCTTCTTCACCTTCTCGCGGGAGTTGCGGGAACTGGACTGAAGGCTCGCGAGTCCGCTCCGTGCCCCCATCCTTGCGATTTTTTACTGTCGCAAGGGTGGGAAAACACAGATCGATTGCCGGCGATTGAGAGGCAAAACTACACAACCGGCTGGGCGCAATGGGCGCAGCGGCGGGCGGCCAGGGGAATCTCGCTCAAGCACTCGGGGCAGGTCTTGGTGGACGGCGGCGCAGCCGGGGCGGGCTTCTTCAGCCGGGCCAGTAGTGTATTGACGGGTAGAACGATGGCGAAATAAACCACGCTGGCCACGATCAGGAACGAAACCGCGGCGTTGAGAAAGTTGCCGATCTTGATGTGGCCGCTGCCAATACTCAGGACCACGCTGCTGAAGTCGGGTTTGCCCACGGTGGCAGCGATCAGCGGGTTCAGAACGTCGCCCACCAGCGACGCCACAATGGCGTTGAAGGCCGCGCCCAGAATGACGGCCACCGCCAGGTCCACAACATTTCCACGCAGAATGAAATCCCGAAATCCCTTCAACATGTCTTCCTCCGATGCTTCGTTTTTCTGAGGCTTGTGCAGCCGGGTGAAATCGTCCTTTGCGATCGCGGGGAATGCGGTCGTTCTTGATGACCCATCCTACACGGCGGCAAGCAGCGCGCGGCAGCGGATACACGCCGGGTGCCCCACCCTCGCCGCGTCTTCGGGGCCCCCACGGACAGGTCCTCGTCCGTGGGGTGGCTGTTTGCGGCTGGGGTGGGCTAGCAAGAGGCTCGCACTCGCGGAACACCGCGAATGTCCTACAGATAGAGCCACAGAAACAGCACCAGCGCCAGGATCATGAGTTCGGAGTAGAGCAGGATGAGTACACCTGCGTAGTAGAGGTTCCACTTGCGGCCCAGGCAGCGTGCGGTCTCAATCATGCCCCAGAAGGCAAAGGGCGCCAGAAGCACCTGCCAGGGCGAGGGGTGGAGGGCGTCGGCGTAGGGAAAGCCGGCCAGGCGCAAACTGACCGCCAGCGCCCCCAGGGCCAGCAGAACGCCGCGGGCCAGGGACCGCTGGCGGAGCCGGAAGAGGGAAGGGCGGGGAAGCGCCATGGCTTCACTTTATCGTGTGGAAGCAGGCAGGAGAATGCTTACGAATGCGCTCTTGACAGTGAAATCAAGGCTGTTCGGGTCTGGTAGGTCGGGGTTGGTAGGTCGGGGCTTTAGCCCCGACATCCAGGCCGCCCCAAGCATCCGGGCCTTCAGGCCCTGAGGTGTGCTTCTGTATTTCAAAGCTGTACCTCCGGGCCTAAGTCCCGTTGAATGTGGTCGTTTCTTGCGTCAGGGTCTTATCCCTGACCCACCTGAAAACTGAGACACGAGAGGGATACTTATCCCGCCAGCTCCATCTGTTTGAGCGACTCGCTGTAGGGCGCGCGCAGCACCCCGCGTTCGGTCACGATGGCGGTAACATACTTGGCCGGAGTGACGTCGAAGGCCGGATTGCAGATGCCCACGCCATTGGGGGTCAACTGCTTGCCGCCGTGGTGGGTGACTTCCACCTGAGGGCGCTCCTCAATGGGGATGGCCTCACCGGTCAGCGTGGCCGTGTCGATGGTGGACCAGGGAGCGGCCACATAGAACGGGATGCCGTGTTCATGGGCCAGGATAGCCACGTTGTAGGTGCCGATCTTGTTGGCCACGTCGCCGTTGGCGGCGATGCGGTCCGCGCCCACCACCACGGCCTGGATGCGGCCCGCGCGCATGAGGCTGGCGGCCATGTTGTCGCAGATCACGGTGGTGGGGATTTTGTCTTCCATCAGTTCCCAGGCGGTGAGGCGCGCGCCTTGCAAAAAGGGCCGGGTTTCGTCGGCGAAGACGTGAATCCGCTTGCCCTGCTCGACCGCGGAGCGAATGACGCCGAGCGCGGTCCCGTAGCCGCAGGTGGCCAAGGCACCGGCGTTGCAGTGGGTGAGCACGCCGCCCTCCTGGGGCAGCAGCGCGCCGCCAAAAGCGCCCATGGTCTTGCAGGCGGCAATGTCTTCCGCATACATGGCGTGGGCTTCGGCCAGGATCTTTTCCTGAATCCGGCGGAGAGTTGCGCCGGAGGCCAGCAGATTGGCGAACAGACGCTTCATGCGATCGATGGCCCAGAAGAGATTCACCGCCGTGGGCCGGGTGCCGGCCAGGCGGGCGCAGATGCGCTCGAACTCAGGCTCGAACTCCTGGGCCGTGGCTGCTTTGGTGCGCAATGCGCCCAGGGCGATGCCGTAAGCGGCGGAGACGCCGATGGCCGGCGCGCCCCGCACCACCATGGTTACGATGACCTCGGCCACCTGCTCATAGGTGGTAGCGAGTACATAGCTCTCCTCGAGGGGGAGCTTGGTTTGATCGATAAAACGTACGCCGTCGGGGGTCCACGCCAGGGTAGGAATCATGCAAATTCAGTTTAAACTGCCGGGCAACGGAGGCGGTGGGGCGGGCCTGATGAAAACCTTTTCATTTTCCGCTGGACTTGTCTCCCCCCCAATGCGTACAGTTGTTGCGGTACTTTCCAGAACTGTTTCCCAATCTCTCTGTTCTGGCCGCCGCCCCGCCGCCCGCGGGAATCGTGCGCGCTCAGCGGTATTGGGCACACTGCCAAGTCCAAGCGATCTTTTTTTGAAGGAAGCGGGGAAAAACCTCTCATGGCTACTCGATCCACACCTCCGGCGCCGCAAAGCGCGCCCAACTACACTGGCCCGTTCATCACGGTCGCCGTTCTCTTTGGCCTCTTCGGATTTCTTACCAGCCTCAACAACCAACTGGTGGCCAAGCTGGAGGAGGTCTTCAAACTCACTCACGGACCGGCCATGCTGGCCACGGCCGCCTGGTTCCTGGCTTACCTGGTCTTCTCCGTGCCCAGCGGCAAGCTGATTGAGTGGGTGGGCTACAAGCGCACCATGGTGATTTCGCTCTTCATCATGGTGGTGGGCGCTCTGCTGTTTGTTCCCGCTGCCAATCAAGTGAGCTTTCCCCTGACCCTGACGGCCATCTTTGTGTTGGCCACCGGTGTCTGCGCCTTGCAGACCTCGGCCAATCCCTATGTCGCCATTCTCGGCCCCGAGCACAGCGCTTCCGCGCGGTTGAACCTGGCGCAGGCCTTCAACTCCGGCGCCGCGGCCATCGCGCCCTGGGTTGCGGCCACCTTCATCCTCGCCGATGCCAGCAAGGCAAACACCTCGGCCAGCGAAGCCCACATGCTCGAAGGGCCCTACGTCCTCATTGCCGCCGCGCTGCTGGTGCTGGGCTTTGCCGTCATGTTCATGCACCTGCCCGCGATCGTTTCCACGCAGGCGTTTCGCCCGGCCAAGGTGGGCGATCCTCTGCTGGCCCGCAGCATCTGGACCTACTCGCACACCGTGCTGGGCATGGTGGGCATCTTCTTCTATGTAGGCATTGAGATTTCGCTCGCCGCTATCGGCATCCGCTACTGCCAGGCGCAGGGCATCGGCAGTGTAGAGACCGCCGGCCTCATGGTTCTGCTTTACTACATGGGCATCATGGTGGGCCGCTTCCTGGGCAGCTTCCTGATGCAGTGGATCCGGTCGGAAAAGATGCTTGTGGTCCTGGGCCTCCTGGGCGTGGTCCTGCTGTTCATCTCCATGTTCACCCACGGCCCGGTCGCCATTGGGAGCCTGGTGCTGTGCGGTCTGGCCAACTCCATCATGTATCCAACCATCTTCGCCCTGGGCATTGCCGAACTGGGACCGCTGACCAGCAAGGGGTCGGGCGTCATCACCATTGGCAACGTGGGCGGAGCGGTGATTCCCGTCCTCTTCGCTCAGTTGGCCGTCATGATCGGCGAGCACTATGCCGCCGTCAACCACATCCAATACGTCACCGGTGGGCTTGCCGACAAGATCGGGATTCAGTACGCCTTCATCATCCCGATCGTTGGCTACCTCTTCGTCACCTACTACGGGCTGTCGGGCTACAAGCCCTCACACGATACCGCGGCGTAGGCGCGGCGCTTTTTCTTCCGCTTCCGAGGCCCTCCGGTTCGCGCCGGAGGGCCGCGCTGATTCTGCCGCTTGGGGTCCAGGACGGCTTGCACCGCCGAGTCCGGGCAGGAATGAACATCCGGCCGGAAGCGCCTAATAGCCTGGGTGCCCCACCTTCGCCGCGTATTTGTTTTTGCGGCTAGGGTGGGAAACCACCGACCCCCATCCGGCCTCGTTCATGAGACTCCCGCCATGAACATGCTCCTCTCCTCCGCCTTTCTGGACGTGCCTCCGCCGCCCTGCGTAGAGTGAAGTCAATACTGCGTCGCCCCCAAGGAGCCGTTCTTGCTGAACCTCACCGCCGTCGATTGGCTGATCCTGCTGCTTTCTCTTGCCTTTGCCGTGGGCATCGGCATGGCCCTCAAAGAAGGCATCAGGACCGGCAAGGACTTTTTCGAGGCCGGGCGCGCGCTGCCCGCCTGGGTCTGCGGCCTGGCTTTTGCCGGCGCCGGGATGGGTGCGCTGGAGGTGATCGGCATGGGCGCGGCGGGCGCCCGCTACAGCCTGGCGGCGGCGCACATCTGCTCGCTCGCCGCCATTCCCGCCATGCTGTTTGTGGGCATCTTCATGATGCCCCTCTACTACGGCTCCAAGGCCCGCTCGGTGCCCGAGTTCCTGCGCCTGCGCTTCGACCAGAAGACGCGCGTGCTCAACGCCTGCCTGTTTGCGGCCATGATGGTGTTCAGTTGTGGCATCTCCATGGTCCTGATGGCGCGGGTGATGCAGCAACTGCATCTGTTCGCCCGGTTGTTCTTCGCGCTGGGCTGGGCGCCGCAGGGCAGTTTTGTCTTCTTCATGGGGCTCACGGCGGCGGTTGTGCTGGCCTATGTGCTTCTGGGCGGGCTCACCGGAGCCATCTACAACCAGGTGTTGCAATTCTTCCTGCTGCTGGCCGGGTTTCTGCCCATGGTGTTGCTGGGGTTGCGCAATGCCGGCGGGTGGAGCGGCCTCAAGGCCTCATTGCCGGCCGCTGGCCTCGGCGGGTGGAGCGGCATGTCCACTGCCGGAGCCAATCCCGCGGGCATGGAGATTGCTGGCCTGGGCATGGGGCTGGCGTTCGTGCTGGGAGCCGCCTTCTGGTGCACCGACTTCCGGGTGATTCAGCGGGCGCTGGCCGCCAAAAATCTGGACTCGGCGCGGCGTGTTCCGCTCATTGCGGCCATTGCCGCAATCTTTCTGCCTTTTCTGCTGGTTCTGCCGGGGGTGCTGGCTGTCGGGCTGCCCACGCCGCACACCACCACGGTGGAAAGCACGATCGGCGGGGCCATTCTGCATACCACCACCGTGGTGCGGCCGGAGGTGGAAGCGGGCCGCGGGCTGGTCCCGGCCAAGGTCGATGCGGCCACCGGCAAGCCGTTGCTCACGGCCAGCGGCCAGTCCGTGCTGGACTACGACATGGCCACGCCCAACATGCTGCTGCACTTTCTGCCCACAGGGCTTCTCGGGCTGGGCCTGACGGCTCTTCTGGCCTGCCTGATGAGCGGCATGGCCGCCAGCCTCACGGCCTTCAACACGGTTTTCACCTGCGACCTTTACCAGCCCCACCTGAGCAAGGGCGCCAGCGACGCGCAAACTTTGGCCGCGGGTCGATGGGCCACGGTGGGCGGCGTTCTGCTGTCCATTGGGGTGGCTTTTGCCGCCGTGCACTTCAACAGCATTCTGGACGCGTTTGAACTGGTGTTTGCGCTGACCATGGCGCCGCTGCTCGCAATTGTTCTGCTCGGCATGTTCTGGAAGCGGGCCACCGGCCACGGCGCCTTTGCCGGCCTGCTCGCGGGCATCGCGGGGGCGCTGCTGCACCACGGGTTAACGCTGCCCATGGGGGCCCATCCCGGCCTGCACGGCGGCTGGCTCGCCACGATGCACATCTATCCCAGCGACATGGCGCAGAACTTCTGGACGGCGCTCCTGGCCCTCGCCGCCAGCTTGCTGGTCACGGTGCTGGTGAGCCTGGCCACAGCGCCTCGGCCGGAGGCGGAACTGGCGGGCTTGGTGTACTCGCTCACTCCCCGGCCTCGGACGCGCCTGGTCTGGTGGAAGCGCCCCGAGGCGCTGGCTGTGGCCATTCTGCTGGCCGCGATTGCACTGAATCTGTTTCTGGCCTGAGGAGAGGGGAACCCGATGAATTTCGACGTTCGCATACCCGTGGGATGGATGTTCACGCTGACCGGTTTGCTGCTCAGCTTCTTGGGCTGGTCTACCCAGAACAACGCGGCCCTCTACGCAAAATGCCAAGGCATTGATTCCAATCTCTGGTGGGGCCTGGCGCTGCTCGCCTTTGGACTGGCGATGATGTTGTACGGCAAGCGCGCGCAGCAGGGAATAGGGAACAGGGAACAGGGAACAGGCAAAAGGCACGCCGCACGAAAGTGAACCGATCAGCCAGCTCAATCAACGCGAGGTCCAGCCTCTGTTTCAACGTGAACGCCTTTGCCGGGCACAGGACTCTATTCCCTATTCCCTGTTCCCTCGTCTCACTCCGGTTTCACGCTGAAGCGCATGTCCCGGTAATCGAAGGTGTAGGCCTTCAACTGGTCCAGGGCGTCCACGCCCAGCACGCCATACACATCGTCCAGGGCCGCGGAACCCAGCGGTTGGGTTAGCACCTGAATGTAGTGGATGTGAACCGTGGTGGCGCCGGCGATGAGCGGAACGGTTTCGGCCACGTAGGCCGGTTGCGGGGGCATGGCCTGCGCGCCGGGCAGTGTGAACAACTGCATCGCCTTGCCCGTGAAATCGTCGCTGTGCTCGCTGTAGTAGCGCGAGGTGAGGTAGGTCTGCTGGCCACTGGCGTCCACCACGTACATCCGTTCCTGCCCCGCCTTCCCCAGCGCCACAATCATCTGATCGCCATCGAAAAAGAAGCGCGCCCCCTGGACCGGCTTGCCGTTCTTGGCTGCCGGCTCGGTTGCGGGCTCGGCTGCCTTCGCAGCCTTGCCTCCGGGCGGGTCCGCGGCGGCCGGCGGCATGGCCTCTCTGGGTTGCACCAGGATGGTGGCGTCGGCGGTGAGGGTCAGGCTGCCCAGGGCGGAGAGGGCCGGGTAGCCCAGAACTCCCTGGACCTGAAAGCGCGTTTGGGGAAAGAAGTAGTCCTGGTCGTCAAACACAAAGGCCGTCATGTTGCGGAAGGTGATGCGTCCGCCCAGGGTGAAGCGGGGAATGACGGTGACGTGGACCTGGATGGGACGCCCGGTGAGCGTGTGGATCGTTGCGAACTCGTCGGAGACCTTGAGGCCGGCCTCTTTGGCCAGCGAGCGGGCAATCAGGTTGAAGGGAGCGGTGGGGTCCAGCATCCAACTGTGCGGGCGGGCATCCACAAAGACCGGAATTTCGGTGAGGCCGAGCGGGTCGGTGCTCACCTGCAGCTCGAAGGGGTCGCAGGGCTCGACCGTCATGGGCGGGTTGGCCGCGGCCAGGGGCAGCAGCTTCAGCGGCATCTCGATCCCGGCCTGCTCGTCGGCGTTCAGATTGCCCTTGAGGCGGGTTTCGAGTGTTTGATAGGCTTGGGCTGCTTTGCTCCAGTCGCCGCTGCGGAGATAATCCTCCGCCAGGGCCTTGCGCAGCAGCTTTTCATGGGCGGTGTTGCCGCTGGCCGTGACCTCATCCACCAGCGGCTCTAGCAACTGGATCGAGGCCTTGGGGTCGTTGTTGCGGTTGGCCAGAATGCCGCGGTAGAACTGCCTCTCGGCCGGGGGCAACTGGTCCAACTGGGCTTCGATGCGCAGGAACTGGTGGTCGGCCAGCAGATTCTGCAGCCGGGCATCCGTGTCCAGACCGCTGACAGCGCCGGTGTGCACCTGTTCGCCCGGCCCGGCCGGCTGCTGGGCGTCTGGCGAGGCCTGCTGCGAGGCAGGCGGTGTCGGCTGAGCGTCGGTCTGCTGCGCCAGCAGCGGCCCGGCCGCCACAGCCAGGGCGCAGGATGCAAAGATCCCTGCCAGCCACCCCATCGATGAAGTGGGTGCCCACTGTGCATCGCGGGGGACCCTTGCCCGGCCCCGAATCCTTCCCACAGTCGCTCTGCGCAAGCCGCTCATTCTCACTACGAAGTTAACAGATTGGCCCGGTGCGGAATCGCTCCCGCGCGGCTCACTCTTTACCCGATCCTGACGGTGGTACCGGTACACTTGAAGGTAGATATGGCGCGAAGAACTATCGAACATTACGAGATCGTTCGCCGGCTGGGCGCCGGGGGCAGCGGAGTGGTCTACCTGGCCAACGACACGCTGCTGCAGCGCCCGGTGGTGATGAAGATTCTGCGTGCCGGGCTGCTCTCGGCCGAGCAGATGCGCTCCACGGTGCTGCGCGAGGCCCGGCTGGCCTCGGCCATCGAGCATCCCAACGTCTGCGGCATCTACGAAGTAGGCGAAACCGGCAACGAGGGCTTCATCGTGATGCAGTACGTGCCCGGCCAGTCGCTGGACCGGCTGATTGCGCGCGGCCCGGCCAACCCCCAACTGGTGCTCTCGGTGGGCATCCAGATCGCCGATGGCTTGCAGGCTGCGCACACGCTGGGCATCTTCCATCGCGACCTGAAGCCGCAGAACGTGATGCTGACCGACGGCGGCCTGGTCAAGATTCTGGACTTCGGCCTGGCCCGGCGGCTGCATCCCGAGGACGCCAACTTCGACCCCTCCAAGCCGGGCCTGGCCAAGGACGCCTCCATGGCGGCCACTTATACCGCCCGCGGCGGAACCATCCGCTACATGGCGCCCGAGCAGTTTGTCACCGGCCAGTCCAGCGTGCAGTCCGACGTGTGGGCGCTGGGCGTGATCCTCTACGAGCTGGTCAGCGGCCGCCACCCATTCTCCAGTCCCGAGGCAGAGGACTTCCAGGCCATTCGCGCCATCCAGTTCTCTGAGCCGCAGGATTTGAGCGACATCGTTCCCGGAATCTCCACCGAGCTGAAAAGCGTGATCAGCAGTTGCCTGGAGAAGAATCCGGCCGCCCGCTACGCCTCGGCCGCCGAGGTGCGCGAAGCGCTCAAGACCATCATGAAGGCGCTGAAGATTGAGACCGGCAGCATCCCCGGCGAGGCAGCGGCCAACCTGCCCACCACCGGCATCGAGGCGGAAAAGCGGACCACCGGCTTCCTTTCCATGCTCGCCGAGCGGTTTCGCGAGTCGGCAAGCGACCGGTCACAACCCAACTCCCTTGTTGTTCTGCCCTTCCAGAATCTGGGCGCCACGGAAGTGGCTCCGCTCTACGGCTTTGCCCTGGCCGACGCCATCGCCGCCCGGCTGGCGCGGATTCCGGCGCTGGTGGTCAGGCCCTCCAGCACGCTCATGTCCGTGCCCATGGCCCAGATGGACCCCCTGGCCGTGGGCCAGAAGCTGCTGGTATCGTTTGTGCTCGCGGGCAGCTTTCTGCGCTCTGAAAACGGTTTCGATCTGAACTGGCAACTGCTCGACGTGGCCTCGCAGAGCGTGCGCTCGGGCGGCGCCATCCGCGTGGCCTCGCTGGACCTGATCGCCGTGCAGAGCGAGATTTCCAACGAGGTGTTTGCCTCGCTGCACGGTCTGGGCGCCGGCGACCAGTTGGATGCGCCGCGGCCCGGCGCGCGCGATGCCTCCCTGCCCGGACCGGTCAGCGAAGAGTACCTGCAGGCCCGCGCGCTGCTCAGTTCGTTCATGACCCGCACCGGCTCGCGCGGCGATCTGGACCGCGCCCATGCCCTGTTTACCAGCGTCAGCACCAAGGACCCGGAGTTTGCCGCCGGCTGGAGCGGGCTGGGCATTGCCGAACTGCAATATGTGCGCCACGGCTTTGGAGGGCAGATTCATGTGATGCATGCGCGGCGGGATTTCGATGAGGCGCTCAAACTGGACCCGGCCTCCACCGAGGCCAATCTCTACCGCATCTACATGCTGCTGTCGCGCGGTGAAAAGGAGTCGGCCCGCCACGGCATTGCCAACCTGTTGACTGGAGCAGCCAACGACTGGAACGTGCACATGGTGGCCGGCATGGCGCTGCGCGGGGACGGCATGTACGACGAGGCGCTCCACCAGTTCAACCGCGCCCTCAAGCTCAATCCCGCCAATGCCGCGCTGCTCTATAACCACCGCGCCCGCGTCTATCACTATCAGAACCAGATCGAACTGGCGGGCGACGAACTGGCCAAGGGCCTGGCCCTGGAGCCGCGCCATCCGCTGCTGCGCACCTCGGCCGGCTACCAGCAGATGCGCATGGGCAACTTGAATGCGGCCATCGAGATTCTGGAGGGCGTGGTCCGCGACGACGACTCGCTGCGCATGGCCGTGCCCACGCTGGCGCTCTGTTATGTGCAGGCGGGCCAGCGCGAACGGGCCGCCGCGCTGCTCAAGGACGACACCCTGGCCGCCGCCGAGGCCGACAGCGAAATGGCCTACCGCCTGGCCACCTACTTTGCCGTGGAAGGCGACTCCAGCGAGGCGCTCCACTGGCTGCGCCGGGCCATCTATCTGGGCAACGAGAATTACCCCTGGTTCCAGAAGAACCCGGCCTGGAACAACCTGCGCACCAACGCGGATTTCGAGCGCATTCTGGAAGACCTGAAGAAGGGCTTCCGCAAGAACCAGAAGACCTGGAAGCGCCTCCTGGAACAAATCCCGCCCGACGGTGAGTAAGGGATTTCTCGGGAAAGGCCGGCTGATGTCCGTGCTTCCCAGGGAACTTTTCCGCATGAATAGATTACGTCAGGCGCGGCTTCCAACTCTGTATTGGAGTTGAATGAGGCCGCATGCCTTCTTGGCTTTGATGACCCGAACTCCTTCGGCCGCGCTTTTCGCGCCTGGGAGGGTGTACCGCCAAGCAATTGGCGTGAGACTCATCGCACTTCAACTGTGATGTAGAGTGAGGCGTCGCTCTCCAAGTCCGTGCGCCGCTATGAGTGAGCGCTTAATCGTCGAGTTGCTCATCGAAAAACCAATAAGTCCTGATATTTCGCCTTTTCGAGGGCTTTCCCGAGCATCTCTTCCCTGGTAGCCCGACCGGCAAGCGGATGCCAGTTTAGTAAACGTTCCAGTGCTACTTCGGCGTGGATAATGCTGTTTTTTCTTTTGGACTGCCCTTGGCAGCCGTGCTGTTCATTCCGAAGTGGACAGGGCCCTGCAGATTTCCCCCTTATTGCTCGGAAGTTGGATTGCGACCACTTGCGATGAGCTTTTTTTGGTGCGCGTTTAAGCTGTTGATTCTAAAATGGTAGGCGAGGAAGGGCTCGAACCTTCAACCCCCGGCTTAGAAGGCCGGTGCTCTGTCCAGTTGAGCTACTCGCCCACGCTTTCTCATTGTAACTTTGCCGCGGCTGTTGCGGGGGCGGCCAGGGGCGGAATTGCACCCGCAAAGGCAACCAGCGCGGCGGACAGCGCTTCTGCAGCCGCGGTGCGGTCCCGGCCCGTGCCGCTCAGGTACGCAGTCACCCCGAACCCCTCAACCGCTCCCGCCAGCGCCTGGCGCACGATCAGTTCCAGGCTGCAGTCCGGCAGAGGCAGCGGTGCCAGACGGGCAATCCACGCGCGGCACAAGACCTCGGCCTGTGGCCACTGCGCAAACACCTGGCCCTCCACGGGCAGCAGGTCAACATAGCAGGCCAGCCCGGCCAAGTGGCCCGCGGCGGCATCGGGGGTTCCGGCCGCCTCCCACACGTCGCACTTCGCGGTCCACAGCGGAGATCCGCTCCTATTCAAAGCCCGCAACAAATCCGCGAGCGCCGGAAAGGCTGCCGCCTCCGCAATCTCGCTCAGGCGCTCCGGGCTGCGGCGCAGGTCAACGAAGCCCGGCCAAAGCGCTTCGATCACCGGCGCCCTGCCGCCCACTTCGACTTCCCAGTCAGCGTCCATTGGCTTGCCCGGTCACGGTCAGCAGATAGCGAATCACGGCCGCCTCGGCCCAGTGGATTTCGTTGCCTGGGTCATTGGAGAGATAGGCGCAGTGGCCGCCGTGGCGGGTTTCCACAAAAGTCACCTGCGGGTTGCCGTGGAGTTTGGTGCGGGTGGTGGGCACAATGCGAACAAAGGGATCATCCTGGGCAACCAGCACCAGCGTGGGCACCGCGATCCTGTCCACCACATGGGAGCCGGCGGCGCGGTCGTAGTAGTCGCCGGCATCGCGAAAGTTCCAGTAGCGGGCCACGATCTTGTCGTCGAACTGGCGCAGCGAACGCACCGGGCCAATGCCCATGGTCTCGTAGATCTTCGGGAACAACTCCGCCTTGCGGCGAAAGCGGCGCATCAATCCCACCAGAAAATGCCATTCGTAACCGCGGTTGATGGGCTCGTGCAGTGCGTCGGAGCCGGCCGCCAGATCGATGGCCGGGCAAACCGCGGCCACGGCGCACAGCGGAGGATGGCTGCCCCACTCCCCGGCCAGCTTGAGCACCAGGTTGCCGCCCATCGAGTAGCCCACCAGCGCCACCCGCTCGAGGCCGAAGCGCCGGGCAAAGTGGCTTACCACCGCCCCCACATCTCCCGAGAGCCCGGAGTGATAAAGCGTGGGGGTGAGTGTGTCAGTGCCGCCGCAGTTGCGCATGTTCATGCGCACCACGTTGCAGCCGGCTTCCCAGGCGCGGGCGGCAATGCCTTGAATGTAGCGGGAGTCCGACGAACCCTCAAGCCCGTGGACCAGCACCAGCGTGAGCCGGCTGGCGCGCTCCGGCTCCGCCTGCCAATGGCAATGGCACAGCACGCGGCTGCCGTCGGCCGGGTCCACCAGTACGGTTTCAGGCTCTGATGCAAGGCGGAATTCAGGCCGGGGAAGATAGTTGCCTACAATCGTCTGCAGGTGGCCGTTGCTCAGGCCGCGCCGCGGCTCAAACGCACTTAGCCATGCGGGCGGAGCAAAGGCGCCGCCATCCAGCATTGGTTTTTCATGGATTGGTTGGTTCACGGGAGCTCGGCAACTGGGGGAATTGGGCTCATGCTGGCCTGTCCGGACCGTGCAAGATTGGGGCGGCGGGTGCGGATCGAATTCTTAGGCTGCCTTAGCCGTCCGTAAGTTACAGATTTTACATTACCACAGATGCCAGGAATGCCATGATTGCCGGGCGCCATTGGACACTATTGCACGCTTGATCCAGTTCAAGAAAGCCATCTCATCTGATTGGATCGCTGCTGAATGCACTGTTCAAGATCGACACTCAGGGTAAGGCGGCTGAAGGAGGGGGTTCCTAACCCTAATACTGTTCACTTAACGAGATTTGTGGCCTCCAGTCCTTGTCTCATTCAGAATGCCACAAATCTCGTTAAGTGAACAGTATTGGGGCTAGTGCGTTTTCTGTTTGAGTGCTCACCGTGGAGATTTGAATTCATGCTCCCCCATCCTTGAATCAAAGAGCGATTCAAGGATGGGGCACCCAAATTGTTGTTTACACACGCATCGAAAACGCCCTAGATTCAATTATTTAGAGCAGTGCGTTTTCAGCAGCCGCCCATCGCACATTGCCGGTAAGCCGGCAGAGGCTGACCAGGCTGCGGAAATGCCGGCATCTTGAGCAGAATCGCCGGAAAGCGTCCGTACGTGGCCAATGTCGATTCCGTTGTCCTTATGCGAGGGTTGAACTGCCGGTCGTCCTCCTAGTTTCGCATCGTTGTCGCAACAAACGCGAAGCGGATTAGGCGCGAAGTTGCCGTGGATTCGAAGCGGATCGACAAGCAATCGGCGAGGTCATTCAGGAGGAACTGCATGGATAAGTTGCCAGCGGATCGGCTCCAGGGATTCCGCCGCGCCAGCCGCCGTCCTCAAAAGCAGCTACCGGCACGCGGATGGCGTGGGGTTATCGTCGCCAGCGGCGTTGCCCATCTAACTCGCTCTTTCCGGCTTCAACCCGCTGAAGCCGAAAAGAGCAAGCAATCGTGATAAATTGTCGTCAGGAGCCCACCTTGTTAGTCAGGAAAGCTGTAATCACGGCCGCAGCGCCGTCGCAGCGCGCACTGCCTCTTCAGACCCTTGTTGACAGCGACGGCAACAAGAAATCCTTGCTGCAAATTCTGATCGAGCAGTCGCTCACGGCGGGAGCCGAGGAGATCGCCGTTGTGGTCTGCCCCGACGATGAAGCCCCTTATGCGCAGGCCGCCGGGCCGCACGCTTCGTCGGTCCGGTTTATTCCTCAAGCCGAGCCGCGGGGCTATGGCCATGCCATCCATTGCGCCCGTGCGTTCTTGAACAACGACCCTTTTCTGCACATGGTGGGCGACCATCTCTACGTCAATACCGCGCCGCAGCCCTCCGCGCAGCGGCTGGTGGAACTGGCGCAAAAGGAACGGTGCTCGGTGAGCGGCGTGCAGCCCACGCGCGAGAGCCTGTTGTCACGCTATGGGACTGTGGGCGGCCGCCGCGTTGCTGCGCGTAGCGGCGTGTATCGCGTGGATACGGTTATCGAAAAGCCGACCCCCACCGAGGCGGAACTGAAGCTGCTGGTCCCCGGCATCCGCGCCGGTTACTACCTGTGCTTTTTCGGCATCCACGTATTCACGCCGGCGGTGATGGAGATACTGGGCCGCAAGTTGGCGGTAGCGTCCGGCAGGCCTGTGACGCTGGTGGATGCGCTGGCCGAGCTGGCGCGCCAGGAGCAATACCTGGCCATCGAGGACGAGGGCCGGCGCTACGATCTGGGAGCCACTTACGGCTTGCTGATCGCTCAACTCGCAATGGCCCTGAACGGCCGCGACCGCGGCGAGGTGTTGTCGCAGATGGTGGAGCTGTTCGCCGACCGTGAACTGTCCGGCATCGGCGGAGGCGCGGCCAAGTGAGCCGGCTTACCGATGTCATCACCAGCGGCGGCGAGCAGCGCGATCTCGCGCTGGACGCCTTGTGCCGGGAGATTCCCGTCGACGCGCTGCTTGAAGAATGCCGGGAGCTGGACAACTTCCGGCGCAGTTGCGACAACCTCTACGAACGCGTGCGGGCGCTGTTTTTCCTTTACGCCATTCACCGCTTTCATATTCCCCAACTTGCGGCTGCTGCTGCGCCGGCGCTGATTCCCTTTGCCGGCTTTGAAAACCTGCTGGAGCGGCGCTTCGAGGAGGCCATCGAGGTCTTTCTCGCGGCGCAGTCCGAACACGGCGCCAGCGGAGCGATCTCCAGCGCGCTGGCCGCCAGCTACCGCGCGCTCGGCTTCCAGACCCTGGCCGACCAGGTGCGCAGCAGCGTGCGCAATGTGCGCGGCAACCAGTGGATGTTCCGCGCCGGCCACACGGACGACTATCCTCTGTGCCTTCGTCCCGAGCTGCTTGCCAGCCATCCGGTCTTTCCCATCCTGCACGAGGCTACGCCGGTGCGGATGGACCTGACGCACAGCGGCTGGAGCGACATTTTCTTTCTGGGCATGGATTTTCCCGAGGGCGCGCGCGTCCTCAATGCCTCCATCGACCTCGCCGTCCGCGGCGCAGGGCAGGGGGCTGCACAGCCGAGGCCGCCGGTGGAGACGTGGTTCCGCGTGATCGACCAGCCGGTCATTCGCTTGACCAGCGTCGATCTGCGCGCTTCCGCCGACGTGGCTTCGATTGCCGAAGTCTTCGACTTTCCCCGCGATTACCTGGGCTTGCTCAAGGCGGGCGTGATCGCCAGCGGCATCATTCCCGCGGGGATCGAGGGAGCCACCCAGCCGCTGGCCGGTGTGCTTGAGCGCCTGACGGGAACGCCCGGCTACGGCATCGAAATCGTCTGCCGTGTGAACGATATTCCCAAGGGCTCGCGGCTGGCTGTTTCCACCAGCCTGCTGGCCAGCATCATCGCGGTCTGCATGCGCGCCACCGGCCAAATCCATTCGCTTACCGGGGGGATGGAAGAACAGGACCGCAGGCTGGTGGCCGCGCGCGCCATCCTGGGCGAGTGGCTGGGGGGAAGCGGCGGTGGCTGGCAGGATTCCGGCGGCGTGTGGCCGGGCATCAAGCTCATCCACGGCGTGCGCGCCGCGGAGGGCGATCCCGAGTTCGGCGTGAGCCGCGGGCGTCTGCTGCCGGATCACAGGATCTTTACCGACGACGAAGTGCCGCGGGCGGCGCGCGAGAAGCTGCAACAGAGCCTGGTGCTGGTCCACGGCGGCATGGCGCAGGACGTTGGCCCCATTCTTGAAATGGTCACCGAGAAGTATCTGCTGCGCAGCGAAACCGAGTGGCTTGGCCGCCGCCAGGCGATCGCGATCCTCGATGAGATCAACGCGCATCTCGAACGTGGCGACATCCGCGCGCTCGGAGGCTGCTTGCAGCGCAACTTCGATGGCCCTATTCAGACCATTGTTCCCTGGGCCGCCAACCTCTACACGAACACGCTGATCGAGCGCGCCCGCAGAGAGTTCGGCGACGATTTCTTGGGCTTCTGGATGCTCGGCGGCATGAGCGGCGGCGGCATGGGATTCCTTTTCAATCCCGAACGCAAAGCGCAGGCCCAGGTGCGCATGCAGAGCATTATGAGCGAGACCCGGCGGCAGATGGAGTGCAGCGTGCCTTTCGCCATGGAGCCCGTGGTGTACGATTTCGCGATCAACGAGCAGGGCACGCAGGCCGCGCTACATTCCGGCGGCGATGCGCTGATGCCCGCGGGCTATTACACGCTGCATGTGCCGGGGCTCATTCGCACTGAAGTTTCTCAACTGTCGCCCGTTCGCCGCGCCGAACTGGAGCGCTTTACCGTGGCATGCCGCAACAATGCGGAATACGCGGGCATGATTCACACCCTGTTTGACCACATGCTGCCGGCCGGGCAGGACAGTGAAGAGGGCCAGGCGCGGCCGCTCAGAACCCTGCTCGATCACTACGGCTTCGACCGGCTCCAACACGAACAAGTCCGCCAGGATCTTCGTTCAGGCCGCATCGGTCTGGCGCAGAACCGCCTGCCTCTCACCAGTCTGATTGAAGATGCGGAGGCGGATCGCCTCGACGATCGCCATCGCGACGCGGGTCTCGATGCTCTTGCCGCAGGGCGCGTTGCTGTGGTCTCACTGGCGGGAGGCGTGGGCACCCGATGGACCAGGGGCGCCGGCGTGGTAAAGGCGCTGAACCCATTCTGCAAGCTGGGCGGACGCTATCGCAACTTCATCGAGGTTCACCTGGCAAAGAGCCTGCGCACCAGCCGCCAGTGCGGCACGCCGCTCCCGCACATCATCACCACCAGCTATCTCACCCACGAGGCGATCGCCGCTCACCTGGACGCGGAAAGCAACTATGGCTATCCCGGTCCGCTGCTGCTTTCGCCCGGACGCAGCATCGGTTTGCGCATGGTTCCCATGGAACGCGATCTGCGCTTCGCCTGGGAAGAGATGCCGCAGCAGATGCTCGACGCGCAGGCGCAGAAGGTGCGTGAAGGCCTGCATGCGGCTTTGATTCAGTGGGCGAAGAGCGCGGGCGAAGGCGCTGATTACACCGACAACAAGCCGGCGCAATGCCTGCACCCGGTGGGTCACTGGTATGAAGTTGCCAACCTGCTGCGCAACGGCACGCTGTTGCGCCTGCTTGAGATGCGCCCGCAACTGAGCTATCTCATGGTGCACAACATCGACACGGTGGCCGCCGACGCCGACCCGGATCTTCTGGGATACCACATCCACAGCGGCTCCGCGCTCACCACGGAAGTGATCGCCCGGCACATTGAAGACCGCGGCGGCGGCCTGGCCCGCGTGGATGGCCGGGTTCGCCTGGTAGAAGGGCTGGCGCTGCCCAGCGAAGAGCTGGAGAGCCAGCTTCGCTACTACAACAGCGCTACCTATTGGATTGAGGTCGATCGTTTGCTTGCGGTCTTCGGTCTCACCCGCGGTGCACTCTCTGACGCGAAACGTGTAAGCGAGGCGGTTCGCGCCGTGGCTGCGCGCATGCCCACGTACATCACGCTCAAGGATGTGAAAAAGCGCTGGGGAAAAGGGCAGGAAGATATCTTCCCGGTTGCGCAGTTCGAAAAACTCTGGGGAGATATGACCGCACTGCCTGAACTGGACTGCCGCTTTGTGGCCGTGCCGCGCGTGCGCGGCCAGCAATTGAAGGAGCCTGCCCAACTCGACGCCTGGTTGCGCGACGGCAGCGCTGCGCACACCGAATCATTGTGCGCGTGGCGCGAGGTTGCGGACTGACCGATCTGCTCCGAGAGCGAGGTAAAGTAGAACTGCGAACTGATCTGGCGGGCATGATGTGATCCAAAGGCTGGCCGCAGATTGGCAGTTCCAGAGAACGTTTACAATGGAAGCGACTCGCCCGTAGACCACGCTCACCGCCCGGAGACCAACATGAAGAATGCAAACCCCCTTCATTCCCTGATTGCACTTCTGGCCCTCTGCGCCATGCCCTGCCTGGCCGCAGCCCAGGCGGGCGGGCAACCCGCCTCACCGTCCTCGAAGGCTGCCGATCCCATGGCGCCCACGCACGGCGTCAAGTCGGCGGAGCAGATCGACCGGGAGTGGCAGGTCTCCGTCTCCAAATTCGACGTCCGCCGCGACGCTCTGCTCAAGGAAGCCGACCGCCAGGCCCACGACGGACCTTACCGGCCCGACTGGGAAACCCTCCGCAACCACGAGATTCCGCAGTGGTTCAAGGATGCGAAATTCGGCATTTTCATCGGCTGGGGAGTCTATGCGGTTCCCGGCGCCGTAAATGAGTGGTATCCGCATAACATGTACAAGCCCGGCGACCCGGCATACGAAGACTTTGTCAAGCGCTATGGCTCCTTCGACAAGAGGGGCTACAAGGACTTCATCCCCATGTTCCGCGCTGAGAAATTTGATCCGCAGGATTGGGTCAAGTTATTCAAGCAGGCCGGCGCACGCTACGTGATTCCCATTGCCGAGCATCACGATGGCTTTGCGATGTACGACTCCGAGTTATCCGACTGGACCGTCGCCAAAATGGGTCCGCACCGCGATGTGCTGGCGGAACTGTCCAAGGCTACGCGCGAGGGCGGGCTGCATTTCGGTTTTTCTTCCCATCGCGCCGAGCATAACTACTTTTTTGATGAGGGACGCTCCATCCGTTCCGATGTCAACGATCCGAAATATGCTTCGTTCTATGGCCCGGCGCATCAGTGGCTGAACGATGCCCATTTTCTCCCTTACGACGAATGGACCTATGTAAGTCCAGCCTGGACCGCCGACTGGCTCGCCCGCAGCGTCGAGTTAGTAGAGAAATACAAGCCTGAGTTAGTGTACTTCGATGGCGGCGTTGGTCAGCCGGCGTTTCGTCCCAGGGTGACCGAGTTTACCGCCTTCTACGATAACTTCGCGCAGCAGCACGGAATCCAGGGCGTCATCACGATCAAGGACTATGCCATGGACTGGACCGCCGGAGCGCGGGACTTCGAGCGCAGCCTGCGTCCGGAGATCGAGGCGCGGCACTGGCAGACAGACACCGCGATCAGCGACCTCTCCTGGGGCTATATGGAACACGACAAGCTGAAGTCGCCGGAGTCTCTGATCCACCAGCTGGTCGATATTGTGAGCAAGAACGGCAATCTTCTGTTGAGCATCGGTCCCCGGCCGGACGGCACCATCCCGGAGGACGTGCGCGCCATCCTGCTGGCCATGGGCGCCTGGCTCGATCGCAACGGAGAAGCCATCTACGGCACCGAACCCTGGAAGATTTATGGCGAGGGTCCCACCGAGATCAAGACCGGTTTCGCCACCGACCAGGAAGCGAAGCCCTATACCACTTCCGATTTTCGCTTCACCCGCAAGGGTTACAACCTTTACGTCATCAGCCTGGCCTGCCCGCAGGATGGAACTGCTGCGGTGCATGCGCTCGGCCTGGCTGGCGAGGTGAAGGGCCAGCGGATTGAGGCGGTCGATCTGCTGGGCTCGCAGCAGAAGGTGGAGTGGCTGCAGACCACCGATGCGCTGAACGTGAAGCTGCCTCCGGACGCTGCCTGCGAATATGGTTTTGCGCTGCGGGTCAGGCTAGCGCGCCAGGGCAATTGATTTTCTTCCAGTTGGGCTGCTGAACCGGCCGCGCCACTGTCCGAAATCGGACAGTGGCGCACCGTAAGCGGTCACCCTGGCCCTCTTCTTGCGCGCTGTCATTTCCTGGAAGTGGTTTGCTTTCAGCGCTTTTCTGGAGGGCATTGTTTGGTAGGCCAAGTGCTATATCCAGGGCGTGATGGATATTGCACGCCCAGACTTGAAGCAAAAGAAGATGCGCCAGTACGCACTATGGGCTGGCGTCGCGGTGGTGTTGTTGACGGTTGCCGTGGTGGCGGTGTCCCGGCTCAAGCCGGCCGCGCCCACGGTGGATCGCTCCACCATCTGGACCGACACGGTGAAGCGCGGGCCCATGGTCCGCCAGGTGCGCGGATCGACCGGCAGCCTTGTGCCGCGCGAGGACTCGATCGAGCTGATTCCCGCGCAGACCGACGCGACGGTGGTTCGGATACGGGTTCTGCCCGGCACCAAGGTGACCCCGGATACAGTCCTGATGGACCTGGACGATCCTCAGCTTCAGCAGGAGCTTTTGACCGCGCAGTTGCAGTTGAGAGGCGCGCAGGCCGATTACAAGAGCCTGCAAGCCACGCTCGAAAGCACGCTGATGGACAAGAAGACCGCTGCCGCCCAAGTGAATTCCGACTATACCCAGGATAAGTTGCAGGCGCAGACCGACAAGGCCCTGTTCGATCTGGGCGTGATCGCCGGCATAGCATACAACAAATCCAAGAGCACGGCCGACCAGTTGACGACGCAGCATCAGCTAAGTCAACAGCAGTTGGAAGTGAACCAGAAGGCGATCGCGGTCCAGCTTGCTTCTGCGCAGACCAAGATCGACCAGGCGAAGGCCCTGCTCGATCTCTATCAGAAGCAGTCGGGAGCACTTCACGTGAGAGCCGGAATCTCTGGAGTGCTGGCCCCGCTTGCCACTCCGGTGCAGGTGGGTCAGCACGTGACTGCGGGAACCTCGGTGGCCGAGGTCATTCAGCAAGACAAGCTCAAGGCCGCTCTTCAGATCGCCGAGACCCAGGCGCGCGACATCCAGATCGGCCAACCCGCCTCGATCGACACGCACAACGGAGTAATTCCCGGTCACGTTACCAGGATTGATCCATCTGTGGTGAACGGAACGCGCACGGTTGACGTAACACTGGACGGGCCGCTGCCACCGGGCGCAGTGCCGCAGTTGAGCGTGGACGGGACCATCGATCTGGAGCGGATGGCCGACGTTCTCTATGTGGGTCGTCCCGCGCTGGGAAACGAGAACTCCACTCTGAGCCTGTTCAAGGTGGATCCCGACGGCAAGGGCGCAACTAGGGTCCCGGTCAAAGTGGGCCGCGCCTCGGTCAACAACATCCAGGTTATTGAGGGCCTGAAGGAGGGCGACACGGTGATCCTTTCCGATATGTCGCGCTGGGACAACGTGGACCGCATTCGGCTGGAATAGGAATAGTGGTCAGTTATCGGTGGCCAGTTGTCAGCAATGACGGCGGCCACTGATAGCCAACTGCTGACAACTGATTACTGACCACTGACAACTGACAAGAGGGGGATGGAATGGCATCGAACGGCACATTGATTGAAATCGAGGACCTGACCAAGGTCTTCTACACCGACGAAGTTGAAACCCACGCGCTCTCCGGCATTCACCTGACGATTGCACGCGGCGAATATGTGGCCATGTCCGGTCCTTCCGGCTGCGGCAAGTCCACGCTGCTATCCATCCTGGGCCTGTTGGACACGCCCACCGGCGGCAAGTATCTGCTCAACGGAAACCCGGTCGAGAACCTGAGCTTTGGCGATCGCTCCCGCATCCGCAACCAGGAGATCGGCTTCATCTTCCAGAGCTTCAACCTGATCGGCGACCTCACTGTGGAAGAGAACGTGGAGCTGCCCCTCACCTACCGCGCCGGCATGCCCTCGGCGGAGCGCAAGAAGCGCGTCAAGGACGCCCTGGAGCGGGTCAACATGGCTCACCGCATGAGGCACTATCCTGCGCAGCTCTCCGGCGGTCAGCAGCAGCGCGTGGCCGTGGCCCGTGCCCTGGCCGGTTCGCCCTCGATTCTGCTGGCTGACGAGCCCACCGGCAACCTGGACTCCAAGAACGGCGAAGCGGTGATGCATCTGCTGGCCGATCTGCACCGCGAGGGCTCAACCATCTGCATGGTCACCCACGATCCGCGCTTTGCCAAGCACGCCCAGCGTGAAGTGCACCTGTTCGACGGCAAGGTGGTTTCGGAGTCCGAACTGAAGAAGCTCGAAGAGGAAGTGGAGGCATAACGTGTTTTTCCGGAACGTGTTGATGGATCTGCGCTACGCGCTGCGGCAATTGCGCAACAATCCGGGATTCGCCGTGTTGGCGGTGGTGACGCTGGCTCTGGGTATTGCTGCCAACGCCACGGTCTTCAGTTGGATCAACTCGACCCTGCTGGACCCCATTCCCGCGGTGGCGCATACCGGCAACATGATCTCGATCATGCGGGGAGAACGGACCGAGCATCCGACGCCCCCGTTCTCCTATCCGGACTACGTGGACCTGCGCGACAGCGCGCACAGCTTCACGGGCCTGCTGGCCTATCACGACGACTACATGGCCATTACCGGGTCAGGCAGGCCAGAGCGCATCTACGGCGCGCTCACCTCGTCCAACTACTTCGAGGTGCTGGGCGTACGTCCCATCCTGGGCAGAACGCTGCTTCAGTCGCTGGCCAATGAGCGGCAAGGCGCGGCGGAGGCCGTGCTCGGGTACGATCTGTGGCAAAACCGTTTCGCCGGCGATCCCTCCATCGTGGGCAAGACGATTCAGCTCAACCTTCATCCCTACACAATCGTCGGTGTCGCCCCCAAGGGCTTTCTGGGATGCAAGTCCGGGTTGCGCTCCGAGATATGGATTCCGTTGGGGATGGCCCAGCAGCTTTGGGGCTACAACGGTGTAACCGATCAGCGCGGCGCATCCTGGCTGCAGGTGCTGGGGAAACTCCAGCCCGGCGTTAAAGCGCGCCAGGCAGTCAGCGAATTGAATCTGCTCATGCAGCACATCGCCGCGCGCTATCCGGAGACGCATCAGGCCTCGAACGTCATCTCCGCCGATCCGCTCTGGCGCTCGCCCTTCGGGGCCAACGTCTACCTCTACGGCACGTTGCCCATGCTGCTGGCGCTGGCCGCGGCGCTGCTGTTGCTGGCCTGCGCCAACGTGGCCAATCTGCTGCTGGTGCGCTCGGTGGGCCGGCGCCGCGAGCTCGCCATTCGTCTTTCCATGGGCGCAAGCCGTTGGCGGATTGTGCGCCAACTCCTGGCCGAGAACATGCTGATTGCGCTGGGCGGCGGGGCGGTTGCTCTGGCGCTCACCGTGTGGACGGCGGGCACTCTCTCAGCCTTCCTGCCTCCCACCACGCTGCCGCTCTCGCTCAACGGCCATGTCGACGCCACGGTGTTTCTGGCCACGCTGCTGGCATCTATCCTTACCGCGGCGATTGCCGGCGTGATTCCGGCCATGCGCGCCTGCCGCCTGTCTCCAGTATCGGTTCTGAAGGACGAAGCGCTCAGCACCTCCGGCGGGCTCTCCAAGTCCCGCCTCACGAGCGGCCTGGTGGTTGCACAGATCGGGCTTTCGCTGCTGCTGCTTACCTGCGCCGGCCTCTTCATTCGCAGCCTTCAGAATGCGCAAAGCGCCGATCCCGGATTCGATCCCAGCCACGTGCTGCTGGCCACCTTCGACCTGGATCCGATGGGCTACTCGGATGCCACCGGAGTGGAGTTCGAACGGCAGGTGGCGGAACGGGTGAGGCAATTGCCGGGCGTGCAGTCCGCGACCCTGGCAGACTTCTCGCCGCTCAGTTTCAGCATTCACTCCGATGGCGTGCGGCCCGAGGGCTATGTGCCTCCTCCGCATCAAGCCGTCGAAGCGGATCGTGGGGTCGTGGGGCCGGGCTACTTGCAAACCCTGCGCACGCCGCTCGTTTCCGGCCGCGATTTCACCGCTCAGGACAATGAGGGCGCCCAACCGGTGACCGTCGTCAACCGGGCCTTCGTCGATCGCTACTGGCCAGGCCAGAATGCCATCGGCAAGCGAGTGCAGACCGGCGGGCGATGGTACACCGTGGTAGGCGTGGCAGCCAATGGAAAGTACCGTCGCCTGACCTATGAAGCCTCCCCACTCATTCTCCTGCCCCTTATGCAGCGCTACGAAAGCGAAGTCACCCTGCATGTGCGCACCACCGGCGATCCACAGGCTCTGGCGACCTCCGTCCAGCAGAGCATCCATGGACTCAATGGCGATCTGCCGCTCTTCAACGTCACCACGCTCCAGCGCAACATGCAGATGGGCAGCGTCTTCGAGCGCATCGTGGCGGCCTTCGCGGGCGCCTTCGGCCTGCTGGCTCTGGTTCTGGCGGCGGTGGGCATCTATGCGGTGGTGGCCTACACCACCCGCCAGCGCACCCACGAAATTGGCATCCGCATGGCGCTGGGCGCCGCCAAAGGAGACATCTTTCGCAATGTACTTGGCCAGGGGCTGCGTCTCACCCTCGGCGGCCTGGCTGCGGGCCTGGCTGTTTCGCTTGTTCTTACCCGCTTCCTGCGTGGCCTGCTCTTCGGCGTGGGAGCCGTCGATTGGCTGACCTTTGCAACCGTTGCATTTGTACTCTGCCTGGTTGCGCTGGCTGCGTGCTTTTTTCCGGCGCGCCGCGCGGCTTCTGTCGATCCGATGCGGGCTTTGCGCACCGAATAGAGAGATTCGAGGAGAAATCGAATGAGCACGCTGCTTCAGGACATTCGCTACGCACTGCGCCAGTTGCGCAAGTCGCCGGGATTTACGCTGACGGCGGTCGTCACCCTGGCGCTGGGCATTGGCGCCAACACCGCGATCTTCACCCTGGTGCACGGCATCTTGCTTCGCACTTTGCCGGTCGTCAATCCGGCGCAGCTCTATCGCATCGGCGATACCGCCGATTGCTGCGTCGACAGCGGGTTTCAGCGCAACAACGGAGATTACTCGATCTTCTCCTACGATTCCTATTTGCACCTCAAGAACTCCGCGCCGGAGTTCGAGCAGTTGTCCGCGGTACGGGCCGGGTCGTTGCGCTGGAGCGTGCGCCGCGGAGAGTCTCAGGCCAAATCGCTGCATGGGCAATTCGTCTCCGGTAACTTCTTTTCTATGCTGGGCGTAGGCGCCTATGCTGGGCGCTTGTTTGGCGAGAGCGACGACACGTCCTCGGCGCCTCCCGTAACGGTGATCAGCTACTGCGCGTGGCAATCGGAGTTTGCCTCCGACCCTTCCATCGTGGGATCGACCGTCTTCATTCAAGCTAGGCCCTTCACCGTCGCCGGTATTGCGCCGCCCGGCTTCTTCGGGGACCGCGTCACAGTTGGTCCGCCTGATTTCTGGACGCCTCTCTCGACGGAACCCTACGTCAATGGACCGGGCAGCATTCTGCGTCAGGCGGATATGAATTGGCTCTATCCGATGGGCAGGGTGCGCCCGGGAACCAATATCGGCTTATTGCAGGCGAAGCTCTCCGCCGCGCTGCGCCAGTGGCTGGCCACGCGTCCAAATCTAGCGGCGTCTGAGATCGCCAAACAACACGTTGTGATCGTGCCCGCTGGCGGCGGCATACAGAACCTGCAGCAGGGAGCGGGCACGAGTCTGAAGATGCTGATGATCCTCTCCACCTTCGTACTGCTTATCGCCTGCGCCAACATTGCCAACCTGATGCTGGCGCGCGCCACTACGCGGCATGCGGAGGTGGCCGTGCGCATGGCCCTGGGAGCGGGACGCCGCCGCGTCATTCGCCAGATTCTCACCGAGAGCGTGCTATTGAGTTGCATGGGCGGCCTCGCCGGACTGGCGGTCGCATACGTCGGGGCGCGAGAGATTCTCGACCTCGTCTTTCCCGGCGCAACGAACATTCCCATCGAGGCCAGTCCGTCGTTGCCTGTGCTGGGCTTTGCCTTCCTTGCCTCGCTGGCGGTCGGCATGCTCTTCGGCGCCGTCCCGGCGTGGCTGTCGTCTCATGCGCAGCCGGCCGAGGCGCTGCGCGGCATCAATCGCTCCACCCGCGACCATTCTTTCCTGCCGCAGAAGGCGCTCGTCGTCTCGCAGGCGGCGTTGTCCGTAGCGCTGCTGGCCGCGGCGATTCTCATGACTAGGTCGCTCCTCAATGAGGAGCATCAGAACTTCGGCATCGCTACGGCCAATCGTTACATTGTGCACCTCGATGCGGAGGGCGGCGGTTACACCACCGATCGACTGCCACAGCTTTACGGCCAGATCGAGGACCGCTTCTCCACGCTCCCCGGAGTAGCCAGCGTGGGCCTGGCGCTCTACAGTCCGCTGGAAGGGGAAAACTGGGGCTATAGTATCCTCCCGCAGGGGCAGCCGGAGCCCAAAGACAACGGCGCAACCTTTGACCGCGTCAGCCCGCGCTTTCTCGATTCTATTGGCGTCCCGATCGTGCGCGGTCGTGGAATCACGGAGCAGGATACCTCCACCACGCAGCCGGTAGCCATCGTCAATCAAGCCTTTGCGAAGAAGTTCTTTCCCAATCAGGATCCGGTGGGCAAGCACTTCGGCGACAGCTACCCGCAGTATTCGGGCAGCTTCGAGATTGTCGGCGTCTTTGCCGACTTCAAGATGAACAATCCGCGGGATCCAGTGCACGCGGTCTTTATGCGGCCGCTCTCTCAACAGTTCGGCGGATACAAGGAACCAGGCATGGTGTCCGTAGAGACGCGAACGATGTTTGTCAATTCCATGATCCTCAACTTCACTACGCCGCAGCAGAACGTAGACGCGCTTGTCCGCCGCACGCTGGCCGGCATCGATCCCAATCTCACCGTGATCGGAATCGGCTCCTATGAAGCACAGCTAGCAGACCAATTCAGTGGGGACCGGATCATTGCGCAACTCACCGGCCTCTTCGGCATCCTTGCTCTGAGCCTTGCATCGGTGGGCCTCTACGGCGTCATGTCTTATTTCGTGGCCCGGCGCACTGGCGAGATCGGCATCCGCATGGCGCTGGGAGCCACGCGGCCCATCGTCATCGCCATGGTGTTGCGGGGCGCGCTCTGGCAGATTCTCATCGGGCTCGCCCTGGGCATTCCCGCGGCGCTGTTTGCCGGCCATCTCATGGCGGGCCTTCTCTATGGCGCTGGCGGCTACGATCCGCTGGCGCTCTCAGGCGCGGTCCTGGTGCTGGCCCTTTGCGCAGCCGTTGCAGGCTTCATTCCCGCGCGGCGCGCCGCTTCCATTGAACCCATGCAGGCTCTGCGCATCGAGTAAGGCGACTTCGAGGAGACAGGGAATGAGCACGCTGCTTCAGGACTTTCGCTATGCGCTGCGCCAGTTGCGCCGCTCGCCGGGCTTTACGCTCACGGCGGTGGTGACGCTGGCGCTGGGGCTGGGCGCCACCGCGGCTGTCTATTGCGTCATTCACACGGTGCTGCTGCGGCCGCTGCCCTATGCCGATCCGGATCGCCTGGTGGGCGTGGCCTTCACTTTTCCGCAGGAGAAGCCCAACGCCGAACAGACCGGCGGCACTGCGGATTTCCTGCGCCAGCACAGCCAGGATTTCTCCTCTGCCGCGGTGATGGACGACGGAGGTTCTGCGGTGAATCTCTCCGTCGATGGCGGCCATGCTGCCCAGGTCACTTCGCTGCGCGTATCGGAGAGCTACTTCCGCACGTTGGGCGCGATGCCCGCGCTGGGCCGAGGCTTTACTGCCGATGAGGACCGGCCGGGAGGCGGCCGATTCGCAGTGTTGAGTGATGGCCTTTGGACCCGCGTCTTTGGCCGCGATCCCGCCATCGTGGGCCGCGCCATTCGCGTCAACCAGGAGACCTTTACCGTGGCCGGCGTCATGCCTGCCGGCTTTACGGTGACGACAGAAACGGCTCCCGGCGTTGTGGGAACTCCCGACCTGTGGCAGCCGCTGCAACTGAGTCCCAAGGACCCCGGCTACGACGGCGACAACTACTCCATGATTGCGCGCCTGCGTCCCGGAGTTACCCTGGCCCAGGTTCAGCAGCATTTGACCGCGTTGCAGAAGCCGTTCTATGAACAGTTTGTCGATTATAAAAAGTGGTACTCGCGCGGAAACGCCCTGCATGAGTTCCGCGTGTGGAAGCTTCAGGACACAGTGGTCAGCGGCGCTCGCCGCAGCCTGCTGACGGTGATGGGCGCGGTGCTGGCGGTGCTGCTGGTGACCTGTCTCAATCTGGCCGGCCTGATGATGGCCCGGGCCATGCGCCGTTCGCGGGAGATTGCGCTGCGCTCCGCGCTGGGCGCCACGCGGGCGCAACTGGTGCGCCTGCTGGCCTGCGAAGGACTGCTGCTTGCGCTGGGCGGCGGCCTGCTTGCCATTCTCGTGGCCCAGGCGGCTATCGATGTGCTGTTGCACGCCGCGCCGCTGGCCATTCCCAATCTTCACGGAGACATCAGCCCGTGGCTGTTGAGCGCAACTGTCTTCGCGGTCGCCTTGGCCGCAACCGCTATTTTTTCCTTGCTCCCGGCATGGATCGTCCTGCACAAGCGCAGCCGCGAAATGCGCTTGGGCGGTCCATCGCTGGGCGAGACGGTCTCTCATGCGCGGCTGTCGCGCGCGCTACTGGTGGCGCAGGTGGCGCTGGCCATGGTGCTGGTCTCCACGGCTTCGGTGTTGATGGGAACATTTGTGAATTTGCGGGCGCTGTCCGCGGGCGTGGAGCCGAAACAGTTGACAGTTTTCCAGGTCACGCTCAAGGGCGACCGCTACGCCAGCACGCAGCAGACATCGCAGTTTGTTGCCAAGGTGCTTGACCAGTTGCGGCGCACGCCGGGCGTGGATCGTGTGGCGGCGGTGAACGGGTTGCCGCTGGATCGCGGCCTCAACATGGGCGGTAATCCATCGGATCGCCATGAGCTGCGCCAGATAATCGAGTTCCGCTCCATCACGCCCGGCTATTTCCAGACCATGGGCATGCGCCTGCTTGCGGGCCGCGATTTTGCAGACAGCGACCGAGCAGGCAGCGATCCGGTGGTGGTGATCGGCGCTACGGCGGCGAAAAAGTGGTGGCCGGGCCGCTCGCCCATCGGCGAAACCATCCACCTCGGCGGTGAGCAGAAGTGGCGCATTGTGGGCGTCGTCCCGGACGTGCCGATGCACTCGCTGGTGGAGTCCCACGGCGTGGTGATCTACGGTCCCATGGCGCAGCTCTCCGACGATTTCACCAGCACCATCAACGGCTGGTTCCCCACCACCTTTGCGGTGCGCACCGCGGCGCATGTGAATCTGGCGCTGGCTGCGCAGCAGGCCGTGGAGCGCGCCGATCCTGAGATTCCCGTGGCCCGCCTCACCACCATGCAGGCAGTGGTCGACTCCACCATCGAAGGACCGCGCTTCTTCTCCGTGCTGGCGGGCGGATTCTCCGGCTTTGCTCTCGTGCTCACCGTCATCGGCCTCTTCGGGCTGCTCAGCTACCAGGTTACGCAGCGCACCCGCGAGATAGGCGTGCGCATGGCGCTGGGCGCGGATCGCGGCTCCATCCTGCGCGTGTTTCTGGGGCGCGGACTGGCCGTGGCGTCGGCGGGCGTGGCGCTGGGACTGGCCGCAAGCTGGCTGATGCGTCCGGTGGTGAACCATCTGCTGACAGACTCCGGCGTGGACCCCGCCACCAAGGCCGCGAGCGTCGTGATGAATGGCGCGCTGGCCGCCCTGCTGGCTGCGCTCGCAATCCTTTTCGCCACTCTGGCGGCAAGCTGGCTGCCGGCGCGCCGCGCCGCTTCCATTGAACCCATGCAGGCTCTGCGTACCGAGTAACTTCCCCCGAGGTGAAACAGGAATGAACACGCTGCTTCAGGACCTTCGCTACGCACTGCGCCAGTTGCGCAAGTCGCCGGGCTTCACGCTCACCGTGATCGTTACGCTGGCCCTGGGCATCGGCGCCAACGCGGCCGTGTTCACGCTCTTCGATCAGGTACTGCTGCGCATGTTGCCGGTCCAGCGGCCCAAGGAACTGGTGCGCTTTGTGTGGAAGGGCGGCTTCTCCGGGTCGGCCAGCAGCTTTGGCGGCGACGTAAGCAACTATTTTTCTTACCCCATGTACAAGGATCTGCGGGACCGCAATCAGGTCTTTCAGGGAGTGCTAGCGGCTGACAAGGCCCAAGTGGGCGTCAGTTGGCATAACCAGGCCGAGAGCAAGGACGCCGAGGTCGTCACCGGAAACTACTTCCAACTCCTCGGATTGCAGCCCGTTGCGGGCCGCCTGCTCACCCAGCAGGACGATACCGCCAAGAACGCAAATCCGGTGGTGGTGCTTAGCTACGACTACTGGAAAACGCGCTTCGCCGCATCGCGCTCGGTGATCGGTCAGCAGGTGCTCGTCAACGGCCACTCCTTCACCATCCTGGGCGTGGCGCCGGAAAACTTTGCTTCGGCCATCGGCGGATACCGGCCGGGCCTGTTCATCCCCATCAGCATGGTAGAGATTGCTATGCCGTGGGTCGCGCCGCGCGACGACCTCAACAACCACAAGTCCATCTGGCTGACCCTGGTGGCGCGTTTGAAGCCGGGCATGAATGCATCGCGGGCCGAGGCCAGCATGGGGCCGCTGTGGCACGCGTTGCGAGCCCAGGAGTTGCCTCTTTACAAGTCGGCAACAGAGCGCTTCAAGAAGCACTTTCTGGACGATGCGCACCTCCAGGTTGTGGACGATTCCACGGGCTTCTCGCCCGACCGCATGGACTTGAAGACCCCCCTCATCATCCTCATGAGCATGGCCGGCCTGTTGGTGGCCCTGTGCGCGATCAACGTGGCCACGCTGCTGCTGCTGCGGGCCGCGGGGCGGGCGCGTGAGATGTCCATGCGCTACGCGCTGGGCGCCAAGCGCGGCCGCATCGCGGGGCAGTTGCTGGTGGAGGGCGGCCTGCTCGGCCTGGGCGGCGCGGCTGCCGGGCTTGCCTTTGCGCCCATGGTTGCACAGACGCTGGTGCGCCTAATGACCAGCGCCGATCCCGGCAGCGAGCCGTATTCCGCATCCGTCGACGCGCGCGTGCTGCTGTTCACACTGGGGGTCTCCATCGTGGTGAGCCTGCTGTTCAGCATCGCTCCCGTGCTGCACTTCCTGCGCCCCGATCTGGCCCAGTCGCTGCGGCAAAACTCGGGAACCGCATCGAAGAATTCGCAGCGCTTCCGCAAGTTCGCGGTGGGCGCGCAGATCGCACTCAGCGTGCTCCTGCTGGGCGGCGCGGGCCTGTTTGTGCGCACCCTCGACAACCTGCGCCATCAACCGGTCGGCTTCGAGACCGGTCACATTGCCACCTTCACGCTCGACCCCACCATCAGCGGCTACGGTGAGGACCGTGCTGCGCAGATTGTCACCAATGCGCTCGAAGCGCTCGCTCGCATTCCCGGCGTGACCGCCGCCGCCGCCACCTCCGACCCGGAACTGAGCGGAGATTCGAGCGGATCGAGCTTCACCGTGCAGGGCTACAAGCGCTCCGAGGATGAGGACCTGCACTTCGAAGTTCCCTGGATCACGCCGGGCTACTTTGCCACGCTGCGCCAGCCGTTGCTGGCGGGCCGCGAGTTCACCTCCTCCGACGCCAAGGGCGAGCCCAAGGTAGCCATCGTCAACATCACCTTGGCCAAGCGCTTCTACGGTTCGGCGCAAAACGCCTCGGGCCGGTCGCTGGCTGAAGGCGATGGGGAGAAGGTGCAGCCCGACACCACGATCGTCGGCGTGGTGGGAGATATCAAACACACCGACCTGCGCACCGACATAGGCCCGGCCGTCTACCGGCCATTTCTGCAACAGCCGCATCCGGGCGGCGCGCAGATTTACCTGCGCACGGCGCAGGCGCCGGAGATGGTCGAATCGGCAATCCGCCAGACCGTGCATCAACTCGATCCCACACTTGTAGTCGATGGCCTGCGCACCATGCAGGCGCAGGTGGACCGCAGCGCATCGGATGAACGAGCGCTGGCGTTTCTGGCCATCGGCTTCTCCGTGCTGGCCATGCTGCTGGCGGCGGTGGGCCTTTACGGCGTGCTGGCCTACTCCACCGAGCAGCGCACCCGCGAGATCGGCGTGCGCCTGGCTCTGGGCGCGCAGCGGTCCGGCGTGGTCATGCTGGTGGTGCGGGAGATGGCTCTCATCGCCGCCATTGCCACGGTGATTGCGCTGCCCTCGGTGGTTGCGCTGGCCCGGCTTTTCCGCAGCCAGCTTTATGGAGTCACCTCCTCCGATCCGCTCACGCTGGCGGCCGCGGCACTGCTGACCGCGGTGATGGTCGTGCTGGCGGCGGCCCTGCCCGCGCGCCGTGCCGCGACCGTCGAACCCATGCAGGCATTGAGAACCGAATAGACGCGCTCGACAGAAAGGAGATTCACGATGCGATCGATCTTGCAGGACTTGCGGTACGCGCTGCGCCAGTTGCGCCAGTCGCCGGGCTTCACGTTGACGGCCGTGGCCGTGCTGGCGCTGGGGCTGGGAGCCAACATCGCTGTCTTCACGGTGTTGAACGGAATCCTGCTGCGCCCGCTGCCCTATACGCAGCCCGATCGAATTGTGGTGGTCGGCTTTGTGTGCCCCACGTGTGACTTCAGCATGAATTATGCCAACATGCTGCAGTTGCGCGATTCGGTGGGCCGGGACTTTCAAATGGGAGCTTCCATTGGCAGATCCAACGCCAGCATCACAGGCCCCGGCGGCCGCGTTCAGGTGAAGCGCACTGAGGTGGACTCGGGCCTGCTTCCCATGTTGGGGATACAAGCCATGTTGGGCCGCGTGTTTCGCCCCGAAGAGAATGAACCGGGGCGCAACCATGTGGTTCTGCTGGGAGAAGACGTGTGGCGCAAACTTTACAACGGCGATCCACAGATTGCAGGCAAGACGCTTGCCATTCGCGGCGAGACCTACACCATTCTGGGCGTCATGCCGCGCCGCTTTTCGTTTCCGTTCGGCGACTCGATGCAGATATGGTCTCCGGCAGCGATTTCGCACGCAAGCCGCTCGGCAATGGGCAACGACTCGTCGATTGTGGGCAACGTCTTTGCCCGCTTGCCGGAGGGCATGACGGAAGCCCAACTGGCCGATCGACTCAATCGCACCCAGTCCGTCATCGCCAAAGGATTTCCCGCGGATTTCAATTGGCCCACGCACATCAAAGTAAGCGGATACCAACAATCGTTGAACACCGAAGCGCGTGAGCCGCTGCTGTTGCTCTACGCTGTTGTCTTCGGCATCTGGGCGCTGGCCTGCCTCAACGTCACCAGCCTGATGCTGGCCCGCGCCGTCTCGCGCACGCGCGAACAAGCGGTGCGCAGCGCCTTGGGCGCCAGCCGCCTGCGCCTCTTGCAGCAATCCATCGTCGAGAGCCTGCTGCTCAGCGGCATCGGCGCAATCTTTGGAATGCTGCTTGGCCAATCGGTCATCAAGCTGCTCTGGCGCCAGATTGGCCGGCACCTGCCTCTCCAATCCACCATTCACGTGGACGCTGCTGTCGTCGTTACTCTCATGGGGTTCACGCTGCTCACCGCGGCCATCACCGGCATTTTGCCCGCGCTGCGCGCCATGCGCCGCGATGTTCAGGGCGGCCTGCACGGTGTCACCAGCACCGCATCGATGAGTCAGAATCGCACCCGCGAAGTGCTGGTAGTGGCGCAACTTGCGCTTACGCTGGTTTTCCTTGTGGGCGCGGGGTTGTTTCTTCGCACCATCCACGCGCTGCGCCAGGTTCCGCTGGGCTTCTCGCAGCAGAACGTCCTCACAGGCGGAGTGATCCTCAACGGCTCAGCCCGGCAGGACGCAGCCGACCCGCTGGTGCAGAACAACGTGGTCCGCACCGCCTACATGCCGTTGCTTCAGCGCCTGCGCTCCATTCCTGGCGTGCAGGTGGCAGCGCTCAGTTCGGTGCTTCCGCTGCGCAGCGAGATGCAAGTCAGGATTTGCTCAGGGCTCGATCATGTAGATCAAGGAGGGAAGAGAGCCTGCGCGCAAGGCCGCCTTGCTTCCGCGGGCCTGACCGATGCGCTTGGAATCCCCATTCTGCGCGGCCGGTTCTTTTCCGAGGAGGACGCGGCGGGCGCGCCGATTACGATTGTGGTCAATGAGGCCTTCGTCAAACAGTTCTCTCCGGACAAGGATCCAATCGGCCGGATTTACTCCATGGGCAAGCAGGGGCCATTTGCAAACGCGCGCATCATCGGTGTTATCGGCGACACCAGGCAGAGGACGGTCGTCGATCCAACCAAGCCGGAGATCTACTTCTGTCTCCCGCAGATGGAACCTGGAACACCGCTCTACGGCATCGCTACCGCCTTTATGCAGGTCGCCATCCGTGCCGCCATTCCTGCCGACGCACTACGCACGCAGTTCGGCAAAGTTTTGCACGAAGTTGCTCCAGACGCTACAACCACCGAGGTGAAATCGATTCATCAGGCTGTTGAGGACTCCTTCGGCTCGCAGACGCTGACAGCGCATCTGCTGGAGAGTTTCGCCTTCCTCGCGCTGCTCATCTCATCGGTTGGCCTCCACGGCCTGCTCTCCTTCGCGGTGGCGCAGCGCACGCGCGAGATCGGCCTGCGCATCGCACTGGGCGCGCCGCAGGGAAATATCGTCACTCTGGTGCTGCGCCGCGCCCTCCTGCTCGTGTCTGCGGGATTGACCATCGGCGGCGTGCTGGCCTGGTTTGCCGCCACGCTGGCGCGCAGTTACATCTTCGGCGTGCAGGCGCACGACTCCCTCACTTTTGCCGCGGTGGTTGTGGTGCTGGCAGCGGCTTCTCTTCTGGCGGTCTGGCTGCCGGCGCGCCGCGCGGCCGCCGTGGACCCCATTCTTGCTTTGAGATCGGAGTAATTCAAATGATCGAACTGAAAAACGTGGAACGCAGTTACAAGACAGGCCACACCGAAACCTGGGTGCTGCGCCGCATCGGGCTCACCATCAAGGAGGGCGAGTTTGTCACCGTGATGGGACCGTCGGGAGCAGGGAAGTCGTCGCTGCTGAACGTGCTGGCGCTGCTCGACGACGGCTGGCTGGGCGAGTACTGGTTTGGTGAAACGCCGGCCCATACGCTGAACCGCAAGCAGCGCGCCGACCTGGCCCGCGAGCGCGTGGGCATGGTCTTCCAGAGCTACCACCTGCTGGACGATCTCACCGTGGCGGAAAACATCGACCTGCCGCTTTCTTACAAAAACCTGCCCGCCAAAGAGAGGCAGGCCATGGTGGCCGACATCCTCGACCGCTTCCAGATCGTGGCCAAGAAGGATCTTTATCCCTCGCAACTCTCAGGCGGGCAGCAGCAACTGGTAGGCATTGCGCGCGCCGTGGTGCACGCGCCCGCGCTGTTGCTGGCCGACGAGCCCACCGGCAACCTGCACTCCACGCAGGCCCGCGAGATCATGGAGCTGTTTTGCGAGTTAAACCGCCAGGGCACGACCATCGTCCAGGTGACGCACTCCGAAGAGAACGCGCGCTACGGCAAGCGCATCCTCGAATTGCGCGATGGCTGGCTTACGCGCGATGAATATCTGCCGGCAAGGACAACGGAGGTCAAGGCCCAGTGAAGCGCATTCAAGCAATCATCGTGATTCTTCTGCTGCAAATGAATATGGCGCTGGCCTTGGACCCCGCGGCGGTTTCCGTGCAGACGCCGCCGGCTACGCCCGCTCCCCAGAGCAGCGTTCCGTTTCAGCAATTGATGCGCCCCTCGCGCAATCCCATCAACGCGTATCGCGGCACCTCTGTGCCGCCGCCCAGCATGGCCAACTCCGCGCGGCTCATTTCGCTGGTGCGCGACGGCAAGATCTATCTCTCGCTGCGCGACGCCATCGACCTGGCGCTGGAGAACAATCTGGACATGGTCATCGCGCGCTACAACCTGCCCATTGCGCAGACTGACATCCAGCGCACCCAGGCCGGCGGTTCCGTGCGTGGCGTCAATACCGGCGTGGTGTCGGGCACGCCCGGCGGCGGCGCAGGCGGCTTTGGCGTGAGCGGCGGCGGTGCAGGCGCCGGAGGAACCACGGGCGGCGCGGGCGGCGCGGGCGCAGGCGCTTCCGGCATCGTGTCGTCCACGCTGGGCACCGGCACCCTGGTCTCCAGCTACGATCCCAACATCTTCGTGTCGGCCAACACCGATCACACCTCTTCGCAGTTGACCAACTTCCAGGTGGAAGGCGTCTCCATCTACAAGGTCAACTCGGAGCAGGCCAGCGTCAGTTACACGCAGGCCTTTCCCACCGGCAGCAACATCGAAGTGGACTGGAACAACAGCCGCCAGACCTCCAACGGCATCTACGACTACTTCAGTCCCGAGCTGTTTTCCAGGGCGCGTGTGCTGGTGGCGCAGCAGTTGCTCGCCGGCTTCGGCCTGGGACCAAACCTGCGCTTTCTGCGCATTGCGCGCACCAACCAGAAGATCTCAGACATCGCTTTTCGCGCCCAGGTGATCGCCACCGTGACGCAGATATGCGATATGTACTGGGACTTGGTGAGCGCCTATGATGACGAGCAAGTGGGAGAGCGCTCGGTGGCCTTTGCCACGGATACACTCACCACCAGCCGCCAGCAGTTGGCGTTGCAGGCCATTCCCGAGATGGAAGTGCTGAAGGCGGAGGCCGAACTGGCCACCCGCGAGCAGGACCTGACCGTGGCGCGCACCAACCTGGAACTGCAGGAATTGCTGATGAAGAACGCCATCACCCGCACGCTCGACGATCCCATTCTGGAGGAGATGCCTGTGGTGCCTGTGGACCACATCGGCAGCCAGATTCAGGCCATCTCCGAGCCGGTGCAGGATATGATTGCCGCGGCGCTCAAGAATCGCACCGAATTGCAGGAGTCAGCACTGGATTTGCAGAACCGCGAACTCAGCCGCAAGACGGCGCGCAACGCGCTGCTGCCTTCGCTCATCGCCTACGGCTTCTATGCCGGGACGGGCACCGCCGGCCAGTTGAACGCCAAGTATTACGACCAGACGGTCCCCACCACCCTGCCCAAGGGCTACGGCGGCGCGCTCGAAAGCGCCGTGGACAACAATTCGCCCGAGTACCAGGTGGGCTTTCAATTGAATATTCCCTTGCGCAACCGCATCGCCAAGGCCGACCAGTATCGCACCGAGCTCGAATACCGCCAGTCGCAGGTTTATCTTGAAGAGTTGAAGAAACGCATTCGCATCGAGGTGCGCAACGCGCGCTATGCTCTGGAGCAGGGGGCCAGCCGCGTGGATGCGGCCCGCACGGCGCGCGACCTGGGGCAGAAGACTCTGGACATCATGCAGAAGGAACAGAAGCTGGGCGCGGGATCGAATCAGCAAACCCTCTCAGCCGAGCACGACCTGGCCCTGGCCGAGTCCGCTCTGGTGACCGCGGAAACCGCCTATGAGAAGGCGCGCATCGAGGTGCGCCGCGCCACCGGCTCCATCCTCGAGGAATACGGTATCTCGATCGCCGCGGCCAAAGCCGGCGTCGTGGAGGAAGACAATCTCCAATAAGATAGACAAAATCCGGGTTCTGGTTGCCGACGATCAACCCCACATCCTGGAGGCCGTGGAACTGCTTTTGGCCCCGCAGGAGATCGATGTCGACTGCGTGCGCTCGCCCCAGTTACTGATGGAGGCGCTGGGGCAGCGCGACTACGACGTGCTGCTCATCGACCTGAACTACACGCGCGACACCACCTCCGGACAGGAGGGCCTCGACCTGCTGGCCCGCATCCAGGAGTTCGACGCCCGCCTGCCGGTGATCGTGATGACCGCCTGGGGCAACATCGACCTGGCCGTCGAATCCATCAAGCGCGGCGCGCGCGATTTCATCCAGAAGCCCTGGGAGAACGAGCGGCTGCTCTCGCTGGTGCGGGTTCACGCCGAGCTGCACCAGGCCCTGCGCCGCGCCCGCCAGCTCGAACTGGAGAACCGCCTGCTCCGCGCCGAGGGCATGCCCGAGTTTGTGGCCGGCGCGCCCGCCATGCAGCCGGTGCTGGAACTCATTGCGCAGGTGGGCCCGTCCGACGCCAACGTGCTCATCACCGGCGAGCACGGAACGGGAAAGGAAATTGTCGCCAAGCTGCTGCATGCGGCCTCGCCCCGCGCCCGTATGGCGCTGGTGGCCGTCAACGCCGGCGGACTGCCGGAGGGAACCTTCGAGAGCGAAATCTTCGGCCACGTGAAGGGCGCCTTCACCGATGCGCGCACCGATCGCGTGGGCCGCTTCGAGCTGGCCAACGGCGGAACGCTCTTTCTGGACGAAATCGCCAATGTCCCGCTCCGCCAGCAGGCCAAATTGCTGCGCGTGCTGGAGACCGGCGAACTGGAGCGCGTGGGCTCCTCGCAAACCCGGCGCGTGGATGTGCGCGTTCTCTCCGCCACCAACGCGCTGCTGGAGGAAGAGGCCAAGGCCGGCAACTTCCGCGAGGACCTGCTCTTCCGCATCAACACGGTGGAGATTCACCTGCCCGCGCTGCGCGACCGACGCGAGGACATTCCGCTGCTGGCTACCCACTTTCTGGGCCGCAACCGCACTCGTTACCGCAAGCAGGTGACGGGCTTCTCTGCCGCCGCCATGCAACAGATGATGCAGTATCCCTGGCCGGGCAACGTGCGCGAACTGGAGCACACGGTGGAGCGCGCGGTGCTGCTCTGCCGCGGCGAAGAGATCGACCCCGCCAACCTCGCCATCGCCGCCGCGCGGCCCTCGGCACAGTCGTTTGAGAACATGAACATCGACGAGGTCGAGGCTCTGCTCATCCGCAAGGTCATGCGCCGCTGCGACGGCAACATCTCCCAGGCGGCCGAGTCCCTGGGGCTGAGCCGCGCGGCGCTCTATCGCCGCATTGAAAAATATGGCCTTTGAGAAAGGTGCGCGCCGGCATCGCCGCTCGGCTGTGCGCCGTGCGTGGCTGTTCTGCCTGTTGCTGGCGCTGCCCGCGCTGGTTCTTGCCGCCGTGCTGGTCTATCAGCAGCGGATCACTCCGGCGCCGGCCATTCTGTTTGCCGTCTGCCTGCTGCTCTACCTCCTGCTGGTGGCCGCCGCGCTGATTGAAGGCCTGACGCGCCCCTTGCAGACGCTCTCCAACGTGATCTCTTCGCTGCGCGAGGGCGATTATTCGTTTCGCGCCCGCGGCGCCGGAGCGCAGGATGCGCTGGGCGAACTGGCGGGCGAGGTCAACGCGCTCGCCGATCTGCTGCAGAAGCAGCGGGTGCGCTCGCTGGAAGCCACCGCGCTCCTGGCCCGCATCCTCGAAGTGATGCACGCGCCCCTGTTTGCCTTTGACCGCAACGATCAGTTGCAACTGGTCAACAATGCCGGCGCCAAGCTGCTGGGCCTGCCCCATGCCCGCTGTTTTGGCCGCTCGGCGCGCGAACTGGGCCTGGACGACCTGCTGGCAGCGCCCGACCAGTCCATCCATACCTTCAGCTCCAAGCCCTCGTTTACTTCGGGTCCCGCGCGCTGGCTGCTGCGCAAGGCGGCCTTTCGCCAGGACGGCGTGCCGCATACCCTGCTGCTGCTGGCCGATGTGAGCCTGCCACTGCAGGAAGAGGAGCAGATGGCCTGGAAGCGGCTGGTTCGCGTGCTGGGCCACGAACTCTCGAATTCGTTGGCGCCCATCAAGTCCATTGCCGGCAGCCTGCTGGCGCGCGTGGACCACATGGAGGGCGACGAAGCCACGCTGCGCGACTTCCGCCGCGGGCTGGGCGTGGTGGAGAGCCGCGCCGACGCGCTGCACCGCTTTGTGCAGTCCTACCGTCTGCTGGCCCAGTTGCCCCTGCCGCGGCTCAGGCGGATATCCCTGGGACCGCTGCTGGAACGGGTCGTTCTGCTGGAGCAGCGTCTGCCGGTCGAGTTCGACCCCGGTCCGCCAGCCGAGCTAGACGCCGATCCCGACCAGTTGGAGCAGATGTTCATCAACCTGCTGGCCAATGCGGTGGACGCTTCGCTGGCCAATACCGGGCAACCGGTGCGCGTGAGTTGGACCCTGGCCGGCGGCAGCCTGCTGGCGGCCATCGAAGATCACGGCCTGGGCATCGCCAACCCGGAAAACCTGTTTGTCCCCTTCTATACCACCAAGCCCTCGGGCAGCGGCGTGGGCCTGGCCCTGGCCCAGCAGATTGCCCGCGCCCACGGCGGAGAAATCCGCCTGCTCAACCGCGAAGACGGCGAAGGCGCGCGCGCCACGGTCCGGCTGCCGGCCGCGGAGACGTAGGATTCTGCGGAAAAAGTGGAGAGTGCTTAAAGCACTTTCATCGAGAGTGTAAGTGCCTGGGTGCCCCACCCTCGCCGCGTATTTGTTTTGCGGCCAGGGTGGGATAGCGCGATGCTGGCGTTACAAAACCAGCGAAAGTTCTTTAGTCGCAGACCAAGGAGCCGTCGGGGAAGGCCTGGCCTTCGTCCTCGGGCTCCGCGGCGCAGGCCGGATCGTCCGCGGGGCGGGCGGCAAAGAATGCGTCCACCTGCTCCAGCACCTCGGCGCCGGTGCGCTGGTGGTAGATGGCTGCGCGCAGCTTGGCGCCGCCCGGCACACCGTGGGTGAACCAGGTGGCAAACTGCTTCATCTTGCCGGCGGTCTCCCCCATGCGGGCGTCGCGGGGCAGGTCCTTGCAGGCCTCGGCTTCATCCAGCAGCATCTGAAAATACGCGCGGATCATGCGGTAGCGGTCTTCCTGCGTAGGCCGTTCGTAGCTCCCGGTGGCGGTGTACTGGGCAATCTGGCGGAAGATCCAGGGGTTTGCCGGCGCGGCCCGCCCGATCATCACCGCGTCGCAGCCGGTCTGGGCCACCATGGCCGCCGCGTCCTCCGGGGTGCGGATGTCGCCGTTGCCGATCACTGGAATCCCCACTGCCTGCTTCACTGCGGCGATCCACTCCCACTGCGCCTGGCCGCTGTAGCCCTGCTCGCGGGTGCGGGCGTGCAGCGCCACGGCATTGAGGCCCTCGGCCTCTGCCATGCGCGCCAGTTCCACGCACACAATCTGCTTCTCGTTCCAGCCCATACGGAACTTGACGGTGAAGGGAATCGACACCGCTTTGCGCACGGCACGGAAAATTTCGCCAATGCGGGGCAGGTCGCGCAGCAGGCCCGAGCCGCCGTTCGAGCCCACCACCCGCTTGGCCGGGCAGCCCAGGTTCAGGTCCACCAGGTCGAAGCCGGCCTCTTCCACAATCCGCGCCGCATCGGCCAGCGTCTCGGGGTTGGAGCCGAACAGTTGCGCCCCGATGGGGTGCTCGTCGTCATAGAAGGTGAGGTAGCGCCGCCGCTTGGTCTCCCGCATCCGCGAAAGTCCGTCGGCGGAAGTGAACTCGGTCATCAACAGCCCGCAGCCGGACTGCGCATTGGTGACCGCGGCCTCAATGGCCGCCGCGGACCCTTCCGGGTGCCCCACCCCTTCGGCAAGCTCAGGGCAGGCTCTCGCGACGTCTTTGTTCTTGTCGCCAGGGTGGGTCTCACAAGCAGCTTCGGCGCTGAACAAGCTGGCGTGGCGGATGAAGCGCCGGAAGACCGTGTCCGTGACCCCGGCCATGGGCGCCAGCACGGTGGCCGGAGCCACCACCACCGGGCCCAGGCGCAGTTCCGCCGGCACCCGTGCTTCGGCGGGCATCGCGTGCTCGGTGGGGTTGTCCCAGTCCTTTTTTATGGTAAAACCCTTACCCGCCATGAGAAACCTCTGAGCTGCCAGTTGCTAGCTACCAGCTTTTCCGTGCGGAGACCGGCTTTGGCGGCGGGCCTGAACATCCAGGCTTCTGACCGCCTGATCTTGCGTCCTGCAGTGGAATATCGGACTTTCCCAAGTCCCAAACTCGGGACCTGGGGCACCCAAATTCGTCCCGGTACAAGCGATCATGGACCTCTTCCCGGCGTCAGGGGCTAGAAGCTGGAGGCTAGCAGCTGAAAGCTGTCTTTCAGCCCGGCAACTCGCTCACCTGATAGAAACACGGCTGTCCGCGCGACTCCGGGTCCCATCCTGCCGCCATCGCCTCGCGAATGCCAGCCTCCACCATGGCCGCCGATACGGGAACCCTGGGAGGCGCATCCTTGTTGTTTTCAGTCTTCTGCGTCAGCACCGGCGGGAACTCGAGAAAGAGCTCTCTGCGGACGCCCTCGGCGACTTTGACATGGATGGCAACGCCCTTCCACCCGTCCGCGGTGAACCATTGCTGTTCGCGGTGCAGGTTCCAGAGCAGGGAGAAGCCGTCGATGGTGATTGCGGAGTGAATCGAGCGTTTGGCGCGTGGCATGGCCGATCCCATCCCTCATAGAGAACCTTCCGCCCTTGGGCAGGAGTTTTTGTGCGTGTTCCAACACAGCGAGGCCTCCGCCTTGGCGGAGGCCCAATCGTACGAGCCGAAAGCTGCGCGCCGGTTACTTGGCTGCCGCTGCTGCTGCCTGTGCCCCGTCGGACTTGGCGTACTTGCGGCGGAAGCGCTCAACGCGGCCGGCGGTGTCTACCAGGCGCTGCTTGCCGGTATAGAACGGGTGGCAAGCAGCGCAGATTTCCACGTGAATGTCGCCCTTGTTGGTCGACCGGGTCTCAAAACTGTTTCCGCAGGCGCACTTGACCTGCACCGCGGCGTAATTGGGATGAATCTTTTCCTTGGGCATCGCTGAAGACGGACCTTTCCTGCAATTCCTCTATTGTATGGGCAACCGGGCCGTTTAGCAATTGCGGGGGTGAAAAGCAGGGCTGGCGCTCCCGGAGGACGGCGGCGCCGGGCGGGCGCCACGACCGTGCGGAGGTACATACGCAGGTCTCAGAAGCGAGACCCTGGGGCTCCCAGGATCGAGCGGGGAGCGGAATTCTGCAGAGCCGCTCTAGGCCACCGGGGCGCGCATGGAGTCGATGGCGGCGGTGAGGTTTTTGGCCAGCGACTCTTGTGCCCCTTCGCTCAGTTTTTCGCCGTGGCTTGTGATGTAGAAGACGTCGATAGCGGTTTCGCCTTCGGTGTCGATGAGGGCCACTTTGATGTTGCACTGGTGGGCGCTGAGGGTGAGGGCGATCTGGCGCAGCAGGCCGGGCACGTCCTGGGCCACCACCTGCATCAGCGTGGAGTGGCTGGAGGATTCGGAGTCGAACTTGAGCCGCGTGGGCACCTCAACCTTGAGGTTCTCGGCGTGCATCATGTGGGCGCGCGCCTCCAGCAACTGCTCGACGTGGACCTGCTGCGACACCACGTCGTGCAGGTAGGCCAGGAAGCGGTCCTTCTCGCTGGGGTTTAGCTCCAGGGTGCGGAAGACGTCGCTGAAGTGGAAGCTGTCCACCACCACGCCGGCCTCGTTGGAGAAGGCGCCGGCCTTGACGATGTTCATGCCCCAGGCGGCCAGGGCGCCGGCCACGTCGGCAAACAGCCGCGTGCGGTCGCGGACAATCACGGTCAGGTCGAAGAGCTGGCGGTGGGGACGCAGGTCCAGTTGGACGGGGTCCATGTCCAGGTTGAGGGCCAGCTGGAAGTGATTGCGAATCTGCTCGGGGAGGCGGGTCTGCAGGTAGCGCTGGGGCAGGCCTTCCAGGAAGTCCTTGAGCGCGTCGTACTGGTCGGGGGGAATCATGGAGCGGATGCGGTTGAGCAGGGTGGGATCGATGGCGGCCCGGTAACGGACCTCGTCCACGCTGCGGTCCATGAAGTTGGAGGTGCCCATGTAGAACTGCCAAAGGTTCTCGGCCTTCCATGGGGTCAGCGCCTCGGGGTTCACCGCCTTGATGTCCGCGTAGGTCATCAGGGTGAGCATCTTCAGCATCATGGGGCTGCCGATCTTGTCGGCAAAGCCGCGCACGTTTTCCAGGTCGAAGATGTCCCTGCGCAGGTGGTTCGACATTTCCAGGTGGAGCTTGATGAGCTTGAGAATGGACTCGCGCTCCTCGGTGTCGAAGTCCAGGCGGGCCAGGAAGGCGTCGGCCAGCTCCACGCTCTGGCTGGCGTGCTCGCCGGTGCGGCGGGCCTTGCCGGTGTCGTGCAAAAGCAGCGCCAGCAGGAACAGGTCGAGGCGGTCAACCTCGGGCAGCAACTGGGCCAGGCGCTGTTCGTAGTCGTGCACCGGCTGGCGCAGCCCGTGCACGTTGTCGATGGTGAGGAAGGTGTGCTCGTCCACCGTGTAGCGGTGGTAGCTGTCGCGGATGACCAGGGCGTCGATGCCGTGGAACTCGGGGATGAGCATCTCCAGCACGCCCAGCGCGTGCATGGTTCTCAAAGCATGAGCCGCATGGGGCCCGAGCAGCACTTCGCGCAGCGCATTCCACAGGTAAGGCCCCTCGGGAATGTGGATGGCCAGGGCGGGCAGGGCGTCGGTGATGCGGTCTTCGGCCGCCTGCGACAGGGTGTAGCCGTGGGTGGCCATCATGGAGAAGATGCGCAGGATGGCGCTGGTGTCGTTGAACTGCGCGCCGGGCAGGATGTCGATGCGGCCCTGGTCGAGCAGGAAATCGGTGCCCGCAATAGGCGTGCGGCGGCGGCGGAACTGGCGATAGAAGCTGACCGGGGCAGGCAGGTGCTCCATCAGCAGAGCCGCGCGGCGATAGATGATGCGGGCGTGGCGATAGTAGGTCCGCATCCAATAAGAGGGGTCGGCGGTGCCGCGGGTCTCAAGGCCGATGGAGTTGGCGGCGGCCTCGTCCTGGGACTGCCAGTCGAGGGTATTGTCGTCGCGCCCATGGCGGAAGTGGAGAAAACAGCGCGCGGCGGCCAGAAAGTCGAAGGCTGCCTCGGCGTCGCCGCGGGCGCTCTGGAAGACGCCGCCGCGCTGGCGGGGCCACTCCTTGGTTTCCTTCAAATGGAAGAGCAGGGCGAACCAGACGGCCAGGTGGTAGTCGCGCAGGCCGCCGGGACAGTCTTTCAGATTAGGTTCCAGGTGAAAGATGGTGTTGCCGAACTTGGCGTGGCGGGCGCGGGCAATCTCGCCCAGCTTTTGCGTGATGGTGTTCCACTCGCTCAACACCAGGCCGGGGAAGGTGACCTGATGGAGCTGCTGGTAGAGGGGGAACTGGCCGGCCAGGAAGCGGCGATCGAGGGTGGCCAGCGTGAATTCCAGATTGTCGGGATCGAAGCGGCCGGCTTCCTTGACGGTGCGCGAACTGGGGCTGGCGCGCAGACCGATGTCCCACATCCCCTGGACGATGGCCCGTACGGCCTCTTTGGACTGCTCCTCGGCCTTTTCGTCGGCAAAGGCAAAGAGCACGTCGATGTCCGAATAGGGAAACAAATCCTTGCGCCCGTAGCCGCCCAGCGCCAGCAAAGAGACGTTCTGCGCGGGTTGGTCGGCAAACGCCCGGCGCCACATTTCAATCAAGATACGGTCCACCACCGCGGAGCGGCGCCGGATGGCGGCGGTGCCGTCACCCGTGCGTTCGCAGGTCTGGCGCACCAGCGCCATCTCCCGCATATACTGCTCCCGTAGATCGTCAACCGCCAAAGCGACTGGATTCATGAGTGTCCGTGGGTCTCGTTTTGTTTGGCTCGCCGAAGCAAGAAAGGATTGTTAACAGCATAAGCGAAAAAGCCGGGGATGGCGCATTTTTGGCTGCCGGGTTGCGGATTACGGGAGAGGAAGGCGGGGGACGACGGCTGCATCCGTACGCGAAGCGGAGCTTGCCGCCTGCCCAGGGAGCCGTCGCGATGTCCTTTTCTGGCACTGCGCTGCAAGTCGGGACAGCCGCACTGCATGATTCGCTAGAATAAGCCGTTAAGGTATTTGGCCTGGTTGACCGCAACCGTAAACTCTTGCTGGAACACGCGGCAAAAGGGGACGGGCGAAGCGGTCCTCAAGTTGGAGCGGAACGAAGCCACCGTTGCTGCGTGGTCATTTCCTCGGAACAGCCACCTTGGTCGATGCCGGATACGTGGGATAACGGGAGAGCCGCGGAAGGAACGCGGCCATCCAAGGCTGCTGGACGGAGGAGACCATGGGTGCGCGCATGCGATTGGGCGATCTGCTGGTCCGGGCGAATCTTGTCACCCCGGACGATGTGGCCAGGGCGCTGGAGCTGCAGGCACAGAATGGCAACCGCCTGGGCGCCAATCTGGTGGCCATCGGCGCCATCCAGCAGCGGGTGCTGGACAGCTTTCTAAAGCGGGTCCCCGCCGAGCCCGCCGATATTGCCGCCACCGGGATTGACGAGGTCGAACTCCTCAGCCTCCTCATGAAGCTCATCTATGCAGGCCACCTGGAGACTGGCCGCCAGTTCGTGGATGCCATCAAGCTGCCTTACCACGTCGTGGTGGACCTGATTGGCATGGCCGTCGGCCGGCAACTGCTGCGCACCCTGGGGGTGCGCGGCTCCGACAGCATGATCGATATGAGCTATGTCCTCACCGATGAGGGCAAGCGCTGGACCATCGACGCCCTGGAGCGCTTGCGCTATACGGGACCCGCGCCCGTCACCCTGGAGGAATTCACCTACCAGGTGAACATGCAGAAGGTGACCAACGAAGTGGTCACTTTCGACCGCGTGCGCAAGGCCATGGGCAGCCTGATCTTCGAGGAGAGCATCATCGAGCAGAGCGGGCCGGCGCTGAACTCCGGCCGGGCCATGCTGCTCTATGGGCCTCCCGGCAATGGCAAGACCTCGGTCGCGCTGGCTTTGGCCGGCGTCTTCAGCGACCTGATCTACGTTCCTTACGCCATCACGATCGAAGGGCAGATCATCCGCTTTTTCGACCCCAGCATTCATATCCCGGTGAGCCCCGCCGCGGAACAGCAAAGCGACTTCTCGTTTGTGCGGGCGGAGGAGAACGATGCGCGCTGGGTCCTGTGCCGCAGGCCCTTTGTGGTCACCGGCGGCGAACTGACGCTGGAGATGCTCGATCTGCGCTACGACGCCACCGGCCATTTTTACGAGGCTCCGCTGCATGTAAAGGCGCTGGGCGGCTGTTTCATCATCGACGACTTCGGCCGCCAATTGGTGAGCCCCACCAACCTGCTGAACCGCTGGATTGTGCCCCTCGAGAGCCGGGTCGACTATCTGAAGCTACATACGGGCAAGAGCTTCACCATCCCCTTTGAGGAGCTGGTGATCTTCTCCACCAATCTGGAGCCGGAAGACCTGATGGACCCGGCCTTTCTGCGCCGGCTTCCCTACAAGATCGAGGTGGGCGCGCCCAGCCTGGAAGTCTACGCGCGCATCTTCAAGCAGGAGTGCGTGCGCCAGGGGTTGCCGCTGCCCGGCGAGGTCTTCGACTTTATTGTGCACAAGCTCAGGAAGGAAAGGGGACTGGATTTTGCCGCCTTCCAGCCGCGCTTCATCGTGGATCAGGTGATGGCCACCTGCCAGTTCATGGGGCAGCCGCCGCACTTTGAGCCGCGCTTCATCGAGTACGCGCTCAATAATCTGCGGGTGCGGCGCAATGCGCCGCATGCCGTCCCCGTCCCCGTCCGCTGACAGCGGCAAGGTTCGATCCTGCTCCTGATACGGTTGTGCCCCCACTCTGGCCAGAATGGGGGCACAAGCCGAGCCGGAAACCAGGTCTCTGACCGCTTGTTGCTGCACCAGCTATGGGTGCTCCAGGTCCCGGGGTCCCCACGGACAGGTCTTCGTCCGTGGGGTGGAGATTCCGATTCTGGGACCTGGGAAAGTACCAACTGCAATCACGAAATCACGCGGTCGGAGATCTAAATGGCGGTTTCGCCGCGCTCGTCGTTGCGGATGCGGATGGCTTCCTCGACGCGGCTGATGAAGATCTTGCCGTCGCCGATGCGGCCGGTGCGGGCGGCGCCGATGATGGCCTGGATGGCCTTTTCCTTCATTTCGTCGCTGACCACCAGTTCGATCTTGACCTTGGGGAGAAGGTCGACCGTGTATTCGCGGCCGCGATAGAACTCGGTGTGGCCCTTTTGCCGACCGTGGCCGCGGGCCTCCAGAATGGTCATGCCTTCGATACCCGCATCGAGTAAGGCATCCTTGACCGCGTCGAGTTTGGAGGGTTGGAGAACTGCTTCAATCTTGAGCATAAAGAGACGCCTCGTTTGACAGCCTATCAGGCGGGAGGGCTGGTTAGGCCGATCCCCGCCGAATCTTTTTGTTGGGCCGATCCGTTCCAACCGAATCGGAGGAAAGCAAAAGCAGGCCCTTCGATCGCGCATGCCGCAAGCAATGCGCGGGTGCCCCACCCTCGCCGCGTACTTGTTTTTGCGGCTAGGGTGGGATAGCACGAACGCAAAGCACGAAATCAAGCGGTCAGAGACCTGGGGTGGGAGAGCACGATGCCCGCATTGCAGGAACCGTTCAACTGCGCCATTCCTCAGGAGTTGAAGTCGTAGCCTTCCTCACCATGCTGCGAGAGGTCGAGGCCGGCGGCTTCCTGTTCGGCGGAAACGCGCAGTCCGATGGTCTTGTCCACCAGGAACAGCAGCACCAGCGTGCCCACGATGGAGATGCTCCAGGCAATGCCCACGCCGGCGGCCTGGTGCAGCACCTGGCCCCAGTGCCCGTCGATGGCGCCGGTGGGCAGGGCCTTGCCGGCGGCGTCCTTGCCGAAGGCGGCGTTGATGGCGCTGGTGGCGAACAGGCCGGTGAGCAGCGCGCCCAGCGTTCCGCCGGCTCCGTGCACGCCAAAGGCGTCCAAGGAGTCGTCGTAGCCCAGGCGGCTCTTTACGGCAAAGACCATGAAGGAGCAGAACACGCCAGCGATGAGGCCGATGGCCAGGGCGGCGAAGGGCTGTACGAAGCCGGAGGCCGGGGTGATGGCCACCAGGCCGGCGACCGCACCGGAGATGGCGCCCAGGGCAGTGGGCCTGCCGTTGTGAATCCACTCGGCCACCGTCCAACCCAGCGCGGCGGCCGCGGCGGCAAAGTGGGTATTGATGAAAGCCGAGGTGGCCAGAGGGCCCGCGCCCAGCGCGCTGCCGGCGTTGAAGCCGAACCAGCCCACCCACAGCAGGCAGGCGCCGATGAAGCTGAGCACCATGGAATGAGGCGGCATGGGAACCTTGGGGTAGCCGATGCGCTTGCCCAGGTAGATGCAGGTCACCAGGGCGGAGACGCCAGAGGTGATGTGGACCACGGTGCCGCCTGCAAAATCCAGGCTGGGGATGCGGCCGCCGGTGGCGTTCAGCAGTCCGCCCACCCCCCACACCATGTGGGCCATGGGGCTATAGACCAGCAGGGACCACAGGGAAAGAAAGACCGCCATGGCACTGAACTTCATGCGCTCGGCAAAGGCGCCGGTGATCAGGGCCGGGGTAATGATGGCGAACATGAGCTGGTAGACCATGTAGGTCTGCTCGGGAATGGTGGAGGCGTAGTCGGTGTTGGGGGTGAGGCCCACGCCGCGAAGAAACACGTGTTCAAAGCCGCCGATGAAGGCATTGCCGTGGCCGAAGGCCAGCGAGTAGCCCAGCACCGCCCAGAGAATGGTCACCAGCCCCATCATGGCGAAGCTCTGCATCATGGTGCCCAGAATGTTCTTCTTGCGCACCAGGCCGCCGTAAAACAGGGCCAGTCCGGGTCCGGTCATCAGCAGCACCAGAGCGGCTGAAACCAGCATCCAGGCGTTATCGCCGGCCATTTGGGCGGTGGCGCTGGCCGCTTGGGCGTTTTGCACAGCCTGTTGCAGGGCTGCGATCTGGGCCTGGGTGACGGGGGCCTGTGCGGCCGGAATCGAGGCGGGCGCCGCCGCGGGTGCCTGGGCAAATAAAAAGGCCGGAAGGCCCAGAAAGACCAGCAGAAGAAGCAGTCTGAATGCACGACGAAACATAGGTTTCTACTCCCAGGAGGATGCAGAGGGCCAGGGCCATGCGATGAGGCGGGACGCCGGCCGCCGTTCCGGATGAAACAAAGGAAAGATGTACCGGCAGGATGAATCTGCGCGGATTGAGGCCCACTGCCGGGCCAGGAGGATCGCACAACCATCAAGCGCGGCCAGCAAGACGCCCACTGGTGTGTGATTCTGGCTGAGCTTTTAGATGATTCTCAAGAACGGATTTTAGAGTTCACCGTATAAGGAATACATGAAGATTTCCAGGATTTCCCGGCGCAAGGCAGAAAAGCGGGCAATTTTCTATGGAAATATCATTGCTCCTGCGCTATAAGGATTTTTCGATTTTCCGGCTCAGAGGTCTTCAGGCATAGGCCTGTTTGATCCCAGGTCTCGGAAGCGAGACATGGGATCAAACTCCAGGTTTTGTGAGGGGGGGCTAGACCGCGGCTTCGCCGCGCTCGTCGTTGCGGATGCGGATGGCCTCGTCGACCCGGCTGATAAAGATCTTTCCGTCGCCGATGTGGCCGGTGCGGGCGGCGCCCAGGATGGCCTGGACGGCTTTGTCCTTCAGGTCGTCGTTGACTACCATCTCGAGCTTGATCTTGGGGATCAAGTCGACCGTGTATTCGCGGCCGCGGTAGAACTCGGTGTGGCCCTTCTGGCGGCCATGGCCGCGGGCCTCCAGGATGGTCATGCCTTCAATGCCGGCTTCGATCAGCGCTTCCTTGACCGTGTCCAATTTTGCGGGCTGGATGATCGCTTCAATCTTGAGCATATGCAAATTCCTCGTGTGGCAGCATAGCAGGCGCAAGCCGGGCCGTGGGCCGCTTCCGCCTGGTGGTTTCAGGAGTTCAGATCGTAGCCTTCCTCTCCATGTTGCGAGAGGTCGAGGCCGGCGGCTTCTTCGGTTGCGGAAACGCGCAGTCCCATGGTCTTGTCTACCAGGAAGAGCAGCGTCAGGGTGCCCACGATGGAGAGCGACCAGCCAATGCCCATGCCGACGGCCTGGTTGAGCACTTGATGCCAGTTCCCGTCGATGGCCCCGGTGGCATAGGGGCGGCCTGCTCCATCCTTGCCGAAGACCGCGTTGATGGAGCCCGAGGCCAGCAGGCCGGTGAGCAGCGCGCCCATCGTTCCGCCCACGCCGTGCACGCCAAAGGCGTCAAGGGAGTCGTCGTAGCCAAAGAACTTCTTGACCCGGAAGACCATGAAGCAGCAGACCACGCCGGCGATGAGGCCGATGAGCAGGGCGGACATGGGCTGCACAAAGCCCGCGGCCTGGGTGATGGTGGCCAGCCCGGCGACCGCGCCGGAAATGGCGCCCAGGGCGGTGGGTTTGCCGTTCTGAAACCATTCCGTGACCACCCAGGCGATGGCCCCGGTGGCAGCGGCGAACTGGGTGTTGACAAAGGCGCTGGTGGCCAGCGGGCCGGCGTTGAGCGCGCTGCCGGCGTTGAAGCCGAACCAGCCGAACCACAGCAGGCCGGCGCCGACGAAGCTGAGCACCATGGAGTGGGGCGGCATGTCCTGCTGGGGGTAGCCGATGCGCTTGCCCAGATAGAGGGCGGTGACCAGCGCCGCAATGCCCGAGGTGATGTGGACCACCGTGCCGCCGGCAAAGTCGAGCACCGGCCATTGGCCGCCGGTAATATTGAGCAGGCCGCCCACGCCCCACACCATGTGGGCCATCGGGCAATAGACGAGCAGTGACCAGAGCGAGAGAAAGACCGCCATCGAGCTGAATTTGACGCGCTCGGCAAAGGCGCCGGTGATGAGCGCCGGAGTGATGATGGCGAACATCAACTGGTAGATCATGAAGGTCTGTTCGGGGATGGTCTTGGCGTAGTCGGGGTTGGGCGTGAGGCCCACGTCGTTCAGAAAGACGTGCTCAAAGCCGCCGATGAAGCCGTTGCCGTGGCCGAAAGCCAGCGAGTAGCCGACCAGCGCCCACAGAACGGTGATCAGGCCCATCATGGCCAGGCTCTGCATCATGGTGCCCAGGATGTTCTTGCGGCGCACCAGGCCGCCATAGAACAGAGTCAGGCCAGGCGCGGTCATCAGCAGGACCAGGGCCGCGGAGATCAGCATCCAGGCGTTGTCGCCGGAGCTCTGGGCGCTCTGCACGGCCTGTTCGAGGGCGGCGATCTGGGCCTGGGTGGCGGGCGGCGAGGTGTGCAGGGCGGGGGCTACGGCCAGGGTCATGGCGGGAAATCCCAGCAGGAGGGGCAAAAGCAGCAGCTTGTAACGACTACGCATCGTATTTCCGCTCCGAAAAAGGCGCTCGCGCTTGAATCCGCGGGCGAGGAACAGGTGCCGTTTCTCTTGAATGGCCAGCGGCCGCTTCGCAGGAAATCGGCGGCTGGTTACAGAGGATCCCAGGCCACGGCATTTCGGCCGCAGGTCGCAGATCGTAAGAATGTTGATTGCGTGTAAACATGATTCTCATAAAGATGAGGCGATTGCGCAAGCTTTTTCCATTTCTTCATGGGACTTTTATGCCTTCCGTGCTAACTGCGCCAGGGCGAGGATGAGACTTCGGGCGCCCCACCTGGGCGCCCTCTGGCTACCGCGCTTTTGTTTTTTGCAGCCAAGGTGGGCAAGCATGAAACTTGCAGGTTGTCTTTAAGTTGTGGAACTTGCAATTTGGTCTTTCAGGCGCATCCCGTCCCGAAAGACCGGCAGTTTTCAGCGCTTTTGCCCGCCTTTCGCCGGAGATTCGGTGAGCCTCTACAATTGACTCTCACAGGAAGAGGGAGACCGAAATGAAACCACGCAGCGCCGGCCGGCTTTGCCGCTGTTTTGCGGTTGGGATTCTGGCCATGGCGGCGGTCCAGGGCCCGGCAGCTACGGCGCATGCGCCTGGCTGCCAGAAGGTTGATTTGACAGGCGAGGTGAACGCCGGCCAGGAGTGGAAGGCGGCCTTCGGCCAGGGATGGGTCTTCCGGGTGATTCCGATTGCACCGGGCAAGGCCGGCTACAGCGGATGGGATCTGGTGGTGGACCGCGAGCAGGCGGCCGGGTTTCCGGATGCGCTGCTGGTGGCCACGCCTCCCTACAGTTCCATCAACGAGCACGAGGTGGGAACCACATTTGGCCTGCGCGCCCAGGATGCCATTGGCTGGAATCCGCGCAGTTTTCGCTTTCTCACCGCTCCGGAAGCCTTGCGCGAGAGTCAGAAACTGTACCAGTCGCTGAGCCAGGCTGGGCAGCTTGAACCGGGTGTTCCGCATCCAACCCAGAAGGCGGCAGAGAGCCAGAGCGCCGCCGAGGTCCGCGCCACGCGCAGGCTGATGGAGTTGCTACGGCAATCGTCTCCGGGACAGTTTCGCATCCTGGACGCGCGGCTGGCGCCGGGCATCTCCGATGCTGCTCCCTACGCGGAGAATTGGGCGCTCGCCTCGCCGCGGACGCCGCACAGCTTCGAGCCGGGTGCCGGGGGCAAGTCCACGCCGCTGGGCCAACTGCACTGGATGCGCTTTTCCGTCACCCTGTGGCTGCCCGCCGGGTGGAAGGCGCCCCCGGAGCTTCATGCCACGCGGACGGCGTGCTCGGAGTGAGGGAAGACTGCCGTCAGCGTTCTGACCAGCTGCCGGTTCAGAAAACCGTCAATTGACGGCGCAGCACGAAATGCTGCAATTGGAGCAATAGTGACCATTCACGATCGCGGCAAGGAAAGGTATATTTAAGCCATGGCGGTGACGGCAGAGCGGGATCATTATCTTTTCGGAGCGCTGGAGAGCAGCGCCAAGAATCGCGTCAAGCTCAACGAAGTGAGCTACGGTTACGAAGAGCCGGAGGGCGTCTTCCTAACCTCCATGGATTTTGCCGTGAACTGGATACGGAAGAATTCAGTTTGGCCCATGACCTTTGGCCTGGCTTGCTGCGCCATCGAGATGATGTCCATGGGCGCATCGCGCTTCGATGTGGCGCGCTTTGGCGCCGAGGTTTTCCGCCCCTCCCCGCGCCAGTCGGACCTGATGGTGATTGCCGGACGCGTCTCCCATAAAATGGCCCCGGTCATTCGCCGGCTCTACGATCAGATGCCGGAGCCGAAATGGGTGATTTCGATGGGGGCCTGCGCCACCTCGGGCGGGGTGTTCAATAACTATGCTCTGGTTCAGGGAGTCAACCAGATCATTCCTGTCGACGTCTATGTTCCAGGATGTCCCCCGCGCCCCGAGCAACTGCTGTACGCCATCACGCTTTTGCAGGAGAAGATTCAGCGCGAACCGCGCAGCCTGCTGAAGACCCTCAACGCAGAGTAAACACGGGTGCGAAGCCCGGCTTCAGCGGGGCAGGATTCCAGGGCCAAGTCAGGGCGGGCTGCCGGTTCAAGTCGTGTCATTCAAGGCAACTCGTTCAAAAAAAATGTTCTGCAAGAATCGTCCTATGGTACGTTTTATCTGTGCTGTGTGGACGAGGTACGCTCCGCTCCGTATGCGGAGTCGAGTCAGTCCGAGCCGAAAGTAGAGCTCGCAAACAGCCTTTTCCATCTGTTCATCCAGATCGATTGCGGAGGATTAACGCATGAACACTCGTGTTTTGAAATCTGTGAGCCAGGTTGTCGCCTTGGCATGTGTGGCTTTGATGCCCGTTGCCTTGACCGCCCAGGATTCAACCAAGCCGGCCGCGATGGCCCCTGCGGGCGATTCCCCGTCGAAGTGGGACATCTTTGCGGGCTACAGCTATCTGGCGCCCAAGGGAACGGTTGATTCCGTTCAGCCTGACGGCACCACCCTGCAAGTCCAATTCAAAGCCGCGAACTGGGGAATCCTGACCAGCGGGGCTTATTTCTTTAATAAGTATGTTGGTGCGCAGGTGGAGGCCGGAGAGCACAACATGACGGTCGACTCGCCCGACAGCAACGACGGGTTTGTCACCGTGAGTGGTGGCTTGATCTTGCGCTACCCGGCAGGTGAAATCACGCCGTTTATCCATGGTTTGGTGGGCGCGGTGGATGTAGGCGGACCGGACTATCAACCCTATACCTGGGGTGTCGGATTGACCGCCGGCGGCGGTGTGGATTACAACACCCCCCTGCTCAACCATCACCTTGCAATTCGGCTCTTTCAGGCCGATTACGAGTACATGCATGCCAACTCAGGCCCGGGGCATTTAAATGGCATCGCCTACATTTTCGGCGGTCGCGACAATATCAACGCACCCCGCTTGAGCGCCGGCCTCGTTTACCACATTGGTTCGATTGCGCCGCCGCCGCCGGTGACCCTTGCGTGCTCGGCAAGCCCCGCTTCCGTCTTCCCCGGAGATCCGGTCACGGTGACCGCGACAGCCGGAATGCTGGACCCCAAGCTGAACGCCGTCTATTCCTTTGAGGGAAGCGGTGTGACCGGCAGCGGTGCAACCGCTACCGTCGCCACTGGTTCCCTGGCTCCTGGCAACTACACCGTGAAGTGCGGAGTGAAGGAAGGCAAGCCTGGCAAGGAAGGCCTGAAGCCCTGGGAAGTTGCCGATGCCACGGCCAGCTACACGGTCAAGGCTTTCGAGCCGCCGACCATCAGCTGCTCGGCCAGCCCTACCACCATCAAGCCGGGTGAGACCAGCACCGTCACCGCCATGGGCATGAGCCCGCAGAATCGCCCCCTGACCTACAGCTACTCGGCGGCCTCCGGCACCATCAGCGGCAGCGGCACCTCGGCGGTCTTCTCTTCGACCGGCGCCCCGACCGGCCCGGTGGAGATTACCTGCAAGGTCTCCGACGACAAGGATCAGAGCGCGACGGCCAGCACCAGCGTGACCATTGAGGCCCCGTATGTTGCCCCCGCCCCGCACACCCAGGCTCTCTGCTCCATCACCTTCGAGAAGGACCTCAAGCGCCCGACTCGCGTAGACAACGAAGCCAAGGCCTGCCTGGACGAAGTGGCCATGGATCTCCAGAAGCAACCGGATGCCAAGGCCGTGGTCGTAGGCAGCTCGGATGCCAAGGAAAAGGAAAAGGCCGCCAAGGAAGAAAAGGCAGCCAAGCACAACAAGCACATCAAGGTCCAGGACTTTGCTGCCGAGCGCGCCGTCAACACCAAGGCGTACCTGGTAACGGAGAAGGGCATTGATGCCTCGCGCATCACCGTCGCAACCTCCAGCGCGGATGGACAGAAGGTGGAAGACTACCTGGTGCCCGCCGGTGCAAGCTTCACAGGCGATGTGGCCGGAACCACTCCGGTGGATGAAGGCATGGTCAAGGTCGAAGTGCGCAAGCCCCTGGGCGAAAAGCACCACGCCAAGAAGCACACCGAGGCCAAGTAACCGGTTAACCCCCGCAATTGCGGCCGTCAGGCCGTCTCCGGCGGGATGAACACAACCAAGCTCCCATCCTCATGGGTGGGAGCTTGGCAGATGCAGCAATGAGACACTTCGACTGCAACGATTGGAGGCTGACCGGCAAGCCGGTCGGCCTCTTCGGTTTTGAATGCCCCCTTTTTGACTTTTGCGTTTCCGGACCTTTGCGTTTCCGGGTTCGATGCATCCCGCAGCCAGCCCTTGCACCTTGCCGCGATCCCCGGGATGGGGCCATGTGTGCGGAAACATGGCACAGATTTCTTCGGGACAGAGTCGCTCCGGAAATGCCGTACCTATCTCTTGCCACCTGGGAGCTTCTTCTTCGAATGAGCCGCTTGCGCATTTTCCTTGATTTGTCTTGCTGGCGCGGAAGTTGGACGCTGGCTGCGCTGTTCCTCCTCATGGCCCTGGCAGGTGAGAATCTGCCGGCTCAGCCGGCCTGGAGCGCGGTGGGCCCTGCGGGCGGCGACGCGCGTTCCTTTGCCGCGGTGCCCGGCCAGCCCAGCCACTTGTATCTGGGCACTACCAACAGTTGGGTCTACGAATCGGTCGATCAGGGCGCCTCCTGGCATCGTCTCTCCAAACTGGACGCCGCGGATGGCCTGATTGTCGACAACATCGTCGTGGACCCCACCAATCCGGCCGTTCTCTACGTGGCTGCGTGGCAGGTGGATCAGCGCGGCGGCGGCTTGTGGATAAGCCGTAACGGGGGCCGCACCTGGACTGTTGTCGAGGGCCTGCGCGGGCAGTCGGTGCGCGCCTTTGCTCAGGCGCCATCCGACCCCAGAATTCTGTTTGCCGGAACGCTCGACGGGGTTTACCGAAGCGACGATGCGGGCGCATCCTGGTCGCTGATCAGCCCGCCGGCAAGCCGGGAGATTCATGAAGTGGAGTCGGTGGCGGTGGACCCCGTGGACCCCAGGATCGTCTACGCCGGTACTTGGCATTTGCCCTGGAAGACCACCGACGGCGGCAAGACCTGGCACAACATCAAGGAAGGGCTGATCGACGACTCCGACGTATTCTCGATCATTGTGGACCCTGAGAAGCCCAGCACCGTCTTTCTCAGCGCGTGCAGCGGCATTTACAAGAGCGAAAACGCCGGCGAGCAGTTTCACAAGATTCAGGGCATTCCTTCCACCGCGCGGCGCACGCGGGTTCTGATGCAGGACCCGGTTCACCATGACGTTGTGTATGCCGGAACGACCGAGGGGCTTTACAAGACCGTGGACGGCGGCAAGACTTTCAAGCGCATGACCGGCCCGGACGTGATCGTCAACGACGTATTCGTCGATCCCCGCAATCCGGAGCATGTACTGCTGGCCACGGACCGCAGCGGCGTGCTCTCCAGCAACGACGGAGGGGCCAGCTTTCTGGCCGCCAACGAGGGCTTCTCGGGGCGCGAGGTCGAGGCGCTGCTGGTGGATCGCAGCAATCCCGCGCGGCTTTTTGCGGGCGTAGCCAACGACAAGTCCTATGGAAGCGTCTTTGTTTCCAGCCATGGCGGCGCCGGCTGGGATCACATCGGCGAGGGACTGGACGGGCGGGATGTTTTTGCCCTGGCCCAGGCGCCGGACGGGACTGTTCTGGCTGGAACCAACCACGGCGTCTTCGCCCTCGACGCAGGGACCTCCACCTGGCAGCCGCGCAATACGATCGCCAATACGATTGTCAAAGCGGCCACCGAAATCCACCATGGAAAGCGCATTTCCGTCGAGAAGCAGGTCAAAGAAGCGGCTCGGGAACTGGAGGAGCGCGTCAATGCGCTCGATCTTTCCGGCGATGCCTGGCTGGCATCGACCACCGTCGGCCTGCTCACCAGCCTTGACCACGGGGCCACCTGGCAGGGCGGCCCGGTGATGGGCTCGGGCGAATACCTGTCGGTTGCCGCGCACGGATCGCAACTGGCGGCGGCCCGGGCCGATGGGCTGGTGTTCTCCGCCGATGCGGGCCAGAACTGGATGCCGGTGGAGATTCCACCCACTCTCACGCGCATCCATTCCATCGCTTTTTCCCCCGATGGAACCCTGTGGGTGGGCGGAAGGGAAGGCGTTTACTTCACGCGCGACCAGGGCCAGGGCCGGATATGGATGTGGCTCGAACGGCTTCCGTTCCGCGATGTGGACGATCTCTACTTTGACGCCCATCTGGGCAGGTTGCTGGTGAGTTCGCGTGTGAGCGACATGGTCTTCGCCATCGACCCCAAGGCGCTGGACTGGAAGTGGTGGCAGACCGGCTATCGGATTGCCCTGATCCGTGCGGCGGGAGACCGTTTGCTGGCCGCCTCGCTCTATGACGGGGTGCTGGTCGAGCCGCGGGGAAGCGGGACGGAAACCAGCCAGAGGTGATTTGCCTCACCCTGTTTCGGTATGATCGTGTTATGCAGACTGAAGCAACGGATTCCCGCCAAACTGCCGGCCTTCAGAGCCACGCCTTTCAGAGCCACGACCCGCGCCTTGAGCCGATTGCCGCCAAGGTGCTGGCTGGCGAGCGGCTCGACTTCAACGAGGGTCTGGTGCTCTACGGCTCCCCCGATGTACTGGCGGTGGGCTGGCTGGCCAACCATGTGCGCGAGCGGATGCACGGCGATGTGACCTACTTCAACGTCAATCGCCACATCAATCCCACCAACGTTTGCGTGGCCAACTGCCGGCTGTGCGCCTTCGGCCGCAAGAAGGGCGATGCGGCCGGCTACACCATGGCGCTGGAAGAGGCCTGGGAGACAGCGGCCTCCGGCTACTCCGAGGCGGTGACCGAGTTCCACATTGTCGGCGGCCTGCACCCCGACCTGCCGCTGGAGTACTTTCTCGATCTGGTCCGGGGCCTCAAGCAGCGCTTTCCCAAGGTGCACATCAAGGCCTTCACCATGGTGGAAGTGGCCTACCTGGCGCGGCGGGCCAAGCTCACCATCGAGCAGACCCTCATCAAGATGCGGGAGGCCGGCGTGGACTCCATGCCCGGCGGCGGCGCGGAGATTTTTGCCGCGCGCGTGCGCTCCATCATCTGCGACCACAAGATCGACGGCGAAGAGTGGCTGACCACGGCGCGTCTGGCCCACAAGCTGGGCTTCAAGTCCAACGCCACCATGCTCTATGGGCACATTGAGAACGACGAAGACCGCGTGGACCACCTGCTCAAGCTGCGCGCGGTGCAGGACGAGACCGGCGGCTTCCAGACCTTCATTCCGCTGGCCTTCCACCCCGAGAACACGGCGCTCGACCATCTGCCCGTGACGACCGGTCTCACGGACATTCGCCAGGTCGCCGCCAGCCGGCTGCTGCTGGATAACTTCCCCCACATCAAGGCCTACTGGCAGATGATGACGCCGAAAATTGCCCAGATTGCCCTGCGCTTTGGCGCCGACGATCTGGACGGCACGGTGGTCGAAGAGAAGATCTACCATGATGCTGGCGCCACCACGCCCCAGGGCATGACCCGCAAGCAGCTCTGCCGCCTGATTACCGAGGCTGGCCGCATTCCCGTGGAGCGCGACACGCTCTACAACGCGGTCACGCGCACTGAGGACAGTTTTACCGTGGCCGTGTAGGAGACCGGAGGCGTGCTGCCGCCGGTCAAGATTCTCGAAGCTGCTCGAGCAAGTGCCGGACGCGGGGATTGCCGCGCACCGGCATGTTACGGCCAGAAATGAACCAAGGCAGGCCCGCTACCAAAGCTCCGTGCCCCATCCTTGCACTTTTCTCTGTCGCAAGGGTGGGAAGGCTATCATCGCACTTACGCCGGATCGATAATTCTTCTCTCCGCCTGTCATTCCTCGCATAGCTTGATACATGACTTGCGAGCCCAGGGAATGGCTCCAGGCGTCCAAAGGATCCCAAATCCGCCAGGTCCAATGATCTTCCGGGGCAGCTATCAGGCGTATAATTCCTACCGAATCGCGAACCCATTCCTGAGCCCATTCTCAGTCTGAGATCCGCGCGGCACTTTGTGTCATGAGGCGTCACCATGGCAAGGTTTCTGGTTTTCGCTCTACTCTTTCTGGTTCCAGTTTTTCCAGCGTTCGGCAAACCCCACAATGACAGCTATCCGGTTCCTTGCGGCGACCTGTGGAGCGCTGTCAGCGACACCCTCGGCAATGCCGGCAACTACAGCATCCTGGCTACCGACGATACCGAGATGAAGGCTTCCTTCATGGCGGTTGGGGCGCAACGGCAGAGGGTCAACTCCGTCTCCCTGAATCCCAAGGACAGCGGTTGTCAGCTGCAAGTCCAGTTCCCCGACAGCGGATACGCAGAGGACGAAGAGGGCGTCTTCAAGAAGCGCGTGGGCCATTCCCTGGCCAGGATACAAGCGGCGAAGCCTTCCCCGCCTGCCAAACCGGGAGAACGGAAGTAACTTGGTTTCTTAGCTTTCCGAGTCGCCGCCGATTGCGGATCACCCCAGCGGGGCCGAGGTCCCGCGCATGGGAGGGAAGACCTTTCCCTCCCATGCATTGCTCGGCTCCGGCAGGCGCGTGATTCGGCGCGTCATCGACAGGATTGCAAGGTAACTCTTCCCAGAGGCAATGCGCGATTGACCGCGCACAAAATCGCATTCAGTGACGCCTTCACAATACTGGGATTCATTCCCACGCCAAATACCAACTCCGATTCCCCGAATTGCAATCCGATATAGGCCATCGCGGTGCCGGAGGCGCCAACGGTGATCGATTGCTCCTGGTAATCGATCACCTTGATGGCAAAGCCAAACTCCCGGTTCATTGCATCGACAAAGGCATCGATGGGACCATTTCCGCTTCCGGCGATCGTGCGCTCTACACCGTCCACTTTCACCGCAGCCGCGATATTCGTGGTTTCTCCGCTCAAGACCTCGGAGTAGCGGATGCAGGAAAACGGACTTTGCCGGTCGAGGTATTCCGTCTGGAACGTACTCCATATCTCCGCCGGGCGTATCTCGCGGCTTGTCTCGTCACTGATCTTCTGTATGACGCGGCTGAACTCGACCTGCAGTTTGCGCGGCATGTGGACGTTGTGGTCGCGCTCCAGGATAAACGCCACTCCGCCCTTGCCCGACTGACTGTTGACGCGTACCACTTCCTCGTAGGTCCGGCCAATATCCTTTGAATCCAAAGGCAGATAGGGAACCTGCCATAAGGCCTTACCGGCCTGAGCGGCAAATCCCTTCTTGATCGCATCCTGATGCGAACCCGAGAATGCGGTAAATACCAACTCGCCCGCATACGGCTGCCGCTGGTGCACGGTCAACTGGGTGCAGGATTCAGCGCACTGGACCACGCCCGGCATGTCAGAAAAATCCAATCCGGGATCGATGCCCTGGGTATACATATTGAGGGCCAGGGTAACAATATCGACATTGCCGGTTCGCTCTCCATTGCCGAAGAGCGTTCCCTCGACTCGATCGGCGCCAGCCATCAGCGCCAATTCCGCCGCGGCCACGGCGGTGCCCCGGTCATTGTGCGGATGCGCACTCAGGATGACAGATTCCCTGTTTTTGAGGTTTCGGCCGAACCACTCGAACTGATCCGCATAGACATTGGGCGTGGAATTCTCCACCGTAGCCGGCAGATTGATAATGGCCCGATGGTCCGCCGTGGGCTTCCAGACAGCCAGCACCGCTTCGCAAACCTCCAGCGCGTAGTCAAGTTCCGTCCCGGTAAAACTTTCCGGCGAATACTCGAATATCCAGTCTGTCCCAGGGTAGGATGCCGCCTGATCATGAAGCATCTTGGCTCCGTCCACGGCGAGTTGCTTCACTCCCTCACGATCCATTTTGAAGACGACTTCGCGCTGCACGGTCGATGTCGAATTGTAGACGTGCACAATGGCGCGATGCACGCCGCGCAATGCCTCGAAGGTGCGCTGCACCAATTCCTCGCGGGCCTGCGTAAGAACCTGCACGGTGACATCCGGGGGAATGCGCCCCTGCTCAATCAGCCCCCGGCAAAAATCAAATTCCGTTTGCGATGCGGCGGGAAAGCCCACTTCAATCTCCTTGAAGCCCAGGCCCACCAGCAGATCGAACATGCTGTTCTTGCGCTCCAGATCCATCGGGTCGATCAGTGCCTGATTCCCGTCGCGCAAGTCAACACTGCACCATAGGGGCGCTTTGTCGATGGTTCTGCCTGGCCAGGCGCGATCGCTCAACTGGACAGTGCGCGTGGGTGAGTACTTGGATGCCGGATTTTTCAACATGAGATCCTTTCGCGTCCTCGCAGCCGCCCGGCACTCTCGTCCGAATGCCGTTCTCGGCCGCGAGGGGCCTGCGCTGGCCAAATCAACAGAGGAGTGAGGGGGCAATGCCGTCTCACTGGAAAACAGAATTGTGAGTCTTTGCGATCGGGCGCCTGAAGAGCAAACATGCATCTCGCACGAACGGCGTCAAGGCGAATATGGAGCCATTCTAGAAGAACCAGGCAGGTAAATCCAACCGCTGCCCGAATCGAGATGCATTCGAGCCGGCTGGCAGGCATGATCTTGCAGGTTGTCATCGCAGAGCGCTGCCGGCGAAGTCCCCTCGGCCGCAACTGCATCTACTGCCGCACTACCGCGCCGCCTTTCATCACAAAGCTCACTCGTTCCACCGCGGAAATGTCTTCCAGCGGGTTGCCGGGGACGGCGACAATATCGGCAAAGTAGCCGGGCTTCAACTCGCCGATCTGTCCCTCCCAGCCCAGCACCTTTGCGCCCTCGATCATGTCGGCCTGCAACACGGCCAGCGGCTTCATGCCGTAGCGGACCATCAGCTCCAGTTCGCGGGCCTGGGTGCCGTGCGGAAAGGGACCCACGTCCGAGCCCACCGCAAAGGGAATGCCGGCGGCCACCTGCTTCTTGAATTCGCCGATCTTGTAGTCCAGCAGCGCCTTTTCGCGCGCGGCACGGGCGGGCGTATCGGCGTGCTCGGCAAAGTACTCGAAGATGACGAAGGTGGGCACGGCGGGAATGTGTTTTTCGCGCATCAGGTGCATGGTTTCGTCGCTCAGTTGCGTGGCGTGGTCGATGGAAGCCACGCCGGCCTGGGCGGCAAACAGCGTGCCCGGTTCACCCATGGCGTGCACGCCCACGGTGGTTCCCAGGCGGCGCGCCTCCTCGACGGCCGCTGCCAGTTGCGCCTCGGTGTACTGGTAGGGCGTGTGCAGTGCGCCGTCCACCAGCCGGTCGGGTCCGGTCTCGTAGATCTTCACAAAGTCCGAACCCTCCTTGTGCTGGGCGCGGATCACCTCCACCAGCTGCTCGGCGGAGTTGGCATAGTCGGCGTTGGAGATCACATGCTGGGCGGGGTTGTAGCGGTTCGCGTCCTCGTGGCCGCCCAGGATGTCGATGGCGTTGCCGCTGACCCTCATGCGGGGCCCAGGGATGAGGCCCTGGTTGATGGCGTTGCGCACCGCCGTGTCGGCCGAGCCGGCGCCTTCGGTGCCCATGTCCCGCTCGGCGGTGAAGCCGGCCAGGAGATCGGCTTTGGCGGCCTGTTCGGCCAGAATGGTGCGCCAGGGAACTGACTCCTCCACCGTCTGCAGGTCCTCCGCGCCGGGGTGCAGAAAGAGATGCACATGGGAGTCGATCAGGCCGGGCAGCAGGGTGACGTCGCCCAGATCGATCACCTTGGCGCCCTGCGGATGCTCCACCGAGGCGCCCACGGCACGGATGCGCTCGCCTTCGACCAGGATTTCGCCGGGGCTGAGCAGGGTTCCGGTATCCACCTGGAGCAACCGTGCCGCATGCAGCACAATGGGCGCGGCGGCTGGCTGTTGCGCGGCGGCTACGCCGGCGATAGACGCGACGAGGGCAGAAAGCAAGGCGGCACAAAGCGGCGAGCGAAGGCTGAAGTTCGGCATGGATCAAGAATATGCCACCTGCGGTGGGGCAACTCTGTCCGGTGAGGAGGGCGTGACAGAGTTTTACAGTTTCTGTGCCGGTTTGGATTGGAAGCACGGAAGTTATTTAACTTCAACGGGTTGCACGGGCCATCGCCGTTTTACAGAATTACTGGCGCTGTGTTTCTGTGGATGGGACTCGCGGAAACGATTGAAACTGTGTCGGTTAGGCGGGGCATCACAGTTTCACGCGCAAAATCGGCGTTTTTTGACGGCACCGGGTGGAAGAGCTGTAAGTGAAGATTCCAGAGCCGTTATCCAGTTTTTTGGGCTCAAGAGTAGGGCTATATGCCGTATTCTTCCCCTTTGTTCGGGGAGAAAACCCTGTCCGCGATGGCCCGGATGGAGGAGAATCGTCCATTTTCTGAAGCGGAGCGAATCGCCAGCCGGGGAAGAAAGGCTCTCTTCTCAACTTGCTTCTTCGATTGTGCTCCAGAGGGCGGTAATTCTCTGCAATCGTAGTCCGGACGGGGCGGGTCGAGCTTCCTGCTTTCCCACCCGCGATGCCTTGAAAATCCAATCCTGCCCCACCGAAAATGCTTGGCGCGAAAGAGAGAATCTTCACAAGTCTTCCTCGAAAGACGCGAAGGATGGGGCCCCCAGTGTTTATGGCCAGATAGAAAAAGCAGGGAATGGGTGGACCGCTACGTAGGTTTCTTCTGAAGTTGTGACCCCATTTCTTCTACTTCCTTCGCGCCCTTGGCATAGAGCGTTCTTTCATCGGGAGCAAGCTCGAACAACAGCTTGAGAAACTCTCCTGCGTGGACAAGTTCCTCGTCGGCGATGTCCTTGAGCACGGCTTTGGCGAGTTTGTTGTTGGTTGACTCGGCAAGCTGCACATACATTTGAGTGGCTTCGTACTCCGCGGCGACCATGAACCGAATCGCTCGGACGAGTTCTTGGTCCGTGAGCTTCCTGCTGTTCGCCAACTCTGAAAAAGGTGAACCGAACTGGGGCATATCGTTTTCCTTTGCTTGCTGCACGTTGATAGGTTGAGGGTGGAGCGCGGTTTCTTAGGGCATTTTCACTGTTCCTAGATGGCTGCCGGCCTCATGCTTTCCCACCCATTTCGCAAAGATCGTGAAATGGATGGGGCACCCGGCTATGACGTTTGTAGTCCCGAATCTTCTTGAGGTCTGATCGGAATTGACCCATGCGTCCCTAAGGGCTGAGGAGCGTGCCGGTATCCACCTGGAGCAAGCGGGCCGCATGGAGGACGATGGGCGCGGTGGGCTGCTGGGCTGCGGCGGCGAAGGCGCAGGCGGAAAGCAAGGCGGCACAGAGCGGCGAGCGAAGGGTGAAGTTCGGCAGGGAACAAGAATTAGCCGGATGGTAGACAGGACCCTGGCTAATTTATGCCTCGGGAATTCAGCCACGGGCCGTACTGCTGGTCCATGCCCTCGACGTGGTCGAGAAACCAATCGTGCAGAAAACAGAGCAACTCGCTCATGGACACGGTCTCCCCTTGCTGCAGCCGATGGAAGGACTCCTGGAGCTGGGCGAGCAGACGCTCATGTTCGGCCCTGTGTTCGGTCAGACCGGGAAAGCCAAACCGCTCCAGCAGGTGTTCCTCGTTGCGGAAGTGCATCCGGACGAGCTCGATCAGCTTGTTCATCAGGTCGATCGTCGACGCCCGCGTTGCGCCGCTCACCAGCGTCGAGCGAAGCTCGTTCATTGCATCCATCATGATGGCGTGCTCATCGTCCATCGCCTGCACACCCACGATGTTGGAGTGCGTCCAAGTGACCAGAAGAGACATGTTCCTCCTCGAAGCAACCATGTCGTCAGCGCCTGCCATACGCACGGCGCAAGTTGCGGCCCTGGGGTGCATCCTTCTGTGCTTCAGAAGGTTTCCCCCTTTTCTTGGCCGCCACTTGGCAATCCACTCTATTCCAATTTCCTTTGCCGGGCTGTGATGACAAGTTCATTGCGCCTCAGGACCCAGGTCTCCGACCGCGTGATTTCGCGCCTTTGGGTCGTGTTTTCCCAGGTCCCAAAATCGGGACCTGGAGCACCCAGCATTGGTACAACTTCAAGCGGTCAGAGAACTAGGTCTTTGACCGTGTGAATTTGTTCCTTTTGTAGCCGAACTTCTGGCGTGCCTTCTTGCGCGTGAACTGCCAGTTGATGGTGACGTTGTTGCGGTTCATCTTTCGGTTCCAGGCTTTGGCTTCCCGTCGTAGATCGCTCAGTGAAGGGATACGGCGTTGGCCGAGGCACTGGCGGCTGAACAGGCTGATCTCGATCTCCGCCTGGTTCAGCCAGCTGCCGTGTTTCGGGGTGTAATGCACCGTGAAACGCTCCCACA
>Ga0302275_10000137_pt1 | contig 78715 bp, 58 predicted proteins | sample III_Bog_N2_2_FD_200229 | JGI IMG/M metagenome (GOLD analysis project Ga0302275, IMG submission 200229) | Peat permafrost microbial communities from Stordalen Mire near Abisko, Sweden - III_Bog_N2_2 | ecosystem: Environmental > Terrestrial > Soil > Wetlands > Peat | place: Sweden: Abisko... | reverse complement strand
CCATGACTTGATTTGTGCCATACAAATCAAGCATCGCCGACACGTATTCCGTTGACGAAGCTGATTTGATAGAACGAATCAAGATTGTCACTATTTGCGGATAGGCTCTAAGTGATGAAAGCCTTATGCTGCCCCTGATCCCTGATCCATCCGCGCGTCTGGCAGTCCCATTCTTTTCTTGAGGGCCAGAATCTCCTCGATCTTCTCGGGAGCGATAGGCACCAGCGACTGCCCGATCTGGCGGGCGATCAGAAGGGTGCGGCAATAGGTATCGATGACTTCTACGAGCCATTCGGCATGGGTTGCGGTGTCGCTCCAGCAGACGACTCCGTGGTTGGCCAGCAGAATGGTATTGTGCTTCTCCGCAAAGGGGATCACGGTCCGAGCGAAGGCCGGGGTTCCCGGAGTCTCGTAGGGGGCCATGGCGGCGGGGCCGATAAAGATCTCGTACTCCGAGATGTAGCCGTTGGGCGGCGCCTGGCCGGTGACGGCAAAGGCCGTCGCGTGAGGGGGATGGCAATGGACCACGGCGCGGGCGTTGGAGTTGGCTTTGTAGATCTCCAGATGCAGCAGCAGTTCGCTGGTCCTCATGCGATTGCCGACCAGAATGTTGCCCTCCAGATCGGAGAGGCAGATGTCGGCCGTCTCCATATCACCCTTGCTCATCAGCGTGGGGGTACAGAGCACATACTTGGAGCCTAGGCGAACGCTGATATTGCCGCCGTTGCCGTCGACATACTGGCGTTCCCACAGCTTGCGGCCAACGCGCACGATCTCTTCGCGCAGGGATTCGGCCAGCAGCGAGTTCGACGCTACCAAGGGAGCATCTTCTTCGGGACGAAGCGCACGATGGATGCACATCGCCCCCACATCCCCAGCGAACTCATCGGCGACAGAAATCATCAGAACATCTCCGGGCGTCGAACGGACGCGAACCAAAAGAACGAAGCCCCTCTTCATTCCTTCATTCCACAGATAACATATAGATCGGCAAAATCGTGTAAAAGAGTGACTCCGATCACGGTTGAAGGCGCAAATCTGCGATTCTTCCTGGCTTGCGGCGCACGGAAGGTATTTCTACTTATTGATTCAGCCCTATTGCAGTGCCATCCTGAGCAAAGCGAAGGATCTGCATTGAATTGAACATCTGCAAAAAGCAGGTCCTTCCCTTCGACTCCGCTCAGGGCAGGCTATTCTGTGCACCGCTCAGGATGACAATTTTTTGGGGGATATGAAGAAGCAAACCCAAGAAAAAATCAGGCGTCATCCCCAGCTACTTCTTCCAACCGGTGCAGATCGCGGACGGCGATATGCTTGCCCTCCAACTTGATCAGCCCTTCGGCAGCCAAACGGGTCAGGTTGCGCGAGACCAGTTCGCGCACCGTGCCCATCTTGTGCGCCATCTCCTGATGGCTGTCGGGCAGATCGAAGAGCAAACCGCCCTCGGGTCCTTTTTTGCCTTCGGTTTTAGCCAACCTAACCAAGGTGCCCGCCAGCCGCTGCCGAACCGTGGTGAACGAAAGCTCCTCGATCAGTTCCACCAGTTTGCGCAGTCGAGCACCCACGGCGGAGAGCACCTTCAGCGCCACTTCGGGGCGCTCCAGGCAAAAGGCGCGGAACTCCTCGCGGGGCAAGAAGACAATCTCTGTAGCCTCCAGCGCGATCGCTGAGGCTGGATAATTGCCTCCGTCAAAGACTGGCAGTTCGGCTACGGTGCTGCCAGGACCTTCGATGGCCAGCACCTGCTCGCGGCCACTGGGCGAACTCTTGTAAATGCGCACCCGCCCCTCGGCCACGATGTGCAGTCCGGTGCAGCGATCACCTTCTTGAAAAAGCAGTTCCCCGGCGGCATAGTGCTTGCGCCGCGCACGACGGGCCACCATCTGGCGCTCCGTCTCATCCAGCCCGCCAAAAATCCCCTGCGGGCCCAAACACTGCATCCATCCTGCCTGCGTCTCAGTCATACCCGACCAATTTTATCGGACTTATTCGGTGGCGGTGACAAAAGTCGCTGTTGTGGCAAAGCAATCGGCCTAGCCTCAAAAACATCAGGAGGACTTCCCCATGCTCACCACCGAAACCACACTGCGCGCCATCGCTCTCGAAGATCCCGCCACCATACGTATCTTCGAGCGCTACCATCTGGACTATTGCTGCGGCGGCCGCCGTCCCCTTGCCGAAGCCTGTGCTGAAAAAGATCTGGACGCTACCGAAGTTTTGGCCGCACTGGAACAAGCAACACTCGTCAGTGACGCCGCAGAGCGCGACTTTACCCAGGCCACGCCGACCGAGTTGGTTCGCCACATCGTGCTGACCCACCACGCCTTTGTACGCAACGAACTGCCCCGCCTGCTGCCTCTGGCGGAAAAGGTTGCCGCCAAGCATGGCCCCACGCACCCCGAGTATTTTCGTGTAGAAAGCAACCTGCGCCAGTTGGGATCGGAACTGATCCATCACCTCGCCAAGGAAGAGATGATTCTTTTTCCTTACATCGAAGCACTGGAAGCCAGCCGCAACGGCACAGGCAGCGCGCCCCACGCCTGCTTCGCCACCGTGGAAAGCCCCATCCAAGCCATGCTTCATGAGCATGAGGCTGCCGGTGCGCTACTAGAAGAGATGCGCGCTGCTACCAACGACTTCACACCGCCCACCGACGCCTGCCCCACGCTTGCCGGGCTGCTGCACGGGATCAACGACTTCGAGCGCGACCTGCACCGTCACATTCATCTGGAAAACAATCTGCTCTTTCCTCTGGCCATCCAGATGGAAAAAATGGAAAATGAGGCTATGATCGCGCAATGATTGCTCTTGGAGTTCAGATTGGCGCGTCCCGTGAGGCCGGTTGGGAGGACCCCATCGGCCTTCTCGCTGACTGCCACCGCCGGATCGAACGCTTTCTTGGTGTGCTGGCGCGGATTGTGGCGCTCGACGCCTCCGCCCCGCTGGGCGAGGAAGCCCGTAGCGCTCTGAAGGCTGCGCTGCACTACTTTCGCACCTCGGGTTCGCTGCACACCGCCGACGAGGAAGAGTCGCTCTTTCCGCGTCTGCGCGCTCAGAAAGCTGGCGCGATGATGCTGGCGCACCAGACTGATGCGCTGGAAAGCGATCATCGGCACGCGGAACGACTACACGTCGAGATAGAAGAGTTGACCCTGACCTGGACCCGGATGGCGCTCAGCGAAGAGCAGATTACAGCATTGCGTGAAGGCGTCAATCGGCTCGCATCGCTGTATGCGGCTCACATTCGCATTGAGGAGACTGAGGTCTTCGCCGCGGCGCGCACCCTGTTGACTGCAGAGCAGATTGCCAGCATGGGTGCTGAGTTGCGCGCGCGGCGGGAAAAGTAAAAGGAAGAGATTCGACTAAGCGCACTCCGAAGGCGTCACCGAGAGTATGCGGCACCGATGCTTGCCGACCGCACTCCAGGCAGTAGCCATCTCGCTCTCCATATAGGCGCAGTCGCCGGCATCCAGAACCTCGTGCATACCGCCGGCATCAATCTGCAACTTGCCTTCCAATACATAGACCAGACCGCTGCTCTCGTGGCAGGATTCGTCGGCAGAAGCCGCGGCGCCTGGCAGAAACTCGATCATCTGGGCTCTCAGGCGGGGATTCTCGGAAACCGCGTTCAGTGGCGTGTTTTTCACGGGGTCGACACCGCGCCCGTTGCCTTGCAGGTGCGCTTTGCGGGTCACCGAGAGGGTGTGTTTGGCCGGTTCGGAAAAGAAGTAGCTCAGCCCCACGCCATAGACCCGGGCAATGGTGGCCAGCGTCGGCAGAGTGGGAATCATGCGGTCTGTCTCCAGCTTGGAAAGCAGGGCCGTGGACAAACCAGTCTCAGCCGCCAGTCTTGATAACGTCATCCGCTTCTGTGTGCGCAACGAGCGCAACTTCATCCCGATGCAATAGGGCTCCAGAAACCACTGAGCGAAGGAAACCGCTTTGGTCATTGAAAAACTCTCCTGTATTCAGCGTGAGCGATATCAGCAGGAATATTCTTCCGATATTTCTGAAATTTTCCAGCATTTATCGCCAAAAACATTCCCATATCAGGAATCAGTTACGGCATCCCCACCGACCGCGTAGAGCAAGACAATGACGATCAGAATCGCCTTAATGTTTCTTTGTTTTCAGCATTTTAAATCATTTCGTCAGGAACCGCTGTGGCGTTTGCACAAAAGCCGGCTCCGAATTTTCACTTATTAAACAGATTTCGATTACCATTTATACTTCAGTACTATCAACAAAATTACTATTGAAAGCATTCAACTTACACGATCGTATCAATAGAATAGAAGAAACAGTTTTCCGGTGCTGGCAATATGCGGCATTGGGGACCTTGGAAATCTTGTCCCGGGAAACGAAGTGCAAGATTGCAAAGTTTATGCCTGCGAAATTGTTTGAGGTCTAAACTTGTGACTTTTTTTCAATTCATGCGTCTATAGCGAAAGTGCCGGGCAACCTTTTTCTCGCCACACGCATGACGGGCCTCATGGTGAACACAATAGTGTCGCCGCTTCAGTGGAGTCCTTTTTTATAGAGACCCCATTTTTATTTTCCCTTGTTGCAAATACGGTTCTCAGCCCCTGCACTGTCGCTTGCCACTGTTTATATGAGTGAGAAGCGAGTAGTCACGCAGGCTAGCCAGAATACCGAGGAAGAGCGTTGGTTCGGATGAAAAGGCCATTAGAGGATTTGTCCCGTCCCTCCCTGCCTGGATATTCCTTTGCCGAGTTTTGTCTGGAAGCAGATGGAACCCTGTGGCGGGATCAATCCGTGGTTCACCTTGCGCCCAAGGAACTGGCCGCGCTGCAGTTGTTGCTGGCGCATGCAGGACGCATCGTTTCTCCACTGCAACTCAAGCACGAGTTATGGGGTGAGGTTCACGTCGCCGCGGACAGTGTGCCCAAGTGCCTTTCGTCGCTGCGTTCCAAGTTGGAACCGACAGAGTGCATTCAGACTGTCTACAAGCGTGGATATCGTTTTGCCGCCGAAGTAAGCCGTATCGGCTACGAGTCGGATAAGCCGCTGCCGCGTCTGGCGATCCTTCCCTTCACCACGGAGTATGCCGTCCCTGACCATCTGGGCCTGGGTATCGCTGAAGAGATGATCGCCCACCTCACCAACATGAGCCAACCGGTAGTTGCCATGCTGGCCCGGGATTCAGTCTTTGCACTGGCCCAGTACAAGCACACCGCACAGCAGATCGGTGAAACACTCGGTGCGGATCTGGTGATGACCGGCGCGCTACGAGCACAGACCGGGCACTTCCGCCTGCGCGCGGAGATGATTCGCATCAATGATGGAACCCAGATCTGGGTTGAAGACCTGCTCGTGTCGCAAAGTCAGATTGCCAGTCTGGAAGTGATGTTGGTGCAACGCTTGTTGCAGCGCATGAATTCCAGCAGCCTGACCATCGACGCTGCCGCCGCTCCCACACAGGAGCGGGAGCGCAACCCCCAGCACCGCGAAGCCTATGAGATCTATCTGCGGGCGCACCACGAGTGGCAGTCCATGCAGCGCCATTGCATGCAAGATGGCTTGCAAAACCTGATGCGATCCGTGGCTCTAGACCCTAGGCTCACGGCGGCACGCACAGATGTTGCGCACCTATGCACCGCGCAATCCATTTATGGGTTTTTGCCGCCCAAGATAGCAGCTGCACACATCCGTCGCATGGCCGAACCCACACCTGATCTGCCGCAGGGCACCGAAGCTGCACTGCCCGCACTGGCCTGGGTTCGCTTTCACGTTGATCACGATCTGGCTGGGGCCTTGCTGACCTTTGATCAGTGCGCGCATCTGCCTCACGATCTTTGGACCACGCATCTGCGCGTGTTGCTGGCCCTGAGCCGACAACACTTTCCCGAAGCCATCGAGATGCTGCGCGCTGCCATGCGCATGGACCCATTCTCGCCCTGGCTCCATGCGCGACTGGCGTGGGCTCTCTACCTCGGAGGACAATCCGTTGAAAGCGTGGCTCACATCAACCAGACTGTCACCCTCTTTCCTCAGCATGAAGGTGTGGCCTTCTATGGATCATTGATTCTGGGCGCATGTGGCGAGGCAGAGCGCGCCATACAGCTTTTGAAGGGAATGACCCACAAGCTCTCCTACTTCGATCTGGCTACCGCCACACATGCCTGTGCACTGGCCAACGCCGGACACCGCGATGAAGCCCGCAATATTCTGGAGCGGCTGCAATGGCTGAGCCGTGAACGCTACGTGATCAGCTCATTTTTGCCCGCAATCCATATCTCCCTGGGTGATATGGAGTCCGCGCTGACGGAACTGCAGACAGCTCATGACGCCCGCTGCCCCTGGTTCTTCCAGATGCTCTCTGACCCGCGCCTCAAACCGCTCCATGGGCACCCTGAATTCGAGCGTATGCAAGCCATTCTGCCGCGTCTGGAAGCCGAAGCTGCCGCGGTCTACCTGGAGCCATTTGGCGAGGAACTCAATGAGGTATTTGCGTAGACGCTATCTATGCCATCGTCGTCACTATATGCTGTAAAAAATCCCGACACTTTCACCTTGACATGTGCTGTCAGCCAAGGGGAAAGTGCCGGGATTTGCTATCAAACGGTTGCCACTCAATAAAGACTACTTACCTTGATTCGCCGCCTGAATCACCGCGTCGAATGCTGGCTTGGGCTTAAAGTTGCGATCCCACAGCAGTGGATAGCTACTGCGTCCCTTGACTGGCCAGTCGTTGAGCCATGAATCCGCGTCGGTCACGCCCCACAGCGTAACCCGGCTCATTACTTCGCGGTGCTTCAGATAGACCTTGAAGAGATCCGCATACCGAGTGGCCAGCGCCTTCTGCACGGAGTCAGGCAGGCCTTTGGAGTAAGGATTCAGCTTGGGGTCGGACTCCACGTGATAGGAGACATCGGCGGTGGTTGCCTGAGGTACGGTGGGCAGAACATCCAGATCAAGTTCGGTGATGGCTACCTTCACACCCAAGTTGGCAAGATCCAGAATCGTCTGCTCTTCCAGATCCGCTGAGGGCCAGTTCATGTGGTCGTGACCCTGAACGCCCACCACGGCGATCTTGATGCCGTTCTGTTGCAGTATCTTGATCAGATCGATTGCACCCTTTCGCTTGGCGGGGTTCTCCAGGTTGTAGTCGTTGTAGTTCAGCTCCATCATGGGGTCGGCCTCGTGGGCCCAGCGATAGGCCCAGATCAGATACTCAGGGCCGATGATCTGCTTCCACTTCGAATCGCGCAGTGTGCCATCTTCGTTGAGCGCTTCATTGACGACATCCCAGCTCTGAATCCGTCCCTTGTAGCGGCCCACCACGGTGAAGATGTGGTCGTGCATCCGGCGGAGCAGTTCAATGCGATTGACCGGCTTGCCGCTGTCGTCCTGAAAGACCCAGGCAGGGACCTGCGAGTGCCACACCAGATTGTGGCCCACGATGAACATGTGATGCTTCTCGCCGAAGTCTACATACTGATCGGCAAGAGTGAAGTCATACTTCCCGGCCTTGGGATGGATGTTCTCCCACTTCATGGCGTTTTCCGGGGATATGGAATCGAATTGCTCGGCGACGATGGCCGTTCCGCGCGCATCCTTGCCGGTGATCTGATCGGAGTTGATGGCCACTCCAATATGGAATGCGCCACGATAGGCGTCCTTGAGCGTGGTGGGTGTTTGCGCGGAGACCGCCAGACTGGCGGTGAGAATCATGGATAGGATCGTAAAGCGCCGGTGCAGCATAGATGCTCCTGAAGTTTGCCCGAAAGGTCCGTCGATAGATCTTTGATCAAAGAACACGGCCGCAACCTTCGGGACGAATGCGACCGCAAAAAAGTGACGTTACTTCTTCTCTTGCGAAAAGCCTTTGCGCCGTTCGCTCAGATCGTGCGAGATGTTGAGGTTCATCTTCATGTTGATGCCGTAGAAGATCAGGCAGACAGCAGCGGCAAGGAATGCGCCACCGGCATAAAAGGATGGAATCAGGCGAATGCCCAACAGTGCGCGTTCGGTCTGCACCGCATTGGGCTGGTAACCATAAAACGATTCCATCCAACCGGCGATTGCGCCGCCCAGAGCCAATCCAATCCACAACGCAAAGACGACGGCTGCGGTCACGGTGCCAGTGGCGCGGCGGCCAGTCTTCCACTCGCCGAAATCGGCCACGTCGCCCATCATGGCCCACAGTACCGGCCCCGAGCAGCCAAAGGCGAACTGGCGCAGCACTTCAAGAGAGATGATGGAAGCGGTTGCGGTAGCGGGAACAAAGAACAGCGCCATACAAAGCAGACCGGTCAGCGTCATGCTCCAGAAGAAGAGCGTACGCTTGCCAAAGCGCTTGGTGAGGGCTGTCGAGCAGGCCACGCCGATCAGCAGCGCGGTCAACCCGATGCCATTGAACAGACTGAAGAGCAACTGATTTCCCGCGCAATATTTGAAGTAGGAGAGCATCATGCTGTTACGAATCATGAGGGCGATGAAGTAGAAGGTGGTCACTAGGAAGAGGGCAATCCAGGGGCCGTTCTTCATCAGGTCGCCCAGATCCTGCAGGACAGAAGATTTCTGTTGCGGGTCGGGCTGAATCCGTTCCTTGCTCACGGCAAAGGCGATCAGGAACATCACCACGCTGGTGACCAGGAAGATCCCCATGGTCAACTGATAGCCGCGACTGCTGCTGCCGTGGCCCAGATAAACCACCATGGGAATGGCCAAGCTCTGCACGATGAAACCCGCGCCGTTGGCGAACAACTGGCGATAGGTTGCAATGCTTGTGCGCTCGACCGGATCGTCGGTCATCACTCCAGTCAGTGATGCGTAAGGCACATTGTTCATAGTGTAGATGAGGCGCATCAACAGATAGGTGAACCAGGCATAAATGAGCTTGGCGGTCACGCTCAGGTCCGGGGTGGTAAAGGTCAAAACCCCGATCACGCCAAAGGGCACCGCGGTCCACAACAGCCAGGGACGAAATCTGCCCCAGCGGGTATTGGTGCGGTCGGCAATAATACCCATCACGGGATTGAAGAAGGCAGCGCCCAGACCGACGACCAGGAACATATTTCCTGCCTGGGCTCCGGTCAAGCCGAAGGTGTCGGTGTAGAAGCTGAGTTGCAGGGCCATCATCGCCTGAAAGACGAAGTTGGCAGCCATGTCGCCCAGGCCGTAACCGAATTTCTCTGTAAAGGAGAGTTTTGCGCTCGTTCCGCTCATCGACTTCTACTCGCTTTCGCCGAAAGGGTATTTTTAGAAAGCCTGGTTCAGCCACAGATATATCGCGGTTTCGCTGCCCGGGATTTCGTCGTTTGTTCTATTTGCCAAGTTTCCGCATCGAGGGCCGAAGCCAGCTTGAAGCTCCACCGGAGCAAATTGTATTCCACAAAAGTAAATCGCATTACTCTATGAATTGGCAAGGGCAAAAGCGAAGATTAGTTTTCTACCCGAACAAGTGTCCAGAAAGCACCTAAAGACGCTACAATGATGCCGGAGCCGCGCCCCAGCTTCCTGCATTCTCTCACCGTCGCAGCAGGCTGGTAGTCTGCCCACTTTAGCTCGGATTTGTTTCACCAAGCAACAATTTTTATCGAGGTTCGATCATGATCAAACGTGCACCGCTCTCCTGCCAGCCGAGCTTTAACGCTCAGCACTCCCCGATGGGCGCATTCATGAGCTTTACCTGCGGCAACTTCGGAACCCGCGGCGGAATCGGCCTGCAAATCGGTCAGCCGGGCGATCAAGAGCTCTTCATCGGCTTCAAGGAAGGCGAACGCTCTTCCGACGCCACCTTGAAGTGCCTGCCTTTTTACACCGCCGCGGTGAACAAGGCCGCCGACGCCTTTCTGGTGGAGCAGGCCGGTCCTGCCGAACAGAATGTGAAGCCTGACGCCGTTCCCTTCAGCGCCGATGAAATTGCGCGCTCCTATGGCTGGGCTAGCGATCAGTGGGCCGCCGAAGGACTCAGTTTTTCGGTCTTTTCTCCTTTTGGAGCAATCCCGGATCCGGCGGTGGAAAGCACGGAAACGATGCGCGAGGGCCTGTTGCCTGCCGTGATCGCCCGCCTGGAACTGGACAACACGGATGGCACGACCACCAAAACTGCGATCTTCGCGCTCAATCACGCGCGACCCGGCAGCAGGATTCTCAATGACGATCTGGGCAGCGGCCGATTGGCCTTCGCCTTCCGTCGCGAAGCGGGCGGCGCGGCTGAACTGTGCGACTTCACCTCCTCTGAAGAAGGCGTCATCCTAGAAGAGAAACCCTTCGTCTTCATGCGCTGGTCAGCCAGCGATGGCGTGCGCGAGCGGCACAATCCGGTTCACCTGCTGGGCTCCTGCCCCGGATTCGGATTTGAAGTTCCGGCGGGCAAGAAGTACGGCATCACCATCGCTCTGGGCTCCTATCTGGAAGGCTTCCAGACCAACGGCATCGACGCGGGCTATCTATATACCCGCTACTTCAAGAGCCTTGGAGATGTTCTTAAAACTGCGCTGGACAGCTCCGCCAAGATCATTGCCGCATCTGAGGCGCTGGACAACAAGCTGGATGAGGCCAATCTCTCCGACGATCAGCGCTTCATGATCGCCCACGCCACGCACAGCTACTACGGCAGCACGCAGTTGCTCGAAGTCGAAGAGCAGCCTTTCTGGGTGGTGAACGAGGGCGAGTACTGCATGATGAATACCCTTGATCTCTCCGTCGATCACGTCTTCTGGGAACTCAAACACAATCCCTGGCTGGTGCGCAATCTACTGGACAACTTTGTCCGGCTCTACAGCTACAACGACGAAGTGAAGGTCTACACGGAAGAGTTCGCGCCATCGACCGAGACCATGCAGATCGACCCCTCGCAGACGCCTCCGGCTCCTGATGAAGCACAGCTCAATCGCCCCTACGAGACCAAGCCGGGCGGCATCAGCTTCTGCCACGACATGGGCGCGCACAACAACTTCTCGCCGAGTGGCCGCAGCAGCTACGAGTTGGCCAACCTGACCGGTTGCTTCAGCTACATGACCGTCGAACAGCTCTGCAACTGGGTGCTGACCGCCGGTTGCTATGTGGCCAAGACCCGCGACTTTGCGTGGCTCAAGGCCAATCAGGCGGTGGTGGATGCTTGCTTGACCAGCATGATCAACCGCAGCGGCGATGTGGGATTCGCGCAGTTCGACTCGACCCGCTGCGCCGGTGGTCAAGAGATCACGACCTACGATTCGCTGGATCACTCTCTGGCCCAGACCCGCAACAACATCTATATCGCCGTCAAGAGCTGGGCGACCTACAAGTCTCTGGCGCTGATGTTCCGAGAACTTGGAGATGCCGCCAGCAAAACCCGCGCCGAAGAACTAACCGCCAAGGTTGCGGCGGTGGTCTCTGATCAGGCGGTGGACGGCGTGCTGCCGGCGATCTTCGAGAAGTCCAACCCCGGCTACTCCAGCCGCATTTTGCCCGCGGTCGAGGGCTGCGTCTATCCGCTCTACTTTGTACAGACCGGCTTTGCCGGCTGCACGCTGGAGCAGGTCTACGCAACACCGGCGGAGAAGCGCATGTACGATGTGCTCAAGGAGCACACGCGCAATCTGCTTCTCGATCCCGAGCGCCGCAACCTCTTCGACGATGGCGGCATCAAGCTTTCGTCGACCAGCAACAACTCGTGGATGAGCAAGATCTCCATCTTCATGCACGTCACGCGTAAAGTCTTCCATCTGGATGTGGAACCGGCGGTGGCCGAGGTCTTCCGTCAGGCAGATGCCGCGCATGTGAAGTGGCAGGTTGAAGGCAGCTCCTATTGGGCCTGCTGTGACCAGATCGTCTCCGGCGAAGGCAAGGCCAGCCGCTATTACCCGCGCATCATCACCAGCGCGCTGTGGATGGAGTAATTCTCATACGCTGGGAAATCGTTCAGCAGCGTAGAATGGGCGCGCAGGGAATCTCTCTGCGCGCCCTTTTCTATAGAAATCGGGCAGGAATCTTCGCGTATATCCCTAAGGAGCGTGGAGACACCGCCACCAAAAAACATCAGGAGAACGAATCATGTCGCATCGCTGGCTTTCACTGTTGTTGGTTGCCCTGGCTTCAACATTGTCCCTTTCGGCCCAAAATGCGAAGCCAACCCCAGACGCCAAACAAATCTATCTGGACCCCTCCCGACCCGCCGCTCAGCGCGCTCATGATCTTGTTTGCCGAATGACCCTCCAGGAGAAGGCAGAGCAGCTCGAAGACTGGGCTACCGCCATTCCCCGTCTTGGTGTTCCCGACTACCAGACCTGGAATGAAGCCCTGCACGGCGTAGCCCGCGCCGGATACGCCACCGTCTTTCCGCAGGCCATCGGCATGGGCGCTACCTGGGACACGACACTGGTTCATGAAGAGGGAAAAATCATCTCTCTCGAAGGTCGCGCCAAGTACAACCAGGCGCAGCGTGAAGGCAATCGCCGCATCTTCTTTGGACTCACCTTCTGGTCGCCCAACATCAACATTGTTCGCGATCCCCGCTGGGGACGCGGCCAGGAGACCTACGGCGAAGATCCCTTCCTGACCGGCAAGATGGGCGTTGCCTTCATCCACGGCGTGCAGGGCGACGACCTGAACCACCTGCGCGCCGTAGCTACCAGCAAGCACTTTGCCGTGCATAGCGGACCGGAGACCTTGCGCCACGGATTCAACGTTGACCCCACTCCGCGCGATCTAGAAGAGAGCTACCTGCCCGCCTTCCGCGCCACGGTCATCGATGGCCATGTGCAGTCGGTGATGTGCGCCTACAACTCGATTGACGAGTTTCCCGCCTGCACCAATCAGATGCTGCTCAAGGAGCACCTGCGCGAGGCATGGGGATTCAAGGGCTTCGTTGTCTCCGACTGCGCCGCCATCGTGGATATCAATCAGGGCCACAAGAAGACTGCCGACGTGATGCACTCGGCGGCCATGGCGCTGGCTGCCGGCGACGATCTTTCCTGCAGCATCTGGACTCCCGGCTTCAACACCCTGGCCGAAGCCGTCAAGCAGGGGCTGGTCACGGAGGAGTTGGTCACCCAGGCCGCGGAGCGGCTCTATACCGCCCGCTTCCAGCTTGGCCTTTTCGACCCCCAGGGCAGCCAGTTGGACAGGATTCCCGCAACAGAGGCTGCCTCGCCACAGAATCGCCACACCGCTCTGCGCGCCGCCGAAGAGAGCATGGTGCTGCTCAAGAACGATGGCGCACTGCCGCTGAAGTCCTCCGGCAAGATCGCGGTCATCGGGCCCACCGCCGATCTGCTGGCTTCTATTCTGGGCAACTATGACGGAACGCCGCTCAATCCGGTCACCCCGCTGGACGGAATGCTGGAGCAGTTTCACCCGGCATTGATCAGCTACGCACAGGGCTCGACTCTGGCTACAGGTATGGGGGTTCCCGTTCCCCGCTCGGCTTTTGGACAGGGGCTGAAGACCGAGTACTTCGCCTCCGCCGACCTGACTGGACGACCCGTGGCCACCACCGTCTCCTCCAGCATCCAGACGGACTGGGAGAACGACTATCCCGTACCGCAGTTGGAGACGCATAGCTATTCGGTTCGCTGGAGCGGCACTCTGACCGTTCCCGCTGCCGGACATTACGTCTTCAGCCTCGAAGTGGGAGACGCCTTCCCCTACTCGCCGGAGGAAAACTACCGCTTCCTGCTCGACGGCAAGGTGCTCTCCGAAGGCTCCATGCGCAAGATGCGCGATCTGTCGGCGATGGGCAACTTCCACGCCCAGGAGGGCGCATCGCCCACCGCGCCGAAGATGGGTCCCTTCCCCATTCCCGTCGCGATCCCCGTGGACTTTGCCGACACCAAGCCTCATGAGATCACCGTCGAGTACTCCCACGCCGGAGACAGATCGGGAGGCGGCCTGACCCTGAAGTGGGAAGCTCCCGCTCAGGCGCTGCTCGACGAAGCTGTCGAAAAGGCCAAGGATGCTTCTGTGATTGTGGCCTTTGTCGGCCTCTCGCCGCAGCTTGAAGGCGAGGAGATGAAAATCAAGATCGACGGCTTCGATGGCGGCGACCGCACCAGCATCGACCTGCCAGCCCCGCAGCAGAAACTCCTGGAAGCCCTGGCCGCCACCGGCAAGCCGCTGGTCGTGGTGCTGCAAAGCGGCAGCGCGGTCAGCCTGAACTGGGCCAGCCAGCACGCCAATGGCGTCCTCGAAGCCTGGTATCCCGGCGTCGATGGCGGCGTGGCTGTAGCTCGCACTCTGGCCGGGCTCAATAATCCCGGAGGACGGCTGCCGGTCACGTTTTATGCTTCGCTCGACGGACTGCCGGATTTCACCGACTACCGCTTCAAGATTGGCGACAAGGGCCGCACCTATCGCTACTTTTCAGGCAAGCCGCTGTGGGGCTTCGGCTACGGGCTTAGCTATACGACTTTCAAGTATGGCCCGCTCAAGCTGAACTCCGAGAAACTGAAGGCAGGCGATGCTCTCACTGCCACAGTAACGGTGACTAACGCCGGAACCGTGGGCGGCGATGAGGTCGTCGAGGCCTATGTGAAGACACCGCAAGCCGACGGGCCGATTCACTCGCTGGCGGCCTTCCAGCGCATTACGTTAGCGCCGGGCGGCAGCAAGGACGTTACGCTGGTGCTCGATCCCCGCTCGCTCTCCAGCGTCGACGAAAAGGGTAACCGCGGCATTCTCGAAGGCAAGTACACCGTGAGCGTCGGCGGAGCGCAGCCACAGGAGACTACGGCCAAGTCAGAAGCGGATTTTGCCGTCACCGGGTCACTGGCGCTGCCGAAATAGCGCCACAAGCACTATGGGCAGGCTCGCGTTGAGTCTGCCCACTGGTACAAACACCATGACGATACATACTTGTGGCTCATCGATAGACTTCGCGCCGATTTTCGATCTGGAGTACCAGCACTGTTAGCACGCCATCCCGTAGATCGCAAATCACCCGGTAATCTTCAACCCGATAGCACCACAGATCTCCCAAAGGGCCTTTGAGAGCTTTGCCAATCTGACGTGGATCATCGAGGAGAGCAATCCTCTCGTCCAAAAAATCAGCGATGCGGTGGGCTACAGCCAGCTTGCGAAGCTGATCGCGGGCAGATCTGGCGTATTCAATCGCCCAGGCCAAGGTCGGCTCTCACAGCGGAGGAAGAGAATACTGCTTCCTTTCCATTGCGAACGCGGTCCAGCATCTCAGCGGCCTGACAGTAATCTTCCATCTCAGAAATGCCGTTTGCCACGATCTGGCTCAGAGTGTCGGCCTTGGATTTGCCCATGCGGGAAGCCAGCCGGTCCAGCCTGCCGCGCAACTCAGCAGAGAGATGAATGGAAGTTGCCATAGTGCACGCTCCTGATGGTTCCACGCAATAATTGTATCTCCGAAACAAGTTCGGCGCCCCATTTGATTCGGAACGAACAGTGAGTGCAACCACTTCAGCCTCGCAGGTGACTCGAGCAAAACCAGAGTCCCAATATCCTGATGAGCGCTCTATAAGGTCGTCGCTCCCTGATGGTCGCGCTGACTGGAGAGACGTGGTATCGGGACACATCGACTCTGGTTTTGCTGTGGCCTCACATTACGGTATATGCTGGATGCAGAATCATTCTTCGCCATCCTCCTTTAGAATGGTCAGCGGGGCGGCTTTCCTTTTATTTAGGAAAATCGCTTTACCTCCTGAAGCGCCGGAGGCATTCCCCCATCATGAACAGCCTCGGCTGAGTCGGAGTCGCTTTTCCATGTTCAAGATTCTCGAGGCCCGCTCCGTGGGCTTCAAAATCAAACAGTTTGTCATCGATGCCCCGCGGATCGCACGCAAGCAGCAACCGGGGCAGTTCATCATTCTCCGGGTCCACGATCACGGCGAGCGGATTCCACTGACCATCAAGTGCTCCGACCCCGCGACCGGCACGGTGACCATTGCCGTGCAGACGCTGGGCAAGACCACTGCCTTGCTCAACAGTCTTGAGACGGGCGACTACATTCAAGACATCGTTGGCCCCCTGGGCAAACCATCGGAGATCGAGAAATTCGGCACCGTTGTGATTCTGGCCGGCGGCGTTGGAACGGCCATGGCACTGCCCACCGCCAAGGCGCTACAGGAGATTGGCAACCACGTGGTCTTCATTGAGGGCGCGCGCAACGCCGACATGGTGGTCTTCGAGGACGAAGTGCGCCAGGTCAGCCACGAGACCTACATGATGACCGACGACGGCAGCTACGGCGAGCAGGGTCTGGTCACCAAAAAGCTCAATGACCTGATCGCCAACGGGCGCACCATCGACTTTGTGCTGGCCGTGGGCCCGGTGCCCATGATGCGCGCCGTCTCTCTGGTGACCAAGCCTCTGGGCATCAAGACCATGGTCAGCTTGAACTCCATCATGGTTGACGGCACCGGCATGTGCGGCGGTTGCCGCGTGGTACTAGGCGAAAAGAGCAGCTTCGCCTGCGTCGATGGCCCCGAATTCGATGCCGCCGAGGTGAACTTCGAGGTCCTGATGCAGCGCAACGCCATGTATCGCGACAAGGAATGCGAGTCGGTGAAGCGCTTCGAGGCTAACCGTGAAGAGGAACTTAAGCAGATACGGGCGCACGCCGCCGAACAGATTGCCGCCGAGGAGACTCACCGTGCCCGATAAAAACACGCTTCCCCTCAAAGAGCGCATGAAGATTGCCCGCACCCACATGCCGGAGCTCGACGCTCGAGTGCGCGCCGCCAATTTTGAAGAAGTCAATCAGGGCCTCTGTGTTCTCGACGCCGCTACCGAAGCTACGCGATGCATCGCATGCGCCAAGCCTGGCTGCGTGCATGATTGCCCGGTCGGGGTGAAGATTCGCGAGGCCGTCGAGCTGATCTGTGCGGGCGACTATCTGGCCGCCGCTGCCAAGATCCGCGAAGACAATGCCCTGCCCGCCATCACCGGCCGCGTCTGCCCGCAAGAGAGTCAGTGCGAGGGCGGTTGCGTTCTGGGAAAAAAGGGCGAAGCTATCGCCATCGGCAACCTGGAGCGCTTTGTCGCCGACTTCGAGCGCACCAGCGGCCAGTTGGGACTGCCCGCCATCGCTCCGTCTACTGGAAAGTCTGTGGCCATCATCGGCAGTGGGCCGGCGGGATTAAGCGCCGCCGGCGATCTGATCCAGAAGGGCCATCGGGTGCGCGTCTTCGAGGCGCTGCATGAGATCGGCGGCGTGCTGGTATACGGCATTCCCGAGTTCCGCCTGCCCAAGACCATTGTCAAGGGCGAGGTCGATAACCTGCGCAAGATGGGCGTCGAGTTCGAGACCAATGTGGTCGTCGGCAAGAGCGTCACCATCGACGAGCTGATGAACGACGAAGGCTACGATGCAGTCTTTGTCGCCACAGGCGCTGGCCTTCCTCAATTTCTGAATATCCCCGGCGAACATTTGAATGGCGTCTACTCCGCCAACGAGTTTTTGACCCGCGTGAACCTGATGCGGGCCTATCAGTTCCCGGAGTACGATGAGCCGGTCTACGACTGCCACGGCAAGAATGTCATCGTGGTCGGAGGCGGCAATACCGCCATGGACGCCGTGCGCACTGCCAAGCGCTTGGGCGCCAAGTCGGCCACGCTGGTCTATCGCCGCTCGGCGGCCGAGATGCCTGCCCGCGCCGAAGAGGTCAAACACGCCCGCGAAGAAGGCATTGAGTTCCGCTTGCTCACCAACCCGGTGGAGTTTGTCGGCGATGAAAAGGGCTGGCTAACCGGCGCCAAGTGCATGAACATGGAGTTGAGCGAGCCCGACGGCAATGGTCGCCGTAATTCGCTTCCCATTGCCGGCTCCGAGGAGACGCTGCCCGCCGACGTGGTAATTATCGGCATCGGCACCACCGCCAATCCGTTGATTCAGAGCACCACGCCGGACCTTGCCACCAACAAGCGGAACTACATCGTGGCCGATCCCGAAACCACCCGCACCAGCAAGCGCGGCGTCTTTGCCGGCGGCGACATCGTCACCGGCGGCGCTACCGTGATTCTGGCCATGGGCGCGGGACGCAAGGCAGCGGCGGCGATCCAGGGGTTTCTGACGGGCGATGGAAGCTGGTAAAAAGCTAGGGACTGAGGGACTAAGGAACTAGGAGAGATGGCGCTATACAGTCTTTCCGTCCGCAACAAGAAGCAGCGTGCCCTATCCTTTTCGCAGTCTTCTTGCGAACAGGGTAGATGATTTAACCCATATTCAATGTTGGAAGCATGATCCGTCCGTAATGCTAAAACCCCTAAGTCCTTAGGGAGTGTCGTCACGAGACTGGTGGATGTGCGAAACTATTTTTGTGAGCGATCAACCTGCAACCTATCACCGTCACGATTTGAGCGATCATGCCTGGGAATTACTTTCTGCCCATCTTCCGGGCCAAGCCGGTCAATGGGGTGGTCTTGCCCGGGACAATCGTAGATTTCTCAACGGAGTTTTCTGGATACTGCGCACAGGGGCTCCGTGGCGCGATCTTCCTCCGGACTATGGCGACTGGAAAAACACGCATCGCCGCTTTTGTCGCTGGCGCGACAAGGGAAGGTGGGAAAAGCTCCTGGAACAATTGGTGGATGACCCTGATTTTGAATGGCTCATGATCGATGCCAGCCACATCAAAGTCCACCCTCACGCAGTTGGAGCGGTGGGCGGCAATCAGCAGATGGGCAAGACAAAAGGGGGCTCAACACCAAACTGCATCTGGCCGTGGATGCGCATGGTATGCCGTTCCGAGTCCTTATTACAGCGGGTACCGTGGCGGATTGTACGCAGGCTAACGCCCTGATCGAGGGGATCTCGGCCGAGCATCTGTTAGCCGACAAGGGCTATGACAGCGATGCCATTGTCGAGCAAGCAGAACAGCAGGGTATGCAGGCGCAAATTCCTCCGCGTAGCAATCGCAAACAGAAACGCGGTTATGATAAACACCTCTACAAACTGCGACATTTGGTGGAAAACGCCTTTCGTGACCTCAAAGAATGGCGCGGAATTGCCACTCGCTACGCAAAGCGTGCTGACTCATACCTTGCCGCAGTACACATTCGATGCCTCATGTTATGGATCAGAATCTCATGACGACACTGCCTAGTCCCTTAGTCCCTGATCATAAAAAAATGGGCGGCAAAGGTCTCCCTTTGCCGCCGCCCTGTCCCTGGGTTTCTTGAAGGTGCTGCAGTTCTTCTGCAAAACTTTACTGCAAGAGCTTGGTGACTTCCTGCTGCACGGTGTTGGCTTGCGCCAAAGCAGCAATGCCGGTCTGGCTGAGAATCTCATACTTGGACATGTTCGATGTCGCCGATGCATAGTCGGTAGCCTGGATGGCGTTCTGCGCCGAAACCACGTTCTCCGACTGTGTCGTCAGTACCGAGCTGACCGAGTTGAGGGTGTTGATCTGTGCACCGATGTATCCATCCATCGAAGACACGTCGGTAATCGCGATGTTCAGGTCGTTCAAGGCAATCTGCGAGTCGCCCTGGCTAAGCAGGTCAGTACTGCCCAGGTCCTCCCCGGATCCATCGGTATAGCTGGTGGTGGCGATGCCGCTCGATGAACTGGTTGTGCCAGTCACAGCAGTATCGTTGCTGTTTTGACCGCCCAATCCCGAGTCATACAGACCAGTGCTGTTCACGATGCCATCGGCAAATGCCGCCGTGGGAGTGTAGTTCATTGCGGTGCCGTTGAACGTGTCTTGCAGGCTGGAGCTGATCGTTAGCGCGTCTGTGGATCCACCGCTGCTGCTGAGAGTCAATGTGGTGGTCTGGTTGCTCGCGCCCTCGCTCACACCCAGCGAACCATTATCCTGAATGTAGTTTTCCAGACTGCCCAGTGTTGAAGAGCCTTCAGCCGCAGCCACTTCCGCCATGGTCACAGTATGCGCCGCACCGGTGCCTGACTGAATTGTGAGTGAGCCGCTCAACGTATCGGTTGTCGCAGTTGCCGTGGTGAAGCTGCCACTGAAACTGGCGATGCTGGGGGTAGGAGTGGCGCCGGTACCCACGGACCCAGTGATCATAATGCCTTCATCCGTGGAGCCTGCGCCCGTCCATCCGGCAACCGCGCCAGTGCTCAGGCTAGCCGTCAATCCCAGACCGGAGTTGTTGATCTCACTGATCATGTCCGATACCGTGCTGTTCGTGCTCGTTGACAGGGTGGTGGACGAAATGGTTCCGGTGCTGGTCAGCGAGTTAACAACAATACTGGCTGCGGCGCCCCCGTTTAGAGCGTCCGTCGTGGCCGCCGAGGTCGATCCCAGATCAATCCACACGCTGTTACCGCTGCTACCGCTGGAGCCGCTGGTGTAAGACATGGCACCCTTGGTGTCGCCCACGCTCGATTGCGACAAGGTGCTGATGTTCAGATTGTCGATCGAGGAGCCCGAGATCGAGGAGTCGCCGGTGTAGATGGAGACCGTTTTGCCGGCAAAGACCTGTTCCTGGTTGTAGGTCGTCGTCGATCCGATATTGTTCACCTCGGACATGATGGAGGTGTATTCCTGATTGGCAGCCGCCTCTTGCGCGGTGTTGAGGGTGCCGTTCGAGGCTTCGGTAGCCAGCGTCACGGCCCGGTTAAGCAGGCTTGTCACTTGCGAAAGAGCGCCGTCAGCTACATCGAGTAGCCCTACACCCTCTGTTGCGTTTGTCTTCGACTGGGTCAGAGCTTGGGAGTTGGCTGCAAGTCCATTCACCAACGAAAGCCCGGCGGAATCGTCTGCTCCGGAGTTGATCTTGGAACCTGAGGACAACTGCTGCAGCACGGACTGCAAACTGTTGCTGGTATTGTTCAGGTTGTTCTCTGCATAGATTGCTGACAGATTGTTCAATACACCGAGGGCCATGGGAAGTGCTCCTTCTGAAATGCCTGTTTGCGCCTTGCGTCTCATCTTTGATTCCGCTCCGGTCAGCGTTTTTCTTCTGCCGGATTGGCGCTTCTGCATTTGCTCATCTCATCGGAGTCCCCGGGAAAACCTTTAGTCATTTTTTGTGTACTTGATAAAACATTTTTGTACAGAACTTAGACAGATTGCCTCTCTTTGCGCCAAATCGTGAACCAAAACAGTACTTTTTGTGTGCAGAATCAATACGTTAAGTTGTATCGTTTCGATCCATCGAGATCTCCAAACACGCCCCTTCCGCTTCTGGGACTCCCTCAAAAAAAGCTATCCCAGACGCCTGATGAAATCCTTGCAACGCAAAAAAAACGGCGGCAAGGGGAAATCCCCTGCCGCCATGGTTCCAATTTCAACCGGATTTGTTGTTCGCCTGTAACCTCTGTGAGGCGCTCGAGCCCTATTTGGCTTCTATCGCCTGATTTCGTCTGCTACTAGGCACCCACGCCGGTAAGGGCGTCTTGCCCGGCGCCATCCTCGTTCTGGCTGTGCTGACCTGGTCCAGGTCCGCGGTGCTGGAACTGACCGCCGCCACGCGGCCCGTCCGCTCCGGCCGGACCATAGCCATGATGCTCATGTTTGCTGGCCCGCAGTTCCTGCAATGCCTTCCACTGCTCGGGGGTCAGCTTGCCACGTAACTCCAGCAGGAAGCGGGCGTTGCCTTTTTCCAGCTCGGCCCGCGCCGCGGCGATCTTATCGATCTGCGCCACAATCTTGCCCTCGTTGGGCTGATCCTCGTGCATCAACGGTTCCATCTCCAACTCCGCCTTCTGCACATTGGCCCGCAGGTCAATCAGCTTCTCCCGATGCTGGAAGAGGATCTGATCCATAGATTTGCGCTGATCATCGGTCAACTTCAGCTTGTCAATCACCACCGGATCGTTCCACCACCGGCCTTCCTTGTCCTTCGGCCCCAAAGCCCGTTCCATGGGGGGACGATGCTGTCCAAATCCCGGAGCCCCACCAGGGCCGCCCATCGGCGCCTGTGACCAAGCAACTCCACAAGGCAACAGCACCGCCATTACCAAAGCAATCCGCATTTTACCCGTCATCCCGATCTCCTCCCCCTCTGCCGTGCGAGGGTTTTCCAAACTGTTGTATTCTCAATTCCCTAGAACCAGCCCATGAAGCCAGTTCATCCTGCATCGATACGAGCCCAGCAAAACTGCTTACTGGGAATCTTCATCCGCCGTCAAACCAGCCAGCGGTTCCATGGCGCTGGGTACGGTTTGCGAGACATCGTTGTCCACTTTGGCCAGCAACTCGTCTTCTTCGCGAACCTGCTGCTCGCGCAACTGCTCGGCGGCCAAACGCTGCCTGTCCGCCTGCTGGACAGCGGCTATACGGGCCAGCTCCTGGCGATGCCGGTGTTCCTGCACTCCACCAACAGCAACCCCGATTGCCAGCGCGCAGCTCAGCGCCCAGCCCGCCGCCAATCGCCAAATTCTCTGGGAAGAGACAGCCGCAACCGTGCGCGGCCGATGATAGGCGTCGTCGCTCCAGGCGTGAACACTCAGGCGGAAGTTGCTCAGCGCCTGCTCCAGCAACTCATCCCCTGCTGCTTCGTCCAGTTTTAATTGCACAAATTCATTCGCCTTCATCGTTTGCCCCCCAATTCCGTGCGCACTCGCGCCACTGCCCGTGAAAGATGCGCTTTGACCGTGCCTTCGCTCAGCCCGGTAGCCCGCGCTATCTCGCTTAGTTCCTGCTCTTCCACGTAGCGCAGCAAAAAGATCGTTCGCTGCCGCTCGCTCAACCCCTTTACTGCCCGCCACACATGCTGAACCTGCTCTTTGGCCAGCATCTGCTTCTCTGCCGAGCTCTCGCCGCCCGGCAACCACTCGCTGGCCTCATCCAGATCCACCGAGTTGGTCTGGGTATGCCGCCAGAACTGCATGCGGCGGTTACGCCAGTGATCCTTTTGCAGGTTGATGGCAATACGCATCAACCAGGTCATGGCGCTGGACTCGCCGCGAAAGCCGGACCAATTCCGGTGCGCCTTCAAGAAACACTCCTGAGTCAGCGTCTCGGCCAGGTCCACATCGCGCGTCGACGCCAGCAAGAAACGATAGATCTGCGGACGGTGGGTCTGCACCATCCGCGAAAACTCTTCCGCGGCTACTGCATCCGTCGTCGCCATGGTCATTGTCATCGGTTCCAATGTCGTGCTGGCTGCCATCACTGAGGTAGACGCCCGCCTGGGGCGCAGGTTTACAGCAAAGCCATTGATTCTTGCCGCATATCCCTGGATTCGGCCCATAATCCATTCTCCGCTCGGCGCTTGCGAAACTGAGTATACTTCGACAAACAGTTTTCCAATGATTTGGACCGGATCGATCAATATTGTTTCGACTTCCTGCCCGTCCGCGGCAGCAGCCGAGCATTCCATCTTTCCTGTGTCCACTGTCTGTTGTAAACTGGACGCGGTAAACGCTTTCTAGCGATCAAGGAACCCACCATGCTCCTCGAAAAACTCCGCGAAGAAGTCCTGCACGCCAATCGCGAGATCGCCCGCCGCGGTCTGGCTCCGCACACCTGGGGAAACGCCAGCGGCATCGACCGCAGCAGCGGCCTGGTGGTCATCAAACCAAGCGGCGTCTCTTATGCTGCCATGACCGCCGCTGACATGGTCATCACCGATCTGGACGGCAAGATCGTCGAAGGCGCACTGCGGCCCTCCTCGGATCTCGACACCCATACGCTGCTCTATCGGGAGTTCACACAGATCGGCGGCGTCGTCCACACGCACTCCGAATTCGCCACCAGTTGGGCCCAGGCCAACCGCGCCATCCCCTGCCTCGGAACTACGCACGCCGATTACTTTCATGGCCCTGTTCCCTGCACTGCCCCGCTGAGCGCCGAGGAGGTTGAAGAGGCTTACGTCCGCAATACGGGTGCGGTGATCGCCCGTCACTTCCAGGCAAACCAACTCGACCCGCTGGCACTGCCCGGCGTGTTGGTCGGCGGACACGCCCCCTTCACCTGGGGTAAATTCGCTCTCGACGCGGTGGAGAACGCCGACGTGCTGGAGTACGTGGCCCGCATGGCATTCCGCAGCGTTCTGCTGGGCGCTCCCGAGGCCGGCATTCCGGCTTATGTCAGCGATCACCACTACCAGCGCAAGCACGGCCCTAAAGCCACCTACGGCCAGCTCTGATTTTTCGGCTGGCATAACCCACCAATGCTGTCCGGTCTCCCACTCATTTCACAGTTTTATTGTGCAATGGATGGGAGTCAAACCCCTCACTCTGCGCCCGAATTGAGAGCGGCATCATTGACCATGGAACTGGCGACAACTTCGAGTCGTATCCCAGATATGCTCCGAACTCGCAACGCCAGAGCTGTATCCCGTTTTTCATATGGACATTCTGTATCCCATACGTTGCTTACTGTTTTATGTATACTTCCCGAAGTGGCGCGTATTCACAAATGACTTTTCGGTTTGAGCCTCGTCTATATCGTGATTTTTCTCTATGATTTATGCATAAGCCTCGGGTAATGGACTGAGGCTCACTTGCTTGGCAACCAACGTGCTAGCAGTAGAACAACAGAAAGCGCCCTTATGGAATCGAATCTAACCAACCGGTTGCAGGCAATGCTGCTGGCCCTCGCCACAGTAGCGCTCTTCCTGTTGGCTATTTTGAACTTCCGCCAGGAAAGTCACTTCGAGCAGCCCGACGATGGCGTCTGGTGGCGCGAGACCTCCAGAGGACTGGAAGCGGTCAAGGTTCTGCCTCATGGGCCCGGCTTTCATGCCGCGCTGAAGGAGCACGACCTGCTCACCGGGGTCAAAGTGCTGCCCGTCGGCTCGGGAAGCCAGCGCAACCATCGCAAGCAGAATCTGCTACTTGACTCCAGCACCTCCGATGAGGCTGCCGACGAGACCTCCAGCGACCAACTGGACTCTCTGAAGCTCAAGAACGTTCCTTATACCGCCATACAGCGGGTTCCTGACCTGGAGCGCGTGCTCTACCGCAGCGGCAGCTACATTAAGGTCTACTACGCCATCACCCGCGACGGCATTCCCCTGGACACGCCGGTCGAGGTCATTCCCGCGCCTGCCGACCGTAGTCTGGAACAGGGGCAGCGCGTGATTGGCCTTGTCTATCTGGCCATCGGCATCTTTGTGCTCTTCCGCCGCTGGACGGCGATGCGCGCCACTCACTTCTACCTCTTCTGCCTGGTTTCGTTTGCCCTTTATGCGCTCAAGTACACCGGCAGTCTGGACACTCTTGATTGGTCAGTCTTCTGGTGCAATGTGCTGGCCGAGTCCCTGCAACCGGCTCTTTTTCTGCATTTTGCCCTGAGCTTCCCGGAGGAGCGGCTGAAAAAGCTGCGCCGCCGCTGGCTGCTGCCTCTGATCTATGCGCCTGCCGCCGTGCTCTTCACGCTGTGGCTTTGGGCAATCAACTTCTGGCAAGCCACCGGGCTGCTCAAGCACCGCATGGAGCAGGCGGGAACCGCCTACGACGCCATCTATTATGTGTTGGCCGCCATCCTCTTCCTGCGCAGCTATAGTCAGGCTGACACTCCGCTGCTGCGCCAGCAGTTGAAGTGGCTGACACGAGGCGCGCTGCTGGCCGTACTGCCCTTCACCATCTTCTACGCGGTTCCTTTTATGTTCGATCTGGAGATGCCCAGCCTGTTGACGCATCTGGCCGGCTTCTCGATCGTCTTTTTGCCCCTGACCTTCAGTTGGGCCATCGTCCGCTACAGGCTGATGGACACCGACCTGATCTTCAAGCGGGGCGTGGCCTATACGCTGGCTACCGGCGTTCTGTTGATCACCTACTTTGGCGTGATCGCTCTGATCGCGGAACTGGTGCACACCAATGTGCCGGAGTCGGTGCGCGAATGGAGCCTGGGCCTTTCCATCGTGCTCTCGGCGGCGGCCTTCGACCCTCTCAAGCGGCGCATACAGACCTGGGTGGACAAGGCTTTTGATCGCCAGCGCTACGACTATCGCCAGGCTCTGGTGGAGTTTGGCCGCGGGCTCAGCTCCGAGACCGATCTGGAAGCACTGCTGGCCTCCATCGTTGAGCAGTTGCCGCGAACGCTGCTGGTGGCTCGTGTCGCCATCTTCCTCAGCGACGAGACGGGGCGTCTGCATCTGGCCGCTTCACACGGACTGCCCGCCGAGTTGGACCCCAGCAAGCCCAGCCGCAATGCTCTGCCGCCTCATGCATTGTCGCTCGGATTTTTGGACTTCGATCAGGTCAAGGACCACTCGCATATCTTTCTGGAAAACGCGCAGCAGGCCCTGCACCTGCCCGCCGCTGAACAGCGCACCGCTGCCCTGCTCGATCTGAACTACTATCTGCCCTGCCGCGTCGCCACCGGCGCCGATCAGAATGGCGAGACCCAGCACACCATCGCCGTCATCGGCCTGGGCCGCACCATGGGCGGCGACTTCCTCTCCAGCGAGGATGTCGAGTTGTTGGAGTCACTGGCCAGCTACATCGGCATCGCCCTGCACAACGCCAGCCTATATCGCCGCTTACAGAGCAAGATCGCCGAGTTCGAACGGCTCAAGGAGTTCAACGAGAATATCGTCGAGTCCATCAACGTAGGCATTCTGGCCCTCGATCTGGAAGGCAACATCGAGAGCTGGAACGCGCAGATGGAGGCCATGTACGCTCTGAGCCGAGGGGAAGCTTTAGGCCAGGCGCTTCGCACGGTATTCCCTCCGGAGTTCGTCGCGGCCGTGGAAGGCTTCGGCAACGAAGCCGGCGTGCATCATCTCTACAAGTTCCCGCTGCTGACCCGCGCCGGAGAACAGCGCACCGCCAACATCGCCATTGCGCCGCTGCTCTCGCGCAACTTTGTCCCGGTGGGCCGGATCATCCTGGTCGACGACATTACCGAACGGGTCTCGCTGGAGTCGCAACTGGCGCAGTCGGACAAGCTCAGTTCCATCGGCCTGTTGGCCGCGGGCGTGGCGCATGAGATCAATACGCCGCTGGCGGTGATCAGTTCCTACTCGCAGATGCTCAGCAAGCAGTTGAAGGGCGACGTCCGGCTAGCACCCATTCTGGATAAAATCATCCAGCAGAGCTTCCGCGCCGCCGAGATCGCCAACGGGTTGCTCAACTTCTCGCGCACGTCTACGACGGAATTTAAAGAGACCGACCTCAATCACGTCATTCGCGACACGCTCTCGCTGCTGGAGCACCAGTTCAAGACCGCGCAGATCGTCGTCGATCTGGAACTGGCCGACAACCTGCCGGGAATTCACGGTAATAGCGGCAAGCTGCAACAGGTTTTTTTGAACTTGTTATTGAACGCCAAGGAAGCGATGCCGGGCGGCGGCCATCTGCGCGTGGCTACGCAAGCCAACGGCCACGTCGAGGCCATCGTAGCCGACAGCGGGGCGGGCATTGCTCCTGAGAATCTCAAGCGCATCTACGATCCCTTCTTCACCACCAAAACCATGCCCAAGCCCGGCGAACGCCGCGGCACTGGCCTGGGACTCTCCGTTTCCTACGGCATCATTCAGGAACACGCCGGCAAGATCCAAGTCGAAAGCACCATCGGCGCCGGCACAACCTTCCATCTCGAGTTTCCGCTGCTGAGGAATTCTGTCCATGCCTGAAGTCGAAGCCCCGTTGAACCTGCCTGAATCTGCAATCGCTGAAGCCAGTGGCCGCATTCTGGTCATTGACGACGAATCCGCTATTCGCGAATCGCTCGAAGTACTGCTCATGCTGGAGGGCTACACCGTCACCCTTACCGAAGACGGGGTGCAAGGCCTGCGCGCGCTCGACCAGGGCAGCTTCGATCTGGTGCTGCTCGACCTCGCCCTGCCCGGCCAGAGCGGCATGGAACTGCTGCCGCAGATCAAGGAGCGCCAGCCTCAGCTTCCGGTCATCATGATCACCGCCTACGGCACCGTGGACAACGTCGTCGAAGCCGTACGAGCCGGTGCGGAAAACTTCGTGCAGAAGCCCTGGGACAACGAGAAACTTTTAGCCGACATTCGCAGCGCTGTTGCCCGCCGCAAGGCCGAAGAAGAGAACGTCCAGCTCAAGCGCACCCTCAAGCAGCGCTATAACTTCCACAACATCGTCGGCAAGAGCGAGATCATGCTGCGGGTCTTCGATCTTGTAGCTCAGGTCGCCCCCTCGCGCTCCACCGTTTTGATTCTGGGCGAAAGCGGCACCGGCAAGGAACTGATCGCCAAGGCCATTCACGCCAACTCTCCGCGCAAGGACAAGCCCTTCGTTCCCATCAATACCGGCGCAATGCCCTCAGAACTGCTGGAGTCCACCCTCTTCGGACACGTCAAGGGCGCATTCACCTCGGCCATCGCCAGCAAAAAAGGGCTCTTTGAAGTAGCCAACGGCGGCACGCTCTTTTTGGACGAGATCGCCACCATGGGCATGGATACCCAGGCTAAAATCCTGCGCGTGCTGCAGGACCGTCGCTTCATGCACCTGGGCGGCGTGCAGGAGATTCAAGTGGACGTGCGCATCATCGCCGCCACCAACATCGATCTGCGCCAGGCGGTACGCGATGGCCAGTTCCGCGAAGATCTCTTCTATCGCCTCAACGTCATCTCTGTCGACCTACCCCCGCTGCGCTCGCGCCGCGAAGATATTCCTTTGCTCGCGCAGCACTTTTTGGACTTTTATAGCAACGAGAACGGCTATGAGTCCCGCAAGCTCTCGGGCGACGCCCTGCGCGCCCTGCTGGACTACGAGTGGCCGGGCAATGTTCGCGAGTTGGAGAACTGCATCGAGCGCGGCGTGGTGCTCTCGAACGGACCCATCATCGGCTCGGAACTGCTGCCTGGGCACATCACCGGCCGCAGCTTTCAGGACGCACTGCTCGAACACAATCCCAATGCCTCGCTCTTTGACATTCTGGAAGACATCGAGCGACGCATCATCGTGGAAAAGCTGGAACGCTGCAACTGGAACCAGACCGACGCCGCCGAGCAGTTCCACATTCCTCTTTCGACGCTGAACCAAAAGATCAAGCGGTTGAATGTTGAGATCAAGAAGAAGATTAGGGATTGAACGGCTAGGGACTGAGGGACTGAGGGACTAGGGGACTAGGGGATCAGAACAAACATTGAATCAGCGGTCAGAAAACAGCATCAGACCAAGTTTTAGCTTCTTGCTGTTCCCCGCCTTAAAAATGCCCATCATTCTGAGCGGAGCGAAGGACCTGTTTTTTTAAATCAAACAAAAGCAGGTCCTTCGACTTCGTATGGCACAAAGTGCGTGCCATACTGCGCTCAGCGATGACAGTTTGTTTCGGGTACAAATCTCAGATACGCCTTATCAGCGAAACAGCTCCGTCTGAACTTCACGACTTCCATCCACCACTAATGCCCAGCGTTCCAGAAACGCAACCACCTCCGCGGGCGGCTTCATCCACACTTGCGCCGCCGACTCCCGCCACTCACGGCGCACCAGACCGCTGAAGCCGCGCTTGCCCAGCCGCTGCACGGAGCGGAAGGCGGCTTCGTCACTGAGATCATCGCCCAGATAGGCGACCGGCCCGCCATCATCGGTTTCACCCAGAATTGCGTCCACAGCTCCGCCTTTGTTGCGGCCCACACGCAACTCCAGGCCGGACTCGAACTCCAGCAGCGCCAGACCTTCCATGCGGGCCAGTGGTTCAAAGAGGTCGCGTGCCCGGCGCTCGATCTCCGCCGCTTTTTTGCGGGAGTGGCCGCGCCAGTGCATCACCGCGCCGTTGGCCTTGTCTTCAAAGAGTCCGCCCAGGCTGTCGCGGCGCAGATGCTCGCGCAGGTTCTCCAACACCTGCTGCACGGCGGGTGCGGCCACTTCCATTTCGCGGCAACCGTCAGGGTAGAGGCGTTCAGCGCCATGAAGCCCCCAAACCTCCAGAGACGGGTCGAGTCCCAACATCGGCCCGATCTCCTCGGCGGGACGGCCGGTAATGATGGCCAGCCGGGTCTTGCCCTCTTGCTGAATGGTACGGAGCACTTCGCGCACCCCAGCCCAGGGCCGCGATTGAAAGCGATCCACGCGAAATGCGGCCAGCGTGCCGTCGTAGTCCAGCAACAAGTGCGGACGGCCAACACCAAATTGCGCAAAAAATGAGTTTTGTGTGTCGATGCGCTCCACGGTCACTGATTGCTCACTTTCGCGTTGTTTTCGATAAAGAAAGGACAGGGTTTCCAGGGACTTCCTGGCACTGGTCTGAGGGCAATCCTTCTTCTCAGTTTACGGTGTGCGCAGCTTCGCCGGTCTCATGCGCTATTCTGTCCTCAAGAGATTGGCGCACGGATTCAGTGCTCCACCACGCAGAGTTCATCCAATTTTGAGCAAGAACTAAGAAAAAATGCTGATTCCAGCCTTCGAGAGCACTGCAAAAAAACTCGTTCTCACCGTGCAGGATTACTCCCTGTTCGCCTATCGTGCTGTCGGCAATCTCTTCCGCCCGCCCGTCTATTGGCAGGACTTCCTCATTCAGTCGGACATCATCGGCGTCGGCTCAGCCTCCATCGTAATTCTGGCCGGTTTCTTCACCGGCGGCGTTCTGGCGCTGCAGTCGGCGGCGACGCTCTCGGCCTTTGGCGCTATCGCCATGACCGGCCGCTTCGTCAGCCTGACCATGATTCGCGAGCTGGGAGCGGTGCTAACTGGAGTGATGGTCTCGGGCCGCAACGCCTCGTCCATGGCCAGCGAACTGGGCTCGATGGTGGTAACCGAGCAGATCGACGCCATGCGCGCTCTGGGCGTCGACCCCATGCGCAAGCTGGTAACGCCGCGCATCTACGCCACCGTCACCATGCTCTTCTTTCTGACCATCGTGGCTGACGCCTTCGGTATTTTGGGCGGAGCGGCGGTCACCGTCTTCATGAACCACCAGAACGGCACGCAGTACTTCTCCATGGCCTGGGAGTCGCTGCGCTATCCGGACGTGATCCAGGGCATGGTCAAGCCGCTCTTCTTTGGCTACATCATCTCTTCCATCGGCTGCTTCTACGGCATGAGAACCACCGGCGGAACCCAGGGCGTGGGCCGCTCGACGATTCAGGCGGTGGTTACCTCTTCAGTACTGATCATCTTTGTGGACTTCCTTATCACCCGCCTCTTGCTGGGCCTCTTTGCCGGATGACGACCGCCTCCATTCCGCCCGCTGAGCCATCACTGAGCCCCGTTCTGGCCTTCCATAACGCCTCCATCGCCTTGGGTGGTAATCAGGTGCTGCGCGAGATCAGCTTCTCGGTCGCTCCCGGCGAGACGCGCATTCTGCTGGGACCGGCGGGAGTAGGCAAGAGCGTCCTGCTCAAGCTGGCCAACGGGTTGATGCGTCCCGATGAGGGCAGCATTCAGCTTTTCGGCAAAGAAATCTCCAGAATGCCCGAGGAGTGGCTCTTCGCGCTGCGCACCCGCGTCGGCATGGTCTTCCAGGAGGGCGCGCTCTTCGATTCGCTCAGTGTTCGCGATAATGTGGCCTATCAACTGATCCAGGAAAACGTGCCCGACGAGACCATCGACCGCCGGGTACACAAGGCACTGCGTTTTGTGGAGTTGGAGGAGACTTTTTCGCTCTTTCCTTCCAGCCTGTCCGGAGGAATGCGCCGCCGCGTGGCCATCGCCCGGGCTCTGATCCGCCAGCCGGAGCTGCTGCTGTACGATTCCCCCACAGGCGGCCTGGACCCGGTGACCTCGACAACCATCATTGAGCTGATCATCAAGGAGCGCGACGTCTACAAGACGCCCTCCATCCTGGTCACTCACCGGTTGCAAGATGCGTTCGCCCTCTGCACGCACCGCTTCGACGAGGCTCTAGGCCGCATGGTCCCGCTGCCCAAGGGCGAGACGGATACCTCCACCACCTTTTTGATGCTGGAAGAGGGCAAAATCATCTTCGACGGCTCGCTGGAGGAGTTGCTGCGGTCGGAGAATCCGTTTGTCAGGGAGTTTTTGGAGTAGCTGCGCCGCGGCATTCAATGCGATGTATGCTATACACCATGAGGCAGACACAGCTCCATCTCGACGACCAGATCTGGATGACTCTCCAGACGCAGGCTCAAATTGCGGGTGAAACGGTCTCGGAATTGGTGAGCCGCGCCGCCCGCGACCGGTATAAGAGCAATCCGGAAGAGCTGCGCAAGGGAATGATAGGTATTGTCGGGCTCTGGAAGGACCGCACGGATATCGAAGACAGCGAAACCTACGTCCGTAATCTTCGTTCCGGCACGCGGCTGAAAAGGCTGGGGATTGAGTGAAGGTTCTTCTCGATATCGATATTGTTATCGAGATATTACGCGCCCGTAACCCGGTCTATCTGTCACAGTGGAATCAGCTTCCGGAAAGCAATCCGACGGTTCTGATCTCCCCGGTCACCGTTGCTGAAGTTTGGGCTGGCGCGCGTCCCAAAGAACAGGAAAGCATTTCCGCATTCTTTCACCCCCTTCTGCTGGTTCCCATCGATCATGAGGCCGGACGTCTAGCAGGGGAATTCCTCCGCCGATTCAGCAAGAGTCACAGCCTCGATATTGCAGACGCCCTCATTGCCGCCACGGCTGTTTTATACCAAGCACCCCTCTGGACTCGCAACCGCAAACACTATCCGATGCCGGAGATTACCTTTCTACCTTAAACAGCCACGGTGAAACTATCCTCGGTGCGAGTAACGGCGTGGTACAGGGTATCGCGTTCCACGGGGACGCGGCCGGCTTCGGTGATCAGGCGGCAGAGATCTTTACGGGTCATGCCCTGGGGAGTCGTTGCGCCGGCATCGTGGTAGATCTTTTCCTCGATGACCGTGCCGTCCAAATCGTCCGCGCCGAAGCGCAGGGCGATTTGGGCGATCTTGGGGGTCAGCATCTGCCAGTAGGCCTTGATGTGGGCGAAGTTGTCCAGCAGCAGGCGGCTGACGGCAACCTGGCGCAGGTCAGTCAATCCAGTGGTCGCGGGCAGGTGGTCCAGCGCGGTGTTTTCCGGGTGGAAGGCCAGAGGAATGAAGGTCTGGAAGCCGCCGGTCTCGTCCTGCACGGCGCGCAGCTTCATCAGGTGATCGACGCGATCTTCGTCGTTCTCGATGTGGCCGTAGAGCATCGTCGCGTTGGAGCGGAAGCCCATCTGGTGGGCCAGCTTGGCGGTTTCGAGCCACTCGTTGCCATCGATCTTGTGGTCGCAGATAACGGCGCGCACGCGCTCGGCAAATATCTCGGCGCCGCCGCCGGGCATGGAGTCCACACCGGCTTCCTTGATCTGCCGCAAGATCTCGGCGATGCTCAGCTTGGCGCGACGGGCAAAGAAGGCAATCTCGACCATGGTGAAGGCCTTCACGTGGACCTTGGGAAAGCGCTCTTTGAGTCCACTAACCAAGTCGAGGAAGTATTGCAGCGGCAGGTCGGGGTGCAGGCCACCGACGATGTGGAATTCGGTGACCGCTTCGGAGTAGCCGGAAGCCGCCGAGGCCCAGGCCTCTTCCAGCGACATGGTGTAGCCGCGTGAATCGCCCTTCTTGCGGCCAAAAGCGCAAAGACGGCAATCAGCCACGCAAACATTGGTGTGATTGATGTGGCGATTGACGTTGAAATAGGTCACGTCACCATGCAGACGCTCGCGAACCAGATTGGCCAGCCATCCCACGGCCAAAATGTCGGAGGTGCCGTAGAGTACCAGACCTTCGGAGAAGTCCAGCCGCTCACCGGCTAAAACCTTGGCGGCAATCGGCTCAAGACGCGGATCACTGCTGCTGAAGGCGTGGCGGGCACTCTGGGGACGAGATTCAGTAGTCTGCATGTTCAGATGATACCGAATCTACGCCCCTGTGAGTCAGAGCGGTTCCAGAATAACCATACCCAGATTGGCTTTATGGAAGGTCGTCACTCGCTGGTGCTCGTGCCGACTTGAGGGTATGGCTCCCGCATACATCAATTTCTGGAACCGCTATAAATCACTTTGTATCAAATTTTGCGCCCAAGGCTGGAGTCGCATTGGCATTGAGCGGCTCCAACAGGACGCCGTCAAAGAGCGAGGCCGCAATCAGACGGTCGCCAGCGGCGCGAATCAGCGAGAGACGATAGCCGGTCTTGTGCCAGCTCCAGTCCAGGGTCTTGGGATCGATCGCGAAAAACTGGTCGCTGCTGCGCGAACTAACCAGCACCTTGGCCAGATGCGCGTCGTAGTATAGATCGTCAACATCGCCAAAGGGCAGGCGATGCACCCACATCCAGCTCTTACCCAGATCGCGGGTGAAGTAGACGCCCTCGCGCGCGCCCAGCCAGAGTGAGCCATCGTCGGAGAAGGCGATGCGGTGAATGCGAGTCAGCATGGTTGGAATGCCCATCGGCATCCAGGTCTGTCCCGAATCGTGTGAGATCACCGCGCCATCAATGCGCGCAGCGACCATCAGCTTGCCTTGCGCAGCTACCGACAGATAATTGGTCACGCCCATCACCGGGCTGCCCTGCCAGGTTGCGCCCAGATCATGGCTGGTCAACAGGCCGTACGAGGTAGCCGCCAGCCAGGCTTCGCCAGAGAGATCAAGCGCGGTGACGCGACCATCCAACTCACGGACGGTGTCCTTGACCTGCTTTTCGATGTTGATGCGTTTGCCAAGAACAGTCTCTGTTGAAGCCTTGGTGATGGTGTTGGCGATGACGTTGCGAGCAACCCATTGCGGGGTCTGATCCGCGCCCTGATCCAGCAGAAAGATCCCGTGGTCTGTTCCGGCCAGCACCGCGCCATCAGCGGACTCAGCCAGTGCGAAGACATCGCGGCTGTCCAGGCCATCAGCAATCTGCTGCCAGCGCGCGCCACCGTCGATGGAGAGGAACGCGCCGCCATAGTTCTTGTCATTGACCACACCTGCCATCAGACGACCAGGGTTCTTCTGGTCCACCAGCAGTGCCTCCACCTTGCGAGCGGAAAAGCCCTGATTGGATGCGGTGAAACTCGCGCCGCCATCCTGGCTGACCAGCACGCCGCCCCGGTCCACGGCCAGCATCACGTGCTGAGGGTTGGCGGGATCGACAAAGATGTCGTTGACGATGACCTCCGGCCCGGTCATGACCTTGAAGCTCTTGCCACCATTCACAGTCTTGTACAGGCCCTCGGTGGTGCCGGCATAGACCGTCTCGGGCTGTGTAGGATCCTGCATCAGCACGCGAGTACGGCGGGCGGTCGAGGGAATGCCCTGAATCTTTTTGAAGAGCTTGCCACCATTCTCGCTCTTGTAGATGCCGCTACAGGCGCTGGCATAGACAATATTGCTTTTAACGGGATCGATGATGATGGAGAAGACATCGGAGTCGTCGATGACGCCTTCCTTGATGTTCTGCCAGTTCTGGCCGCCATCACTGGTCTTCCAGGGCAAGTGCCATGTGCCGGCATAGATCACATCTGGATTCGCCGGATCGATGGCCAGTGACTCGACCTCGTGGATCTCTTTGCTGCCAGCAGGGCTGATCAGCGACCATGTTGCGCCCTCATCACTGCTGCGGTAGACGCCTTGCAATGTTCCGGCAATCAGGATCTTCGGATTGGAGGGCGCCTGGGCAAAGGAGCGGATCGACTGGCCATGTAGCCCCTGCATCTCGGTCCAACTATGCCCGGCATCATGGCTGACCCACAGGCCGCCATCGGGGTGATCCAACCGCCAGGCCGCGGCAAAGACGGTTTGAGGATCAGCAGCGTCAACCACAATGTTGTCGAGGATCAGGTCATCGGTGCCGTCCAGCATGGCCAAGCGAAGCCAGGATGTGCCAGCGTCCATGGACTCATAGATCCAGCTATCGGTACTGCCAAGATAGAGATGGCTGGGTTGGCCGGGCACTGCAGCAAAGGCGCGCGCATCACCGCCATCTGGACCGGAGGGGCTCCAATTGGCCTGCGCGGGCAGGACTTCCGTTGCATAGAGGAAAAAGAGCGGCAGAACAAACGCCGGTACAAGAGAGCGCCAGCGGAGCGGAGCGAGCCGCAAAAGATTCATGCGCAATGAGAACTCCCGAGAGACAAGATCTGATCATCTTTGAAACAGTGAGGCTGTTGCAGCGGTCAAACTCTTCCTTCCAGAATAACGCGCCAGAAAACGAAAGAGGCTGACCGGAGTTCCGGTCAGCCTCAGACGGTTCACAAAGGCACATCATCCGATTGGCAGGCGACGACTAGCGCCGTCTGGCCAAGCTTACTTGGCGGCCTTCTTGGAGTGCTTCTTTTCAGCGAGGGGCTTGCGCTCCACGGGCTTCACCGCAGTCTCGTTGACCGAGGTGGTTCCCTGCACGTCAGAGGCGAAGGTCGCACCGGTGGGCACCAGGTAATCTTCTACCTTCTGACCGTCGGTTGCACTGGTAGCAACGCTGATGCGCGATGCGTCAATGCCCTTTTCCTTCACCAGATACTCCTTGGTGTTCACAGCGCGCTCAGCGGCCGGGTCAACCAGGGTCTTGGGGTGCTTCTTCTTGGCTTCGATCTTCTCGGCCTTAGCGAGCTTGGCCTTCTCGTCAGCATTGGATGCACCAACCACGACGGCCTTGGCATCCGGCTGCTTCTGCAGATTCATGGCCACGTCGTCCAGGCAGGCCTTGGCTTCATTGTCTACACGGGTGGGACGCTTGGCGTCCTTGGTGAAGGTAATGGAGCACAGAGTCGAAGTGTGCGGCGGCGGCGGGATGTAAGGAGCAACGATGTTCAGGCTGGTGCTGGCGTTCGCCACGTGGCCCTTGTCGTCGGAGACCTTGCAGCTGACTTCGACAGCGCCGGTGGGCGCGCCGGTGGAGTTATAGGAAGCGGTGTTGCCGCTGCCAGTAACCGTACCAGCTGAAGCCGAGTAGCTATAGGTCAGGGGGCGGTTCTGCGGGCTCATGGCGGTAGCCTTGATGTCCGCGGTCTCGCCGGGCTTGATAGTCGAGGGGCTGGCCGAGCAGCTGATGGTCGGCGGCTCGAATTCCTTGACCGTGAAGGTAGCGGCGCACTCGGCGGACTGGCCAGGCTTCAGGCCTTCCTTGCCGGCTTTGCCTTCCTTGACGGAACCCTTGACTGTATAGCTGCCAGGAGCCAGGGCGGAGGTATCCACAGTGGCCGTGGTTCCCTTACCCGAGACGCCTGCGCCGGACCATGCATAGATCGCGTTCAGCTTGGGATCCAGAGCGCCAACCGTGCCGGTCACCGTGACAGGCTCGCCAGCGAAGACCGAAGCCGGACTCGCCGAGCAGGCCAGGGTCACCGGCGGAGGAGGCGTGATGGAACCGATGTGATAGATCACGCCAGCGCTGAGACGAGCCGCATCGATGTTGGCGCGACCACCCCAGATGCCAGGACCCCAGTCATCGTGCATGTACTGGTAGTCAACCTGGAAGAGGCGAATGCCGATGTGGTGGTTGAGCAGCGGGGTGGCATAGTCCAAGCCGCCGCCGATGGTCAGGGCTACACCCCACTTCAGGGGCTCGTGCATGGGACCGCCGATATCTTCCGTGCCAACCAAGGCATGGACGAACGGGGTGATCTCGGTGGTCGGATAGCGAGCAATCAAGCCACCGGAGACGCCGACGAACTCATCATTGCTTGACAAGTTATCGGTCCACTGGGCGTGAGAGGAGCCTTCCACCTGCGCGCCCAGATACTTATTGAAGAAATAAGCCCCACTAGCGATAACGCCGTAGTTGGCGGCCTTGTAGGTAGTTGGCACCACCGTAACGCCATCCGTCTGCAAGACGTTGACGGTACCCTTGGGAGCCAGATAGCTGTATCCCGCAAAGATATCCCACCTGGAAGCGGAATCCCCCGCAGGGGCCTTCGCGGCCGGCTTGGCCGAATCCTGAGCGACCATGGCAACGGGCAACATCGCCACACAAGCCAAAGCCAGAACCCGGCTCACAGACTTCGTAATACGTGAGTACATGCGTTTCTCCTCCGCAATCAAGCTTAATTACCTTATGAGGGGATTGACGAGCTCAACAGCTCACTCGCCCCGACTGGGCATTGCTTTTGCACCCAATCGTTGTGCTCCCCTATAGCACTATCAAAAATAACATATGAGTGTTTGCGCACCCGCCTTTTTTGACGAGAAAGAGGCGGATCGGCAAACCGATCAGCCTCTTTTTTTCATGCAGAATTGCTTGTGGATGAGCCCCGCGCCAGTGCGCGGCCCGTTCGTTATTGATCCGCAGTCTTTTTGACGGCCATTTTGACATGCTTTTTAGCCGTCAGGGGCCTGCGTGTAACTGGCCTGACCGTGTCTTCGTTCACTGGATTAATCCCCTGCACGTCGGAGGCGAAGTTCGCACCGGCGGGCACCAGATAATCTTCCACCTTTTGGCTGTTCTCGGAACTGGTGGCCAAGCTGATGCGCGAGGCGTCAATTCCCTTTTCCGTCACCAGATAGCTTTTTGTATTGACGGCGCGCGCCACGGCCGCATCCTCGGAAGCACCGCTTCTGGCAGCCAACGCCTTCTCTTCAGCATCCGAAGCGCCAACGACAACGGCCTTGGCGTCGGGCTGCTTCTGCAGATTCAGGGCCACATCGTCCAGGCAAGCTTTGGCTTCGTTATTGACGCGCGTGGGGCGCTTTTTGTCCTTGTTGAAGGAGACCGAGCACAGCGCCTGAGTCCGCGGCGGTGGCGGAATATAGGGCGCGACGATGGTCAATGATGCCTCAGCCGAAGCCGTCTTCCCCTTGTCGTCACTCACGTTGCAGGTGATGGCTACAGCGCCCGTAGGAGCACCGGCAGGATCATAGATGACCGTGTCTCCACTGCCACTCACCGTGCCAGCCGAAGCGGAATAGCTGTAGGTCAGGGGGCGATTCTGCGGGCTTAATGCCGTGGCCTTGATGGTAGCGGGATCGCCGGGCTTGATGGTGCTGGGACTGATTGAACAAGCAATCGTTGGAGGCTCGTAGGGTTTCACTGTGAAGCTGGCCGCGCACTCGGCCATCTCGCCGGCCTTGAGGCCTTCCCTGCCCGGCTTGCCTTCCTTGACGGTGGCTTTGACGGAATAAGTGCCGGGAGCCATTGACGAAGTATTCACGGTCGCCGAAGAGCCGTTGTTGGTAACGCCATCACCGGACCAACTGTAGAGGACCTCTGCCCTGGGGTCCAGAGAACCGGCAGTGGCGCTCACCGAGACGGTTTCACCGGCAAAGACGGAAGGTGTTGCGGTAGTGCAAGCCAGCGTCACAGGAGCAGCTACGGCGAAACTGCCAATGTGGTAAACCGCACCCGTGCTCAGTCGGAATGCATTAATCTGCGTGTCGTCTGCATGGATGTACTGATAGTCGGCCTGAAAGACGCGCCACGCCAGATGATGGTTAAACAGGGGAGTGTTCCAGTCCAGGCCACCGCCGGTCGTCGCCACCTTGCCCCAGGTGTCATACCGATAAAGACTGCCGACCTCTTCCGTTCCGAACAGCGCGTGGACGAAAGGCGTCAGCGAGCCAGTGTGCAGGCGATAGATCAGGCCAGCCGATCCGCCGGCGAAATCGTCATTCGAGTTGTTAAATGCGTTGTAGTCGCCCGCAGGCCATTGCTCCTCCTGGATGTGCTCCGATGCCTCGATCTGCACGCCCAGATGGCTATTAAAGTAGCGGGTCAAACTGAAGGCCGCGCCCAGGTTAATCTGACCATAGGTACTGGAGGGCGTGTGCGCTACTCGGCCCTTGATCAGTCCATCCGGCGACAGGTAGCTGTAACCGGCGAAGATGTCCCACTTGGATGCGGAATCGCCCGCTGGGGCCTTGGCCGCTGGCTTGGCTGCACTCTGACCTACCAGAGCAAGGGGCAGCAATGCCACACACGCAAAGGCTGTACTCCATACCATCAACTTCATTCCATTTTTGTTCATGCGTAGTTCCTCCGCAATCAAGCAAACAGCTTCCGCAAAGGGGTAACGATTCGCCAAACACAGATTCGCACTGGCGCGGCGACGCATTTGCGTTCGCCCTGGCGCTCCCCATAGCAATTTCAAAGTACCATCGGGCGTGATTGGACAAAGAAATTTGCAAGCTGTTATTTACGAATGGTTGCCTATCTAGTTACGTGCGGATAAACCGGAAGGGGATAATTATTGATATTAATTCAGTTATCAGACACGGAGTCCGCGTTTTGCGAACCCCGCATGGAGTAAGTTATCAAACCAGATTGAGAGTCTTTACAAGGCTACGCGGCTCGCGTTGAATCTTTTCCTGTAGCAGCGTAATGGCGTACATCAACTGCTCGGGACGCGGCGGGCATCCGGGAACGTAGATATCGACCGGAATAATCTGATTCACACCCTGCACCAAAGCATAGTTGTTGAAGACGCCGCCCGAGGTGGCGCAAGCACCCATGGAGATGACCCACTTGGGCTCCGGCATCTGATCGTAGAGGCGGCGAATCACCGGGGCCATCTTGTGCGAAACCCGACCAGCGATCACCATCAGATCCGATTGCCTCGGCGAGGGCCGGAAGACCTCCGCGCCAAAGCGCGCAATATCAAAGCGCGAAGCGCCCATCGACATCATCTCGATAGCGCAGCAGGCCAGGCCAAAGGTCATCGGCCATACCGAATTCTTGCGAATCCAGTTGACGGCAAAGTCCATCGAGGTCATAAAGACCCCCTCCGGCTGCTCATAGCCGTAGTTCACCTCCTGGAGTTTGCCGCGATTGACGGCGCTGCTCTCCAGGGCTCCAAACAGGTAACGGTCGCGTGCTGCGGGGGCTGCCATGGAACTACTATATGCCAGAAACGAGGAACAAGGGAACAGGGAAAGAGGGACTGAGGGACTGAGGGACTGAGGGACTGAGGAACTGAGGGACTGAGGGACTAGGAAGCGAGATCACTGGTCAGCGAAGTCAACGGGGGGTTTTATGCTTATCAAAGCATTGAAGCGAAGAGAAAGTTTAAAAATGATACGGCCATGCACTCAAATAAGCTGACTGGCTGCCCCCTCAGTCCCTAGTCCCTCAGTCCCTTAGTCCCTATTTCCCTATTTCCCTATCCCCTGCACTATTCACATCCCCCCCGCTCGGCATGAGTCTCCCTGGGGGTCTTCCAACCTTGAGGCAGCCAGAGGGTGACGGAGAATTTTATCCAATGAATTGCTCCAAGCTGCGTTGACTTTCCGTTTACCGGAGGTTCATAGCTGTGCGGAGTGCGCGCCGCGGCCAGTGCCCAGTTCTGAGCGTAGGGCGCGGCGTCACCAACTCCCGGCTCCAACCGTGCATCCAGAATGCGGAACTGCCCTGCCGCCGACTTCCGGCCCAGTTCCAGTAGTTGCTGCATGGTGCGCGTATCGGCTGGCGTTGCTGCGCCTGTCGTGTGGTTCAACCCCAGAAAGAGCTTCTGCCCCTGCTGGAAAGCCTCTGGAGAAGTCAAAAAGCGAAAGCTGCGCCCATTCCAGCCGATGGCGTCCTGGGAGCGCAGGCCGAAGGTGGTTCCCAACTCGCGCTCGCTGATTGAGTTGTAGGGTGGTGTCGCCAACAGAAGTGCATCAGGATAGCCTGCCGGCTGAGCGCGATCCACAACCAGATCCCAGCCACTAAAAGCCTGGACCGGCTGAATAGGCAGCATGCGGAAGACCCATCCCTGGCCAAAATCGGCTCTCCACTCCTGTCCGGCCTGCACTTCGCCCAGTAGCACCAGCTTCTGACAACCCTGTGCAGTTGCCGCACTGCTTGATCCGACGGCCAGCGCCAGCAACGCCCCAATCGCGCAGAGCCATGCGGTCCGGCAGAGCTTGTTCACAAGTTGTTTTCGCAAGATTCCCATTCTGTCTATCTTGCACCAACACCCTCGAGTATCCCCACAAATCCCTTAAATTCTGCCCATTTCTTGTTTTACCTTATAAATTCCTTTGCAAATCTTTATGAAATCCATATAAAGGTAACGCTGGAAATATGGGGTCCAACTGCGGTCTGAAGACATACAAGATCCACACTCCTGTTTACCGGCAGAAGGTTATTTCTTTCCTTCATTCCTCTTCGCTCGGAGCACAAACGCATGTCGTGTCGTGGATTCAAACTGCTGTCGTTGTTTGCGGTTTTGGGATTGCCTGCCCTCTCCCTGGCCCAGACGCCCGCCTCTGCCCCCATTACCCAAGCGCAATACGAGAGCCTCAGTCAGGCCATTCGTACTGCGCAAACTTCGGGCGACAATGCATGGATGCTGATCTCAGCCGCTTTGGTGCTGCTGATGACCGCCCCCGGCCTGACGCTCTTCTACGGTGGTCTGGTGCGGCGCAAGAACATCCTCGGAACCATGATGCAGAGCTTCGCCATGATGGGACTGATTACCGTGCTTTGGGCCATCTGCGGCTATTCGCTGGCCTTCGGCCCCGGCAACGGCATCATCGGCGGCTTCAGTCACCTGTTTTTGCATGGCGTGACGCTGAGCCCCAACGTCAACTACGGCGGCACCATCCCGGAACAGACCTTCATGGTCTATCAATTGATGTTTGCCATCATTACTCCGGCGCTGATCACAGGCGCTTTTGCTGAACGGGTCAAGTTCAGCGCCATGGCGGTCTTTCTCTGCCTGTGGTCGCTGCTGGTCTACTGCCCGATGGCACACATGGTCTGGGGCGTGGGTGGCATTCTGAACGTCGTCGGCGGTCGCTGGCCGGTGATGGACTTTGCTGGCGGCACCGTGGTCCACATCACTTCTGGCGTCGCAGCGCTGGTCTGCGCAATTTATCTGGGCAAGCGCAAGGGCTATCCGCAGGTGGACATGCCGCCCCACTCGCTGACGCTGAGCTTCATCGGTGCTGGCCTGCTCTGGTTTGGCTGGTTCGGATTCAATGCCGGCAGCGCCCTGAATGCGGGTCCGCTGGCCACCAGCGCCTTCATCAACACCCAGTTCGCCGCCGCCGCTGGTGCTATCGGCTGGGTCCTGGCCGAGTGGATCAACAATGGCAAGCCTACGGCTCTGGGCGCTATCTCCGGAGCGGTGGCGGGACTGGCCACCATCACCCAGGCCTCGGGCTTTGTTCAGCCTATGTCGGCGCTGCTGATCGGGCTGATCGCCGGTGTTGTCTGCCCCTTCATGGTCTTCCGGGTTAAAAAGCACTTCGGCTATGACGATTCGCTGGACGCCTTTGGCGTGCACGGGGTGGGCGGCACGATGGGCGTTCTGCTGACTGGCCTTTTGGCTTCCAGTTCCATCAACGCCGTCTTCGGCAATGACGCTGCGGGACATCCATTGGCCACCGGCGCATTCGAGGGCAACATTCATCAGTTCTACAACCAGGCCTTTGGCATGTGTATTGGCTGGGCGCTGGCCATCGTCGGCACCCTGGCGCTGCTGTTTCTGGTCGACAAGACCATGGGACTGCGCGTCTCCGCCGCTGATGAAGATACTGGCCTCGACCTCAGCCAGCACGGCGAGGAAGGCTACGACTTCAACGGCTGATTTTTTCTTTGACTGCCCACTCTGGCAGGTCCATCGCTCCGACCAGAGTGGACGGCCAAAAAACCTCAAACGCACTGCCCCAACACGGATTCAAGCAAGGAAGCTGTCATGCTTAAAATTGAAGCCATTATCCAACCCGCCAAGCTGGACGCGGTAAAAAGCGCCCTGATCGATGCCGGCATCGAAGGCATAACCATCCTGGAAGCCCGCGGCCACGGTCGTCAGAAGGGCCACACCGAGTTCTACCGCGGTCGCGAGTACACCATTGACCTGCTGCCCAAATGCAAGCTGGAGTTGGTCATCCACGACGATCTGAAGGACAAAGTGCTTCACGCCATCCTCAGCGCCGCCCGCACCGGCCACATTGGGGACGGCAAGATCTTTATCAGCCGCATCGAAGAAGCCATTCGCATCCGCAACGACGAGCGCGGCGAGGCCGCTTTGTAAAAACGTTTCGCATGAAAAGAACACAGGTAGCGAAAACTTCGGCAGAAAATAGCCATTGGGCCCGCTTCGCGGGATAGCAGGCAGGCAAGTTGGCGGGATTCCAAACTCCGCCAACAGCCCTTTCCTGCCAACATGTGAATCAACGAAACCGGTGCTCCCCCAAAAAGATGCCTCTGCATTGCCTGTTGAAAAACAGCCTTATAACGCAGAGTTGGTGAAATTGCCAGTAGGCTTTATTCTTTCTTTACAGAAATTCTGTGAAAGTTAAACCAATACCACCCACAGCGGGGGACTCCACGCCGAGAGCAAAACCAGAGAAGATGCATCCCGAAACAAAAACTCTCAAGGCGGCGCGACCATCAGGGAGCGACGACCTTCCAGAGAGCTTATTAGGGTAGTGAATCTCTGGTTTTGCTCTGCCCGCTGGTCTCACCGACATACACACACTGGCAGCGGCCTGCATTCCAACAGCCTTCCGCTCTCAGTGCGTCCGAATGCATTTCATCCGGATTGGCGGCCGGAACACCGCCATCTTGCAGGAATCTTCTAAAAACCCTGCTCTTGGGAGTGGAACGTTATGTGTCGTCACGCAAGCAAACTGTTGCTGTTGCCTGCCCTTTTGGGACTCCCGGCTCTGGCTTTCGGTCAGGCCGCCGCCAGTTCTCAGCCCGCTACGCAAGCTCAGATCACCGCCCTCGAACAGGCCGTGAAGGCGGCTCAAGCCGCTTCCGCCACCGCCCAGACCTCGGGCGATAACGCCTGGATGCTGGTCTCCGCCGCCCTGGTGCTGCTGATGACCGGTCCCGGACTGGCCCTCTTCTATGGCGGCCTGGTGCGCAAGAAGAACATCCTGGGCACCATGATGCAGAGCTTTGCCATGATGGGCCTGGTCACGGTCATTTGGGCCATCTGCGGCTACTCGCTGGCTTTCGGGCACGGCAACGCCTTCATCGGCGGCTTCGAGCATCTCTTCCTGAAGGGTGTCTCGAACGTGGTCGACCCGCTGAACTTCTACGTGCAGACCATCCCCGAGCAGACCTACATGATCTATCAGCTCATGTTTGCCATCATCACCCCGGCGCTGATCACCGGAGCCTTTGCCGAGCGCATGAAGTTCAGTTCCATGGCGGTCTTTTTGTCGCTGTGGTCGCTGATCGTCTATAGCCCGATGGCGCACATGGTCTGGGGCGTGGGTGGATTCCTGAATGCTTCGGGCGGACACTTCCCTTCGCTGGACTTCGCCGGCGGCACCGTGGTGCACATCACCTCGGGTGTCTCGGCGCTGGTGACGGCGCTCTATCTGGGCAAGCGCCTGGGCTATCCGCAGGTCAAGATGGCGCCACACTCCATGGTGCTGAGCTTTATCGGCGCATGCCTTCTGTGGGTTGGCTGGTTCGGCTTCAACGCCGGATCTGCCCTGAACGCCAGCCCGCTGGCCACCTCGGCCTTTATCAACACCCACTTCGCAGCCGCCACTGCCGCCATCGGCTGGACTATCGCCGAGTGGATTCACAACGGAAAACCCACGGCGCTGGGCGCGATCTCCGGCGCGGTCGCCGGCCTGGTCGCGATCACCCCGGCCTCGGGCTTTGTGCAGCCGATGTCGGCCTTGCTGATCGGCCTGCTCGCCGGAGTCTTCTGCTTCTGCATGGTCTTCTTCGTGAAGAAGCTCTTCGGCTACGATGACTCGCTGGACGCCTTTGGCGTTCATGGAGCGGGCGGCACACTGGGCGCGATTCTGACCGGTCTGTTCGCCGCCAGCGTCATCAACCCCATCTTCAAGGACGCTGCCGGCAATGTACTGCCCTCCGGAGCCATCGACGGCCACTGGGGTCAGCTGGTCAATCAACTGGCAGGCATTGGCCTGGCCTGGGGCATATCCCTGGTAGGTACTCTGGTTCTGCTCTTTTTGGTCGACAAGACCATGGGCCTGCGCGTCTCCGCCGAAGAAGAGATGGCTGGTCTGGATCTCTCGCAGCATGACGAAGAGGGTTACGACCTGAACAACTAGTTACTTGTTCAGATTCGTTTTTGTCGAATGCAGTATGAAAATCCAGGCGAGATTGCCCAATCAGCCCTCTCGCCTGCTACGCTGTCAAACGAGGCATTTTGCGTATGCTCAAAATCGAAGCTATTCTCCAACCTTCCAAACTGGATGCGGTCAAGGATGCTCTGCTGGAAGCAGGCATTGAAGGTATGACCATCCTCGAGGCCCGCGGCCACGGCCGCCAAAAGGGCCACACCGAGTTCTACCGCGGTCGCGAGTACACGGTCGACCTCCTTCCCAAGGTCAAGATCGAACTGGTGGTCAACGAAGATATGAAGGAAAAGGCCGTCCAGGCCATCATCGGCGCTGCCCGTACCGGCCGCATCGGCGACGGCAAGATCTTCATCAGCCCGGTGGCCGACGCCATCCGTATCCGCAACGACGAACGCGGCGAAACAGCGCTTTAGTTCGCAGTTCGAGAGATTCCACTCTAAAACGCCTCGGCTCAGCCGGGGCGTTTTTTGCTGCTCAGGAGGTCCATAAGCTCCTTTCCCAGGGCAAACGCATCAAGAAAAGGCGAAGATGCTCCCTGAGAGAGGGGTTTCCTCAAGGAAGGCGTTTTATCCGCTCTACCGTTTCATTTCAGCAAGTTAGATATTTTATAGGGGGGAGGGAGCAGGCATCCTGAGAAGAAAGATCGGATGTGCTCACTCCGCTCAAGTGCGAGGAACGCCCCTGATTGCATTGTGCGCCAAGGAGGGGAAATGAACGGCAATCTACGCGGAAAAATCTTGGTGGTCTCCCCTTTCACGGAGGCGTATTCCTTTGGAAAGGGGGGCGTGGAACCACCCATTCTTCATGCGATTGCCTGGCTCCTTTCCCTTTCCGGTCAAGGCGCTGGGCGCTACGCGCTAGACTGCGGCCATGATCCGGTCGTTTCGGAGCGCGGGACTGGAAAACTTCTTCTGGGAGGGAAGCAAGGCGGGGACGTCGTTCTGGTCGATTAAGTGCGCCCCTTCGGGGCTGATGGCGACGCGACAGGACACCTTGCTCCTCAACGCTCTCGACTCCGCGCCTTTTTATTGGCGCGGACCAGCCGAAGGCGATTGGCCACACCGCAGGTGCTCAGACAGGGTTAAGGTTGGCTTGTTAGACTCTCTGGTGCAAATGGTCAGACCTCTTTAGGCTCACCAGAACGCTCTTCAAGGAGTCCTCGCATGAACCGCCGTCTCTCCCTTTTTGCCCTACTGCCCCTCGGCCTGGCTTCCGTGCTGGCCGCGCAGGACACCCGCAACGTCACCGAACCGGTGATTCCGCCGGCCTGCGTCACGCTCGATGCGCAACTCACCGCCAGCGGACACACCCTGGCCGAAGCAGACGAGGCCAAGCTGGACACCGAACGCATCCAGAAGGCGTTGGATCACTGCGCCAAGGGTCAGGGTGTTCTGCTGAAGACTCAAGGCACGGCCAATGCATTTGTCAGCGGTCCGCTGGAACTGCGCACTGGCGTTACCCTGGTTGTGGATAAGGGCACGACGCTCTTTGCCTCCCGCAACGCCGAACTCTTTGCTACCTCTCCGGGTAGTTGTGGGCTAGTGAACAATGCGGGCCGGGGCTGCAATCCGCTGATCAGCGTGCACCACGCCACCAGCGCCGGCATCATGGGCGACGGCGTGATCGACGGCCGGGGAGGAGAGAAGATTCTGGGCAAAAAGGTCTCCTGGTGGGATCTGGCCGAGCAGGCGCGGGATGGAGGGCACCAGCAGGTTCCCCGTCTGGTCATCGCAGACGGAGCCGACGACTTCACCCTCTATCGGATCACTCTGAAGAACTCGCCCAACTTCCACGTCACCTATAACCACGGCAACGGATTCACCGTCTGGGGCCTGAAGATCGACACTCCGCAGCGGCTGGCGCGCAACACCGATGGCGTCGATCCCGGCAACGGCACGCAGAATGTGACCATCACCCACAGCTTCATTCGCACCGGCGACGATAACGTGGCCATTAAGGGCGGTCCCGGCGGCGCGACCCACATGACTATCAGCCACAACCACTTCTATTGGGGACACGGCATGTCGATCGGCAGCGAGACCGACGGCGGGGTGAGCACCATACGGGTAACCGACCTGTCGCTGGACGGCCCGGACAACGGCATCCGCATCAAGTCCAACGGCTCGCGGGGCGGCCTGACGCAGGACGTAATCTACGACGACGTCTGTGTGAGGAACTCGCCCAATCCCATCACTCTGGACACCGGCTACACCGCCGCCGGCACGGTCAAGGGCAACTCACCGCCGACCATGCGCGACGTCACCCTGCACAATGTGCGCATCGAGGGCGGAGGCAAAATCAGCTTCAACGGCTACGCCAAGGAGTACCGCGTCGGCGCGATTCTGGATAACGTGCTGCTGTTGGACCCCAGCGCTTACAAGTACTCCATCAACCACGCCGACCTGACCGTGGGACCCGGCCCGGTCAATCTGCTGCTGAGCGGCGAGGACTCGACCGTGCAGGGCAAACCCGGCAAAGGCTCGCCGGCCTCGTGCAAGGACAAGTTCGTGCCCTTCCCAGTGCTGTAAGTTTTCGGAGAGCAAAAATGCAGCCCCCCAGCCCGGACGCAGATTCCTTGCATCCGGGCTGATTTTTTGCATTTTCGCCTGATAATAAAGGGAAATAGTGACACTTTCACGACAGAAACTGACCAAATCAGAAGCTGGCGGGACTGCATTTTCCCGCTCTCTGGAACCAAAGGTACCCTTCCGCGCGATTTTCGCTTATGCTTGTAACAATTCCTTCTTGCACCGGCAAGGCCCAAGACAAATCCTATGAATCCAGTCGCATTTGCGGTTGACGATCTTCGGGAGCAGTATACGCGGGAGATGGCGCTCGTTCGCCAGACCTGTGAGCGTACCGGTGACGGTACGGCTGCTATTCGCCGCCGCTCTGCGGTGGTGGACCGTATCCTGATTGAAATGTGGCGGCGAGCCTTCAGCGGTCTACCCACGCTGAACGCCGCTCTGCTGGCTCTGGGCGGCTATGGCCGCAAGGACCTCTTCCCTTACTCCGACATCGATGTGCTCTTTGCCTTTGCCGACGAGAAGACCGAGATGGCGGCCAAGGAACCGGTGCGGGCGATTATTCAGGGCATGTGGGACATCGGTCTGCGCGCCAGCCCCTGCTCGAGAACCGTCAAGGAAGCCGGGCGCTTCGATCCTGACAATCTGGAATTCACCCTGGCCACGCTGGACCGGCGCTTTCTCGCGGGTCAGTTCCCGCTCTACCAGCAGTTGCATCAGACGGTCTTCCCCGGGCTGGTACTGAGTGAGTGGAACACCATCACGCAGAAGCTGGGCGAGATTGCCCGCGGGCGGCACTCCAAATTTGGCAACACCATCTTCCATCTGGAACCGAATCTCAAGGACTGTCCCGGCGGCCTGCGCGACTACCACCTTGCGGTCTGGTTTGCCCTGCTCTTCCACCTCAAAGAGACCAAGGAGTGGCCCCGCCAGCGCGGCGGAGTCTTCCAGTCGGCTCGCGGCGACGCTGAAGCAGCCTTCGACTTTTTGGCCGCAACCCGATGTTTTCTGCACTTCCGCCATGGTCGCGACGACAATGCTCTGGACTGGCAGTCGCAGGACGAAGCAGCGGCCAAGTCCATCGGCCTGGAGACACGCGGCACCGCCGATCCAGCCTACTGGATGCGCACCTACTTCCGGCACGCCCGCATCATCTACCGCCGCGCCGCCCTGTTGATGGAGCACCTACCTGCTCCGGTCAGCTTCTATCGCCAGTTCCGCCGCCGTCGCGCACCGATCGCCGGCACCGACTTTCTGCTCGACCAAGGCCGCATCGAGATCGCTCCCGGCGCGCAGTTCAGCGATACCGGGGCAATTCTGCGCATCTTCTCCCTGATGGCGACCCACGGATACGCCCTCAGCCAGGCTGCCGAAGACCGCATCACCGACGCCCTGCCCGCTCTGGCCATCAATATTCCCGAGGGGCCGTATCTGTGGAACGCGCTGCGCGAGATTCTGCTTGGACCACATGCGGCTCACGCCCTGCGCACCATGCACGCCCTGGGCATCCTGGAGATGCTCATCCCCGAGTTCCACGGCATCGACGCTCTGGTCATTCGCGACAGCTACCACCGCTATACGGTCGATGAGCACACCTTCCTGACCATCGACAATGTTCATGGCCTGCGGCAACCGGTTCACGACTACGAGAAGCGGTTGGCGCAGATTTTGCCCGAAGTTGACCGGCTGGACCTCTTCCTGCTCTCCCTGCTGTTGCACGATACCGGCAAGGCCCGCCGCACCGGGGAACACGCGGCTCAGAGCATCGAGTTGGCAGACGCCTTCCTGGCCCGTTTGGACTTCGACACCGAAGAGCGGGAGATGGTGCTGGATCTGATTCGCCTGCATCTGGACATGTCCGCCGCTCTGCGTCGCGATATCTTCGACCCGGAAAATGTGCGCGGTTTTGCCGAGAAGGTGGGCAATCCCCTGTTGCTGAAGATGTTGACGCTGATGACCTTTGCCGACATCAAGGCAGTCAATCCCGAGGCGCTGACCCCGTGGAAGGCCGAGAATCTGTGGCAGCTCTATATGTCCACGACCAACTTCATGGACCGCTCGGTGGACGAGGTGCGCTACCACGCCGCCATCGATCCCACGCTGCTCAACCGTATTCGTTCCATGGTTCCTTCAACGCAGTATGACGAGTTGAAGGGCTTTCTCGAAGGACTGCCGCAGCGCTACCTGCAAACCCGCCTGCCAGAGCAGATTCGCAACCACTTCCAGATGGCCTGCAACCTGGACAAGGACGCCGTTCAGATCGATCTGCGCCCCTATCGCCAGCTTTATGATCTGACCGTCATTACTCGCGACCGCTCACGCCTCTTTGCCGATGTGGCTGGCGCTCTGGCGGCATGGGGAATGAACATCGTCAAGGCCGGCGCATTCTCGAACGAAGCCGGAGTGATTGTGGACAGCTTCCACTTCACCGACAGCTTCCGCACCCTGGAACTGAACCCCAGCGAGAAGGACCGCTTCCTGGCCTCACTGCACGATGTGGTGGCGCAAACCGTCGAGGTGCAGCACCTGCTGGACGCCCGGCGTCACATGAACTACCCCAGCAACCTCAAGGTCGATGTCACCACCCGGCTCACCTTCGACGCCGAGTCCTCGACCCACTCCACACTCTTGCAGGTGGTGGCTCAGGATCTTCCCGGCCTGCTGCGGCAGATCGCGCTGACGCTTAGCTCCGAGCACTGCGACATCAAGGTGGCGCTGATCGACACCGAGGGCGAAACCGCTATCGATGTCTTCTACCTGACCAGCCAGGGCACCAAGCTGACCCCAGAGATCCAGGAGAGTCTCGTCGCCGCTCTCACTACTGCGCTGGACTCCATGCGCTCGCCAGTAGCGATCTAAGCACCTACGGTGCGGCGGACGCAGCTTGCGCGGCTGGATATCCTTTACACTCTGGCACTCCCACCCCCGCGCCTTTTTATTAGGCGCGGTCCAGCCGAAGGGGTTGTCCCCACCGCAGGTGGTTAGATGTCGTCGGAGTCGTCTTCTTCAGAAATCCCAAAATGTGGATTAACAGATCCCTCTTCAGCCTGACGAAGGCGGTGGAGGGTCTTCCTGTACCACCATGCGGCAGCCATGCCGCCCGCCAAAGCCGAGGCCGCTGCCACTACGCTCCACTTGACCCAGTCGGTCTGGCGCGGGGAATTATTCGTTGAAACATCAGATTCTAATGACTTTGATATCGTCAAAAGTAGCCTCACAGCGGTATTCTTGTGCCATTCTGAAACAAAGATTTGTCTTCATCTAGATGCATGAAGCTCGGACGAAGATCCTAAATTTCCGCCTTCAAATAATTTCAATTTTTGTATTTGACTTTACCTAAATCTATAGTAAGCTGTATTTATTCCAGGGTTGGAGTTGGTAGCAATACCGCTCCAGAGTTGGAAGTAAGTTGCGTCACTGGCCTCCCGGCACGAACAGAGAACCGTTCGTGCCGTCTTTTTTTGCTCTTTTGGATGGCGGCTCAAAATCAACCCACCTTGGCCCCAGAGCCATAGACTCCCTTCCCTCACCTGTCCAAAGAAAAATGGCGTAGAATGGTAGGAGCAGCACGAGCCAGTTGGCCCGGCTCGCACCCGAAGATGGGGGCGTCACGGTTTCGACGGGATCGATTGCGGCCAAGGGGTCATGTCGGGGTGTGAGCACCCGTAATCGCTTGCAAAACTAAAGTTGCCGACTACAGTCTGCCACTTGCAGCTTAATTAAATAAGCTGCCGTCTTCCACGGCTTTGCCTATGGGCTGTGAGCGGACGTCATACAGTAGGCTGGCGTGAACGGCTCGGTCCGTGTTGTTTGCGTGAGATCATCGGACTAGTCTGCGTTGCATCTTGTCCGGTCTGAGTGGCGCAGGCGAAACCAAAGGACACGGTCAAAGCATGAACACCCCTGACTGACAACGATTTCGGACGCGGGTTCGACTCCCGCCGCCTCCACCAGCCTTCGCCCTCTACGAGGGCTACGGCTCGGCAAGCCAGTTTCACCACATCGAAGCCAAGATGGCCGAATAGCACGAGCGAAGGCTGTCGCGCCGGAGCAGAAGCGCAGGCGGACTTTGCGTTGTAGAATCGGACGAAACTCCGATTGCTAGCGAAGGAAGCCATGAAATATGTCTACATTCTGCAAAGCCTCTCGGGAGAGCATTTCTATATTGGTCTCACCGACGACTTGGTCGCCAGGCTCTCCAAGCACAATTCTGGCGAAGTAACACACACTTCAAAGTTCAGGCCTTGGCGTATCAAGACCTATGTTGCGTTTGCAGACGAGACACGCGCAATTGCCTTTGAGAAGTATCTGAAGTCCGGTTCAGGCCGCGCCTTTGCCAAAGCTCGGCTGTAAGGGCTGACTTTTCTTTCTGGTTTGCCTCTTGAATCGTCATTTTTGTATTTGTAATTATTTTCGCCCTTTGTTCTCTTTCACTCTACATCGTCTGGGCGGTATTGCAAGGTAGACTTATCCTCAGAAAATCTGAACAACCGCCTCAGCGTTTCAGCCATATGAAATAATCCAAGCGATGACCATTGATAGTTTTGCTGCCGTGCTTGCGACGAATCAATACACGGGCTCTGAACGAGTCCTATTTTTGCTGGGATCAGCATTTTTTATTTGGTCGGCGGTGAGGGGCGTGAAGACAGACAAAGTCTCTCTGAGATTCTCTACATTTAGGCGATCCAACGAAGTATTTCTATTTTGGTTCGGGATTGTGATGAACATCCTAATAGGCATAATCTGTTTGACTGGATTCATCTTCGGACGGGACATCTGGAAATAGAAGGCAGCGCTCAAATTCCAAGTGCAAATCTGGGCGTATACGCAAAAAGGCGCACCCTGCTCACAGGGTGCGCCTTTTCTTCTTTGGCTATTGGACGTTGAGAGTCAAGGAAACATCCTGCGAGACGCCATTGCTGGTCGCCGTAACGGTGAGGTTATAGCTACCGGCTGGTGTTTGGGCATTCGAATGCGCCGTCGACACGCACCCGGTTACCAGGCAAATGGCTGAGATCGACAGAATGATTGCCATCCATGGAATCATCCCCTGGTATTTCTTGCGCAGGCCCAACAGACATACGGCAAATCCTGCAACCAGAGTCAGAGGAAGTCCGGTTCCTGATGTAGATCCCGGAGAAGGCATCGCGTTCATCCTGGCACTTCCCGTTTGCGTCGTTACCGTAACGACGATGGGGATGACCGTGGTGCCGCTTAGCGTTGCCGTGGGGGGCGTTACCGTGCATGTAGCATCCACAGGAACGCCTGTGCAAGTGAAAGTGACCGTTCCACTTGCGCCGACCCATCCAGCGACTTGCAGATCGTAGGTTGCGGGCTGACCAGTAGTTACCGTCGAAGTTGTGGAACTGCCAGAAGGTATTGTCCACGAGAGTTCTTCGCTGGCAACGGTGATGCTGACGGTGGCAATATTGCTCACTGTTCCGTTGCTGGCAGTGAAGGTAAAGCTGTCTGAACCGCTATATCCCGAGGTAGGCGTATAGGTCAGGCTCGGAGCTGTGCCGCTCAGAGTGCCGTGTGTTGGGTTGGCGACAACCGTATAGCCAATTGCGCCATTGCCCGTTGCGGCCAGCGTGATGGTTGTCGGTGCGTTATAGGCAACGTTGACCGACTGACTGGTAGCCACAGGCGCAGCAGGAAGAACTCTAATGCTTACCGTCGCGGCGGTGCTGGTGCCACCAGTGTTGGTTGCTGTGAAAGTAAAGCTGTCCGTGCCGAAATAGCCCGCCGTCGGCGTGTAGATCAGGCTCGGGGCCGTGCCGTTCAAAATGCCGTGTGTGGGAGTGCCGACCGTATAGCTGATCGTTCCGTTGCCCGTTGCGCTCAGCGTGATCGCAACAGCTGTGTTAAAGGCCGTGCTGACCGATTGGCTGCTCGCCACTGGAGGAGCGGGTAGAACAGTGATGCTCACCGTTGCGGCGGTGCTGGTGCCACCAGCGTTGGTTGCTGTGAAGGTAAAGCTATCCGTGCCGTAATAACCAGTAGTCGGCGTGTAGGTCAGGTTAGGCGCTGTGCCGCTCAAAGTGCCGTGTGTGGGAGTGCCGACCGTATAGCTGATCGTGCCGTTGCCCGTTGCGCTCAGCGTGATCGCAGCAGCGGTATTGAACGCTGTGCTCACTGATTGGCTGCTCGGCACTGGTGGCGCGGGTTGAACAGTGATGCTCACCGTTGCGGCGGAGCTGGTGCCACCAGCGTTGGTTGCTGTGAAGGTAAAGCTATCCGTGCCGTAATAGCCGGTGGTCGGTGTATAGGTCAGGCTCGGGGCCGTGCCGCTCAAAGTGCCGTGTGTGGGAGTGCCAGCTGTATAGCTGATCGTGCCGTTGCCCGTTGCGCTCAGCGTGATCGCCACAGCCGTGTTAAAGGCCGTGCTGACCGATTGGCTGCTCGCCACTGGTGGCGCGGGTTGAACAGTGATGCTCACCGTTGCGGCGGTGCTGGTGCCACCAGCGTTGGTTGCTGTGAAGGTAAAGCTATCCGTGCCGTAATAACCAGTAGTCGGCGTGTAGGTCAGGTTAGGCGCTGTACCGCTCAAAGTGCCGTGTGTGGGAGTGCCAGCTGTATAGCTGATCGTTCCGTTGCCCGTTGCGCTTAGCGTGATCGCTGCAGCCGTATTAAACGCCGTGCTGACCGATTGGCTGCTCGCCACCGGCGCAGTGGGTAGTACAGTAATGCTGACCGTAGCGATATTGCTGACGGTGCCGTTATTCGCCTTGAAGGTAAAGCTGTCCGCGCCGAAATAGCCCGTAGTCGGCGCGTAAGTCAGGATGGGCAATGTACCGCTCAAAACACCGTGGGTCGGGTTGGTGACAACGGAATAAGTCATGGTGCCGTTGCCTGTTGCGCTCAATGTGATCGAAGCAGCCGTATTAAAGGCTGTGCTCACAGTCTGACTGCTCGCTACCGGCGCTGCGGGCAGCACCGTGATGCTTACCGTAGCAGGGCTGCTCACCGTGCCATTGCTGGCCGTGAAGGTGAAGCTGTCCGAACCATAGAAGCTGGCGTTCGGTGTATAAGTGAGACTCGGAGCCGTTCCACTCAGCGTGCCGTGCGAGGGATTGGTTGCTACCAAATAGGTCAGAGTGCCGCTGCCCGTGGCGTTCAAAGTGATTGCCGTAGCCGTATTGTAAGCAGTGGTTACCGACTGGCTGCTGGCTACCGGCGCTCCCGCCAGTACCGTAATGCTCACCGTTGCAGTGTTGCTGACGACTCCATTGCTGGCCGTGAAGGTGAAGCTGTCCGTTCCGGTATAGCCGGAAGTCGGCGTATAGGTCAGGTTAGGCGCCGTTCCATTCAACGTTCCATTGGTCGGATTCGTGAGCACCGTATAGGCAAGCGTGCCGCTGCCCGATGCGCTGAGAGTGATCGCGGTGGAGGTATTGTAGGGAACCGAAACCGACTGACTGTTGGCCACCGGCGTATTGGCCGACGCCGTGAGTGTGAAACTGCCAAAACTCAAAGCCGCATAGCTGCCGGCGCCCGTGTAGTACGCGGTATACGTGTGTGTTCCCGCGGTAATATACGAGGCAGGAATGGTGATGTAGGTCAGGCGGCTGCCACTGGTAATCGTCCCAGTGCCAACAATGTTGCTCCCTTCCAGAATCTGGATTGTACCGGTTGGCATGCTGTTCTGGTAGTAGGTCAAGGTGCCAGCTATCACTGGTGACACGACGTTCTGCAATACCGCGGTCAGTGTATAACTGCTGCCCGCTGGCGCCGTGCCGTTGTTGCCAGTGGCAGAGGCCGTCGGAGCCGTCAGGTCGCCAGCCAGATAGACAAAGGCTCCCGTGCAGTCGTATGCCGATTCGCTGCTGTTCGTAATGTTGTTGGTTGTGGTGATCAGGTTGGAGGAGGTTGCGGCATCGGTGGTCAGGAATGATGCCATGCTGACCGGCCCCGGCCCATAGTTGAACTGCACATTGTAGAAGTTGCTCGGCGCCTTGTAGTCGTTCGTGCCATCTCCGTCAAAGGCCACGTTATCCAATGTGACAGTAAGCGGATTGCTGATGGCGCCCAGCGTGTAGCCGATCATCGTCGACTTGTAGGACGAACTGTGAACCAGCTTATGGACGTTGCTGAAAGTGATGTCGTGGAAGTTGGGATAAAGTGTTCCCGTTCCCGACGAGTAGAAGGGGTCGATAACGATGGTGTCGCCACCATTTTCAATGCAAATGTTCTTGTAGAGCACATCGTAAACTTCGCCGCCGCGACTGGAGTCCGACTTGATGCGGATTGAATCGTAGGAGGTTCCTCCGAAGCCGTTATCGATGGCAACATTCTCAACCAGCATGTTGTTCAATCCGGCATTGGTCTCGCTTCCGATAGAGATGCCATGGCCGCTGTAGGTGTGAACGCCATTGATCGTGACACCCGCAATGTGACCCGAATCTGCTTTGGGAGAGATCCAGTCGTCGCCATCATTGATGTAGCTGTTCATGATGGTGACATTGCTTGAACCGGACGGATCGATGCCGTCGGTGTTGGGCGAGTCCGGCGGAGCAAAGATCTTGACGCCCCAAACCGTCCAGTTGTTGCCGACGCCGGAGAGATGAAACTTCGGCGAGTTCTTCAGCGTGACCTTGTAAGCGGTGAAGTAGTCGGAGCTGGCCCCCGTGGCATGGCTGCTGAGATAGATCAGACGCGGGCGCACATCCGAACCGGTAGCCCACCAGGATTCTCCCTTGTCAGTGAGTTTGGTGCCGCCCCGGCCATCGATAGTGCCAAGGCCCATGATTCCCGAGCCTGTCGCCGAATTGCTGTTCGGCGCAATGTTGATGAGCGGGTTGCACCAGCTCTCTGAAGTATTGCAGGAGTAATCTGCATATTTGATGGACCCCAGGATGGTGACCTCGGGATCGATCAGCATGGTCACGCCCGCCGGCAGCGTGATAGGGGCAATCACAAATGCGTTATAGCTGTTGCCGTCGGTGCTTGGTGAGAACTCCACCGCCTGCCCGGCAGTGCAGGCATTCAGCGCGTTTTGTACCCGCGTGGTGTCGGCAACCTCAGTCGGGCTCGACACCAACTGCTGCGCATTCAAGACCGAGCAAACAGCGGGATACTTCGGTTCCACCACCGTTCGTGGATCGCCCGTGACGCCGGAGGTATCGTAGGCGAACGTCGCGGTTACATTCAAGTTGCCGCTCAGGGTCAGCGTGGTTGGAGTGGTGCTCCCACTCAACGCCCCTCCCCACGAGCTGAACAGATAATGCGCATTGGGCACGGCGGCCAGCGCTACTTGGGTTCCGCACAGGTAGGATGCTGAACTGGGAGTTACGGTACCTGATCCGGTGACGCTGGTGGTCAGCGTGCACGTCGTCCCTTGCGTAAAGGTGCCGGTGATCGACATATTGCCGTTGAGCGTTACGGTTGCCGGATTCGCTGTCCCCGCGAAATCACCGCTCCAGCCACTGAAGGGCCATGAAGAGCTGGTCTGCGTAGCCGCGAGCGTAACCGTGGAGCCGCAAGCATAGCTGCTGGTGCCCGGCGAAAGCGTGCCGGTACCCACCGTAGCCATCGTCAGCGTGCACTGCGGAATCTGATCGAACTCCACCGTGATATTTGAGTTGGCATTGATAGTAAAAGTGGCGGGATTATCTGTGCTGCTGAAATCGCCGCTCCATGAGGTGAACGCGTAAGTGTTGCCTGGCGTCGCGGTCATGGTAATCGTAGTGCCGCAGTTATAAGTGCTGCCTGACGCCGGTGTGACCGTGCCGGAGCCAATGACCGTAAAGTTTACCTTGCAGGTCGCAGTGGAAGTGAAGTTGGCCGTCACTGTATGGTTCGCATCCATGACGATCGCTACCGGATTGACAGTCGAGTTGGCTGCGGAAATCAGCGAACCAGTGTCGCCGGTCCAACTGCTGAACGAGTAGCCCAAAGCCGGGGTCGCTGTCAGAAGTACCGCACTCTGCGTCGGAAATGTGCTGATGCCGGGGTTGGTAGTGATGGTTCCCGGAGTTGGATTGGAGTCGGTGCTGGTGGTTGCCGTGGTCAGCGTGTAGCTGGCCGGAACCGCCGAAGTGGCCGGGGGAAAGTCTGCCACGGATTCCACTATGCGATTGGCGTCGGCGGACCAGCCGATCGTTGCTGCGCCGGCAGTTGCCACCACCTCGGTGCTGCTACCACCCGTGCCGCCGGTCGCTTCGCCGGTCCAGGCCACGGTCTGGCCGGTGTTGACGGTCAGTGGATCCAGTTCGCCATCTTCGACCGCATCGATCAGCCATGCATTGTTGGTCAAGGTGGTGATGCTGGTGCTCAGCTTGCATGGATTGCAACCGCTGGTGATGCGATTGATGGCCACGGCTTCAGGCGGTCCCTGATTCACGCCAAACAACGAGATCGCTCCTGCGGAGATGCCAGCTACCGATCCGCTGAGATCCACTTCGACGGTATACGTCCCGGCAGTTGCGGGCAATTCAGAATCCGTCAGGTAGAAGAGTTGCGTCTGCGCCATGCCCGATGTGCCGCCATATTCCAGCGAGTTCGGGACCGGCGTCGCGTACACACCGTTGAAGTAGACCCCCGTCACAACAGCATTCGCGTCCGGGCTGGCAACCGTGTCTTCCGATCCAACTTCAATCACCACCGCTCGCGAGGTGCCAGTGCCGAGAGTGTGAGTCCAGGTGAGGACCGAGGCTGAACCCGTGGTATCCGCATGGCTGACCGCGTCCTGAGTAATGGTCGGAGCGGCAAATGTGGCCACGATGTTCATGGTAGAACCGACTGTCACCGTTGCAGGATTGGTCGTCGAGACCAAGCCCCCAGTGAAGCCCACAAAGTAGTCTCCTGCCGTTGGCGTTGCCGTGAGCGTAACCTGTGTGCCAGTGGGCCAGCTTCCATCACTGTTGGCGCTGATGCTGGCTGTTTGTGCCACCGTACCCGGACCACTGACCGTCACATTGACTGGGAAGCTGGTTTGGGTAAAGGCTGCGGCAACGTTGGAGTTTGCATTCAACGTGATGGTCTGCGGATTCGTCGAGCCCGTAAGCGCGCCGGTGAATCCAGAGAACGACCATTCAGTAGCCGGCGTCGCCGTGACGATGACCTGCTGACCACAGGAATACGATCCGCCCGCCGGACTCAGCGAGATAGAACCGGAGCCCGTTACACTGGTTCCCAGTGTGCAAACCGTTCCCGCCACAAAGGTGACTGTCTCGGTCGTATTGCCAGTCAGCGTAAAGCTGCCCGAACTGCTGCTGGTGCTGGCATAGCCGCTGCCGGCCCAACTGGCAAAGTTGTACCCGGTCGTAGGCGTGGCCTTCAGATTCACCGTGCTGCCGCAGGCATAACTGCCCGAGGCAGGCGTGGCTGTTCCATTGCCCACCACATTCACTGTCAGCGTGCACTGGTTCTGCGTAAAGTTGGCCTGGATTGTCGAGGCGGCGGTAACGCTAAACGTATAAGGATTCGTGGTGCTCAGAGTGTTGCCGTTGCCGTCGTTGAAGCTGGAAAACGAATAGTAGGTGCTCGGCGTTGCGGTAGCCGTTACATTGGTGCCGCTGGAATAGCTTGAGGCCGAAGGCGACAGCGCAATGGTGCCACCAACCCCTGGACTGACCGCAGTGGTAACCGCATAGCTGGCTACGGCCAGGGGCTTGAAAGCGACTGCGGCATATGCCTCACGCGATGCAGTTTCCGCCCATCCCACATTTACGCTCGCAGTTGTAGATATTTCATAGCTGCTTCCGCTGAAGATTCCTGCTGCCACCAGTTGTGCATTGGTTAGTACGTTTTGCCCGCTATTCGGGCTTGCGGTTTTCGCCGATGTCATTCCACCTGCAAACGAGTCAATAATGAGATCTCCCGAAGTCGCAGTCGTTAAAGTTATGCTCGCAGGAGTTGAGTTGCCGCTATAAGCTGCGCCCTCCGTATCTGGGACATATTGGCCCAATCCAAAAAATGAGGCGCAATTTGCTGCCACGCCCCCAGTCGGCGCTGAAGGCAAGGTTACACTGACCACTTGCGTTCCGCTTGCTGTACCCAGACCCGAGTCGTTCAGATAGTACATCTCCGTTTCAATTTTGCTGGTGTTCTGCAAAGCTGTTACCGGAGCCTGAGAACCCGGGATGGCTATCATCGGCACGGAGCCAAATGACACCGTCGGTGTCACGTTGGCCACTGCGGTCGTCGGGTTGGCAATTTGCACGCTACACACCACCAGGCGATTCGATCCACTACCAAGTGTGTGATTAAAGGTAAAGGTGGTCGTACCAATAGCTTCGAGTTGCTGGCTGGTCGCATCCAATGTAATGCCCGCCGAAGCAGGGGCAACTACGCAAGCAGCCACCAAGGCCACGGCGCCCATCCTGAGTAGTGCGGATCTTCCAAATTGCGATATTCCATTGTTTAAAGCAGCGAGAATTCGCGTAGGCAGGATTGCGTTCATCCGTTGGATCATCATGAAGTTGGCCTCAGTCCGGTTGCGCGCCGGACCGCGGATGAAGTCCCGAGGGTCCAGTCGACGTATGAATCTGCCAATTCGTTTCATGGTCCGAACATATTACTTGGCCGCGCGGTCAGACCACATTGAGCTGGCGTCTGATTCTCAGCGCTTCGTTCTACCGTTGTCAATCGACTCTGGGGCAACTTCCCCCGTGAATCCAGGGGCTTTCTCACATCGCGAGATAGATTCATATCTCATTTGGGCAAACACAGCAAACGTTTTCCCGCCTAAAATGCACATACCGAGTGACGATTTTGATTTGTATTCTGCCCGAACTTAATCTCTAACGCCATATCTATTGAGCCCTTCCCAAGCGAATAGATTCGCGCGGTCCCACATGGCAACGTTTTCAGTAAACCGTTACTTTTGCCTTTTTCAATCCCCACACTAGCGATCAAAGACGCTGAATGCTGGATGTTGCTCAAAATGATCTGTCCAGTTCCCTGAATCCGATTCAATCGACAAAGATGAATAAGCTATAGTGCCAACTGTGCGACAAGCTCTATTGGATAGTCGGCCGGAAGATCCCGAATCTTCGCATCTTGGCGATCAGCGTGGTGCGTTTCATGCCGAGTTTGGCTGCGGCTCCCTCCTCGCCCCCAATCCTCCAATCCTGACGCTCCAGAGCGCGCATGATCAATGAGCGCTCAATGTCTTTCAGCCTGTCAGTCGCCGGATGAAAGTTGAAGTCGGCGATCTCCAGTCGCGGAAGCGGATTGGGAAGGATGTGGTCATTGGAGAGAATCACCGCACGTTCGATCAGGTTTTGCAACTCGCGTATATTGCCGGGCCAAGGATAAGCGCAGAGTGCCGCCATGGTGGTTGGCGGGATGAAGTCAACTGGGCGTCCCATGCGTTGCGCGTAAATCTTGACAAAATGCTCGACCAGTTCCGGAATATCCTCAGCGCGGTCGCGCAGAGCCGGCAACTGAATGGGAAAGACATTGAGCCGGTAATAGAGATCATCGCGAAACTCGCCTCGTTTCACCATCTCGGCAAGATTGCGATGCGTTGCGGCGACCAGGCGAACATCGACCTGATGGGTCACCGTGCTGCCCAAACGCTCAAACTCCTGTTCTTGCAGGATCCGCAACAGCTTGGGTTGGAGGCTGATGGGAATATCGCCCACTTCGTCCAGAAACAGCGTTCCCTGGTCGGCCAGTTCAAACCGGCCAATTCGCTGCGCGATGGCTCCGGTAAATGCGCCCCTTTCATGGCCAAAGATCTCGCTTTCCAAAAGATCGAGAGGGATGGCGGCGCAGTTCAACTTGACGAAAGGCTTGCCGCAGCGATGGCTAATGGTATGAATCGCGCGGGCGATGAGTTCTTTGCCGGTTCCGGTCTCCCCCTGTATCAGAACCGTGCTGTCGGTGGGTGCAACGCGCTCGACATGGTGGAGAGATGCCTCCAACGCGGGGCTGCTACCGATGATCTGTTCGAAGCGACGCGGGGACAAGCTCCAGTCGCCCTTGATGAATCTTTGGCACGAACCCACAGTATGGCCTCCCGCCTTTACATGCCGAAGCCGTGATCGATCATCTTTCCAAAGCTGCCCAAATACATTCGAGCAACTTGGTTTCGTCCAGTGGCTTGGTCAGGAACTCCACCGCGCCAGCCCGCAGAGCCTGCATACGCAGCGCTTCATCGCCATGCGCAGTGATAAAGATGGTCGGAATGCTGCAGTGCTCAGCGTTCAGGCGAGCCTGCAACTCCAGCCCGGAGATGCCGGGCATGCGGATATCCGCGATCAGGCAAGCGGTTTGATACTGACGTTGCGACTCGAGATAAGCTTCCGCGGAGGAAAACGCGGTGGCGCGCAAGCCAACGGACTTGAGCAGACCAGACAGAGCGAGGCTCATCGAATCGTCGTCCTCGACAATCGCAACCAGACCGTTTTCTTGCTGAACCGCCATGCCAAAGACATTGCGCTCTAATGGCAAGCGATGGCAATTATACGTTGGTTTACAAGAAGCGAACCTCTTCAGCCTGTGGCACGAATATGGATAAACGGCCGCGGTTATTCACTGGTTTTCTGATTATTCGGGGATACTATTGGCTCTTTCCCACGGGCAGTTCAAGACGAGTGGCCATTCTCACCAGATCCGCAAGGGACTCGGCGCGCATCTTGTGCATCACATGCATACGCTGAATCTTGACGGTAATCTCCCTGGTTCCCAGTTCGGAGGCGCACTGCTTGTTGAGCAATCCCAGAACCACCATCCCCATCACCTGCTTCTCGCGCGCAGTGAGCGAATCATAGCGCACGCGCAATTCTTCGATCTCATTCGCGCGCAGGCGCATCAACCTGTCGCGCTCCAGAGCTTGATGAATCGCATCGAGCAGTTCTTCATCCTGAAATGGCTTGGTCAGAAACTCCACCGCCCCTGACTTCATGGCTTTAACCGTCGAAGGAATATCTCCATGGCCCGTTATGAAGATCGTGGGAATGCGTATCTCGGCATCACCCATCCTGCGTTGCAGGTCAAGGCCATCTACACCTGGAAGCCTGAGGTCAAGAACCAGACAGCTTGGCCCGTTTGGCCGCTTGCTGTGCAGAAACTCTTCCCCCGACTCATAAGACAGCGACTGCAACCCGGCCGACTTCAGCAAGCCTTGAATGGACGCGCGCATTCCGGCATCATCGTCTATCACAAATACTGTAGGTGCATTGCTCGCTGTCACGGCGACACCTCGTTCTTGAGAGGCAAGGTGAAATGGAAGATCGCTCCACAAGGAGAGTTACTTGTAGCCCATAGTCGACCGCAATGCGCTTCGATGATGGAGCGGCTGATGCGCAATCCAAGGCCGGTTCCATGGGGCTTGGTGGTATAGAAGGAATTGAAGATCTGGTTAGCATGTTGGGGATGCAGGCCGACTCCGGTATCGCTGACCGATATCAGCAACTGTCCTTCCTCGGTCCGCACTGACTGGATCAGGAGCTCCCGCGTCCCCTCGACTTCCTTCATGGCATCAATCCCGTTGACCATCAGATTCATCAGCACCTGCTGCAATTGCACTTGATCTGCCAGCACGGGGGGAAGCCCGGTGTCCAACCTGGTTCTGATAGTGACCGAACACTCCATCGCCTCGCTGCGCAGCAGAACCGTCATTTCGCGAATAACCTCGTTGACATCTACAGGCACACGATGCGGCTCTTCCTTTTTGAATATCTGTCGAATGCGATTGATGATCTCCGCCGCGCGGGTCGTGTCTTTGACCATACGCAAAGCAGCATCACGGGCCTCATTCAAATCGGGCTCAATGCGCGTCAGCCAGCGAACGCAGGTGTTTGCGTTGGTCATAGCAGCGGCAATGGGCTGAATGATCTCATGAGCCAGCGATGCCGTCAGTTCGCCCATTGTAGTTGTTCGGTCCACGTGCTCCAGATCCGCCTGCGCCTGACAGAGTGCGCATTCTGCTCGCCGCAGGTCGGCCTCGGCTACCTTTGCCGAGGTGATATCGGTGACCGCGCCAATGAATTCCAAACTTCCTTTTTCGCGCCGAACAGCATGAGTTGCCAAACGCACATGCCGAATTGAACCATCCGTCGGCAATACGCGATATTCCAACTCAAAGTCCAGCCCTTCGCGTGACGCACGCTGAAAACTCTCTCTTACGCGTGCAGCATCTTCCGGGTGAGTCTGCATCAGTATCGCTTCCAGGGAGGGTCTGGTTTCCTGGCCAAGTCCATAAATCCGACAGGACTCCTCCGACAAGGCTATCTCTTCTGAATCAACGATCCAAATCAGGCTGCCCGTATGACTCAGGCGTTGCACTTCGGAAAAGAACGCTTCGCTGCACTGCATTTCTGCATAAGTATGATCAAGGCGCGGATGTGCACCTTTAGACTCCATGCCGGGAATTGGAAGAAGCTGGGATAGTTTCATGGGAGAAGCCCCATATTTCTCCCCAACAGCTTAACAGTTTGGCCGGATTTTGCGTCGCAATCGGACTATTTATCGAGCAATAATGCCGAATCTGGATGGATTTCTCTTCACCCGCCCATTCCCCTGCGATGAAAGAATCCACGATTCCCTCACCAACTGCCCCACGCCCGGCCCATGTAATCAACCAGGGAGAGGCTAATCAAAGTCGAAAACAGGAAGAAACACGCCGCAATCGCCAATAAAGTCAGCCTGGTGCTGTATTTCACAAACATGAAGTACAACGCGACCTCGGCGGCCTCGAAGGTGGCGATGACCAGTGCGATGATGGGGTTCCAGATGCCCAGATTTTGCAGCGCCGCCCAGGTTGTGAGCCCGGTTCCCGCGAGCAGGGATATGAGAACGGCCACAAAGACTTTGGGGGTTACAACGATGTGTGTCGATTCGCTCATTCTGCATTACCTCGCTGTCAGCCAGCCACCCTGCCGATCAATGTCTGCTAACCAGATAGAGAAGCGCAAAGAGATAGATCCAGACGATATCCACCAGATTCCAGTAGAGGCTGAAGTTCCTGACAAAGTTCACATGCCCCGCGGTGTAAGCTCCGCCCCTGGCGCGAACAATCATAAACACCAATATGCCCATGCCTACAATCATGTGCAGGGCGTGCATTCCGGTCATGGCGAAGTAGAGCGAAAAGTAAAGCTCCGTGTGGCGCGCCATATCCAGCGGCAACGGCTGGTCGCCCGCCGCTCGAGCTGCTTCATCGTCGCCGGGATCAAGAAATGAGCTCAGGCTGTAATGTATGCCCGGAAAATGATGCTTTTCGATTTTCTCCGCATATTCGATGCTCTTTATTCCCAAAAACCCCAGGCCAAGGATGAAGGTAAGGATCAGGCAGAGCACAAGACCGCCCTTGCGTTTGTTTTCCGCGCACCAGACACCCATGACCAAGGAGAAACTCGACAGGATCAGCAACACGCTGTTCAACGCGCCCAGACCCACGTTCAGTTGATGCGCTCCCGCCACAAAGGCGGGAATATACCAGTTCCGGTAGATGAGATAGGCGGTAAACAGCCCGCCAAAGAACATCACTTCACTCAGCAGGAAGAGCCACATGGCGAAGTTGGTTGCGTCGGCCTGCTGCTCCACCGACTGGAAGTGATGGAGCAGATGAGGCGGGTGCTCGCCGTGATCGCCACTGGATGGCGCAAGAACGCCAGGAACAATCGCATTGCTATTGGTCACTGTTCACCTCATTTCGGCGGCTCTTGCGTTTTTCCGATCCAGCCATGCATAGTCGTAGGCTTCGTGATCCATGATCGGCATCTCCGTAAAGTTCTCGGTGAGCGGCGGCGACTGGCACTGCCACTCAAAGCCCGTCGCCTGCCAGGGGTTGTCACCTGCCACGGCACCGTACTTCAGGGACCAGACCAGGTAGATCGCAGTAAGCAGATAACCCGCGCCCAGAACAGTGGCTCCCGCTGTCGAGAAGACATTCAGGATCTGGAACTCGGGCGGATACGATGCATAGCGCCGGGGCATTCCCAGAACTCCCAGAATGAACTGCGGAAAGAAGGTCAGGTTGAAGCCGATGAAGGTTACGATAGCAGCGACCTGCGCGATTCGTTCTGGATACATGCGACCGGTCATCTTGGGCCACCAGAAGTGTATGCCAGCCAGAAAGGCCATCAGCATTCCACCCACCATGACAAAGTGGAAGTGCGCCACGATGAAGAATGTTTCGGTCAGGTGAACGTCCGTCCCTGCCGAGCCTAGAAATATTCCAGACATGCCGCCGATGGTGAACAGTCCGATGAAGCCGAAGGCGTAGAGCATCGGCGCTTCAAAGGTGATCGATCCTTTGTGCAGAGTAAAGGTCCAATTGAATATCTTGATCGCCGAGGGCACGGCAACCAGCATGGTGAGCAGCGAGAAGACCAGCACGGCGTAATTGGATATGCCCATGATCATCATGTGGTGGGCCCAGACAAAGAATCCGAAGACAGCAATGGCCACCGATGAAAACGCTACTGCCTTGTAACCGAAGACTCGCTTACGGCTGAAGGTTGAGATCACCTCGGAGATCACGCCCATGCCCGGCAAGATCATGATGTAGACCGCCGGATGGGAATAGAACCAGAAGAGATGTTGAAAGAGCAACGGGTCGCCACCCTTGGTGGGGTCGAAGATGCCGATGCCGATAGTGCGCTCCAGAGCCAGCAAGGTGATGGCGATGGCCACCACCGGCGTGGCCAGCACCATCTGAATGCTCGCTGCATAAAGCGACCACACAAACAGCGGTAGCCGGAACCAGGTCATTCCCGGCGCGCGCATCTTGTGCACGGTCACCAGAACATTCAGGCCGGTAAAGATCGAGCTGAATCCAGTGATGAAGATCGCCAGACAAGTGGACAGCACATTGGTGTTTACATAGTGCGTAGAGAGTGGAGTGGTAAAGGTCCAGCCCGTGTCCACGCCGCCGGCGACCATGGTATAGATCACCAGAACGCCGCCAATGATGTACAGATACCAGCTCAAAAGGTTGATTCTGGGCAGCGCCAGATCCTTGGCCCCGATCATCATGGGGATGAAGAAATTGCCCAGCGTGGCCGGCACCGATGGAACCAGGAAAAGAAAGATCATGATCACGCCGTGCATGGTGAATACCTTGTTATAGGTATCCGCCGACATCAGATCGCTCTGCGGAGTGAGAAGCTCAAGACGGATCAAGCCCGCCAGGGTTCCTCCAATGAGGAAGAAAACCGAGAGCGAGATCAGGTACAGAATCCCGATGCGCTTGTGGTCGCGCGTCAAGAGCCAGCTTCGCAATCCGTAGCCTCGGGACAGGTAGTTATCCTCTGGAAGACTGGGCGCGATCGGTTCGGGAGGACAGAGGAGGGTGCTGGTACTCATGGCTTCAATCCTCCTGGCGAGGTTTTCTGCTTGACTGCGGGTTCGTTTGCGGCCGGTGGCTGGTTGGGCTCCGACGGCAACAGGTCGGTAGTGTTCGTTGTCTGCTGAACGCGATAGTCGGAGTCGAGATGCTTGATGAACTCGATCAACGCGATAACCCCTTCTTCATTGATTCTCCCTTGATAGGTAGGCATGATGGGCGCGTATCCCTGGGTCACATGCTGCGATGGATTGAGAATTGACTGGCGCAGATAGGCGTCATCCGCGATGATTCGTTCGCCGGTCGTCAGCGTCAACCGGGAACCGTAGACATTGGCCAGACTCGGTCCGCGCGCATCGGGACGCGCATTGTGGCAGGCGTTGCAGCTCAGGCTGGCGAAGAGCCGCTCGCCATTCTGTGCCAGTGACATGCCGGATGTGGAAGTGGCCAGCCACTTGCGGTAGTCCTCGGGGCTCTGCACTACGACATCGCCATCCATACGCGAGTGATTGCTGCCGCAGTACTGCGTGCAAAAGAGGTGATAAGTGCCCGGCTTGGTGGCCTCAAACCACACCGTTGTATAGCGACCGGGAATCGCCTCGCGCTTGATACGAAAAGCGGGGACGGAAAAGGAGTGAAAGACATCCTGCGAGATGAGTGTCAACTGAATGGCGCGACCCGTCGGAACATGGAGCGCATTGATCTCGTGCTGACCGCCGGGATGCTCTGCCTTCCACATCCATTGCTTGCCCACCACATAGATGTTCATGGCATTGGCTGGAGGCGTGAAGATGCGGAAGTAGAGTATTGCTCCCCAGGCGAAGAGCACCATGAACAGGCCCAGTGGAATCAATGTCCATGTGGTCTCTAGCAGCGCCGATCCCTCAACCTGCGTGGCCACCGGATGGCGCTTCTTGTTGTAGAGAACTGAAAATACAACCAGCAACAGCAGCACAATAACAAAACCAACCAGGCTCACCAGGACGATAAAGAAGAAGAGCGCGTCCATCTCGGGCGCAAACTTCGACGCTTCCGGCGGAAAGAGCCGGAAGTTCGTCATCCACTTATCGAGGAACTGCCAGATTACCGGGCTGATATGGTTCATGCCGTTATTCCTTGGTTTCTTCCGTCTCTGGTTTAGCCTGACTGTTTTGCTGAGCGTCTTTGCGGAACATCGCCAGGATGAATCCGCCCAGCGTCATGCAAGTGACAAGCCCGCCCATCTGCACAATTCGCGCCACGATCAACGAGTGCCGATTGGTTGATGGATCGTAGTGGTAGCAGTAAGTGAGAATGTTATCCACTCGCGAGCCGATGCGATGATTCGAAGCCTCTGCAAGGCCCAGCCTGAGATCGGTGGGCGAGTACTCCACACCCATGTAGTACTGCGCCAGCAGGCCCTCTGGCGTCACGATCTGAATGGCGCTGGCATGCGCGAACTGCGGCAGGCTGCCATCCGGGCCGGGAATCTTGACATAGCCAAAGCCGACCGCCTTGGTAAGAGCATCGATATTCGGCTGTGTGCCGGTCATGAAGTGCCAGCCAGCGGCTGTCTCCGGATGACCATAGCGCTTCAGATAGCCTTCCTTCTTGGCAGCAGCCAACTCTGGCCCTTCACCGGGATTAATGCTGACCACGATCACATTGAAGTCCTTGCCTGGGACCTCGTCCACCATCTTGAGCGCGCTTGATAGTCCGTTGAGTTCCTCGGTGCACAGCATGGGGCACTCGTAGTAAACCAACGCCAGAATCGCCGGATGCTTGCCGAAGTAACTGGCCAACTGCACCTGCTTGCCGGTCTCGTCCGTGAAGACGGTATCGAGTGGAATGGGCTGATTCAGGTTCTGAGTGATCACCACCTGATTGAGCAGCGGTGGCGGGTTGTCGCTGGTGTCGCTTAGCTGCTTGCTGCCCACTCCAGTGACCTGCGCGCTGAGTAATGAGGCCCACAACGCCACACAGACAGCGGATGTAATCGCCATCAGTTTCCAGCTTCGAATTGCATGGACTCTGCGCTTCATCGCTCCACCTGCTTTGTTCCGCGGCTATTTTTTCATCTCCGCGTTGTTATCTCGAACAGCTTTCGCTTGCGCCTCGTCCGACTCATATCCGGTTCTCGCAAAACCGTTGGTCAAAGGAATGGCTACCACGGGGATGCTGTCTCCCGTCATCACGAGATCACGATCCACGGCAGGAGCTACAGGCAAGCCGCGTTGCGCAATCAACTCCATCGCTCGCGCAATCGGAATCCGTACCTTGCCGTGCTCCTGATCGACCCAACTGTAGTTATCTAACAAAAGATCTTCGCGAGCGTGCAGATCCACCAGATCCTGCATGCCGTCGTCGATCTGCAAGCGCGGCGTGGGAAACTGCTGAATGGATTCGCCCATCTTGTTGCGCATATCCGGATCATTGGGCATGTTGCCCAGAGGACGCAGATTTACGGAATGCGACCACTTTACTTGAGGACCGTCCTGACGCGCGATATACGTGTTGATCCACTTGCCGATACCCCAGGCTGCCATTCCCGAGACAACCGCAAAGATGCCGAACGCAATCATCACCTTCATCACACCCAGGACGTTGACATCGCTGGCCTCGTATCCTTTGGAGGCATCCACCGGCTGCGGCTCATGGCGAGTTTCGGCGCTCGTTTTTTGAATCGGATCGTCCCCATCATGCATGGACATGTTCTGCCTCCAATATCTCCTGCACATGAGGGTCGTTGGTCTGCAACAGCGGACGGGACTTCAAGCGCGCGCAGAAGTAGGCCACCCAAAAAGCGGTCATGGCCACGGGCACTGCGATGTATTCGAGAATTCCCCAACTGAAATGCAGGTTGCGCGATGCGTCCTTGAAGTTAGGCTCGATCAGCCAGAAGAGATCGAAGGCTTTGGCAAAGATCATCCATTGGCAGACCCGCAGCAGGCGCGTCTTGTTGCGCTTCAGATCGCGCGACAAAAGCAGCGTGAAGGGGATCAACCAGTGGAACAAGAAATCAAGAGTGATGATCACGCTCCAACCGCCTCGGACGCGATCCAGATACCATGGGATCTCATCGGGCAGGTTTCCCGACCAGATGATCAGAAACTGGGCAAAGGCCAGGTAGATATTGAGCATCACAAAGGCAAAGGTGAACTTGCCCAGATCATGCTGCTCCGTCTGACGAAGCAGGGTTTTGAATGGCTCGCCTTTGGAGAGCGAGAGAGCAACAATGATGGAGAAGGCCAGCACCTGATAGCCCTGCCCAACCAGAAACAGCAGGCCATAGACGGAGGAATACCACGTTGGATCAAGCGACATGACCCAATAAATCACAACGGCTGTCATGGTGATGGCGTAGACCAGAATGCCGGGACCGCTGATGTTTTCCAGCCTTTTGATCCACTGCGGCGTGGTCTCCGCGCCCTCGGCATCGCGCTTCAGTCCCAGGGAATTGAGCCGCCAGGTGTAATAACCCCAGATGGCGAAGCACACCAGGCTGGTGATGATATATGCGTTGGCATTCAGCATCAGGCGCTTGAATTCGATGGCATGTGCCTGAACTTCGTTGATCCATCCTGACTTGAGCGCCCCGCTGACATCGCTTACCGCAGCCCATAGATAGAGCTTTTTGAGAAACAGCGCAACGACCACCCAATAGACGAAGACCAGAGGCAAGGTGCGGCTCATGGCCTCCAGAGGACGGCGCAGCAACAGGCCCCACTTGCCACCGCTCACATACTGCACCATCAGCAGAGTCAAGCCGCCTACGGCAAAGCCAAAGGTCAGCATCAAACCAAGAACCCACCCACGCAGCAGATGCTCGATGGAGCCATCGGCGAAGGCCAGTCCTGCGGCGGCAAGCGCAGCAACAGCTGCAATCAGCAAAGACTGCGCGATCCAGCGATCCACAAAGGGGGGCGCGCTCAAATCTTGCGGCAGTTGCCTGAGTTGCGTATTGTTGTGCTGCGTCTCGTGAGCCATTTGGTCTGTCCTTACCTGGTTGTTGCCGGTTTGCTTGCGGGAATGGTGATGGCCGGATCTGCCGGATTGGCCGGAGCCATCCCTGGATAGCCCTGGCTGGCATCGCGGGGATACGCCTGAATTGCTGTTGCGGGGAGCGGCCATGGCTCGGCATAGGATGCAGGCAGATGTTTTTGCTGTGCAATAGCCCGCAAGCTCTTTATTGTTTTTCCCGACGGCACATCCTGCAGCGTAGCCGCCTCGCTCAGTTGCAGCGCGCGAATATATGCCGCCACGGCCCAGCGATCGGCCGGAACCAATTGTGCCGAGTAGTCGGGCATCGCACCATAGCCGTGGGTCATGATGTAGAAGTAGTGCGAGACCGGTTCAGTGCGCCGCACCTGATCGTGAAAGTTGGCCGCCGTCTTGTAGCCCCGTTCAACGATGGCCCCCAGTCCATTACCTACTCTGGAATGGCATGGCGAGCAGTAGATATTGAACCGCTCCTGACCGCGCTTCAACACTGCGAGTGTCACCGGGAAGGGCATCATGTCTTGTTCCTTGCGTTCACCATTCGCACCAAGCACCACTCCGGTATAGAAGTAGCTGTCGTCGTGCAACTGTCCGCGCGCCACGGTGTGCGCCACCTGCTGACGCGCGCCGATGTTGTCGGAAAAGAATGCCGACCCGCGCTGCGGAATCAGCTTTGGCTGGTTATGCATGTCTTGCCTGCAACCAGTCACGAGCAGCAGCGAGGCAAAGACAGCGATGACCAAGATCAACCTGCCTGACACGGCCTTCGCATTGAGGCGGACGATACACATTACAGTTCCACCTCCACCACCGAGACCGGTTGTAAGTTTTCTAAATATCGTCTGGTCTCGATACGGTTGAATTTTGCGTCTTTTGCTTCCAGACATAGAAAGAACTTGTCCGTCGTTGCCCCGTCGCGAAAGTTGGGAGCGTTGAAGAGGGGGTGATAGTAAGTGGGAAGCCCATTCAGAGCCAACATGCCAAAGGCAGCGGAGAGACCTGCGAAGAGGATGGTGAACTCATAGGCGGGCACCAGAAATGCAGGCCAGGAAAACAGCGGGCGGCCACCGATGTTCACTGGATAAGCCAGCACCGAGATCCAGGTCTCCAATAAGAACATCGACGATCCACCGGCAATCCCGCCCAGCAGCGTAACCAACGGCACGCGGTTGCGGTGAAAACCGATGGCTTCTGCTGCTTCTTCCACGGGATATGGCGAAAAGCAATCCATGTGACGCCAGCCGTCCTGGTGCGCCTGTTGCGCGGCGCGGATCAGGTCGCCCGGCGTATCGAATTCGGCCAGCAGGCCGTAGATTGCATCGCGTGTGGGCATCAGTCGCCAGCCTCCGCTGCCGTTTTGGGAGTAATTCTGGAACCCGGAAGTAACATGCGGATTTCAGAGATGGGTATCATGGGCAGGAAGCGCACGAAGAGCAGGAACAAGAACGTAAACAAGCTCAACGTGCCGGCAAAGGTCATGTAGTCCCAGCGCGTTGCTTTGTAAGTTCCCCAGGACGAGGGGAGGAATTCGCGGTAGAGACTGGTCACGACAATCACGAAGCGCTCAAACCACATGCCCGCGTTGACCACGATGGACAAAAAGAACATGAATGGAATCGAGGTGCGCAGCTTTCTCGACCACAACGTCGTCAACGGGATGGCGATATTGCAGGTGACCAGCACCCAATACGACCAACCCATCGGCCCGAACATGCGATTCCACATCATGAAGGCTTCCACGTGCGAGGCCGAGTACCAGGCCATGAAGACTTCCATTGCGTATCCGTAGGCCACGATCAATCCCGTTGCCAGCATGACCTTGCCCATGTTGTCGATGTGACGCTCGGTTACCAGCCCCTCCAGGTGATAGAACTTGCGCAACGGAATGGCAAGCGTGAGGACCATGGCAAAGCCGGAGTAGATAGCGCCGGCAACAAAGTAAGGCGGGAAGATGGTAGTATGCCAGCCCGGCAACACAGAGACAGCAAAGTCGAAGCTGATTACTGTATGCACGGAGAGAACCAGCGGCGTAGCCAGTCCCGCGAGCAAGAGCGATGCGGTCTCATAGCGCATCCAGTGACGAGCAGAGCCGCGCCAGCCCAGCGATAAGATGCCATAGAAATATTTGCTAGCCTTGGTCTCGGAGCGGTCGCGCATCGAGCCCAGATCGGGGATCATGCCGATATACCAGAAGACCACCGAGATGGTCGCATACGTCGATACCGCGCAGACATCCCACATGAGCGGCGAGCGGAACTGCGGCCATACGGTCATGGTGCTGGGATACGGAATCAGCCAATAACCCAGCCAGGGACGTCCCATATGGATGAGTGGGAAGAGCCCCGCGCAGACCACGGCAAAGATGGTCATGGCCTCGGCAAAGCGGCTGATCGAGTTGCGCCAGCGCTGTTTGAAGAGCAGCAAGATTGCAGAGATCAGCGTTCCCGCATGGCCGATGCCGATCCACCAGACAAAGTTGATGATCGCGAATCCCCAGGCGCCGGGCTGGGTTACGCCCCATATGCCAGGGCCTCTCAAGAACAACCAGACCAAAGCAACCATCAGCATGGTCGCGCCGGCTCCGGCCATGGCCAGAAGCATCAGCCAGCCCAGCGGCGTCTTGGGAGTGAGCACGATGCGCGTGATCTTCTCGGTGACCGACTTGAAGGTCTGTCCCGAAGCAATGACGCGGTACTCTCCCGTCGCGGGGTCGATGCCGGGATTGGTCTGCAATTCGGTGGTGGCCATGGGCTCCTCGCGCCTCTCAACCCTTCACCGGCTTTTCGGGCGCCGGCTCTGCTTGCAATGCAGGATTCGGATTCAGCACCGCGGCAACATACTTGGTCCGCGGGCGGGTATTCAGATCGGCAAGCACCTGATAGCTGCGCTGGTTGTCATGCAGCCTGGCTACCTTGCTCTGCCGGTCGTTGATGTTTCCGAAGGTGATGGCCGATGCCGGACACGCCTGCTGACAGGCGGTCACGATCTCGCCATCCCGTATGGGGCGATTCTCTTTGTCGGCCTCGATCTTGGCCGCCGCAATTCGCTGCACGCAATAGGTGCACTTCTCCATCACGCCGCGTGAACGCACCGTCACGTCAGGATTGCGCATCAACTTCAGACTCTCGGTATCAAAGTCCGAGTAGAGATGGAAGTTGAAGCGGCGCACCTTGTAGGGACAGTTATTCGAGCAATAACGCGTGCCCACGCAGCGGTTGTAGACCATCTGGTTGAGCCCTTCGGGAGTATGCACCGTGGCGCCAACAGGGCATACCTGTTCGCAGGGCGCATTTTCACAGTGCTGACAGGCCATGGGCTGGAAGTGGGCGCGCGGGCCGGACAGGTCGCCTTCAAAATAGGTATCCACGCGGAGCCACTGCATATTGCGCCCGATGCGCACCTGCTCTTTACCTACCACCGGGATATTGTTCTCGGCATAACAACCGATGATGCAGGCATTGCAGCCGGTGCAACTGTTCATGTCGATCGACATGCCCCAGGCATTGTCCTTGTACTCCCAGTTATCAAAGAGCGTGGTGTCTTTGTCGGTGACGGGATGGGTCTCGCCCTCGTTGGCAAAGTTGGGGTGTGCCAGGAACTCTTCGAGCGTTGCGTAGCGAATGATGCCGCGCTCGTTGATGGCCTCATCGGCTTCGAGAGAGTTGTTGCCGCTGCCTTCGCCGCCAAAGAGCTTCGAGCGGTGATCCTGGTAATGGCTCTTGGTGACTGCAACACCCCACTTACCGTCGATCTTTCTGAGCGCACCAGCAGCGTAGAGCGGGTCGGTTGAAGTGCGAATCAGATATACGTTGAATCCGGCATTCGTGCCTACACGACCAGCGGCCCAGCGCCCATAGCCCAGATGAACTGTCACGGAATTGTCGGGATGGCCCGGCGCGACAATGACTGGTGCATTCACTTTGCGGCCATTCACACTCAACTCGACGATATCGTCTTCAGCAAGACCGTGCCGAGTCAGTGTTGCGGCGGAGATCAAAGCAGCGTTGTCCCAACTCAGGTTGGTGATGGGCTTGGGCAGTTCCTGCAACCAGCCAACGTTGGACCAGCGGCCATCGTAGATATTTGGATCGGGGCGAAAGACAATCTCTAACGCCTCTTTCGGCAAAGGCTGCGGAACTCTTGATTGCCGCGGTTGCGGACTGGCTGGCGCTAATTTGAAAGCCGTGCCTTCGATCCAGCCGGCGTGAAGGGCCTTGCGCCAGTTCTGCTCGAAGTCCCCCTGCTTTTCCAGGATCGGCTTCCAGGTTTCGCGCACCGCTTCATAGGCGCTCTGAGACGGCTCGCTGAGCAACAACTGCAAGAGCTCGTGCGCTGTCTTGCCGCCATACAGAGGATCGATCATGGGCTGCACAATCGAGACTGTGCCGTCATAAGCGCGAGCGTCGGACCACGACTCCAGAGAATGCGCCGCAGGGATGTGCCAGTGAGCGAGTTGACCCGTCTCATCCACATGAGATCCCAGATGTGCTACAGTTTTGGCCTTGTCAAAGGCTGCGGCAAATTCATAGTCGGCGGCAGCGGAGTAGATAGGATTGGCATTGAGAATCACCAGCCAACCCACCTTCCCTGCATTCAGATCGCCAACCAGCGCCCGCATATCCTTCGCCTGTTGCGAAGGAATGGGATGAACCGTCTCATTCACATAGAAGACCGTCGCACCCTCATTGCCCAGTAGATGATTGATAGCCTGCGCCAACGCCGCGACCGATGGGTCCTGATAGAGGCTGGGAATCACCACACTCTTGCCGGCGTGGGCCTTCAAGTCTCTGGCCAGCACGGCAAGCAGATTCTTTTGCTCTGGAGTCCAGTTGCAGGCAGGCGCATCGACTCCAGCAACACCAACCGCTTTGGCAAGCGCCGCCGTAAATGCGGGAATCTCGCTCGCTCGCAGGCCCAGCCGATGTTCGGCCTTCATCCCTGTTGTGGTCGGCGTGCTCTCGATGGCGTAGAGCCGGTTGATCGTTGCGGGGTCCTTGCGCCGGGCAGCGTACTGACGAAGCAGCTTGTGAAATCCGGGGAAGGCCGCGCCGGAGAGGAAATCGGCATCGAGCGAGACCAGCACATCGGCTTTCGCAAGATCATATTGGACAGTAATTCCCTGCTCTGCCGTGGTTCCGGCAATCGCCGGGTCATACTGCACCAGTGTTGCCTTGGGATAGGCTGCCTGCACCGCCTTCCACTGCCGTGCCAGTGTTGGCGAGGTGATGGTGGCGCTGAGGAAGTAGATGCCGGTTCCATCCTTGGATGCGGCAACGTTCGTCCGCAGCTCCTCGGTAAAGGCGGCCCATTCACGGTTCTCGCCGCGACAGGTGACGTGCTGGGATCGATCCGGGTCATAGAGGTCGAGCAGCGTCGCCTGAGTCAAAGCATCGGATGAGCCCTGGTTATAGCTGTGTTCAGGATTGCCATCGATCTTGATGGGCCGGAACTGATCGCTCTTCACCAGCAGCGGGACCGCTCCAGTCACAAAGGGATGAGCTGTTGCAAAGTAATTCGGCCGGCCAAGAATCAGATCCTCTGGGGCTTTCACATAGGGATAGATGGGTTCATCGGGCTGCTTGGTGCATCCAGCCAACCCGGCCAGCGCCAACGAAGCACCCATCAGCTTGATGAATCCCCGCCGCGTTACCGGATCGACCCACTCCTGCACGGCATGAGGAAACTCGCGTTCAACAGCGGCCTGAAACTCCGGTGTTCCCGCCAGTTCGTCCACCGACCTCCAGTAGCGCTTGCCCTTGACCGCCTTCAGCTCTTCGCGCAGCATGGCCAGTGTCTTGGGCGCAGCGGCGATGCTGGTCTCCAGACTGGCCTTGGCGCCGTGGTGATTCGCGTTGTTGTGCATATCACTGCTCATCTGTGGCAAACCTCGCAACTGCTCAGCTCACGCGGGGTGCGAATCCGGTAGGAGTGAATCAGGAACTGGCCCAATTCATCCTGGCTGGTGAACTTGTGAAGATGCTGGGAACTCGGAGCATCCATGAACGCAACATCCGTCAGTTCCGATTCCGCCAGGCCCGCATCAGCCTTGGGATCTTTGGTTACGCAACTCACGCTTTGCGCCGTTGGGGTGCCGGTCCTGGCATCGCCTGCCGCGCACCACACGGGCTTGTCCAAAGACGGAGCCTCCCACGCCATGTTGTAAACCTCACTGGTGGGGCGCAGATTTTTAGCAGGATCGCGATGGCAGTCCAGGCACCACTCCATCTGCAAGGAGTTTTGCGCGTACATCAGCGGCATCTGGTCCACGCGGCCATGACAACTGGCGCAGCCAATGCCCTTGTTCACATGAATCTCGTGATTGAAATAGACATAATCGGGCAGGTCGTGCACCTTGATCCAGACCAGCGATTGGCCGCGCGCCCAGCTCTCGCGCACAGGCTCGAGAAGATCAGCGTTGGTCCATAACTGTGCATGGCAGTTCATACAGGTCCTGGTGGGGGGGATACCGGCATAACTGGACTTCTCAACCGAGGTGTGACAGTACTGGCACTGCAGGCCCAGTCCCTGCACGTGGTGCTTGTGACTGAAGGGCACAGGCTGGTCGGGACGCTGACCCTGCCGGGTTACCCATGGCGAGCGCTGCAACTCATTGAGCGTGGCCGCCAAACCAATCGCCGCCACTCCCACTAGAGCCAGGATCGTCCTTGCCAGGGCATTGGAACTCGGACCAAAGATCTGCGCCATGAATGCTATCCCTGTGTGTATTTCTGCTACACAATTCCCGCTTTGGTAGATCTGCCACTTCAGTTCTTCAGCGTGGCTCCATGCACACTCCTGGCAAAGTACAACTCCTCCGGGAAAGAGAATCGCCAGACCTTACAGCAAAACCGGAGAAGATGTCTCCCGGAACCAAGTCACTCCATCCGGCGCGACCATCAGGCCGGAGTACCCAGCGACAGGTCTTCGTCGCTGGGGTAGAGCAAGCGACGACCTTCCAGAGTGCCAGTCAAGATTCGGTAACTCTAGTTTTGCTTGAGTGGCGGGGCGGAATCAGCAACCTCGAACTCCTGCATGAAGCCAGAGCAATATTCCTACTCTTGGAATGAGCTGCCTCTTCGATTCGAAGACAATGCAAGCATGGAGCCAAAGCGGATGGAAATGAAAAAATCGCGCAATCGGTTACATATGTTATAGATACGGACCAAACGACGGGTATCTGTCAAAGCTTGACCTGCATTGTGTGTCACTACCTCGACAGTTGAGCTGGTCCCGGAAAATCGGACAGAGGGATAAGTGGGAGTTCCGTTCTCTTACCGCCATGTAAGATGGCAGAAACGAGGAGAACGATGAGCCGCCGTCCACGCCGGAATCACACAGCAGCCTTT